>Ga0209291_1000173_pt1 | contig 63818 bp, 65 predicted proteins | sample GOMGulsemesocosm_FD_184633 | JGI IMG/M metagenome (GOLD analysis project Ga0209291, IMG submission 184633) | Methane-oxidizing microbial communities from mesocosms in the Gulf of Mexico - GOM9B Gulf of Mexico (SPAdes) (version 2) | ecosystem: Environmental > Aquatic > Marine > Cold seeps... | reverse complement strand
AGCTCCTTTAGAAACAAGAAAATCTTCGTATTTCTTTACTGTCTCCTTTATCTGAGTTTCAGATAAAACGGGATTCAAGATGAAAACAGTTTCGTATTGATTCATAATTTAAATTATTTAATTTGTAATAAATTGGGTGCAAAAATACCTTTTTTATACGAACTCTCAAAACAAATCAAGTTAATTTTCAAAGTAACTTTAGCCCCCTACATTTGGTATAGTTGTATTTTTTAAGTAAAATTGTATAGCCAAACTAAACCAATCTTAATAATTAACTTTATCTTTAAAGAATAATAACATAACTAAATCCAATAAATGAACTTACGATGTGTAGTTGTTGACGACTCTTCAATACAAAGAATGTCAATCGTCAAATTAGTCAAGGAACACCCTGCACTTACATTAATTGCAGAATACAGTAGTGCCGTAGACACAAAAAAAGGATTAAACGACACTGAGTGTGATTTAATTTTCCTAGATATTGAAATGCCTATTATAAACGGATTTGAATTATTGGATGTTTTAAAAAACAAGCCACAAATCATATTTGTTACTGGAAAAACGGAATATGCGTTTAAGGCATTTGATTATGATGCTACTGATTATTTACAAAAACCCATTACCCAAGAACGCTTTAATTTAGGGGTAGAAAAAGCACTTGAGTACCACAAGCTTAAATTTGAAAATACAGCTAGTGAAAATGAATACATTTTTATTAAAAGTAATCTAAAAAAGCGAAAAATTTTTATCAATACCATTCTTTGGATAGAAGCCTTAGGTGATTATATTAAATTAGTTACTACGGAAGAAAGTTATGTAATTCTCTCTACTATGAAAGCTTTTGAAAAAGAAGTTGACGAATATTCTTTTTTAAGAATTCACAAATCATACATTGTTAACTTAAAGAAAATTAAGCGATTCAATAGTAAATTTGTTGAAATCAATAATGAAAACCTCCCCTTAAGTAGAAATAAAAAGAAAATATTGATTGAAGCATTAGACAACCTTCAATAGGTATCTACATTTAAGATAACCTTAATTGGCCTAAAATCTTTTACAGACATAAAGCTGTTCTTAACCTTAAGAATGGCTTTTTTTGTTTTTGATGCCGACTGTCCGTTTGGTACTTTTAACAATACATGTTTAATATATTCGTTCCTTACACGTGATACAGCTGGGAATTCTGGCCCAAGCACATTTTTACTAAAAGATAATCGCAACGATTTCGCAAACCAATCTGCTCCTGATTCTACTTTATTACAATCTCGATGCTTGAATGTTACTCTAATTAACTTATTAATAGGCGGGTACTTATAAATATGTCGTTGCTCTAATTGCTCTTTATACATACTTACATAATCATGTGTTGAAACCTGCTGTAAAATCTTGTGAAACGGATTATACGTTTGGATAATTACTTTTCCCTTTTTCTGAAACCTACCAGCTCTACCAGCTACTTGTGACATTAATTGAAAACTACGCTCATGCGCCCTGAAGTCCGGAAAATTCAACATAGAATCAGCACTTAATACCCCTACTAAACTAACGTTTTTAAAATCTAAGCCTTTAGTCAGCATTTGTGTACCTACTAAAATATCAATTTCATGCTGCTCAAATGCGGTAATAATTTTCTGATACCCGTATTTTCCACGAGTAGTATCCAAATCCATTCTCCCTATTTTCAAATCAGGATACAACACATTCAATTCTTTCTCTAACTGCTCCGTTCCAAAACCTTTTGTATCTAAATCATTACTCCCACAAGACAAACATGCATACTGCATAGCCATTTGATATCCACAATAATGACATCGTAATTGTTTTTTATATTGATGATACGTTAAACTTACATCACAACTAGGACATTGTGTTGACTCTCCACAGGTACCACATTCTACAATTGGAGAAAACCCTCTTCTATTTTGAAACAAAATTACTTGTTCTTCATTCTCTATAGCCAAATTAATCTCCTCAAGTAACCTATCAGAAAAATGACCTTTCATCTTCTTACGTTTATACTTGTCTTTTAAATCAACTAATTCAATTTCTGGCATCTGCACATCATTATGCCTGTGGAGGATTTCCACCAACCCATACTTATTGCTTTTGGCATTAAAATAGCTTTCAACAGCAGGAGTAGCACTTCCTAACACAATATTAGCTTGTTGTAGTTTAGCTAATACAATAGCAGCATCTCGCGCATGATATCGCGGAGCAGGATCAAATTGCTTAAACGATTGTTCATGCTCCTCATCTACAACAATTAAACCTAAATTTGAAAACGGCAACAAAACTGAAGAACGCGCACCAATGACCAATTGCGCTTCCTTATTATTCAACAAAACTTTATTCCATGACTCTACTCGTTCATTTACTGAATACTTAGAATGATACACAACAATCTTGTTTCCGAAGTATGCTTTTAGTCTCGAAATCAACTGAGTTGTCAAAGCAATTTCAGGCAACAAATACAATACTTGTTTTCCTTCCCTAAAAACCTGCTCAATTAACTTTACGTAAATTTCAGTTTTCCCAGAAGCAGTTACCCCACGTAACATACAAACTTTATCTTCAGAAAATACATTTTCAACCTCAGCTAATGCCTTTACTTGGTGATTATTTAATTTTTTGGAAGAAGAAATGTCGTTACTAAACTGATTCCTATCAGTCTGAGTATAGTAAAACTCCATAACTCCTTTATCCACTAACCCTTTTAATACCGCTGACGAAACAGAAGCTTTCCCCTCTAACAGTTTTGCTTTTATAGGTTTTTCCGTACCCACCTTCAAAGAAAAATAGGCCATTACAGCATCTTTTTGCTTTTTAGCTCGTGATAGTTTTTCTAATAACTCCTGCAAACCTTCATTTGAATCATGTTCAGAAGTCAACCGGACATATTTTACTAATTTCGGAGTGTACTGCTCATAAATTTCTTCCTGTAATTTTATAAAACCACCTGAAAGCAATCCTTTTATAGGCTTAAGCACATTCTTTTTATTCAACAAACTTGATACCTCAGCTATTTTCAAGGACGATTGTCGCTCTAAAGCTTCTAGCACAATAAATTCGTCATCAGTCAATTGCACATCATCTGACACTTCTACAAGTGTTTTTGAAATAAGGGTTTCACTTTCCAACAAAAAAGAGCTCGGCAAGGATGCACGCATAATATCACCTAAACTACACATATAGTATTCAGAAATCCATTTCCAAAATTTCAACTGAAAACTATTAACTATAGAATGTTCATCTAAAATTTGATGTATTTCTTTTGCTTCATATGTTTCCGGCGCGTTTTGATGCACTGAATACACAATAGCTGTATACAACTTGCTTTTTCCAAACGGAACAGCCACTCGCATCCCTGCTTTTAGAAACTTAGACTCCTCGTAATTTATACTATACGTAAATAGTTTTACTAAAGGAATAGGTAATATGACATCTATAAAATATTGCACAAAACAAATGTAGAAAATCAATATCCTCGGTGCAAGTACACGGCGCATGAATTAACCTCTATTATTTTCATTCTAAGCAAGCCTCGAGGAATTAAAACCACTGGTGAGATTCAAATTTAAACCCAGTATTTTAACTAAAATTATTAATACAATGCAGCCTTGATATATTAATAAAAATCTCTTAATTTCGTTCAAGCTTCGACTAAAAGAGTTAAAACTTATCTCTTCTATATTAAAGAGCTACAATTAACGTACTTAATTTTACTAGCTAACCACAATACATCATGAATAAAGTAGAGAACATCATTAAAAAACTAGATTTGAAACCCCATCCTGAAGGAGGTTATTTCAAAGAAACCTACAGGAGTTTAGCCGAAATCAACAAGAATAGTCTACACTCAGGTTATAATGGAAAAAGAAATTACTCCACTTGTATTTACTTTTTATTAACTTCAGATACCTTTTCCGCTTTTCATAAAATAAAGCAAGATGAAATATGGCATTTTTATGATGGTTCACCCATATTACTTCATACCATTTCCGAAACCGGAATTCATGACGAATATACAATTGGCCGTGATTTAAGCAAGGGAGAAGTACCACAATTAGTTGTTCCTGGAAATCATTGGTTTGCAGCAGAGGTCATTAATAAAAATGACTATTCATTAGTTGGATGTACCGTATCACCAGGCTTTGATTTTAGCGACTTTGAACTTCCTACAAGAAAAAAATTAATTACTAAATTCCCAACATACGAAAGCCTAATTACTGATTTTACACATTTTTAACCACAACAATTTAGGTAACTGCACTAATAAAAAATAAAGATGAATTCAAAACTTTGGATGTTACTTAGTGTATTCGCTTTTTGTTTCGTTGCTATTGGCGTAAAACAAATTAGCACCAACATTAGTCCCTTTCAAATCATATTTTTCAGAGCTCTTGTCGGACTAACAATTCTCGTCATAATATTAGCAAAAAAGACTATCATAGGAAGTATTTCCAATATTAAGCAACACTTATTCAGAAACTTTTTTCACCTCATTGCTCAATATGGCTGGATTGTAGGCATTGTATATTTATCGCTTGCAGAAGTAACCGCTATAGAATTCACTACCCCTATTTGGATTTTAATCCTGGCCCCCTTCTTTTTAAAAGAAAAAATAACTACTAAAAAAATGATTAGTATCGGCCTTGGATTTATAGGTGTTTTAATAATCATAAAACCTGGTATTGAAATTATTAACTATAATTCAATAGTAGTGCTCCTTTCAGCTATTTACTTTGCGATAGCACATACTGCCACCAAAAAAATAGTAAAGACAAACTCTGCAACCGATGTAGTAGTCATTATGTGTTTAACACAACTCCCTATTTCATTTGCATGCACCTATTCCAATTGGAACTGGCCAAGTTATTCCGATTACTTTTGGTTGATACTCATAGGGATATCCGGAATCACCGCTCATTTTAGCATGGCAAAAGCATTGAGAAAAGAAGATATTAGCAACCTGATCTCTTTAGACTATTTGCGACTTCCTATTTTAGTATTAGCAGGGATTTTATTTTATAACGAAGAATTTGACATTTCTCTTATTATCGGTGGCTCATTAATTTTTATTGGAAATTATATCAATCAAAAAAAGGCTGTACATTTACCCTATTTAAAACAATCCCTATGAAAGCTGTAACCGTTAAAGAGATTAAAACAGAACTTTCTCACCGCTCACATGATGAAATTCTTGAGTTATGTTTGTGCCTATCTAAATTTAAAAAAGAAAACAAAGAGCTACTTACTTATTTATTGTTTGAATCGGAAAACGAGGAAAACTTCATAGATAGCGTAAAACTAGAAATTGACGAACAATTTGAGCTCATCAATACAAAAACCTATTACTTTATTAAAAAGAGTGTACGTAAGATTTTAAGGAATATTAAAAAGTACATTCGCTATTCAAAACTACCAGAAACAGAAGTCAACTTATTACTATATTTTTGCGAGAAATTAAAAGAGTTTAAACCTAGTATTCATAAAAACACTGTTTTACTTAACATCTATACGCGAGAATTAAACACCGTTAAAAAGAAAACACTCGTCTTACATGAAGATTTACAGTACGACTATAATTTATCAATAAATAAATTGAGTATCTAATTTTTGGCACTACCTTTGCTATCTATATTATAATTAATAATTTAATACACAAACAATGACTAAAGGAACAGTAAAATTCTTCAACGACTCTAAAGGATTCGGATTTATAACAGAAGAAGGTTCAAACAAAGAGTATTTTGTACACGTTACAGGATTAGTAGATGAAATTCGCGAAGGAGACACAGTTGAATTCGACATCGAAGAAGGTAAAAAAGGATTAAACGCTGTAAATGTAAGCGTACTTTAATATACTTATTATTTTAAATAAAAAACCCTATCAATTATGATAGGGTTTTTTTATGCGTAATATTTATTTCTTATTTCTTCCACTTTTCCGAAGCATATACAAGTATAAGTGTTCAACTTTATCTCTTGCCCAAGGCGTTCGCCGCAAAAACTTCAAACTAGATTTTACAGATGGATTATCATTAAAACAACGAATACTAATTTGAGTACCTAAATGCTCCCAACCATAATATTCAACTAGTTCCTCTACAATTGTGGCTAGTTTTACTCCATGAAGCGGATTGTTTTTTTGTTCTTCCATTATTTATTAATCTCTTCGTGGCTTTCTACTTTTGTTTTTATTTCTGTTTGACCCTCCGCCACCAGAGCTTATTCCGCCAGCACCACGGTGACCCCTTGAGCTTTTAGCTCCTCGGTTACCACCACCGGACCTTCCTCCTCCAGAACCTCTTTTTTGAGCTTTTCCTTTAATAGGCTGACTTTCTAGATCTTCTTTACTAGGCTCATATCCATCAATAGAAGCGGTTGACATTTTCTCTCCTAATAATTTCTCAATACTCTTCAGGTATTCTCTCTCTTCACCACAAACTAATGAAATTGCCTCACCACTAGCTCCTGCTCTACCTGTTCTACCAATACGGTGGACATAATCTTCTGGCACATTCGGCAACTCAAAATTAATTACATGAGGCAATAAGGGGATATCTAATCCTCTTGCTGCAATATCTGTAGCGACTAAAACACGTACTTTATTCTTTTTAAAACCCTCTAAAGCTTTTGTTCTAGCATTCTGACTTTTATTACCATGAATAGCAGCAGCAGAAATACCACTTTTCCCCATTTTTTCCGTCAACCTATTTGCGCCATGCTTGGTACGCGTAAATACTAATACCTGCTTCCAATTACCATCATTGATTAGCTTAATAACTAATTCTGTTTTCTTATCTTTATCTACACGGTAAACTTTTTGTTCAACTTTTTCGGCAGTAGTATTTTCCGGAGCTGCCTCTACAGCTACAGGGTTTCTTAAAATACTACTTGCGAATGATTTAATTTCTCGTGAAAATGTTGCTGAAAACAATAGTGTTTGTCTTTCTTTAGGAACAAGCTCTAATACTTTTTTAATATCTCTTAAGAACCCCATATCCAACATACGGTCAGCTTCATCCAATACTAAAAACTCAACCTTCCCTAATGACAAAACTCCTTGACTCTGTAAATCTAATAACCTCCCCGGAGTTGCTACTAATACATCCACACCACTACGCAATGCTCTTATCTGTGGTTTTTGATTTACTCCACCAAAAATAACCATTGATTTAATATCCAAATACTCACTATACTCTCTTACATTATCATATACCTGTGCCGCTAATTCACGTGTTGGAGTTAATATTAATGCGCGTATTGGTCTTCTTTTCCACTTGTTTTCAGCCACTAACCTATGTAGCATAGGCAAAGTAAAACCAGCAGTTTTTCCTGTACCCGTTTGCGCTGAAGCCAACACATCTTTTCCTTCTAATATTAATGGAATTGCTTTTTCCTGAATTGGAGAGGGCTCAGTATACCCTTTTTTCTCTACTGCTTTTACTAAAGCATTTGACAATCCTAATGATTCAAATGTCATATCTATTTTTTAATTGATTTTCTGACATCCTAATCCGTCAGTGATTTACATGATGATAATTTACCTAACAACTAACTAACACTAGTATTATCACCATTTCTACAGCAAATATACATTGAATTTTCATCATACCTCATTCTTTACATAGTTCTATAAAAAAAACGTTGCAAAACTCCAGTACTTATTATATCTTAGATTTATGACAGAAGTAGAAATCGAAAAGGAAAATGCAGCTATTGCCGCTGAATATAGAAACTTATTAAAAATAAGTTACCAATCATTAACTGATGATGATAAAAAGTTAATCCGATTGGCTTTTAACACTGCTGTAGATGCACATAAGGATCAACGCAGAAAAAGTGGAGAAGCCTATATATTTCATCCTATTGCTGTAGCAAAAATTGTAGCTGCAGAAATCGGACTGGATGCAACTTCTATTGCTGCTGCTCTATTACATGATGTTGTAGAGGATACTGATTTTACATTAAACGATATGGAGCGTTTGTTTGGTGAAACAGTAGCTAGAATTGTTGATGGCCTTACTAAAATTTCTCAACTACAAAGTGATGCAGATGTATCACTACAAGCGGAGAATTTCAGAAAAATGCTATTGACCTTACATGATGATGTTCGTGTTATCATTATAAAAATTGCTGACAGATTGCACAATATGCAAACTATGGATTCTATGCCATCCCATAAGCAAGTAAAAATAGCATCTGAAACATTATACATTTATGCTCCTCTTGCACATAGAATGGGATTGTATAATGTCAAAACTGAATTAGAAGATTTAAGTTTAAAATACACTGAACCTGAGGTTTTTAATAGTATCCTTGAAAAAACTATAGAATCTAAAGAAGAGCAAAAAGAATATATTAAAATTTTTAATAATTCACTTCAAAGCAGTTTAGATAAAGAACATATTGATTTTGAAATCAAAGGAAGACCAAAGTCAATTTTTTCTATCCGTAAAAAAATGCTCAATCAGAATGTCACGTTTGAAGAGGTGTACGACAAATTTGCTGTACGAATCATTTACAAGTGTGATCAGGACCAGGAGAAATTTATTGCATGGAAAATTTATTCTATAGTTACTGACCACTACCGTCCAAACCCCGTTAGATTAAGAGATTGGATTTCTTCTCCTAAATCAACAGGATATGAAGCATTACATATTACTGTAATGGGACCAGAAGGAAAATGGGTAGAAGTTCAAATTCGTTCTGAACGAATGAATGAAATTGCTGAAAAAGGATATGCAGCGCACTACAAATACAAACAAGGCGCGAAAAATGAAGGAGGGCTAGATGAATGGTTAGTAAAACTACAAGAAGCTTTAGAAAATCAAGAAGCCAATGCTGTAGACTTTATTGAACAATTTAAATTAAACTTATACGCCAAGGAGATTTTTGTTTTTACACCAAAAGGTGATTTAAAATCACTTCCTAAAGGGGCAACTTCATTGGATTTTGCATTTAGTGTACACACACAAATAGGTTTTAAAACTCGCGGAACTAAAGTTAACGGAAAATTAGTTCCGTTAAGTCATGTTCTAAAAAGTGGGGATCAGGTAGAAATTATCACTTCCGAAAACACTCGGCCTAGCGCAAACTGGCTGGATTATGTAACTACATCAAGGGCAAAATCAAAAATAAAATCATCTTTAAATGATGAAAAAAAGCTAATTGCTTCTGAAGGAAAAGAAATTTTAAAACGCAAACTCAAACAGTTAAAAATTACGTTCAATGACAAAAATGTAAATCACTTAGTCTCCTTTTTAGACCTTAAAACAAGTTTAGATTTATATTACCGTATTGGCCTAGGAAATATTGACAATCAAAAGTTAAAAGATTTTGCAGCGGAACGTAGTAATGCATTTATAAGCTTCTTTAAAAAGAAAACACGAAAACAACACTCACAAGATGAGATTAATAAAGAAGAAATTACTCAAAAATATGATTTATTAGTTTTCGGTAAAGAAGAAGAAAAACTAAACTACAAACTATCTAGCTGTTGTAACCCTATTCCTGGCGATAAAGTATTTGGTTTTGTAACCGTAAGCGAAGGTATCAAAGTACATAAAAACAATTGCCCTAACGCTGTTAGTATGCAAGCTAATTATGCGTATAGAATTATAAAAGCAAAATGGATAGACTCCTCACAAGAAGAGTATTTTTCTGATTTAACCATTACAGGTATTGATCAATTAGGACTAGTAAACAACCTTACCAAAATCATTTCAAATAACATGAATGTGAACATGAAAAAAATAAGTTTTGAGACTGATGACGGACTGTTTAAAGGACATATTACCGTTTCTGTTAAAAACAAGAAGACCATTGATAAACTAATTGAGAATATTAAAAAAATAAATGGAATTGACCGAGTAATACGTGCTTAAACTAATCAGAATTACACACAACACGTAAAAAATCTTTTACACAAACTGTTAATAACCTTGACTAATTTTATCAGGAATAAAGCATTGATAATGGCATAAATAGTTGTAAATTTGCGCGTTCCAATTTTATAAATAATGGAGGAAAAAGACAGTAATCAAGAAATCGTTAAAACAGTTTTTACTAACTATTTGGAAGAAAATGGTCATCGTAAAACACCTGAACGATACGCGATTTTAAATGAGATTTACAGCAGTAATGATCATTTTGACATTGAATCATTATACATAATGATGAAAATGAAAAAATATCGCGTAAGTCGTGCTACACTGTACAACACAATTGAGTTACTGTTAAATTGTGGTTTGGTTAGAAAACACCAATTTGGTGACAATCAAGCACATTATGAGAAATCGTATTTTGACAAAAACCACGATCATATCATATTAACAGATACTGGAGAAGTTTTAGAGTTTTGTGACCCAAGAATTCAATCAATTAAAAAAACAATTGAAGATATTTTTGATATTGAAATCCACAATCATTCTTTATATTTTTACGGAACAAAAAAAACAAAATAACAACACACTAAACAACACACAATGGCAGTAGATTTACTACTAGGTTTACAATGGGGAGACGAAGGTAAAGGAAAAATTGTTGACGTCCTTACCGCAGATTATGATATCATTGCTCGTTTTCAAGGAGGTCCAAATGCTGGACATACGTTAGAATTTGACGGAATCAAACATGTACTTAGAACTATTCCTTCTGGAATATTTCATAAAAAATCAATTAATGTAATTGGTAATGGAGTAGTAATTGATCCTGTAGTTTTTGTTCAAGAATTACAAGGACTGGATAAGTTTGATATTGATTACAAAGCAAAATTAATTATTTCTCGTAAAGCTCACGTAATTTTACCAACGCACCGTTTGCTTGATGCAGCTTCTGAAGCTTCAAAAGGTAAAGCTAAAATTGGTTCTACATTAAAAGGTATTGGTCCAACTTACATGGACAAAACTGGTAGAAACGGTATTAGAATTGGTGATTTAGAATTGTCTGACTGGAAAGAAAAATACAGAAGCCTTGCTAATAAGCATGAAGCTATGATAAGCTTTTACAATGTTGATGTACAGTATGACTTAGCAGAAATGGAAGCAGAATTTTTTGCTGCTGTTGAAACCTTAAAAGAATTACAGTTTATTGACAGTGAAGAATATTTAAACCAAGCCTTAAAAGCTGGTAAAACAATATTAGCTGAAGGAGCTCAAGGATCTTTATTAGATATTGACTTTGGAACATATCCGTTTGTAACTTCATCAAACACAACTGCATCTGGAGCATGTACCGGTTTAGGTATTGCACCAAATAAAATTAAAGATGTTTACGGAATATTTAAAGCGTACACTACCCGTGTAGGTTCTGGACCTTTCCCTACTGAATTATTTGATGATACTGGCGCTGAAATGGCAAAAGTAGGTCGTGAATTTGGAGCGGTAACTGGTCGTCCAAGACGTTGTGGATGGTTGGATTTAGTAGCATTAAAATATGCTTGTCAAGTAAATGGTGTTACACAATTAATGATGATGAAGGGTGATGTCCTTTCAGGTTTTGATAGCTTAGAAGTGTGTACAGCATACAACTACAAAGGAGAAACAATCACTCATTTACCATATAACATTGAGCCAGAAAACATCAAACCTATCTATACGAAGTTTGCTTGTTGGAAGGAAGACTTAACAAAAATGTCAAGCCCAAGTGAGTTCCCTAAGGAATTAAATGAGTACATCGCATTTTTGGAAGCTGAATTAGAAATTCCAATCAAAATTGTTTCTGTAGGTCCTGACAGAACTCAGACAATACACAGATAAGACACTAGCGTCTTTAATAATAAATCAAACGCCTTTCATACGAGAGGCGTTTTGCTTTATAAATGTCACTTTTCAATCTACTTCTCGATAAAATTGAGGAGGTAATATAGTACGTTTTCCTATAGCTAAGTTAAATGGATATACTTTTTGTAAGCTATCAATCAACAATCCTGATTTAACTTTTTCTTTTTTAATTAATGAATAATAACTATGTAATAAACTTACATATAAACTATCTCTTTTCGAATTATCCTTTATCGCTTTTACATTAAAATTAATTAAAGCATATTTTAACCTATTCTTTAATTTTAAATTATTGTAATAATTAGAAGTTAAAGAGTCTAATTTACTTTGACATAATTTCATAACTAATTCATCATCTACTAACCACCTTCCATCAGGATTAACAATTAAACCTAAATCATTTCTTATCCGCCAACAACTCCAAATAGTATCATCGCACAAATACTGTGGCAAGACTTGTAAGTAAGTATTATAACTTGATAAAAATAAATAAGCCGTTTTACCTTCTCCTCTGCGACAATATTCTTCCTCTAGCTCAACATATTCATTATCTGATTTTATGGTGTCCAGACAAAATACAAAAGCATCATCTGACACTTTATGTTTATATATATGGTTTGCTGTTAATTCCTCTATTCTATATTTTTCACGCTGTGTATAATCTTTGTTACAAGAAAAAAATAACATTATTAATAGGACAAATAATAACTTATATGACTTCATTAGACTCATTCGCTTTAGAAACATAACTTATCAATAACTATTCCTAAATTTTAACTCACATGTTTTAAACAGATACTAGGCTTACTACTTCCTCACAATTCTTTTTATTTTTTTAACTCCATTCATACTTATTGATACAAAATAAATACCCGATTTAAATTCTGTTACATCAAGTACAAATTCCTTTGAATTTGGATTTACAGAGTCAACCACAGCTCCCAGCATATTTATCACTATTATTTCTTCCATTTTTAAACTCGCAGAAATAGAAACCTTTTCGTCTGCAAAACTCGGGTAGAGGTTGACAATATCATTACTTATTGGTGGTGCTGGAGGCGGACATGAATTAAAACTACCTCCTTCAATAAAAACAGCAGAATCTAATTGTAATGAACCTAAATCTGAAATTACAAGCTTTAAGTGATAAACATCCCCAGGAATTACATTAGCAAAAGCAGTAATAGGAACAGTTTGACCTCCAAATTCTATAGCTGAATTTTGTGCAATTGAAGAATCAGTATCATCAAAATTATAATGAGAAAAATATTGTTCATTTGCATCAATACAGATTGATGGCAAAACAGTATGTATATTATCTGTACTTACAAAATCAGTAAAAGTATAACTTGCTGGTAATACTGCAAGATTAGAAGAAGAATCACCAGCAACAAGATTTGTCAAAATAAAAGCTAATGATTCTGTATTCGGACATTCATTATTTTTATTATAATGTTCTGAAGCTAGAATAAACCGAAAGCTTATTTCATTTTCTGTAGGAACAAAATCAAATTCTATATAACTAGCATTTATTGAATTGACATCTCCAGTAGCATGTTCTAAATCTACATCTCCATTCCATCCAATTTCTTGCCCACTTAATACTTCATCATTAGGTCCTGGAGCTTCCATAGCATTTCCTGTACTTAATATTATTCCGTTTTCAAAAGGAAAGTTTGTTCCATTTTTTTCAAAATAGGCAATCCCATTAACACTAGTTCCTGTGTAGGATTGTACATTTGTAATTGTTACACAAGTAGCCCCGCCATTCAAGACATCTTCTATTAACTGTTCTGAAGAGTAAGTAGTATTATTTGTTGTAATTTGTGCGTTTATTGAGGATATAAATGAAAATACAATTAAGTAAAGAAAATAATTTTTATTCATAAACTGGTATCATTATAATTAAAGGGTTATTCAAAAATAAGATATTTTTCACACATATATAGATGATAATTTTAGAAAAACATATCGTTCCTGAAGGAGAATACCGTATTCGCTTACAAGAATATGCAGGTACTGTATTTGAGAAACTACAAAGCCGTAGCGCTGTAAAAAAATGTATCGCTAAAAAATGTATTTTGATTGACGGTGAAATTGCTGAAACAAGTAACTGGATAAAAGCTGGACAACTCATAGAACTTATTGCTCCTGACACAAATCCTAAAAAAATATTTCAATTACAATTAGAAGTACTTTATGAAGACGACTATTTTGCTGCAGTTAATAAACCAGCAGGATTTCCCACAAACGGAAACTATTATAAAACAATAGAGAACGCTTTACCATACAATCTCAAAACCTCCTCTAAGTCTGACGCTTTAAACTTTCCAAAACCAGTACACCGATTGGATAATCCAACAAGTGGTATATTATTAGTAGCTAAAACAAAATCAGCACAAATAAACTTACACAATCAGTTTGAAGCAAAAGGAATACAAAAGGAATATCATGCCGTGGTTGCGGGGAAACTACCTGAATCAGGAATTATAAAGAATGACATTAATATTCAAATAGCACTCACTGAATATAAAGCTATCAATCAAGTACCTGCTTTACAAAATGAATATTTAACCTTAGTTAAATTATTTCCAAAAACAGGACGCACACACCAGTTACGTATTCATTTATCAGAATTAGGGTTTCCTATTGTAGGCGACAAACTATATGCTCCAAAAAATGTAATGATGCATAAAGGCCTGTTTTTAGCTGCAACAAATATTCAGTTCCTACATCCTCACACTAAAGAAACTACACTAATTTCCTCAGCTATACCCGACAAATTTAACAACTACCTAGTTCGAGAACAAAAGCGTTTTATTAAATATAATACACAATAAAACATATTTACACTTTAACTTTGTTAATTTTTTATTTAATTTTATTAAACAAAAAATTGTTTTAATTAAAAAAACACATATCTTTGATCTATCAAAACAAATTTTGTTATATCAAATGAAAAAACTACCAGTAAATTGCCCAAGTTGTGAAAGTGCTCTTGTAGCAAGTCAACTATCATGTTCGGAATGCGAAACTGTTATTTCAGGAAGTTACTCCTTACCTGTTTTACTACAATTATCTAAAGAAGATCAAGACTTTATTTTTGAGTTCATATTAACCAGCGGAAGCTTAAAAAAAATGGCAGCTAAAATGGAGAAAAGCTACCCTACCGTAAGAAACAAATTGGACGATATTCTTGAAAAAATTAACCAATTAAAAACTAATTAAAAAACTAATCAATATGAAAACATTATTATTTAAACCTTTCGAAAAATATTCCGAACAAAAACTATTAATTGCTGGAGTAATTGCTACACTTATTGGAGCATTAGTAGCTTATGTCTTAAACTGTAGATTTGTAGGAGTCTTCCAAATGATTTTTGATGACACTGCTATAGTCCAGTCATTAATCGATAACATCATTATAATGTGTTGCTTAACAATATTTTTATTTATTGTAGCAAAATTTATTTATAAAAAAACACGCTTAATAGATATTGTTGTTACAACCTTAGTTGCCTATATACCTTTTTACATACTACCTATTTTCAATATAAACAACACTCTTAAAATTGCACATGATAATATTTTAATGCATTCTCAACCAGAATTAGTAAATCAAATCCCTATGATAAGTTTGATAATTTTAATTGTGTTTGGTCTATTTACATTACTTATACTAGCTTGGGTTATTGCTTTATTATATAACGGATTCAAAACTGCTGCAAATGCAAAAGGAGTGAAAGCAATTATAATTTTTGCAATTGCAATAATTTTAGCAGATGTTGCATCGAGATATTTAATTTTCCACTTAAATTAAAAGAAACTGCAACAAAGCACAAGTACAATAGTCTTTATAAAAAAACCTTATGATTATAGTAGTACTTATATTTATAACCATTGCAATTTTAATTAAATACGGAAAAATGTATTTTCTTATTGCTGGGTATAACACCATGTCGGCTGAAAAAAAAGCAACTTATGACATTGAGGGGATAGCAAATCTATTTAAAAATGTATTCTTTGGAATGGCATTACTAATTAGTATTGGAAACATTATTTCTAAATTATTAGAAAATCCAATGATAGAGAATATTACATTCTTTGGAGCTATACTTATTGGAATACCCTATTTATTAGTAAAATCTAACTCCGAGAAATATAAATTTTAACGCTTTGAGCTAAACAATTATTGTTTGGCATCTAATTTGAATATCATTTAAAAAATAACATATGAAAAGTCTATTATTAATTATCGGAATACTATATAGTTTCAGTCTATCAATTTTTGCACAAGACAATATTGCTCAGGATTTAATTATCAGCGATTATGTAGAAGGTACTCTAATTACACCTAATAATAAAACAAATACACTTGCTATCATTATTCCAGGCTCAGGACCAACAGACCGTGATGGGAATCAGAATTTCATGAAAAATAATTCTTTGAAATTTCTTGCACAAGATTTATCTGATAATGGAATTGCAACTTTTAGATATGACAAGCGAGCCTTAACTATGTTAAAAAAAGGGGCTACAGAAAAAAAAATAAAACAAGTCCGTTTTGATGACTTTGCAACCGATGCCCAAAAAGTAGTGAGCTACTTTAAAAACAGAAAACGATATGATAAAATTTATATTATTGGTCATAGCCAAGGGTCATTAGTAGGGATGATAGCTGCTACTGAATACGTTGATGGCTTTATCTCTATTGCGGGTGCTGGTAAGTCAATCGATCAAATTATCTTAGAGCAAATAGGTATGATGGGGGCAAATGATTTAGTTGAAAGCGCTAAAAAAACATTTGAAATTATGAAAACAGGAAAAGTTGATAAGAATTTCAATCCTGGTCTTGCTAATATTTTCAATTTGGATGTTCAGCCGTTTATTATGAATTGGATTTCTTATTCTCCTACTGAAGAATTAGCCAAACTGACTATACCAACGCTTATTATTAACGGGACAAATGATATACAAGTTTCAACTACTGAGGCAGAACTACTTAAAAGAGCAAAAGAAGATTCTGAGTTAGTAATTATTGAAAATATGAACCACGTATTCAAAACGGTAGTCAGTAAAGATACTCAGGAAAACACCAAAACCTACAATATGCCTCAATTAATAAACAGTCCTGAATTAGCTGAGAAAATCATTGCTTTTATTAAAAAATAAAATCTTCTACATATATTTATCAAGCAGCTCAAAGAGCTGCTTTTTTTTCCCAATGCACTTCATCAGAAGTTTTTAATTAACGAAATACAATAGTTTTAATTCATAAGCTTATACTTGTATTAAGGCCATTGATTTTTGTACTTTGCGCTAATCTAAAAAAACAAAAATGGATAAGATACCAATTTTCACTAATGACACGATTGTATTTGGAGTATTAATGCTCTCCTTAGGATTTATTTTCTATACAGAATCTAAAGAATCTGGATTTTGGAAAAAGTTTTACAAAATAGTTCCTGGATTATTTATGGCCTATATGATTCCTGCCCTATTTACCACATTAGGTGTTATTGCTCCTGAGTGGGAAACCAAAGATGCAGCTGGCACTATTACCGAACACCATTCAAATTTATACTATGTATCAAGTAGGTTTTTATTACCTGCAGCTTTGGTATTGATGACTTTAAGCATTGATTTAAAAGCAGTATTTAGCTTAGGTTGGCGAGCTTTGGTTATGTTCTTTACAGGTACCGTGGGTATCGTTATTGGAGGACCGATTGCTATTTTAATTGTATCAATAATTTCACCTGAAACGGTTGGTGGTGCTGGACCAGATGCCGTATGGAGAGGTTTGTCTACATTAGCAGGAAGTTGGATTGGTGGAGGTGCAAACCAAACAGCTATGTTAGAAATATATGGATTTAACCAAGCTAAATACGGGAGTATGGTATTTGTTGATATCGTAGTAGCCAATATATGGATGGCTATATTATTAATAGGAATTGGGAAATCTAAAAAAATAAACAAATGGTTGAATGCTGACACCTCATCTATTGAAGCCTTAAAAGAAAAAATGTCAACTTTTACAGATAGTGTTAAACGAAACCCTTCTTTAACAGATATCATGATCATGCTCGCTATTGCTTTTGGTACTGTAAGTTTTGCTCATTTTGGAGCTGGTTATTTAGCTCCTTTATGTAAAGAATTTGTAGCAAGTATTGAATCTCCTACTACACGAAACATCTTCACTTTTCTTGGCTCTAGTTTCTTTTGGATGATATCCTTATCAACTATTGTGGCCATTTTCCTTTCTTTCACAAAAGCTAAAAACTATGAAGGTGCTGGAGCCAGTAAATTCGGGAGTGTATTTATCTATATTTTAGTTGCTTCCATAGGTATGAAAATGGATTTAGCATTGATACTTGATAACAAAATGCTGATTTTAGTTGGAGTAATTTGGATGAGTATCCATGCAATATTACTTATCATAATGGCAAAACTTATTAAAGCACCTTACTTCTTTTTAGCTGTAGGTAGTCAAGCTAACGTTGGAGGTGCAGCTTCTGCCCCTATTGTTGCTTCTGCATTTCACCCATCATTAGCAACTGTAGGTGTATTATTAGCTGTTTTTGGATATGCTATTGGTACCATTGCAGCAATTGCGTGTACAATTTTAATGGAAATTGTTGCTGTTTCCGGTTAATATAATTGGCATAATAAGTAAAGAATTGCATCTTTGTATTGTTAAATTAGAATCACATAAAATAAGTCATAGAATGAAAAAAATAATATTCCTTTTTGTAATAATCATAAGCATAGTTTCTTGTAAAAAAGAAAACGAAATGAATATTGAAGCAACAATAACAGGGTTAAAAAAAGGAACTGTTTATTTACAAAAAATACAAGACAGTGCCTTAGTAAACCTTGATTCTATTGTCATTAATGGAAATGATTCTTTTTCATTGAGTACTATTGTAACTGCTCCTGAATTATTTTATATTTATGTGGATAAAGTAGATGGTACAGAGTACAATGACCGCATAACTTTCTTTGGAGAAAAAGGAGAATTGAAGCTATACACCCATTTGAACAAGATAAATTCTGAAGTAAGTATTACCGGAAGTAAAAACCATAGAATATTTACTGAATATCAAGGCGCTTTGAAAAACATCAATACAAAACTAGCCCAAGCAAATGTAGAATTCATTCAAGCGCAACTAAAAAACAACGAGGATGACATTGTTGCTTTAGATAAAAAAGTAAACACCTTAATGCGCTCAAAATACTTGAGAGCTATTCAGTTTGCATTGAATCACAAAAGAACTTCAGTTGCAGCTTATATTGGTGCTAGAGAGATTTCGGAAGCAAATGTAAAGTACTTAGACTCTATTTATAATGGACTTTCTAAGAAAGCTAAAAATACTATTTACGGCGAAGAATTGGCGTTGATAATTAAAGAACGTAAATAATTTATCATTACAGTTTGTTAGAATTATATTAGTTCAAACAAAAATAACTTCATAATATTGCACTATTAAATAGTAACAAATGAATTTTAATCAATTACATCATCATCATTTTCATACTTGCATTCAGGCGAGCAGGATTTGATATATGTAATTTTAACAATATTTTTCAAAACCCGTCTGAGTAATCAGACGGGTTTTTTGTTTTTACCTCCCTAAAGTTTACTCAGATATTATCCAATTAAAAAATGAGTACACTAAAAATTGCCGTTCAAAAAAGCGGAAGATTAAATCAAGATTCCCTTAAATTATTAAAAGATTGTGGGATTGATGTCAACAATGGGAAAGATCAGTTAAAGGTAGCAGTTTCTAATTTTCCTCTAGAAATCCTATACCTAAGAAACTCTGATATTCCACAATACCTAGAAGATGGTGTTGTTGATATTGCTATTATCGGAGAAAACCTATTGATTGAAAAAGACAAAAAAGTTGAAATTATCGAAAAACTAGGATTCTCAAAGTGTAAGGTCTCCTTAGCTGTTCCTAAAGAAATTGAGTCTGATGAGTTAACATACTTCAACGGAAAAAAAATAGCAACTTCTTACCCAAATACATTGCAAACCTATTTAACTAAAAATAACATTGATGCTGAAATACACGTAATTTCTGGATCTGTTGAAATTGCTCCTAATATCGGTTTAGCAAATGGCATTTGTGACATTGTAAGTTCTGGAAGTACTTTATTCAAAAATGGCTTAAGAGAAACACAAGTTATCCTAAAGTCTGAAGCGGTATTAGCAAAATCTAATATACTTCCTCCAGAAAAAAGAGCGATACTTGACCGATTAGTATTTAGAATTCAATCAGTTTTAAGAGCAAAAAACACAAAGTACATTTTAATGAATGTACCTAATGATAAAATTGAAGAAGTAAGTAATGTTCTACCAGTACTGAAAAGCCCAACTTTACTACCCTTAGCAGAGGAGGGCTGGAGTTCTTTACATTCTGTTATTGAAGAAAGTAAATTTTGGGATGTTATTGACGAGTTAAAAAATGCTGGAGCTGAAGGCATTTTAATTGTTCCTATTGATAAAATTGTATTGTAATGAAAGTAGTTAAATATCCTAGCAACCAAGATTGGGAAAGTTTAATCAAACGACCTGAAATTGCTCGTAATGAATTAGACGCGATAGTATCTGAGGTTTTAGAAAATGTAAAAACTAACAAAGATCAAGCGCTAGTTGAATATGCTCAAAAATTTGATAGCGTTACATTAACAAGTCTTTCGGTTAGTGAAAACGAAATTTCTGAAGCAATCAAATTGGTATCTGATGAACTAAAAGAAGCTATCAACTTAGCAAAGAATAATATTGAAAAATTTCACGCTGCTCAAAAAAATACAGTTGAAATTATTGAAACTACTCCTGGTGTTCAATGCTGGAGGAAGAGCTTGCCAATTGAAAAAGTTGGCCTATACATCCCTGGAGGTTCGGCGCCATTGTTTTCTACTATTTTAATGTTGGGAGTACCAGCAACACTAGCTGGTTGTAAAGAAATTATATTGTGTAGCCCTCCTAACAAAGAAGGGAAAATTCACCCTGAAATTTTATATACAGCTAACCTTATTGGTGTTACTAAAATATTTAAAGTTGGAGGCGCACAGGCAATTGCTGCAATGGCATTTGGAACTGAAACCATACCTCAAGTATATAAAATATTTGGTCCAGGAAATCAGTTTGTTACTAAAGCCAAAGAATTAGTGCAATTAAGTGGTGTTGCTATCGACATGCCAGCAGGACCCAGTGAGGTATTAGTTATTGCGGATAAAACTAGTAATCCTGCGTTTGTAGCGGCTGATTTATTGTCACAAGCAGAACACGGTGCTGACAGTCAGGTAATATTACTTTCTGATAATGATAAAGTAATAGAAGCAACTATTATAGAGATAACAAAACAATTGGCTGAATTACCACGAGTTGACATAGCTACACAAGCATTAAAACACAGCAGTGCAATTGTTCTTGAAACAATTAGTGATTGTGTAGGATTCAGTAATAAATATGCACCTGAGCATTTAATTCTTGCTTCAGATAAAGCTGATAATTGGCTAGATACTATTACGAATGCAGGCTCAGTATTTATTGGGAATTACAGCTGTGAAAGTGCTGGTGATTATGCTAGTGGCACAAATCACACACTACCAACAAATGGATACGCTAAAAACTATAGTGGCGTTTCTTTTGACAGTTTTGTAAAGAAAGTAACCTTTCAAAAATTATCCAAACAAGGAATTCAAAACATTGGACCTGCAATAGAGTTAATGGCTGAAGCAGAGGAATTATTTGCACACAAAAATGCAGTTACACTTAGATTGAAAGAAAATGTTTAGTTTAAAAAATATAGTTCGAAAAAACATCTTAAACTTGGAAGCCTATTCAAGTGCTAGAGATGAATATACTGGTGATGCTAGTGTGTTTCTAGATGCAAACGAAAATCCGTTTGGAAACTTAAATCGTTACCCTGACCCACAGCAAAAGGCTTTGAAAGAGGCTTTGAGTACCCTAAAAAACATTGCTGTAGAAAATGTTTTTATCGGCAATGGTAGTGACGAAGTGATCGATTTAGCATTCAGAATATTCTGTACACCAGGAAAAGACAAGGCACTTACCTTCTCTCCTACTTATGGTATGTATGATGTTTCTGCTAATATCAATAATATTGAATTAATCAAAGTTCCTTTAACAGATGATTTTCAGATTAACATTGATGAAACAAAATCATTTTTAAATGATGATTGTTTAAAACTAATTTTTATCTGTTCGCCTAATAATCCTACAGGGAATACAATTAACTCGGCTGACATTGAATATATTTTGAATAATTTTAATGGAGTTGTTATTGTAGACGAAGCGTATATTGATTTCAGTCCAGAAAATTCTTGGAATACAAAACTAGCAGAGTACCCTAACTTAATTATAAGTCAAACTTTTAGTAAAGCATGGGGATTAGCTGCTGCAAGGGTTGGTGTAGCATATACAAATGCTAACATCATCAATTTATTCAACAAAGTGAAACCTCCATATAATGTAAGTGAACTGAATCAAAAAGCAGCTCTTAATATTTTGGGGAAAATTACTGAATTTGAAAAGAACAAGCGAATTATATTAATTGAAAAAGATAGAGTATCAAAAGAATTAAAAACACTCGCACAAGTAAAAAAGGTATTCCCTTCAGATGCTAACTTTCTATTAATAGAAGTTAATAATGCTAACGGGACATACAATAATTTAGTGGCTCAGAAAATAATCATTCGAAATCGAAATAGCGTCATTAAAAACTGTGTTCGGGTAACAATAGGAAGTCATGAAGAAAACACCATATTAATAAACGCACTTAAAAATAGTTAACATGAAAAAAGTACTTTTTATAGATAGAGATGGTACACTAGCAATTGAACCACCAATAGATTATCAATTAGATAGTTTAGAAAAATTAGAGTATTATCCTGGTGTTTTTCAAGGTTTGGGAAAAATTGTTCGTGAGCTAGATTATAAATTGGTCATGGTAACCAATCAAGATGGTTTAGGTACAGACTCATTTCCTGAAGATACCTTTTGGCCAGCACAAAACAAGATTATTGAAGCTTTTAAAAATGAAGGAATCGTTTTCTCAGAAATATTAATTGATAAAAGTTTCCCTGAAGACAATGCTCCTACTAGAAAGCCAAGAACTGGTTTACTACCAAAATATATTTATGGTAATTACGATTTAGAAAATTCTTATGTTATTGGTGATAGAGCAACTGATATTGAGTTAGCTGAAAATTTAAAGTGCCAAGGAATCTTTATCAGTAAAGACTCTAATAATTATGCTTCGTTAATTACAAAAAGTTGGGAAGAAATTTATCAATATTTAAAATCGAAGCCTAGAAAAGGAATCATTAATCGTGTGACTAATGAAACTAATATTGCTATCGAAGTAAACTTAGATGGTTCTGGTAAAAGTAATATTTCTACTGGCTTAGGTTTTTATGACCACATGTTAGAGCAAATTTCAAAACACGGGAACTTAGATTTATCTGTTCAAGTTAAAGGCGATTTAGAAATTGATGAACACCACACTATCGAAGATGTTGCTATTGCATTAGGTGAAGCTTTTGTAAAAGCCCTAGGGAACAAGAAAGCTATCGAACGTTATGGGTTCTTATTACCAATGGACGATTGCTTAACACAAGTAGCTATTGATTTTGGAGGTAGGCCATGGTTAGTTTGGGATGCTTCTTTTAAAAGGGAAATGATAGGTAAAATGCCTTCTGAAATGTTTATGCACTTTTTTAAATCGTTCAGTGATGCTGCTAAATGTAATTTAAATATTAAATCAGAAGGAGATAATGAGCACCATAAAATAGAATCTATTTTTAAAGCATTTGCAAAAGCCATAAAAATGGCCACATCTAAAACTAATAATTACTCCATTCCGAGTACAAAAGGAATTATATAAATGATCGCAATAGTAAAATATAACGCTGGAAATATCCGTTCCGTACAAAATGCTTTAACTCGTTTAGGTTATGAGAGTATTATTACTGATGATGCAACGGAATTATTAAATGCTGATAAAGTTATTTTTCCTGGTGTTGGCGAAGCAAGTTCTGCAATGAAATACTTGACTGAAAAAGGCTTAGATAAAATATTAGTCGCTATTGAAAAGCCGATGTTGGGAATCTGTCTTGGTTTACAATTAATGTGTAAATATACAGAAGAAGCCAACACTACTTGCTTAGGGATTTTTGATACTAATGTGAAAAAATTTCCTGACACAGGTAAAGTTCCTCACATGGGATGGAATAGTTTTACAACTACCAATAGTTCGTTGTTTAATAGTATTGATCTTAATAATGATGTGTATTATGTACATAGTTATTACGCCGAAATAAACGAACAAACAATTGCTAGCTGTGACTATATTTTACCTTTTGGAACAGCAATGCAAAAAGACAATTTTTATGCAACCCAATTTCACCCTGAAAAATCAGCTGATATTGGAGAGCAAATACTTAAAAACTTCTTAGAATTATGAGAATAATCCCAGCAATAGACATTATAGATGGTAAATGTGTTCGCCTCACAAAAGGTGATTACAACACCAAAAAAATATATAATGAAAACCCATTAGAAGTTGCAAAGGAATTTGAGGCTAGCGGAATTCAATATTTACACGTGGTAGATTTAGATGGCGCAAAATCAAAGCACATTGTTAACTATAACATACTAGAACAAATTGCTTCTAAAACAAATTTAAAAGTTGATTTTGGAGGAGGTTTAAAATCTGATAAAGATTTAAAAATAGCTTTTGAATCCGGAGCAAGTCAAATTACTGGAGGTAGTATTGCTGCCAACAATCCAACTCAGTTTTTAAACTGGTTAACTAGGTATGGAAGTGATAAAGTTATTTTAGGAGCCGATTGTTTAAATCGAAAAATAGCTACTAACGGATGGTTAGAAAGTTCAGAGTTAGATGTATTGGACTTCATTAAAAACTATGAAGCAAAAGGAATTATAAATGTAATTTGTACAGATATTTCCAAGGACGGGATGCTTCAAGGAGCCTCTAATGAATTATACCAAGAAATTTTGGGAGCTACAAAAATAAATTTAATTGCTAGTGGCGGTGTTTCTAACATAGACGATTTAGTTACTTTAAAAGAAATTGGTTGTGAAGGAACAATTTTAGGAAAAGCCCTTTATGAAGGAAACATCACCTTAAAAGAACTTTCTTTAATCTTATAATTTTAATTACCATGTTAAAAAAAAGAATCATTCCTTGTTTAGATATCAAAGATGGACGAACAGTAAAAGGAATTAATTTTGTCGACATTCAAGATGCTGGAGACCCTATTGAACTAGCTAAACGATATGTGGAAGAAGGTGCTGATGAATTGGTGTTTTTAGATATTACTGCAACTGTGGAAAATAGAAAAACATTGGTTGATTTAGTACAGCAGATTGCCAAAGAAATTAATATCCCATTTACAGTTGGTGGTGGAATTAACTCCATACCCGATGTTGAAAAAATCATCAAAGCTGGTGCTGATAAAGTTAGTGTAAACTCATCGGCAGTTAAAAACCCAGAATTAATTTCTGAAATTGCAAATCAGTACGGGAGTCAGTGTGTAGTAGTTGCTATTGACACCAAGTTTGTGGATGGTGAATGGATGGTTTTTGTACACGGAGGAAGAACTATCACCACATTAAAAACTATTGAGTGGGCCAAAAAAGTTACTGAATTAGGGGCTGGAGAAATCTTATTAACTTCAATGAATAATGACGGTACCAAATCAGGGTTTGCTATGGATATAACCAATGCCGTTAGTAGAGCGATTAACATCCCTGTTATTGCATCTGGTGGAGCTGGAACAAAAGCACATTTTTCTGATTTATTTACCAGTACAGAAGTAAGTGCTGGTTTAGCTGCCAGTATATTCCACTATAGTGAGATTCCCATTCCAGAACTTAAAAATTATTTGCAAAATAAAAATATTCCAGTTAGAATTACTAAACATAAAACAGCATAATATCATGACTATAGATTTCAATAAAGGCGATGGTTTAGTACCCGTAATAGTTCAAAACAATACTACATTACAAGTGTTAATGTTAGGATATATGAACGAGGAAGCTTTTCAAAAAACGAAAGCTGAAAACAAAATTACTTTTTACAGCAGAAGCAAAAATCGCTTATGGACAAAAGGAGAAGAATCAGGTAATTTTTTGTTTGTAAAAACAATTGCCATTGACTGTGACAATGACACTATACTAATCAAAGCAGACCCTATCGGTCCAACGTGTCATAAAGGAACTACGGCTTGTTTTGGTGATGATACTTCTAAAGGATTTATTTATGAACTGGAACAAACCATTTCCCAACGAATAGATGACAATGATGAAAGTTCATATACGAATCAATTGTACCGTAGGGGAATTAATAAAGTTGCTCAGAAAGTAGGCGAAGAAGCTGTTGAGTTGGTTATTGAAGCAAAAGACAATGATGCTAACTTATTTAAAAATGAAGCTGCTGATTTAATGTATCACTACCTCATCCTTTTAAAAGCAAAAGGCTATACACTAGAGGATATTGAAGTAGTTTTAAAAGATAGAGTGAAAAAATAATATAATAAAAAAGAGGAACTATATAGTTCCTCTTTTTTATTATATTATTTTTTCAAGTAATTAAAATCTATTTTTCTTCTGATTTTGTTTTATTATTTATACCCGCTCTCATCCCTTTTTTAATTAAAAAGTAACCTCCAGATAAAACAATAATAAGCGAACTTATACCAAAAATTGTCATTGGTTCTAAATGAGTCATGTCTAGGTCTATAACATGTCTTGAAACACCTATAAGAGCAACTAATAATACTATTTCAACATGAACAACATCTTCCTTTAGATACATTTTTATGGTATGCAATAACTCTATTCCAATTAGAACAGACAAGAACCCACCAAATACTTTGTGAAGATGTTTCATTATATTATTTTCCGAAAATGAATTTTGAATACTTGAAAAAATACCACTAAAAAGCATTCCCAAAAACACAATGGTAGTATATAATACAACCAATAGCAAAGAAAACAATAAGGTAATAATTATAACCTTTTCTATCTTCTCTACTATATTTAATATTTTATCACTCATTTTTTATGTTTTTATTAGATAATTGATTTATATATTTCCCTACAACAATAGCAGTAATTACAACTAAATAAATTTGTCCCATCAGCCCTATTAATATAGCTGTTTTATGTGCCAATTTAGTTACAGGATAAACATCTCCATATCCTATAGTTAAAAGTGTTACATAACTAAAGTACATTAAATTCTCTACTAGAGATTCTGATTCATTTATAATATTTGACTGTATAAAACTAAATGACCCTGGAGTGGTTATTTCAATACTCAAGCAAATAAAAAAACCAATTAACCCAAGAGATACATAACCACTTAAGAGCCCTAAAATTACATTTTTATTAATTTGTACAGCTAACCATACTTGTTTAATAATTTCATACGTCACAATTGTATAAAATAAAAAATAACTCCCAATCCTGATATAAGAAAATATTTTTTCATCAGAATTGTTGACTAAATCAGTACCAAAAAGAACAGCAGTGATTACTACGACTAATAATAACACGCAAAACCACATTACTATTTTTCTTTTAGAGATCAATAAAATACCCGCCATTAAGTTAATTAAAAATAAAACTGGTGACAACACCTCGTCAAAAAAGGCTTGAGGAACAATTAACGACCCAAATAAAACTGCTAACTGACTAACAAAGAAAAACTCAAAACGATGTACATACAGTTTATCTAACATACTCTTTACTTAATTACATTAAAACAATCTGACTCTTCAATATAATCATAGCCTCCTCTATTATTTTTTTCAAAACATTCACTGAAAATTTTTATTAAATTAATTTCATAAGCCTGTAAAGACACCTCCAAACGGTCCAAAACTGATTGATGAATATTTAACTTTTCATTTTTATATCCTTTTTTAGACACTAAAGAAGAAAGCTTTCTACTACTTCTAGGATAAAACAACCTAGTAAATCCTTTAGAAGGATTATTTGTTTTATCGTATCGATTCTCATACACTGATGTATGATTTGGTAATAATTTATAATCTTTTAACTGATTAATCATCCAATTTAGAGAAACTCCACTAATATTTGTGTTTCTTGCCCCTCCACCAACATCACAATGAGCCCCAAAGAACCAAACTTCATTCGCGACATCTTCAGGTTTTATGTTTGAGCAAGTAGATGTTAATGTTTCTTGGGTAAGCAATACTGGCGTAAATATAGTACTTCTGTTATCATTTAAAGATAATGCATGTACAGCTTTTTTTACATTGCATAACTGATCAAAATAACTATTCTTAGGATTGTAATATTCTTCATTATATTTTGGTATTCCTAATGCTTCAACAGTATCCCATAACCCCATAAATTCAATTTTATAATCCTCTGGGTTTATATTTTGCTCCGTGATAGCAAAAACATTCTTTCTACGTTCTTCTATACTCTTACCTTTTTTATGGGCCTCAAATATTTTTTTTACAAATTTTAATCGCTCTTTTTCAGGTATATTGTTTAGATCAACTACCCCTGCAGCATATATTAGCCCTGCTAAAACTCTTGATGCATAAGCCCCTCGACTAAACCCAAAAAGATAAATTTCATCTTTCCTAGCATGATTATAATTCTCAGAAAGATATAAATACGCATTGCAAACTTCTCTTTTAATTCCCGAACCAGTTATTATACCCAATAGATCAGCACCATTTCCTACTCCTCTTAGATACAATGCACTGATATCCGGATTATTTTGTAGCGTAGTTAGGTTATATAATTTTGAAATATTTGTATAACTACTTTCATTATTTGCTGTTCCATCTATAAACACTGCCAGTTTCCTAGAGCTATCAAACAATTGAGTAGGTGTATGAGCAATGTTTTTTTTAACTCCACAACTAAAAAGGGTTGTGGTAATAAAGAAAATAATGATTCTTGTACTTATAGCAGGAATTGGGCTTTTAAGGACTAACTTCATAAGTTATAAACTAAAAAATATTTAAATTTAATTCTTAAATTGATTAGATACTATTTTACAGAATTTATCCAGAACTTGAGTTCCTGATTTCGGATTCTCAACATCCACAAGACAAACATTTACTAACTGTTTTTTGCGTTCTAAAGAGAGGTCATATGTAATAGATTCTAGTACATATGTTGTCATTTTTATGTTTTCCAACTCAACTTTACTTTTACCGCTTAATGTTTTATTATTTAGTAATTCATCATTTGTATTAGATTCAAAAACATACTTGTTTTTATACTCCAAAGGTATTTCTACTGATTGAGGGATACTATAATTTCTGGTTTCAATTTTATTCTTTAATGAGGTAACCATAACCATATTAATCCCTTCATTTAAAAATTGTTTAACAATTTGATTATTCTCTTCTTTAGTGCGACTCTCTTTATTCGAAAAGTTTGGGAATTTCACATGCATCTCAATTGCATTAACACCTGACTTTCTAAGATTTTTTACTATTGTTTTTTCATAGGATTTTCTAATTTCCAAATCAGGGGTTTTTGCAGCAACAAGAACTTTCTTTTCACCTAAGTTTTTAAAATCCTCTGATTTCCAAGAATCCAATAACTTAATTGAAGAACAACTTGAAAATAGAACTATTAATAAAAAAGACAATACTCTTCTCATAAAAAACATTTAACATTGTTTTTATTATTTCAATAATTCTTCATTAAATGTATACTCTTTATAATCTATTTTATACATCACACTATAAAATGCTGGTATAAACACTAAGGTTATCACTGTTCCAAACAATAAACCTATCATGATTGTAACTGCCATAGGCTCCCACATTTCTCCTCCGCCAAGATATAGTGGTATCAGTCCTAATACTGTTGTAAAAGTAGCTAATAAGATAGGTCTGAATCGCTGTAAACATGCTGCAATAATCGCATCTTGTGCTGAACGTTCAGTTTCTTCAATTTCAATTCTATCAATAAGTACAATTGCATTATTAATTACAATTCCTGCAAGAGAAATTACTCCAAGGAAAGCCATAAATCCAAATGGAACTCCAAAAATAAGCAACCCAATTACCATCCCTATTACTCCTAATGGTATTGTACTTACAATCATTGTCATTTTTCTAAAAGAATTAAATTGAATAATTAATAACATTACAATTATAAATGCTGAAAGTGGAAGATATTTTACAACTGCTCCCATGTTTTCAGAAGAATTTTCAGAATCTCCACCCAATTTATAAGAATATTCTTTTCCCCATTTTTCTTCTTGTTCTTTTAGCCATGGCTTTAAAAGCGCTGTTATTTTAGAAGCATTTCCATTTTCAGTTAATTCACTAGATACAACAACTGTTCTAGTTAAATTCAATCTTTTAATCTTTGAATATTGCCACTGAGGAACTATAGTAGCTACCTGTAACAAAGGAACACTTCTTCCAGAATTTTGCGCATAAATATTCAACGTTTCTAATGATGATAACGATTGTTCTTTACTTTGATTACTTAGCATTACAATTGGTATCGACTTATCTCCTTCACGATATTCACCTGCCTTAAAGCCATCCAGAACTGTTTGTAATGAAGTTGCTATATCTTGATTAGTAACTCCTGCAGATTGTGCTTTATTTTGATCAACATCTATAAGAAATTTTTTCCCTTTCGGCCCCCAGTCATCTTTGACATTTTTGGTACCTTCAATACTAAATAGTTTTGATTTAATTTCACTAGCAATACTAGCCAACTTATCAGGGTTCTCTCCTGAGATCTTTACTTCAATTGGTGTTCCACCACCTCCAGAAGCTAGTGAACCTACTTTAATACTTGCATTCGGAAAATTATTAAAACAATATTTATCCAATTTGTTTATCATTTCTGTGTTTACCAGAAATGAGGATGTATTAACAAGAATATGTGCATAGTTAGAATTAGCTTCATCAGCACTATAGCCTAAATCATAAGAAGAAGGACCTTTACCAATATAAGCTGACCAATCAACAATTCCATCAGCACGGTCTTCGTTTGTTTTTAATTCTTTAGTAATAAATTCTTCAATAGCCAATACAGTTGTAGTGGTATTTTCTAATCTTGCTCCTTCAGGTAAATTTATATCAATGGTAATCATGTTTCTATCACTATCTGGAAAAAACACGAAAGCCAACATTGTAAAACCATACAAAGACAAGAAGAATAACAAAACAATACCTGCAAGGACTGATTTTTTCCATGACAATGCTATTAAAATCAAGTCTTTATATTTGCTTTTTAAACCATTGATTAATCGATCTAAAAAACTAACCTTACCATCTTCATGTTTTTTAACCTTCAAAAAGAAAACACAAAAAAGTGTAATAATACTCAAAGCTATAATCCATGAAGAAATTAGAGCGATTGTAATAACTACAAATATTGGCCCCATAATATCACCCATTACAGATTCAGCCATATAAAATGAAAGGAATGCAGCAGATGTTGTTAATGTAGATATTAGTAACGGTGTAAATAATTCAGAACAAGAATCTATCGCTGCTTTCTTAATAGGCTCACCATTCTCCATTTTCACCATTACGGATTCAGCCACAACAATAGCATTATCTACCATCATACCCAAGGCCATAATTAATGCTGCTAAAGAAATTTGATTTAACCCAACACCAATAAGCCCCATAATCATCAATGTTGCTATGGTTACAATTGGAATTAAACTAGCAATAACAAATCCTGTTCGTAGCCCTAAAAAGAATAACATTATTGCCAATACAATACCAATAGCTTGCATTAAATTACCAATAAAACTACTGATTTTCATATCAATATACTCATCTATAGAAGCTAATCTGGTTACCTCAAGTCCAATAGGTAATTTTTGTTTCCACGTTGCTAATACAACATCTAATTCCTCACCAAGCTTAATAATATTTGCCCCTTCTTTTAACGATACATGTAAAGAAATAGCATTGTTTCCGTTAATTCTAACTTTTTGCTTAGATGGATTTATATATCCTTTTTTGATTGTAGTAATATCTTTCAAAGCAACAACTTGACCACTATCTCCTACAGGAATCAACATTTCCTTTATATCCTCAATTGAATTGAAATTCCCAGTTGGTTCTAAAATAATACGTTCAACATCTACATTAATTGTACCCCCAGAGCTCAATATGTTTGTATTACTAATAATACTTTGAAGTTTGCTTGAGGTTAGTCCATATGTTTTCAGTTTAGTGCTTTCAAACTCTACAAAAACCCTTTCATCCTGAACTCCATTTAGTTCTACTTTAGCTGCATCATTTAATTTAATTAAATCATCACGTAAATCATCAGCATAATCTTTCATTTCTGCATATGAATACCCATCACTTAATAATCCAACAGCTATTCCAAATACTTCTCCAATACCATCGTCATTTAAACTTGGTTTAACATTATTTGGCAAACCACTAACGCTGCTTAATTTTCTTCGTAATCTATCCCAAACAGCTTGTAACTCATCTGGAGTAACTTCCATCTTTAATTCTACTTGAACAATTGAAAGACCTGTACGTGAAGTACTCTTTACATTTTTAAGCTCAGGAAGCTCTTGAACAACTTTTTCTATTTTATCAGTAACTAATTCCTCTACTCGTTCAGGACTTGCTCCTGGAAAAGAAGATACAATAGAAGCTACTCGAACAGTATAAGGCGGCATACTATCTCGTGAAAGTGACTGATAGAACATTATACCCATAACTAATACTACAGCTAGGATACTTAATACTACACGATTCCTTTCAATTGAAAATTTAGTAAGATTCATAATGGTTTGTTTTATGTTATTGTAATCTTACTTTTTGTCCGTCTAATAATGTTTGTAGTCCTGCAGTAGCAATTTTATCTCCAGCAGAAAGTCCTTTTTTAACTTTAAAACCCGATGCTGTAAGTACTCCTATTTCTATAGTTCTTTTCTTTACAACTCCTGTTTCATTATCAGAAGACTCAATTACAAACACATAATTTCCATTACCATCTTCTCCTACAGCTTTTACTGGTACGATAAGAGAATTGTCTATTGAAGTATTTGATTGGCTAAAGTTAAAGGTCACATTTGTTGCCATTCCCGGTTTAATTTCTTCTGATGGGTTAATAATATCAATTTTAATAGGGTAGGTTGCCGAATTTGAATCAGCAATTGGAGCTATTTCTATTATTTCACCAAAAAATATTTTTCCTTGAATAGCAGAAAAAGAAATTTTGGTCTCCATCCCTGGTTTAATCTTGTTGATAACATTTTCTGGTAAACCAACACCAACATTAATATGATTACCTGCATTAAGTACTGCTACTACTTGCCCAGCACTCACGTTTTCGTTTAATTGATTGTTTCTTAACGCTATAACTCCATCTTTAGGCGCTTTAATAACACCGTAATTGATTTGAGTTTGTTGAATACTTTTATTACGTTTAGCTGATTCATACTGATCTAATGCTGATTGATATGAATTCTTTGCTTTTTCATAATCGCTCAAAGAGTTACTCCCTTTTTCATATAATGACTTTACACGATCTAAACTAGACTTAGCAGTATTCATTGCTGACTTAGCCGTGTTTAAAGCTGAAATCGATTGTTCATAAGCTAAATTAGCCTGAACATTATCTAGTCTCGCTATTAAATCTCCTTTTTTTACTTGCTGACCAACAACAGCATTCAACTTGGTTATAATACCATTGCTCCTAAAACTTAAGTCAATTTCATCACCGGCTCTTGCCACCCCACTAAAGGTTCTAATGCTCTCGGTATTAGCACTTCCTACAACTTCGAACTTAACTGGTCTTAATACGACTGTTTTTTCTTCTACTTTTTCCTTACAAGAATTTAATATTATTAATACAAATAAAAAAAGTACTTTATACGTGTTAAACCTCATGAGTGTTAGTTTTTATTTAAGATGAATTGATTAGCTCTAGCTATAAAAGCCTGATTATTAGCTTCTGTATTTATTAAGAAGAAATACCCAATGGTACGTTCTAACTGCATAGAAGCTAATAAATAATTATAGTTTGATGTAGTACTTGCTAATTGTGATTGTAAATAATTGTTTTGTGCATCAATTAATTGGATAACAGGCACAGCTCCATTTTTATATTCGTTTTGAGTTAACTCTAAACTCTCTTTAGCAGATTCTTCGGCAATTTTTGAAATTTCGATATTAGAAATTTGATTTATGATTTCCAAGATAATATCATTAATGTTCTTTTTAATATTTGCTTCAAGGTTCTCTTTTTCAAAACCTAATTGTTCCTCTTGGATTTTCGCAATTTGCTTATTTATATTTCTTTTGTTTTGTTGAAATATTGGCAACGAAATATTTAACCCTATATTATAATTTTTGTCAGGAACACTAGGGAAACCGATTGGAGGATTAATACCCTTTCCTGATTTTGAAATTGCTAGGTTATATTGTCCTTGTAAAGCTACTGATGGTATATAACGCCCTGAATTATTTAACTTATAATTACGTTCAATAGCATTAAGATTATAATCAATATTTTTCAATTCTGGTGCGTTATTAAGAGCTTCCTCAGTTAAAAAAGCAATTAGAGCTGACTGAAGTTGTGGGTTATCTATAAGCTCTAAGAACTTCTCATAAGTGTAATTCTTAAACAAACCTTTTGATAACTCTGCATCTTCAATACTTATTTTTGAAGAAACATCCTCATTCATTAATAAATTAATAGTATTGTATGCTTGCTTTAGCTGGTTACCAGCTTCAATAAAACTTTGAGTATTCTGTGCTAATTGACTTCTAAAACGAAGCACATCTGATTTCCCTGAGGCACCTGCAGTAAAATTTTGCTCTGCTAGTTCTAAATTTAACTTTGTTACTTGACGGTTCTGATTTTGGATATGCGTATTTGCTTTTAATATTAGTGCGTTAAAATAAGCTTTAGAAGCATTTAAAAGTGCATCTAGCTCTGCTGCATTATAAGTCTCAACCTGAGCTTTTTGTAATTCTTTTTGAATATACGTATTTGCTGAAGCTCCTTCAGAATATATCAATTGTTTTAAGGTTATATCACCAGATGTTGAGAACTCAGGATTCTGACCATTAGAAATTTCTGCTACTTTCGGGTCAAGGTACACTGTATTAGTATTAGCGGTTAAATTTGGTAAATAATCACTCTTTGCCGTTTTAACATCTTGCTCAATTAATTCAATATTCTTTTTTTCAGATTTAAGAGATAGATTTTCTCCAAGCACCGTATTAATAATATCTATTATAGACAATGCTGATTCATTTTGCAACTCTGAGTTACCTCCAATAAAATCTGAATTAGCCAACATGCTATATCTAATTGGAAAATTAATTTGAGTAGCTGTACCATAATTTATAGACATTCTGTTTTTATATAGAATATACAATGGTAATTCGGAAGGATTTGTTCCAGCGATAATCGCTTCAATATTTAAAGCTATTCGCCTGAAAAATTGATCTATATTATTTTCTGGCTGATTGGTAGCCAATATCCCTTTCTCAACTTGTTTTGTTCCTAATGCGGAAAATGACGGTAGTTTCTTTTGATTAATCGTGTTAACCATTTTATCAAAATCTACATCATTCAAATGAAAACCTCCTGCTAAGTATACTGCATCAACATCATTTAATGCGTTTGCATTATTATTTACCTCAGAAATAGGAATTAATTTATAAGTAACGTCCATATTTAATAAAATGGTATCAAACATTTTATTTAAAGGTAGTACTTCTAGTAAGTAATCATCTACTACTACCCCAATACTTTTGTACTGATACAAAGTATTAAAAACTTCTAAATCTTTTGAATATGATTGAGGAGTAATAACATATGTTATATTATTCCTTCCTGAAGTTTTTTGTCCTTTTTTAAGTTTAATCAAATCACTATTAACATCACCAAAAACAATTACTGGCTTTGGATAGCTTTGCTCATTATGTAAAACTATGGTATTAATAACACCGAATGATAAAATAATATCAGTATCGTTTCTTAAAAGTAACTGATAGTTACTTTTAGCCTCTGATTTATTAAAATTATTTTCAAGTACATTATCAAAAACAACCTCTGCATCTTGACCTACAACTGCTTTAATTTCGTTTTGAAGTTTACTTAGTAAAGAAGATGAAGTAGGTAGTGCTACATCTGTAAGAATACCTACACTCACCCTTTTTTGAGCTTGTGTAATTACAGTAAAGGCAGTGAAAACGAATAATAAAAAATATTTTTTCATTTGCTTTTTAAATAAGTGTTTTTATTTTAAATAAAACAGCCAAAACTATTCTATTGTTTAAGAACAGAGTTGTTTTACTTTAAAAATTTAAGCCCAATTTTAAAGAAAGCTTTGTTTTCTGGGGACAAATCTAGTTCACTATTTCCGTCACCATTTAACCAATCTAACTTATTAGCAACCGCTATACCACCAGATAAATTTAGCTTTATTTTTTTCATTAACTTAATTTCGTATTCAGGCCCGATATTGATACGAGAATACATAAGTTTATCCAAATCTAACCCTGTTATAACTGCAGTATTTGCAAAATTGTAATTATTACCATTAACACTAACTGAAAATCCTAATTTACTAGTTTTAAAATGATAAAACTGACCTACATAAGCTGGTAAGTATGCATATGTTTCCCATTTGTTCTTTTTATAAACTAATTGTAAAAGAGGCATAACTTGTTTTTTTCCAAATCTAGTGTTGTATGAAATACCAAAACCATATTTGAAATTTTCATTCGCTCTTTTTGAAAACATCCCTAATACTTGAAGAATAAAATCTTCTGAGGATACTTTCTCTTCAAAGTCAGATGCTAAGGTTGGTTTTACACCTAAGGTATAACTCCACCCTTTTGTTCCTAATGGATTTACCATAGCTAAATTATATGCTATGGAATAAAAATCCCTAGAAACAGATGAAGCATTAATATCTCCCGAAAAAGTAGGTTTTAAATTAGTAAATTCAACCCCGTTGATAAGTACTGTTTTTTTATTTTTAAGTAACTTAGGAAATGACAATGAAATCTTTACTTCCGAAAAAGAAATCTTTCCAGTTTGGTTGTTTTTAACAAATTCTGATTCACCATAATTCGTATAACTAACATTTGCAAAAGAAAACTCTTCTAATGGTTTAAGCCTTTTTTGCTGCTCTTGCCCCTTTTCTTGATCCTTCTCTTGTGCAATTACTGATGTTACACCATATGCAAGTAAAAACGTTACTATTAGAATTTTTTTCATCTTAAAAATTTGATTGATTTATTATGACTAACCTAACTAACGAATATAAAAAAAATAAGTGATTCTGTGTTTGTATACATCTTAATTTTACGGTAAGTTTGATAGCCTTAGTGAAATGCTTCTTTCAATTGCTCCGAAGTTTTCTATGTGAACTCTGTATTGATTTTCATTTAAAAGTAACCTTACTTCAGTATTTATTTTATTGATGTACACTAAAAAAGCATTACTAATTTCTTCTTTTGTATATGCTTTATCCAAATCATCTAAACGGGCTATCTTGCCTATATAAGCTACAATTACATTGATGTACTCCTCTTCTAATTCACTAGTTAATTCCATTTCTAACATTCCTTCTTGGAAACTCAATTGAATATTATCTAATTCTTCGAAAGAATACACTCTAACTCTATTGTTCTCTTTTATTTTCTGGCTTTGTGTTAACTTTTGTGCGTTTGTATTGAAGCAAACAAAAAGAAAAAAAACAACACTGATTGATTTAATAAATTTGATAGTTTTCATGATTATATAGTTTTAAATTATACATCAAAAATAACTCCTTATACTATGTTATTTACAGCAGAACTATGTCAAACAGACAAATACGAAGGTGAAACATCCTAATAACAAGTTGAATTTTTTTTGTTATGCGTCTAACCAATTTTTAACATCATTAGCCTTTGCTTTACTTGCTACTATACGCTCTTTAAATGGTGGAGTGACATTAATAATAAGTTTGCTATTGAAATAAAAATTAATAGTAGTTACTGCGTTTCTATTAAGGATAAACTGTCGGTTAACTCTGTGAAAAGATTTAGGGTTAATTTCGCCTTCTATATCCTCTAATTTCTTATTTACTATGTAAGTCTCATTTGAAAAAGTTATAGCTTTTACTACTCCAGTATCTATGTAAAAATAAGCAATCTCTTCAGTTTTTACAGGTATAAGTTCGTCTCTTTTCTGGATTAAATAGGAGGTCTTATATGTTTTATTAGTTGTTTGCAAAAAGGCCAGCATACCTTCTATTTGGTTATTTAATGGCTTTACTGTATTAGCTGTTTTTTTAAATTTTTCAATTGCCTGGAATAGTTCTTCCTCATCAATTGGCTTTAGCAGATAATCAATACTATTTACTTTAAAAGCCTGAATAGCATATTGATCATAAGCTGTGGTGAAAATCACAGGGGTATTAATAGTTACTTTTTCGAAAATTTCAAATGAAATACCATCAGCCAAATGTATATCCATAAAAACTAACTCAGCTTCAGAAGGCTCTACAAAATAAGCGATAGCAGATTTAACAGTATCTAAAACTTTTAACACTTCTATGTTAACATCAATGGAGTTCAGTATATAAATGAGGTTTTCACTTGCTGCAATTTCGTCTTCAACTATAACAACTTTCATATATTTTAATTTATTGGTAACTTAACTTTAAATAAGTTGTTTACATTATTTATAACAATATGCTTTTCTTTTAACAAGAAAAAGCGCTGATCTATATTCTCCAACCCATGTCCTGTACTATCTACAAAGCTAGTCCTAGCCTTTACTTTGTTTTCCACAATCAAAAAATCATTTTCCTCATAAATCTTTATTAGTAATGGATTCTCTTCCGATATCTCATTGTGTTTAACCGCATTTTCTACTAGTAATTGCAACGATAATACAGGGATTTTTTCAACAAACCATTTATCATTAATATCTATTTCAACATTTACACGATCACGATATCTTGTCTTTATCAAGTATATATAACTTTCTAAAAACTTAAGTTCTTCTTTTAAAGAAATTAAATTTTGATGCCCACTTTGTAATATGTAACGATACATAAATGACAATTTATTTACAAAAGTTGTAGCTTCTTTATTACCTCTTATCAATGAGTTTAAAGAATTTAATGAATTAAATAAGAAATGTGGGTTGATTTGATTCCTCAATGCTGACAATTCATTTTGGAGACTTTGTTGTTTCAACAACTCCTTTTCAGCAATATCTTCCTGATGAATTATTTGAAACCTTAAAATTCTAGCTATAAAGATAAGAATCAGCAAAATGATGAAATAAACAAAATAGACCAATCCTTTGTCTGGTGAATTCATTAACTCACCAGTAATAATTTGATGACTCGCAATAAATAATGATATAGAAGCAAATAACAACCCTATATTTACAAGTGTAGTTGTTAAGACTTTTAAATACCTATTAAAGTCCTTGTATAAAAATTTCCAATTAGTATTAAACTGAAGTGTGATCCAGGAAAAAAAGAAGGTAAACAGCATCCTTACTATTATATCACTTACAGAGGCAGAAGCAAAAGACTTAGCCAAGCCTTCAACTATATTAAACAATTGTAATACTCTAGGTAAATTTATTAAACAGGACACTAATAAAGCGAGCCCCATTATAACAGATTGACTTACATTTTTAAACATAAAAGGTAAAAAAATTCTATTCGATTTATATTCCGTAAACTTAAACAAAGTTATGCTTTTTAATGGTTAATTAATAAAAAAGAGACTACCCTTAGGGTTAGGTAGCCTCACACCTAAAAATAATTATCAATCATTAACAGGTTAATTTTTATAACTTTATATCATAAAATGTATCCCTTTTTTATATTTTTTATTGTGTAATTCATACCCTCGTTTCTTTGACACAAAGGTATATCAGGTTACTTGTGAAAACGGATTTATATTAGTGAAGTGACTAAAACTAAATGTGAAGCCATTTTTATTGAGAGTGAGTTTGTGTAACAACTCACTCTCAATAAAAACTGAAGATATTATAAAACTTTTAGTAAATTTGAAAACATAATAATTCCTATAAAAAGGAACTTATTTATCTCTTAAAATCATTCATTTAATCATGCTCAATCATAACTGGTATAAAAATGTATCAACTTTCACTATTGGGTGGATTGTATCCTCTATTCTCTGGAGGGTTATTCGTAACGTTGGCATAAAAACATACCTAGAGGTGTTAAATATAGAATACTCTTTACTTAATAGTGTCTTATTTGTTCTTTTCTTCTCAATAGTTTCAGGTATTATTTTTGGTAGTTTACAAAACTATAGCGAACAATTTTTTAATCAAAAAGCATCTTTTAAGATGTTACTCTTTAAAGCTTTAGTTACCCATGTTTCAATCATGCTTTTTCTTTATTTTTTAATCTATATAGCTATAAGTTTTTCAAAAGAAACTACTGGAATTCTATTTAGAGATTTTCTACAAAACCCAGTCATAATAATTAACCTACTATATTCTTTATTAACCAATAGTGTCATTGTTTTCTTTGTCTATATAAATAAACTGCTTGGAAAGGGAAATTTAATTAAACTAATTACTGGTGAGTTTTACAAACCAAAAGAAGAATTTAGAGCATTTATTTTTCTAGATTTAAAATCATCTACCAAATTAGCAGAAACTTTAGGGCATTTAAAATATAGTAAGTTAATACAGGATTGTTTTTACGATTTATCAATCATTGAAAAAACTAATGTTGAAATCTATCAATATGTTGGAGATGAAGCGGTATTAACATTTAAATTAAAGGATATTAATTTTATTGATTGCTGCTTAGATGCGTTCTTTTTATTTTCAGAAAGATTAACTTCAAGAAAAGAATACTACCTATCTAATTACGGTATAGAACCCATTTTTAAGGCAGGAATGCATCTTGGGACTGTAACAGTTACAGAAGTTGGGAGATTTAAAAGAGAAATTGCTTACCATGGTGATGCCATTAATATTGCCGCCAGAATACAAGATCAATGCAATATCTATAAGCAGCATTTTTTAATTTCAGGATCAGTAATAAATTACGTTAAAAACAAGTCGGCTTTTAAATTTGAAGAATTAGATAAAATAATTTTGAAAGGTAAATCAGAAGCCACTACTATATTTTCTGTAAAAAAACATGGAAACACTCCATTGAAATAACGCCTAAAAAAACTACCAAAGAACTCAATTGTTCTCCAGTAGTTTTAACATCAATCAAAAAACTCTCTTACTAACTCATTAATTCTTTTTGAATATTTAAACGTTTGAGTAAAAACTCTTACTACTATTTCTATTTTGGCTAAAACAAATAATTAAAACATTTCAAAAAAACATGCTATTTATAAGTACTCTTTACTAGTGTTTAATTGCTCCACCAGCTGCTGACCCTAACAATTCTAGTTCCTTGTAAAACTTATTTGTATGATTTTCTAATTTATGTACAAGAGTCCGGAACTTAGTTTTAAGCGTCCTGTACTCATTTAATGTTTTTCCTCTTTTAAGTTCTTTTACTTGGCTATTTTCAATGTCGATTCCTAAGTGTATTGTGCTCATATTATATAATTTAATTAATATATTACTCCTTGTTTCTTATACAAATATACAGCAGAACCTTATGTGAAATGGGAGTTTATGAGTGAAGTAACTAAATTGAGCTGTGAAGCATTCTAAACTAATAGTGAGTTAGAATTACAAATAATAATTTAAACTACAGACACATTACATTATCTAAAAAAAAGCATCAAAAAGCCCCTTCATTGGTTATCACAAAGGGGCTAAATAATAAAATCCGTCTACTTAATACTTCCTCATTTATTGCTTATCAAATTCAGCTGTTCTAATTTCACCTTGTCGAAGAATAGTTATCGTCACTTTTCCTCCATTTTTTATAGATGATAGTTTTTGTTGAATCTTATATCTAGATTCCTCATTAATAAATTTTATTCCAGCAATTTCTAAAACAATATCACCTCCCAATAGAATTTTTCTTCCTCCAATTTCTAAAGGTAAATACCCTCCTAACAAACCAATTTTAGCAGCAGTTCCTTTTGAAGAAACATGTGTAATAAGTAGCCCCGATTTTTGAGGTACATTAAGCAAACGAGCTAATTCTTGAGGTAACAGTAAAGATTCCATTCCTGTCCACACTCCTTTTTCTCCTGATAACATTTTTTTTGCAACATTTGAAGAAACAGCAAATCCAATACCATCAAAACCTCCAGACATCGTATAAATACTACTTGCTACTCCAACAACTTCACCTTTCATATTAAACATAGGCCCTCCCGAATTCCCTGGATTAATCGCGGCGTCAGTTTGTAAAAACTCTACTTTTTCAAAATTATTACTTAAATTATCCGGAACATATTTACCACTAACAATACCTCTTGAAAGTGATTGTTTAAACCCATGAGGAGCACCAATAACAAAAACATCGTCTCCAATGGAAACTGCATCTGAATCACCTATGGTTGCAACTTTTTTCTTCTTTCTTTTAAAGTCGCCAAGCACCTTAATCAATGCTATATCTGCATTTGTATTAGACAACAGAACCTCCGCTTCATAAACATCACCATCAGTAAATTCTACCGTAATTTTTTCAGCTGTTTGTATAACATGGGATGCTGTCCAAATTAATCCGTCTTCAGATATTAATACTCCAGACCCTAAAGAAGCTGCTTCAGTGTTCACCATTTTATTAAAAGCTACTTTTGAATAATCGTAACTCACTATATCAATATATACTACTGAACTACTTACATTTTCATAAACCTTAGATAGGCTCTGAGCCATAATACTTGAGCTAAAAGCAAGAATTAAATATACTATTTTTTTCATTTTACATCTATTTAGTTGTCTTACAAATTTATGCATAAAAAATAATTCATAACACAAAACACCCCTCTTTATAAAATTTAATAAAGAGGGGTTTCCTTTGTTTTTTTTTTAATTATCTATTTCTTCTTCCTTTTTTAGTATCTATTTCATTTCTTTCGTTTCTATCATCTTGTCGCTCTCTTCTGTCTTCTCGTTGTTCTCTTTTATCTTCGGCCAACTCTCTTTTAGTAGCTACAATATCTTGTTCTAAAGAGGTTAAAAAATCTATTATCATTTTTTTATTTATTACAGATGAACTAGCATTTTGTCCTGAAAATGAAAAGTTAACCACTTTTAGTTTTTTTAAAATACTTGCCTGAAGCTCTGCTCTAGCTATTTGCTGCTTAAAATCTTTTATATCATCTTGTCTATCACGCATATCATCCTTAGTATTAGCTCTATCCCTTGCAGCATCCCTTCTGTCATCTCCTTTATCATGTCTTCCTCGTTTAGAATCTTGCTGATTACTTCTGTTTTCTTTTCTGTCAGATCTAATTTCAGAAGAACTTTGAGCAATTTCACGTCTAGCTTTTACAGCTTTTTCATTACTCTGTTTAACCTCTCTAATCATGTCTGACACAATGCTTCCTTTTAATTCATTTGTTTTACTAGAATTTTTAGTCTCAAAAGCACTATTAAATAATTGTAGCTTTACCTTTAATGCCTGTAATTCTTTAACATCACGTTCTAAATTCTTCTTTCCTTCTATAATTTGTTTCGTGTTTTGTACTGCTTCTTTTGCATTTTGTGCATTTGTAAGCGTACAAATACAAAACATAAACACTAATAGTTTGATTGATTGTTTCATTGTTACTATATTTTTTAGTTTATTAAAAATTTAATCTTCGTTTTGCTTACTATAAACTACCTTATAAGAAGCAATACCCTCACTGTTGATTACCTTTTTATAAAGGACGTCATTATATTCATAAAACACCTTTCCATCTATAATAATTTCTTCTGAATCCTTAGATATTTCATTTAAAACTACTCCTACAGGAGCTTTAGTTACTTCATATTTCCCGTTATCTTCAGTTGATGAAACAGTTGACTCTGAATAGTACACACCTGAATGGTAAAAATAAATTGATGGTCCAACTACTATTCTCACATGTCCTACAGGCAACACATGTATTCTAAACCCTCTTGGCGGCATAACTACAATATATTCTTCACCATATAATGAATAATAAATTCCAGAATAATAAAAGTAAGACAACCCACCGTACATTAATGTAACATGATGCCTTGGCAAGGTTCTAACTACTCTACGCCTAGTTGGATACCTATATGATGGATTTCTGTGTATTGGCTGAGTTCTGTATCTGTTATTGTGGTTACTACCAACACGATCATTATTATGAGATCGTTCATTCTTAACATTTCTATTCCCATTATTCCCTCTTTTTTGTCCTTGTACTTGTACTGAGAATAAAAATATAACAAGTAATAAGCTAAGTCCTAATGTTTTTTTTAATGTTTCCATGAATAATGTTTTTATCTGATTAATTCTTATACAAATTTACCTCATAAAGTCAATTCTTTTAAGCGCCTATTATGTGAAGTGACCAAATTTACTTGTGAAGTGACCAAATTTAAATTTGAATTATTTTAGTAGAAATATCAAAAGGTAGCGTACAAAAAAAGAGGAACGATATCGCTCCTCTTTTAATTTAAATTATTTTCCAAAATGTGGTGATTTTTCCTTATCTACTTTTGTTATAAAATAGTTGGTATCTCCTAGCCATGAAATGTGTTTGTATCGTTCCTTATAATATACTTTCACATAATTACCTTGATATTTCTGTAAATCAAATATTACCTTCTTCTCTTTATCCTCTATAGAAAATTTAAAAATTTGAGCTCCTGATATTCCTTGGCTGATTTCTCCCTCCCAAGTTTTCATCAAAACTCCTTTTCTACTAATTTTTATCAACTCTCCAGAACGTACTCCTTCACTATAAGGTACATAATAGATGAATGAAAAATATCCCCCTACTCCAACTGTGGCAAATAATACTATTAAAAAAATGATTTTCTTCATGAATTTAGTTTGTTAAAAGATCTGATATATTAATATTAAATAAAAACACTAGTGAACTACAAACAACAACTATAAGTCCAATAACAATCAATACTACTGGAGCATATTTACTAACTAAATTGTTAGGTAAAAACAAATCATATTCTCCTTTCTTTTTATCTAAAAAGTAATACAATTCAACTTTTGTTGGTAATATTTTTTTAGGCTTTAAAGAAGTCCCTGTAGAATATTTTTGGGTAACAATTTTACCTTTATTAATAAACTCAATTATAGGGTAATAATAAGTTGTAGAGTATCCATCCGTATCCATACCTGTATCTTCTTCATATGAAACTATTTTACCCTCAGTTTTTATACCATTTACCTTGATTTCTTTATACTTATTTGCCAAATAGTATCCAGCCAGAAAAAGAGCAAGTCCAAATAAAACGCTTAATAAAGTTTCCATTTTATAAATGATTATATTTCTTCTGATTCTATTGCCTTATTTACTATTGCTTCTGGCAGTGATTTTTTAGCTTTTGCACCCAGTTTTTTAATCTTCTCTACTGAAGTAATTAAGTTTCCTTTTCCTTCAAACAATTTATTCATAGCAGCAGAATAATTAGATTTCGCTCTATCCATATCCTTACCTACACCCGTTAAGTCCGTCATTAAGTTATGAAATTTATCATATAATGCACCTGCTTGTCTAGCTATTTCTATTGCGTTTTTTTGCTGTTTTTCATTATTCCACATGGTATCAATAGTACGTAAGGTAGCTAACAACGTTGCTGGAGTAACAATAACAACATTTCTTTCAAATGCTTTATTGTATAATGAATTATCCTCATTTAAAGCAACTGCAAATGCAGGTTCTATAGGAATGAATAATAACACAAAATCAGGACTTTCAATTTTATATAAGTCGTGATAATTTTTATCCCCTAATTGCTCAACATGCCTTTTAATAGAGTTTACATGTTCTTTTAAATATTGTTGTTGTAAAGCAGTGTCCTCTTCATTTACATATCGCTCATAATGAGTTAAGGATACTTTTGAATCGACAATCATTTTTTTGTTATCAGGAAGATTTATAACAACATCTGGTAATACTCTACTTCCATCTTCAGTTGTAAAACTTTGCTGCACAAAATACTCCCTATCCTTTTCTAATCCTGACTTTTCAAGGACACGTTCTAACACTAATTCTCCCCAATTCCCTTGTAATTTACTGTCTCCTTTTAAAGCTTTTGTTAAGTTTAGGGTTTCTTTGCTCATTTGTTGGTTTAAATCTTTCAACCCTAAGATCTGTTCTTTTAAACTAGCATGTTGACCAATACTTTCTTTATGAGTATCTTCTACTTTCTTTTCAAAATGAAGAATTTTTTCTTGTAATGGATTTAAAATGCTTTTAATATTCTCCTTATTTAACTCCGTAAACTTACCTGCCTTTTCATCAAGAATCTTATTTGCTAAATTCTCAAACTCCTTGGTGAATTTTTCCTGAAGGCTCTCCACTTCTTCTTTTTGTTCATCATTCCTCAGTTGCAAATTTTTAAAATCGGAATCCAATTTTGTCAATTCAATAGTAACCGAATCTTTTTGTTTTCTGATCAATTCTTTATCCTGTTCAGATTTATGCAACTGCTCTTTTAATGAATTCAATTGTGACGTAAAATTATCTTCAAGCTTTTTACTTTCTGAAATTGCAGACTGCTTAACATCTGCTAATTGTTTTTCTAGAATGGAGTTACGTTCAGTCACACCACTCAACTCAGATGTGTTTTGAAGTTTTGAAATATGTTTTCCTATTAAAAACCCAATAACCCCAAATAAGATAATGGCTATGATAATGATGATTGTTTCTGACATTGAATTAAAATATAAATTGAATTTTTTATAAAAAAATAAAGATACTCGTAATCTACTTTTAGAAAAAGAAAAATCAAAAAGAGTTATAAACTATTTTATTTTGAAAGAATGACTATCAGGGTCAAAACCAACTAAATCTTTAGGAAATAAATCATCGAAAGCTTGCTCTTTAATTAGCTCTTTAGCTGTTCCGAAATAAGTTTTCTCCTGTTTCATCACAATTAATTTGTCACACATAGACAATGCCACGTTTATTTCATGAGTTGAAAAAAGTATCGTTTTATTGGTCTCTTTTACCAATTTCTGCAATAATTTTAGAATATACACTTTATGATATAAATCCAAATGTGTAGTAGGTTCATCTAAAATTATCAAATCGGTATCTTGAGCTAAAGCTCTTGCAAGCATTACCTTTTGTAATTGTCCGTCACTCAACTCAAAACACTTTTTATGAGCGAGTTCTTTAATTTGTATAACATCTAAGGAGGCTTTCGTTTTTTCAATATCCGTATCCGATAAAGTCCCTAGCCAATTGGTATAAGGTTGCCTTCCTAAAGCTATCAACTCCTGAACAGATAAATTTGTTTGAGAAACATTTTCAGTAAGCACTACACTCAACTGTTTTGCTAAATTAAGTTGATTAATTTGTGTTAATTTCTGATGATTAATATGAATCGTCCCTGTTAAAGGTTGTTGGGTATTTGTAAGTGTCCGTAATAAAGTAGATTTACCAATACCATTTCCACCAACTAATCCAACTAACTCTCCTTTTTTAAGTTCAAAATTAATTTGTTTAGCAACTGTATGTGTCTCCCTTTTGGATTGATACCCTATAGATAAACCCTCAGCCTTTAAAACGATATGTTCAGTTTCTTTTTTCAATCTTTTATTTTAAAAATCAACTACCTATTCAAGGTATAAATTTAACTCACTAGTGGGTTATACAAACATTTTTTTCTTCCTCATTAACAACCAAATAATCACTGGAGCACCTACTAAAGAGGTTACTGCATTGATAGGTAGGGTATATTCACTTGTTGGTAATTGTGCTATACTATCACAAACTAACATTAAAATACTCCCTGAAAACAATACTGCTGGCACCAATATCCTATGATTTGATGTATCAAAAATTAGTTTTGTAAGATGAGGAACCGCTAAACCAATAAATGCAATAGGACCCGCAAAAGCAGTTATACTTCCCGCTAAACAACTAGTAGCTACTATGATAATGAACCTTGATCTTTTTATATTTAACCCTAAACTTTTGGCGTAATGATCTCCTAACAACAGCGCATTTAAGGATTTGATTGAAAGTATGGTTAATATCAATCCAATAAGGTAAATAACACTTAAAATGAGTAACTCATTCCAAGAAAGGTTTCCTAAACTACCGAAACTCCAAAATACATAACGTTGCAATTGTTCAGCGGTAGAAAAATAAGAAAGCATGTTTACTATGGCTGCTGTAACACTTGCAAACATCAGCCCTATAATTAAAATAGCCATTGTATCCTTTACTTTAACACTAACTAAAACTACGGCTAGTAATACTAAAAAACTTCCTATACTTGATGCAATAACCAAACTCCACTTTGTTAATAACAGTGCTGAAAATGCCCCTCCAAATAAAGAAGAACCCAAAATAACTATGGCCACACCCAAACTTGCTCCTGAACTTAGTCCTAAAACATAAGGCCCCGCTAATGGGTTTCTGAATAAGGTTTGCATTAATAAGCCAGATACACCAAGGCCTGAACCTACCAGTAATGCAGTAGTCGCTTTTGGTATTCTATAATTTATAATAATATGCTGCCAAGATGACTTTGTTCTATTATCTTCTAGTATTGCTACAACAACGTCTTTAAAAGGAATGCTTACAGATCCTAAACAAATATTTAAAAAGAAACAAACTACCAATACAATAAGTAGCACTATGAATATTTTAGTATATGATTTTGGTGTTTCCAATTCAATTCTTTTTTGTAAAAATACAATTCGTAATTAGGTAATAGCTTAAGGCTATCATTTATTTATGCTAATTACACTCACTCAATATCAATCCTTCTTTTATATGAATTCCTTTCTCATTATTTACAAGTTTTACAACATGGCCATACGGTATTTTAATATTGAAGGAATCTTTTAAGTCTATTTGTTTAATATTTGCTATTAAAGCTCTGATGACTCCACCATGAGCGACTATAATTTTATCTTTTTCCGAGTCATTAACAATTACATCAAAAGCTGTATTAACTCGTTCACTCAATTGAACATATGACTCACCATTGGGTGGTGCTATAGTAACAAAGTCTGCCATCCAAGTATTCAATTCAGCTTCATTAATAGTGTCCCATGGCTGTAATTCCCAGTCGCCAAAATTAACTTCCATCAATCTTTTATCAAAAGTAATTTCTTTACTAAAACATTGCGCTAGTTTTTTACATCTAATCAGTGGACTACTGTAAACTTCAAAATCATTACTATTAATAAGTATCTGCTTTTTAATTACTTCTAACTCCTCTTCAAATGAATTCTGAACATCAATATCAGACTGTCCGTAACAAATCCCCTTATCTATTTTTGGAGTGGTATGTCTAATCAAATAAATTTCCATAATGCAATAAAACTTAAATAAAATACAACTTCACTTAATTGCTGAACAGCTCCAGCACAATCTCCCGTTTGTCCACCAATCCATTTGTTAAATTTTTTAGCTAAATATATTTTAGACAAATACATTGGAATAAGTACTAAAAAAACCTGCCATTTAAAAAAGAATACTAGTGGCATACAACCTAAAAGTCCGCTGACAAGAACCATTGATTTTGTGATTTTTGTTGCTGCTGGTTTTGACTTACTATTAGTATCTCTTACATATGGATGCGTAAAAATTAATGTTGTTGCAATAAAACGACTTGTACTATGACCTGCAATAATCAACAAAGGCAAATACATATTTTCCATATTATTTAATGCCGAAAACTTTATAGCCAAAATTAGTATTAACCCTATAACACCATATGTTCCTAGCGTAGAATCTTTCATTATAGCTAGTATTTTATCTTTAGTCCATCCGCCGCCAAAGCCATCACATACATCAGCAAAACCATCTTCATGAAAAGCTCCCGTTGCATAAATTGTAGCTAGCATACTAAACAATATGGCTATTTCTTTAGAAAACAGATATGACGATGCTAAAAAAACCAATGCACCAATAGCGCCAATTAATACTCCTACAAGAGAAAAATATTTAGCGCTTTTTGATAAAATTTCAGGATTATGATCAACCCATTTCGGGCAAGGTATTCTGGTAAAGAACATCATTGCCGTCAAAAAAATATGCAGCTCTCTTTTTAACATAAATTAGTTATTAGTAACATTAGCATCAGAAAAACTCGCCATTTCATTTAAAAAATTAACGGCTGATTTCAAAATAGGTAAACTTAATGCAGCACCCGTACCTTCACCTAAACGCAAACCTATATTCAGTATTGGTTTAACATTTAAACGACTTAACATTTTTTGATGTCCTTGCTCTCCAGATGCATGCGCAAACACGCAATAGTCAAGAACATTTTCATTCATAGCTTTAGCTCCTAATAATGCTGAAGTTACTATAAAACCATCTACTAGAATAATCATTTTTAACTCTGCTGCTTGTAACATTGCTCCACACATCATTGCTATTTCAAAACCTCCATAAGTTCTTAATACTTCTAAAGGAGAATTAACTTGATGTTTTTCTAGTACTGACGATAATATTGATGCTTTCTTGTTAATACCATCATTATTTAATCCCGTGCCTGCCCCAACACATTCTTCTATAGGAATATCTAAAAAAGAACTCATTAATAGTGCTGCGGACGATGTGTTACCAATTCCCATTTCACCAAAACCAATAGTATTACATCCTTTGGCGTGAATATTATTAATGATTTCTGTCCCTTTATTTATAGCTTGAACACATTGCTCATGTGACATGGCAGCTTGCTCTTCATAATTTTGAGTCCCCAAAGCTATCTTTGCATCAATAATTGAATCATTAGATTCAAAATCATGGTTTACACCAGCATCAACAACATACAAATCCAAATCATTTGTTTTACACATCACATTAATTGCAGCACCTTTATTAGCAAAATTTAATACCATTTGTGCCGTTACTTCCTGTGGAAATGGATTCACTTCTCCCTTTTTGGCGATACCATGATCTCCTGCAAAAACAACTATTGAAGGTGAATTAATTTCAGGTGTAAGTGTATTTTGTATTTGCCCAATTTGCAAAGCAATATCTTCTAACATTCCTAAAGCTCCTAATGGTTTAGTTTTGTTATTTATTTTATCATTTAATTCGTTTTTAAAACGAGTATCTAATGAATTGATCGTAAAATTTTTCATGTTTATTTCCAAGTTAAAAAACAGTAATTATCGTACTCAGTCTTCTCTGATTCTGGCAATTCTATAGGACTATCAAATAAAGGGCAATCAACTACTAGCGTATGATATTCTCCATTTTCGCCACAACAATCAACTCCTAAATCTTCAAGCTCATTAAGTAGCTGCTCGTTTATTTCTCTCCCTAAAAACGCTGCCCCTAAAGTTAAATTACAAGAGACTATAATAGCTTTTATTCCAGCTTTAATCATACTTAAAACAAGCTCTTTCCTATCTCCTTGCCAAAGTGGTAATAAAGCTTTTATTTTAGCTGCTTCACATACTTTTTCTTCCCATTGTCTGTGAGACGTTATATCAATATCCCCAAAAACAGCTGCTTGAATTTCGTGTTTCTTTTTAATACTTTTTAAAGTATTGATATAATTTAATTCATAATCCCCCCAAGTTGAAGCACTAGTGACTAAAGGAAGTTTCATTGCCTGAGCTTGAGCTTCTAAAATTTGCAATTTTATTCCGTGAGATCTTGATACTTTCCCGTTTTCGTTCATCATGTTTAACATAGCAGCTGGAGTACACCCGTCTTCTTTCGCTTTAATTAAAGCAAAACAACTGTCTTTACCACCACTCCATGAACTTAAAACTTTCATACCTTTTATTTTAATTCTACAGGAATTCCTGAAACCATTAATGTTGCTTTGTCAGCTTTTTTAGCAATGTGCTGATTTACCCATCCTTGTAACTCTGTAAATTTTCTACCAACTTCAGTCTGTGCGTGAACTCCCATTCCTATTTCATTAGAAATAATAATGATATTTGCCTCCATACCAATTAATTTATCAAACTCTTCTTTTGCCAAAGTTAAACACTGTTCAATGTCGTTTTTTGTGTCAACAAAATAGTTAGTAAGCCAAAGTGTAACACAATCAATTACAACTGTTTCATTTTTGTTTATACAATTTGAAATTTCTTTTTCTTCTTCAACAGATGTCCAACGATTATCTCTATCGTTTACATGTCTGTCAATTCTCTTTTGATGATTCCCATCCCAGATTCTAGAAGTTGCAATATATTTTGGACTTGAAGTTAATGATAAAGCCAAATTTTGTGCATAACTACTTTTTCCTGATCGTTCTCCTCCTGTTATGTAATGTATCATTTACAAGTTCATTTTGATTCTAATTATACCGATTTACAAATTCCTTTTACTCAATTTTTGTATAAAAATACAATTGATGTTTCGGTAGTAATTCTGGGTGAAATATTTTGATTAAGTCTTTCAATATTAAATCAGGCCTATTTGGACCAAGTTCATAAAACAACAAGCCACCAGTTGCTCCTTTTCTATTAGCTACATAGGTGTTATTTTCTTGAAATGCCCTAAACTGCTTGTAATGTTGATTCCTAGCCGTAAGTTCCTTTTTACTCATTGCCGTTCCAGTAGTTACCCAAACATCTGCATCTTGGGCCTTTTCTATAACCGATTCTATATTAAGAGCAATACTACCAGATCCTTTAGTATCTGACCATAAATAATCTCCGTTGGCATCCGCAATAAACTGTGCTACCCAAGAATTACCATAAGGTACATTCCATACATCTTTAAACATTGAACCACCTAATATTGTTGGCTTGTATGAAGTACTTTTAGCTAACTTTTTAGCCTTTTTATAATTTGTTACTATATCATTAAAAACAATATTTGCTTGAGCTTCCTTTTTAAACAAATAACCAAAAAACTTTACCCATTCAGCTCTCCCAAGCGCGTGTTCTTCAATCCATGCAGCATTATATAACACTGGAATCCCTGCTTTTTGAATAGTATTAAATGTTTTATTATTACCGTTTATTGCAAAGCTAATTACAACATCTGGTTGTATATTCAAAAGGACCTCTGTATTGATATTTTCATTTTTCCCTAATTCCTTAACCTTACCCTCATCAATTCGTTTACGCGCTGCCTTTGATGAAATAAATTTTGTGTTCGGGAAGCCTACAAGTTTATCTATTTCTCCCAAAGATTCCAATGCAGGAATGTGTGTTGTAGAGGTGACTACAATTTTATCAACTGGAGTTCTTACAAGAGCGTCATAACTCACGTTTTTTGGAACTTCTTTGTCCTTATCTACTAATAAATATACAAATGTTCTATCTGCATTTGGCCATGGCTTTATAAGCTGAATAATGTTGTGATTTTCATATTCTGTTACCTCAAAACCAGTTGCATATTCAGTTTTAATAGTTTCTCCTTTACCTGAGACAACTTCTATTTCGTTATAGTTTTTCTTACAAGAAGTCAGAAAAACAAATGCAATAAGGAATACTATATATTTCTTCATTGTGTAAAAAAATTATTTAGGAATTAAATCACAGAAATGAAAGCCCATTTCTTTAGTGCTAGGTGTACTAGAAAAACAAGCATCTTCTTTTTTCTTAGGCGCTTCATAGGTTTTGTATACTTTTTCTCCAATAGTAAAATCTATAGGGTTTTCAAATATTGGCCCATCATAAACAAACGTATGAAACTCTCCGTTTTCTCCACAAGGATCTACATTTTTTGGCAATTCTTTTAATAAGTCCTTCGTAATTACTTCTCCAACAAATTCCTTCCCTAATAATTCAGCTTTGGTGCATACCAATATTGTTTTAAAGCCTAAATCTATAAATTCATGTACCAACTCTTTAGTGTCTCTTTTCCATAATGGAAAGTGAGCTTGTAAACCAGCTTTTGCTAATTGATTTTCTCTATAGATTTTTAAATCTTCTAAAAAAATATCTCCAAAAATACTATGTGTAATTCCTTGGTCTTTCAGCCCCTCATTTAATGTTGTTAAAAGTGAGTTATATTCCTCCATACTAGGATTTTCAGGCAATCTAAGTTCTTGTATTTTTATACCTAGAGACTTTGCTTGTTGGTGTAATAATTCTGTTCGCACACCATGCATTGATATTCTGTCAAATTTATCATTTACAGAAGTAAGTAATGTTTTTACATCGTATTCATTCTGCTGTTGAATATAGTATAAAGCTAATGCGCTGTCCTTTCCTCCACTCCAATTAAAGACCGATTTTTTCATTTAATATTAATTAGTTTAATACTGCAAAAGTGAATAAAAAATATTACTTTTGCGCCGAATTTGGTTTTAAAATTGAAAACTTCAATTTTAATTAAAGGGAATTTAGGTGTAAATCCTAAGCTGTACCCGCAACTGTAAGCTTTAGCTATTTTTAGCTATCTGTTACTCTTTCAAACCACTGTCTGAACAATTAAAAAGATGGGAAGGTAAGTAACAATAAGCAAGTCAGGAGACCTGCCTTTTTCTGTACAATGTTTAAACTTCCGGGAATAGAAGTATAAGCGTAAGTGCACCTAAATTATTATTGAAAAAAACTTATTTAAAAATGAACAGAAAAGCACTTAGCCTTTTAGGTATGGCTTTCTTTGCATGTACTTCTTATGCACAAGAAAAAACACAAGACAGTTTAGTTGTGGAACAATTGGAAACGGTTGTTTTAGATACAAAATTTAAAATGAACAGAGAAAAATCTGGAAAAGTAATTTACCAAATTTCTCAAGAAGATTTACAGAAAGTCAAAGGACAAAGTTTAGCACAAACAATTAATACCGTTTCTGGTATTGAGATTACTGGCGCAAAAAGTAACAATGGTCAAAATCTTGCATATCGCATACGCGGTGGTAACAATAGCCAAGTTGTTATTCTAATCGACGGTATTCAAGTGAATGACCCATCTACAAGTAGTAATGATTTTGATTTACGCTTATTAGATATTAACCTTATTGAATCAATTGAAATTGTTAAAGGTGGTGTAAGTACATTATATGGTACTGGAGCTACATCTGGAGTTATAAGTATTACTACTAAAAAAGTTTCTGACAAAAATACCGAGGCTGTAGTATATATGAACACAGGTAGTAACAGAACTACAGAAACTGACAAATACAAACTAAACTCCGCAACAGTTGGTACTAATATTAGCGGTAGGTTAGGTAAATTCAATTATTTAATTGGTGGTAGTATTGAGAATGCTAAAGGAATGTCTTCTTTAAGAAGCCAAGATGATAGCCTTTTTGAAGATGATCCGTTTGAAAGAAACAATGCTGTTGTTAAATTAGGGTATGATTTTTCTAAATCATTTAGATTAAACGGTTTTGCTAACTACAATTATTTCAAAAATCATTATGATAATACAGGTGGCTTTGATGGTTTTAATGAAGCTACTTCTAAAAACATTCAGTTCGGTATTAATCCAGAGTTTAAATACAATAAAGGAAGTATTGTTTTAAATACATCGATAACATCAACAAGAAAAAATTCAGAAAAAACTAGTTTCCCTGCTAAATACGAGAGTAACAGTATTACTGCAGACTTATACAACAAGTACAAGTTTACAAAATATTTATGGGCTGTTATTGGGGTCAATTATCAAGAATTTAACATGGAACAAGCTAGTATTCCTTGGGGAGAAACAGCTTTAGTAACAAGTATTGAAAAAGAAGATACAGACGTAACTTTAATAGATCCATATTTAAATATTACGTATTTATCAGATTTTGGCTTAACAGTAAACGCAGGTGCTAGATTGAACAACCATAGTAACTATGGAAGTCATTTTGTATACAATGTAAACCCTTCTTTTAATATAAAAGCCACAGATAAGATAAATGTAAAATTATTAGCGTCTGGGAGTACATCTTTTATAGCACCTTCATTATATCAACAATATGATCCTACTTATGGAAACACTGATTTAAAACCACAAGAAAGCTTTAGTTCAGAAGGTGGTTTTGAATTACTTTATAATAATAAATACCGTATAAGTGCCATAGCTTTCCATAGAGAGGATGAAAGTAAAATTGTATGGGATGTAACTGGTTACACAAACGAAGCTGATGATAAGATTAAAACTCAAGGAGTTGAATTAGAAACATCATTACCATTACACAAATCATTAAACTTAACTGGTAATTATACGTTCTTACAGCATGAAACAGATGTTTTAAGCAGAAGAAACCCTAAACATAAAGTTAACGCAAACTTATCTTATATCTTGAAAGAAAAAACATCTTTATCATTAGCATATCAATATACTGATGTACGTAAAGATGTATTTTTTACACCTAGCTTTACAACAGAAGACAAAGTTTTAAAACCATACAATTTGGTAAACTTTTTTGTAAATCACCAACTTACAAATCAATTAGAAATAAACGCTTCTTTAGTAAATGTTTTTGATGAAGAGTATACTGAAATATTTGGATATTCAACAAAAGGTAGAAATTATACGTTAGGTTTAGTTTTAAAATTTTAAGTGTTTGTTAATTTTGAATTAGAGTTTAGAAAAGGCTACCAGTATTGGTGGCCTTTTCTTTTTGTATAAAATAGCTTACATTTACATTTGTAATTTACTACGCAAAACTATAGCTACTCACAACACATAAGAATATCACTAATGAAGAATATTTTATACATTTTACTACTTGTATTTTTAATAACATCTTGTACAGAAGATGAAGGAGTTAAATTTCAACCAGATTCATTTTATATAAATACTGAAGCCACTGTTGTGAATGAAGCAGACGGTACAATTGAAATTACTTTTAATACCTCAAAAACATATACAAATGATTTAATTATAAATTACACCTTAACAGGCACTGCAGAAAATAATATTGACTATTCCGTTCTTCCTACAACAAGCATTACAATTCTTGCTGGAGAATTATCTACTGTACTTACAATAAATTTAATAAATGATTCCCTAATTGAAGAGCAAGAAGATATTATAATTACAGTTACTGACACTTCTGATCCAACTTTATTTTTAAATAACTCAGACATTATTACTATTTCAATAATTGATGATGAAAGTATTGCTTTTCAAAATGGTATTTTAATTCCTAATTTTGGAAACGCATCTACAGGAACTATCTCTTTTATCAGCAATGATTTTACAACTACGCAACAACAAATATATAATAGTGTTAATAGTGAAGATGCAGGAAATGGATTAGTATCAATAGGATTTAATAATGATAAGGCTTATCTTATTGCAACAGACGATAACAAAATCACTGTAGTCAATAGATATTCATTTTTAAAAGAAGCTACTATCGATATTGGCTTAAATAATCCTAGGTATTTTGTAGTATCTGGGAGTAAGGGATATGTAACTAACTGGGGGGACCCTACTATTACTACAGATGATTTTATAGCGGTTATAGATCTAACTACTAACATCCTAGAAACTACAATTCCCGTAGAAGAAGGGCCTGAAAAAATAATTGCCTTAAACGAAAAACTATATATTTCTCATAAAGGTGGACTAAACTATAATAATATAATTTCTGTTATTGATACTAATGACACCACAGTTATACCTACAATACCTGTTGGAGATGTACCTGATGAAATGATTTTAGATGACACTAATAATATATGGGTGGTATGTGAAGGAAAACCATCAGCTAGTGGAAGTGAAACTGGAGGTAAATTAAAAAAAATTAACACTTCAGATGATGAAGTAGTTACCACTATTGACTTTGCATCAACTGAACATCCAAAAACCTTAAGTTATGAAGGGGGTAATTTATATTATGATTTAGCAGGAGGCATTTATTCTATGTTAGAAACTGACACCAATTTACCTACAACTCCTATTATTACAACTCCTACATTTGCTATGAGTGTTAAAAACGGGAAATTATACAATACGGATGCTGTAGATATGATAAGTGATGGGACACTAAAAACATTTGACTTAACAGATAACTCAGAAATACAATCGATAACAGTTGGAGTAATCCCAACAGAGATATACTTTAACTAAGTATACCCTTTAAACTCATAAAAAAATGCCTTTCGAAAACGAAAGGCATTTTTTTATGAGTCAATTTTAATAAACTACTCATTATTATCTTTCAATATGCATGGTACTCTCTAAAGGATGATTAACAAAATCAATTGCTTTTATACTGTTTATTTTTCGTCTTTCTTCTGTAGTCATAAATTTTCCTGAGCCTGCTATATCTGCTAAAGCTAATGCCAATAAAGATTCTGTTTCATTTCCTAAAACATCCATATTACTATAATCTTCTGCTAATTCCATTAAAGGATCCGGACTAAATCCATTAAAATAATCTGTAAAACCGACACTGTTTAATGATTTTAACACCAACGGTTGTAGGGCATATTTATGCCCTGGATTAGCATTTGTTTTTCTAAAATTAAGAGAATCATATAAGGTTACAGAAGCTTGAAATTTTCCTGTTGTCGTAGTTCCTATCTGGACTACATCAATATAGGGATTCAATCCATTAATTACTAATTCACTCGCTGAAGCCGATCGCCCTGATGTAATTACATATACTCTGGTTAAATTTAAGCTATGTAAAGCTTGACCATTTCGTGTAGCAGTCACAAAAGAATTAATCAATTGTGAATTGTCATTTTGTTGGTAATAATTTTGCCATTGCGAGTTCCATTGTTCAGTACTAAATACTTGTCCTGAAAATTGACCCGTCACCAAACTCGACAAAGTTACAGCACTATGAACTGACCCTCCTGGGTTATATCTAAAATCTAATACTAACTCTGTTGCTCCATTAGCCTGAAAACTAGCAAAGGCCATATTTAATTGATCATCAAAGTTCGCCGTAAAAGCATTGTACATTAAATACCCAACTTTAGTACCTCCGACATCTAAGGTATTAGCTAATAAAATTGGGTTTTCAGTTAGTACTGTTTTTGTTAATTCCGTGGTTATACCCGTTGGAGTAACTACTAGACTATCATAAGTAGCCATCCCAATGGTATACATATCTTCACCTAAACTTGATATAATTCCACTATCAATCTCACTCGTTACAATATCATAAGTTATTTCAACTCCATTAACACTATTAAATATTGCTCCTCTAACAATTCCATTATTGGCTGCATTAGACCCAGAGATCACATACCTCACATAACCATAAGCTTTATTACTATTCGTATCTGGATCGGCAAAAAAACCGAATACCATCCCATTCTTTTTAGACACTCCAGCAAATGCAGCTTCTAAAGTCTGGTAATTACTTACAATCCAACTAAACTTATCAGTTGCAGGCCTATCAAAAACTAAATTCTCAAATAAACTTTCTGGAGATGAAAACCCTGTAATATAATTCGTTAAGTCACCTTGTGTTGCAAATCTATCATTAGCCAAATCCGCTACATTATCTTTATATAAATAATAACCGTTCATCCCTTTCCATACAAAATCACCAATTTCAGTAGTGGTAGCAGGATTAATAACATCATCATTGTCATCAAAACACCCAGTAACTATAAACCCAAAAAAGAGTATTGTAAAAAAGTTATATTTAAATCGTTTCATTTTTATGCTTTTATTTTAAGTCGTTAATTAAAGAGAAAACTTATTGTTATTGAAAACCTTCTTTTTCTTATATAAAAAGTCAGACTTAAGTTATCGTAATTATTATATATTCAAAAAGTATTTTAAATCTACTTCCTCATCACAAGTACATAAGGCACGTATTAAGCAACACCATTTTTCGTTAGTCACCACGATAACAATGGAGGACGGTAATTAAACCTAGTAGCAGGATTATACTATTAACCAAAATACAAAAAATCTAATTTAATAGTTATTTAAACAATAATTGCGTTTTCTTGTTACAAATTAGAAATTGAGTCGTCTCACTTATAAGAACAACTATTAAACTAAATGAATCAAACTGCTTTTTTAAACTTGGTTTTACCATTTAAAGACAAACTATATCGTTTGGCAAAGCGTTTGTTAGTATCAAATGAGGAAGCTGAGGATGCTACTCAAGAAATACTATTGAAATTATGGTCAAATAAAACAAAGATAGGTTCATATAAAAATGTAGAAGCATTTGCAATGACGATGACAAAAAATTATTGCTTTGATAGGTTAAAATCAAAACAAGCACAAAATTTAAGAATCGTACATAGTAATTATAAAGATGAGTCTATTGAATTGCAGAAAAAAATTGAACATCAAGATAGTTTGGATTGGGTAGGCAAATTAATGCAACAACTACCATCACAACAACGTATGATTATGCAATTAAGAGATATTGAACAGTATGAGTTTTCTGACATTGCAAAAGTATTAGAAATGAAAGAAACAGCCGTAAGGGTAAACCTTTCAAGAGCTCGTAAAACAATTAGAGAACAGCTAATAAAAAAACACAACTATGGAATTAAATAACATAGAAAAATTAATAGAAAAGTATTTAGAAGCAGAAACTTCTATTGAAGAAGAAAAAGAATTGCGCAGTTATTTTTCTTCACCAAATGTGGCGCCACATTTAAAGCAATACAAATATTTGTTTCAATACTTTACTATCGCTAAAAACGAAACATCCAATAAATCAGTAACATTAAAAACTAGAAAAATCAACTTTAAATGGCTTACTGTTGCTGCGAGTTTTATTTTAGCAATCGGTTTTTACACTTTTAGCGAGGTTAAAAACAACAATCAAGAAAAGGAAGCTTTACAAGCTTATTTTCAAACTAAGGAGGCTTTACAATTATTATCAAGCAACTTTAATACAGGCACAGAAAAAATGCTGTATTTAAATAAGTTTGACAACACTAAAAATCAAATTTTCAAAACAAATCATTAAATCAAAAAAGTTAAAAATTAAAATCATGAAAAAAGTTATATTAATATTAGGAATGGTATTATTACCAATAGTAGGATCAGCTCAAAATTACTTTGATTCATTAGAAGATCAAGATGGGGTAACCTCAGTAATAGTTAATGCAAATATGTTCAACTTAATGAGTAAAATTGATGTTAGCACTGAAGATCCAGAGGCTGAAGAATACATTAATTTGATTAAAAACATTACTAGTTTAAAAGTTTTTGTAAGTAAAAGTGACGCTACTACTACGAAAATGCAAAATATGATGTCTAAATACCTTAAAAAAACGAATTTACAAGAGTTGATGCGTGTAAAAGACGGTGATACCAATGTAAAATTCTACATGAAAGAAGGAAGCAACTCCAATAAAGTTAGTGAACTATTAATGTTTGTAAAAGGAACAGAGTTAAAAGTAGAAGGGAAAAATATTGAAACTGTGTTGTTAACACTTACTGGTGATTTTGACTTAAAACAAGTTTCAAAATTGACGCAAAAAATGAACATTCCTGGAGGTGAGCACCTAAAGAAAGCTAAAAAGAAATAAATTTAACTACACTTCATTAGAGCATTCGAAAACTATCGGATACTCTAATGAGACTATAATCAATCATCAAATGAAATCAATCAAAATTATTTTCGCAACTCTTATTATTGGAATCTTATTTACTAGCTGTGATTCTAAATCTTCATTACAGAAGTACTATGTTGACAATCAAGAAAATCAAAACTTTATAGCTATAGATATACCAACAAGTGCGTTAAATCTTGATGAGAATACACTTACCGAAAAACAAAAGAAAGCTTATAATTCCATTGGGAAATTTAACTTCTTAGGGTTTAAAAAAAATGATAATAACAGTTCTACATATGAATCGGAAAAGCTTAAAATAAAATCAATTTTAGCTGATGAGTCCTATAAAACACTAATCAAATACGGTAATAATAAGCAAGGAGCAATAGTTAAGTATTTAGGAAGCGATACTGCTATTGATGAAGTTATTATTTTTGGAAGTGATAATTCTCAAGGATTTGGAATTGTTCGTGTATTAGGAAATGATATGAATCCATCTCAATTTCTTGGTTTAATACAAGCATTAGAAAATTCAAATTTTGATACTGAACAATTGAAAGGGATATCAGAGTTCTTTAAAAAATAACATCCTTACTAAATAAAACTAAAAGCCACTCTTTATAAAGAGTGGCTTTTAGTTTTAATGGTAAGTATACTTTACTTACCAACTTATGCTCAAATTGGTATAGGGACAGTTTCTCCCGATTCATCTTCTATATTAGATATAACATCTACTAAACAAGTCCTATTAGCACCTCGAATGACAATTATACAAAGAAATGCTATTGATACACCTGCCGAAGGTTTATTAGTTTTCGATATTGATTTAAATGCCTTTTTTTACTACGATATTAATAGCTTTACATGGAAAGAAATACTTACTGACACTATTCGTCGCGATAATTATGTTTTAGTTAAAAGCGAAGCAGATTTTCCTCTAGCAGTTAGCGGTACAATCTCTTTAGATGAGAATGTACTATATGAAATCAATGGTAATATTATAATCACCAATTCTATAAACCTTAATAACGCTACTATTATTGGTCATGATATAGGAGAAGACATAATCAGTAAAGCTACAGGTACGATATTTGTTGGAGATAAAGGAGGGAATTAAAAAATATAACTTTAATTGCTACTGGAGGCATGGTTTTTAACCTAGATGATTCTGCTATAACTCAAGAGCTCCTTGTTATTACTGTAGATATTATTAATTCAGCAAATCTAGGAACCGTTAAAGGTTTTGAGTTAGTGTCTTTTTCAAATTGTGAATACAAAGGGAATACTACAGAAATTACTTTTGACAGTAATAAAGATTTAATATTAAGTAATCAAGAATGGCTAGACAGCAACAGCGGGACCTATGAAACCTTTACAGGAGCATTTGAAATTATAGAAAAAGAAGGTGGTTTCTCTGATGTAGATCCTGGTAGTACAGCTGTAGATGTTAGTAATAACCCTACTTTAGATAGAGGTATTATGAGCGGTGTTGTATTTGAAGGTTCTGGTACTTATGTAAATAAATATACAACTGCTACAAGTCCGTTCAATTTTAATAATGATTGGACTATTAATAGCACATCAATACCTGTAGAATCAGATATTGAAGCAGCAGGATATTACTACATGGTTAATAATACAACAGTAACACCATTAGTAACTAACAATACCCCAGTAAAAATATTAGGAACAACTACAGCTAATAATTAATTTAGATCCACAGTAGTAACCAATCAATTAACTTATCTTGGACATAAAACCAGAGAATTTGAAATTATTTGTACAGGAACTTTAAACCATACTGTAAATAATGCAAGTGTATATGAGTTTCATATATTTAAAAATGGCGCAATAGTTTCTGCTATTTCCGCAGAACGAAGGTTTTCAAAAAATGATCTAGGTAATTTTACATTAGCAGATATATTATCCTTAGCTCCTAACGATTATGTTGAAGTATGTGTCTCAATTAATAATGTAACAGCAGTTCTTAATTGTACTATAGAGCGCTTAAGTGTTCTTCTAAAGTAAGAGACTAAATCTGAATTGTACACAAACAATTGGATGCTTTTTTTATTGCTATCAACTCATGACAACTATTTAATATACCCTTAGACTTCATTAATTTGAGATTAATAAAATTTAAGCTAACCCTATATGAGTATATTTATCCTTGGCAAAAGAAAAAAACAGGGTATTGAATATAGATTTCGCTAGCTATTCCCTTATTAAAGGAATATTAATAACTTCTGAATTCCCCGTTATTTAAAAGGTATCACAAAGGAAATAGTCAGTATGGATATTAATAATACCAATGTTACTAAACTCTATAAGTATGACATTTCTTGAGTTTATTACAAAAAAAATCCTCATCAAATAAATGATGAGGATGTTTTAAAGAAGGCGGCGACCTACTCTCCCACATAACTGCAGTACCATCGGCGCTAATGGGCTTAACTTCTCTGTTCGGAAAGGTAAGAGGTGAGCCCCATTGCTATAACCACCTTAAGTTTTAAGTATTT
>Ga0209291_1000172_pt1 | contig 63992 bp, 57 predicted proteins | sample GOMGulsemesocosm_FD_184633 | JGI IMG/M metagenome (GOLD analysis project Ga0209291, IMG submission 184633) | Methane-oxidizing microbial communities from mesocosms in the Gulf of Mexico - GOM9B Gulf of Mexico (SPAdes) (version 2) | ecosystem: Environmental > Aquatic > Marine > Cold seeps... | reverse complement strand
TATTTTTAGTCATGTCTTTGATGACATTGCTTTGGTTCTTTGGCGCAATAAGTATGAAGCCGCTTAAAAAATCAAAAAGCTATACATTTTCAACGAGTATCGACTGTGAAGAAAAAGCCAATGAAGTGGCAGAACAGTTAATCAACTTACCTGGTGTTATTGAAGCGACATTGGTTCAAGAAGAGTCTGTAGTTTACTTAAAAGTTAATGATAAAATCGTAAACTTAGCTGACATCAAAGCGGCGCTGAATCCTTAGTTTTAACGAGCTTTCAAAATTCATATATTGCCAACCGGCACCCTAAGCATAGTTGCATATGTACAACTACTTAGGTGTAGTCAGTAACAAATTCGTATTTCATAGGGTTGTCTTTAATAGAAGGCCGTTAATAAAAGTACGTTAAGAAACGCTGACAATCTCATTATGCCGCTTTTTACCGGCAATCATCAACTCGACCTCGTCATCAATATATTTACCGATTAACGCTCTTGCCATTGGCGAACTTGGCGTGACCACCGTATAAGTTTGCTCATTTAAAACACCCCGAAAACCACCTGCCGCTGGCGCGATAAAAAGCCATTGTTTCTCATCAATGTCTTGTGCAAGTTGCACCAAGGCACTGAGTGCTATTGGGCTGTTTTCATGAAAATCTCGTATAACTAATTGTTCAATCGCTTGTTTGGCTTGCTGAATATCGGTTACTCGCCTTGATTGTCCTTCAGCTAAATAACTCGCTTCAATAGCAAGGGTGTCGTACTGCGTTTCCGCAACCGACTGGTCATCAGTCGCTGCAAGGTGTGCATTATTGGCGGCGATTTTTATCGCCGCTAATTCTTGTTCTAAATGTGCAAGAATATCGCTAATTATTTGCTTCTTATTCATAGGGCTTAGGATACTTGCTTGAAATATTTAGTAAATACATTTTTAATCTGACAGGTGTCAAATTAGTGCTTGAGTTTTTGACAAGAAAAGACTACTTTATAGTTAAGATAACTGGTTTGACCATTTAAATAATACCGATTAAGTGAACTACTATGACAATTAAAGCAATTGATAGCGCCTTTCCTCATTTATTAACCCCTTTAGATTTAGGGTTTACAACCTTAGCAAATCGCACACTAATGGGCTCAATGCACACTGGCCTAGAAGAAGAAAAAGGTGGTTTCGATAAGTTAGCTGCTTTTTATCAAGCACGTGCCAAAGGCGGTGTTGGTTTAATTGTTACTGGCGGTATTAGCCCAAATGCACGGGGACGATTAGCACCGTTTGGTTGTGAATTAAGTAAATTTTGGCAAGTGAGCAAACATAAGAAAATTACCGAAGCGGTTCATCAATATCCAACTAAAATTTGTTTGCAACTACTACATGCGGGCCGCTACTCTTATCATCCATTTAGCTTTGCACCGAGCAAAGTAAAGTCACCTATTAACCCATTTACCCCATCTGCCATGTCAGTTCGCCAAATCAAAGGCACTATTAAAGATTTCGCTCATTCAGCATCTTTAGCCCAAAGAGCGGGTTATGACGGTATCGAAATTATGGGCTCTGAAGGATATCTAATAAATCAGTTTTCATGTGTCCGCGTGAACAAAAGAACCGATGAATGGGGTGGTTGCGTTGAAAACCGTATGCGCCTCGCTATTGATATTATTAAAGCGGTACGCGAAAAAGTGGGGAAAAAATTTATCATTATTTTCCGGCTTTCGATGATTGACCTTGTTGAAGGTGGTAACAGTTGGAAAGATGTCGTTACTATGGCGAAAGCTGTGGAAGCGGCAGGCGCAACGTTAATAAATACAGGCATTGGTTGGCATGAAGCACGAGTACCAACAATTTCGACTTCGGTTCCACGCGCTGCATTTACTTGGATCACCGAGAAAATGAAGCAAGAAGTTTCAATTCCATTGGTGACCACAAACAGAATAAATACACCTGAAGTTGCAGAAGAGGTTTTATCAAAAGGTCATGCTGATGTGGTTTCAATGGCCCGCCCATTTTTAGCGGATGCGGATTTTGTGCAGAAGTCTATAGACAATAAAAGTGATGAGATTAATACCTGTATTGGTTGTAATCAAGCTTGTTTAGATCATGTTTTTCAACAAAAACGAGCAAGTTGCTTGGTTAACCCAACGGCTTGTTATGAAACAGAGTTAACGTTTGCAAAAGCAACACGCAGTAAACGTGTTGCCGTTGTTGGGGCTGGGCCAGCTGGATTAGCTTTTAGTGTGTATGCTGCACAACGTGGACACAAAATTGAAATTTTCGACCGGGCGAGTGAGATTGGCGGACAATTTAATTTTGCTAAACAAGTGCCAGGTAAAGAAGAGTTTTATGAAACGATTAGATATTTTAATAAACAAATTGAACTACTAGACATTAAATTACACTTGTCAACCAACGCTACATCAGCTGATTTAAGCAAAGAGGGCTTTGATGAAATAGTCATCGCTACCGGCATTTTGCCGAGAAAACTCGATATAGAAGGCATTGATCATGTAAAGGTGAAAAGCTACTTAGATGTGCTACGCGACAAACAGCCAATCGGCAATAATGTTGCCATTATCGGTGCTGGCGGTATAGGTTTCGACGTTGCAGTATTCTTAGCAGAAGAGCATGAAAAAACACCGCTAGTGAATAACAAAGAGCAATGGCTTAAAAGTTGGGGGGTTGATCAAAGCTATCAAAATAACGGTGCTTTATTAGATAAGTCAACTGTTGACCAAGGTGAAAAAACAACACGTAATATTCATTTGTTACAACGAAAAACCACTAAAGTTGGCGCGGGCTTAGGAAAAACTACCGGGTGGATCCACCGAGCAACATTAAACAAAAATGGTGTGAAAATGTTAGCTGGGGTGACTTACAAAAGAATCGATGATACTGGCTTAACGATTGAAATAGATGGTAAAGAGCAAGTGCTTGATGTTGACCACGTGATTGTTTGTGCCGGACAAGAGTCCCAACGTAGTTTGTACCAAGAACTTGAAATAAGTAAAAGAGCAGAACAAGGTTTACATTTAATTGGCGGTGCAAAAGTTGCCGCCGAATTAGATGCAAAGAGAGCTATTCGTCAAGCCGCTGAATTAGCTGCCATTATTTAATATTTAATTTGAGTGTCTGATGTTTATATAAATATTCTTGAAAGAAAGTAACTCTCTTCATGGTCAACTGTTATGCTAAAATTTATAGCATCACAGTTGACCATATAAATAAGAGTAATTATGCCTGCACTTCTTAAACCTGCAATATCACTTTCTAATGCTTTGCGTTTTAAAGCGAAGTTTATGCTTTTAGCCTGTATGTTTTTCCTTCCTGTTTTTATCGGCTCTTGGTGGATAGTTCAAGAGCAAAGTAGCTTAATAACTCAACATCAAAATGAGTTGCTCGGACTGACACAAATACAGCGTGCAACAACGCTCGAGCAAACTATTGCTTCTAGCCGGCTTGAAAAAACTCAACGTAGCGCCATTAAGAGTAAAATATCACAACTAAACTTACCCGCTAATATTTCACCTTCAGCATTATTAAAAGCCTGGCAAGGCCTGTTAGATAATGAAGATGATGTACAGTCAGAACGTTATCAAGACGTTTATGAGCAAAGTTTATCAATACGAGAACGTCTTGCTGCATTAAGTGGTTTGACTAGAGAAAGCGATGCCATCGCCTTTTATTTGGCAGAGGCAAGCAGCCAAAGAATTCCTGCTTTACTCGAATATTTAAAGCGAATGGAAGCGATCAGTGCGCAAATTATTGCCAATGGCTTTGATGCCGAAAATTACACCTCAGTTGTCGCACTTGATAAACGTCTTGATGAGCTACAAGTACAACTTGATAAAACTACTTTACAACTTAAACGGGTTGCAGATGATGAGTTGTCTTCGTACCTGCCTAAATACACGGTATTCAATCAGAAACTTGATGCGTATCAGCAAGCTTTACATCAGCAAATGATCGACCCAGATGACATTTCATTAAGCCAAATTCAAGCAACACAATTAGCGAATAGTGTTTACCAGTTGGCAGAAAGCTTATTAAAAACGAGTGATAGTTTGTTATTAGCTAGACTTCATACCTTAACGGATAAAAGTGAACGAACTCTATGGGTGCTGGCGATAGTACTAGTAGTTGTTATTCTGATTATTAGTTATTTGTTAATGGGTATTTATTATTCACTAATTCAAAATGTTAACGCCATTAATAAAGCAGCTGAATATTTAGGGGATGGTAATTTCTCAGAAACATTAATGGTTGATTCTTCTGATGAACTTGGCGATATCGCAAAAAGCTTTTGTCAAATGCAGCAAAAAATACATCAATTACTTACATTGTTTAGTGACGACATCAATACGTTACGTGACTCGGCAAATAACATTCATCAACTTACCGACCATATGGAGCAGAGTATTGCGCAACAACAAAACAATACACATAGCGTTGTTCAATCAATTAATGAAGTCAATGGTTCAGTTCAGGTGATTTGTGACAGTACTACCGCAACACAACAATTAACCGAACAAACCAGTGAACATGCTAATCATGGTCGAAGCATTATCAGTGATACTGCAAAAGCTATTCAAAGTATTTCACAAGAGGTAAATACTTCTGCTGGTATTATTGACGAACTAGCGGGATATAGTAATGATATTGGCCAGTTTGTTAATGTAATTAAGGAAATAGCTGATCAAACTAACTTACTTGCACTTAATGCTGCCATTGAAGCTGCTCGTGCAGGAGAACAAGGACGCGGCTTTGCTGTCGTGGCCGATGAAGTGAGAACGCTAGCAAGTCGTACTCAAGATTCAACAGCCGAAATTCAACGCATTATTGCCTTATTGCAAACAGGTACCAGTAAATCTGTCGAAGCTATGCATCAAGGTGTTGCGATGGCAGAACAGGGCGTTGAGAAAACAAGCCTTGTGAAGAGCACTTTTAAGGAAGTTACCCATAATGTTGACGAAATTGTAGGTGCCACTTTACAAATATCTACTGCCGTTAATCAGCAAGGAGCTATGGTTAAGGAAATGGCACAAAATACAGAAAGTATTGCTCAAGGTGCAGACAAAGTCATGCAGTCTGCTAAAGATGCGGCCAGTGCTGGTGAGAATTTATTGGCCTTGGCTGATCACCTTTCTCAGCAATTGTCACAATTTAAACTCGATCACTTATCGAAATAAAGTGACTGTTCAAGCAAATAAGGTATTATTGCCCGTTAAACCAACGTGCTCATAAATTAAGTAGACATTCCTGAATGAATAAAGTGTTAGCGGGTATTCCTCTTTTAGCTGAAGATATTAGTGTGCTATCTGGCGCAAAACAATATGCCAGTGCGTTAATTCGATTAATCGAAAATGCTCAGTCACGCATTTATATTACCGCGTTGTATTTACAAGCGGATGATGCAGGTCAACAAATTTTACATGCCTTGCATCAAGCCAAACAAAATAATCCGCAATTAGATGTTAAAGTATTCGTTGATTTTCATCGCGCCCAGCGTGGTTTAATCGGTGATAAATCCGGGCATGGTAATCGAGACTTCTATCTTGAATTAGCGGCACAATACAGTGAAAGCATTGCTATTTACGGTGTTCCTGTTAAACGCAAAGAACTGATGGGGGTTTGGCACTTCAAAGGCATGGTTTTTGACGATACTTTGTTATATACCGGCGCGAGTATTAATGATATTTATTTACATCAACATGAAAAGTATCGATTAGACCGTTATTACCAAATCGAATCCCCAAAGTTATGTGATAGTTTTTGTCAATTTCTTCAACAAACGTTTGTTAAAAGTGAATTTGCGCCACAGTTAAATGTATTAAATTTACCTAACAAAGTACAAGTAAAGCAAAAAATAGCCAAACTCAAAAGTACCTTAAAAACAGCGCGTTTTAACTATATTACAGAACAGCCACAATTTTCGAACGACACAATATCGGCGGTACCGTTAATTGGTTTTGGGCGTAGAAAAAATCAGCTTAACCAAACGATCCGCGAAACTATTCGCCTTGCAAAACAAAACTTAGTACTTTTTACCCCTTATTTTAATTTGCCCAAACCGGTAATGCGAGATTTACGCTCAGCTTTAAGGCGTGGCGTGGAAGTGACCATCATAATTGGTGACAAAAAAGCCAATGACTTCTTTATTGCTGATGAAGATAAGTTTTCTATGATAGGTATTATTCCTTATATTTACGAAACGCTTTTAAAAACATTCTTGAAAAGACAGCAAAAATATATTGATAACGAGCTGTTAAAAGTGCGCTTATGGCAACATGAAAGTAACAGTTTTCATTTAAAGGGTATTGTTGCTGATGAACGATGGCATATATTAACAGGCAATAACCTGAACCCAAGAGCTTGGGGCTTAGATTTAGAAAATGGCCTACTAATTGATGACGCTAAGCAAAAGCTACTGCCAACGTTAACTCAAGAATTAACTGAAATTAATCAACATACTCAATTGATCACAAGCCATTTACAGCTTGAGTCGCAAGATCAATATCCAGAAAAGCCTAAAAAGTTATTGAAAAAGTTAAGGATGGCGCAAATCGATCGTCTACTAAAACGATTCTTATAAGTATAAATTGACTGTCTCCACTCCACTTAAAGGTAATGAAACCTGAAACTTTAAGTGGAGGGAAGTTCACTCTCTAAGGTTGTGGAGTGTAAATCTTATCTGCTGAGTTGAATAGCATCCATGAGGTTAAAACATACTTATCAGATGATACTGGCACATTGCCTCTGTGAGTATGAGTAAAACCACAAGGAGCGATAACCATAGTGCCTGCTTTTGGTTTTATACTTTTCTCTTGATAGAAAAAATCAGTTTCACCTCCTTCTTCTACATCATTTAAATATATAAGAAACAGTAAATTTCTATGCAAGGCATCGTTTGCGCCTGTTTGCGGAAATATTTCAGAATGCCAGTAATTATAATTACCTTTGCCTTGTAAATACTTTTGCGCATTTATAGGCGCGAGCCTAAATAAATATTGAATCAAGTTAAGTAAATTAGGCTTGCCTATTTCGTCGAAATTTTCGGCGGTAAGTTGCACGGGTTGTTTAGTAACAGGGTGTTGCATGGTTAACGAGATACCGCTGATTAAACTAAAATAGTATTTGTTTACATACTCGGTAATGTGAGTGCTACACGTTTGCAAAATAGTTTGTAATGCTGGCTGGAATTCAGCGTGGTCATTTAAATAAATATCTTGGCTAATCTTTTTAGTGACATCAATGCCTCCTCCGGTACGACCTTCATTTTTATGAGGGCTTTGTTCAAAATCTTGGATGAATTTTTTGCAAAAATCTTCAGAAAGGGCATTTGGGTATATTTCAATAAAGTCAGTCATAATTTTGATAAGTATCAATAATTCTTAGTTATAAAAATACCATAGCAATACGTTATATTCTATAAACTTCGTTAGTGCACTTCACCCGCATGAAAAGTAGATCACCTAATTAATCAAATTGGTATAAAATAACAATACTTAAAATTATCGGTATATATTTATATGTTCAAAGAACAATTAATGCCTAGATTTAGTGATACTGATGCACTAGGTCATATAAATAACACTTTGTTACCTGTGTGGTTTGAAGGAGCAAGGGACCCCGTTTTTCGCTTTTTCATGCCTGAGTTAGATACCAATAACTGGCAGTTGATTTTGGCCAAAATCGATGTTGAATTTCATGCACAGCTCTATTATGGCGAAGAAATTGAAATACGTAGCTACATAGGTCGTATTGGCGGTTCATCATTTACGGTTTACCAAGAAGCGTGGCAAAAAAATTCTAAATGTGCGTCGGGCACTGCAGTGATGGTTCACTTTTGTTTTGAAAATCAATCGTCTTTAAAGATACCCGAGAAGATAAGAGCGCAAATGAAAACACACCTTTTTACGGCAGAATAATTTATCGCTAGCGTAATCAAAAAAAAATTTAAAAATGCACTGAAACTCGAAGAAATTTTTTACTCACAGTGATAGAATCATTGCCACTTTTTAAAATTGCATCGATAAATATATTACTATTTGTCGATAACATAAAATCAGTAAATAAAAAATTTACGCATAATAAGATAGGATTTTTTCATGGCCGGTGTTAACAAAGTAATCATTTTAGGTAATTTAGGTAAAGACCCAGAAGTACGTTTTATGCCTAACGGCGGTGGAGTTGCTAACCTTACTATTGCAACTTCTGAAACCTGGAAAGATAAGCAAACTGGCGAGCAGAAAGAAAAAACAGAATGGCATCGTGTTGTAATGTTTGGAAAATTAGCTGAAATTGCTGGCGAATACCTTAAGAAAGGTTCGAAAGTTTATATTGAAGGTGCATTGCAAACACGTAAATGGACAAACCAACAAGGCCAAGATCAATATACAACTGAAATTGTTGTACAGGGCTTTAATGGCACTATGCAAATGTTAGATTCACGTGGTGGCGCGAACACTGGCGGACAATCAGGTGGTTTCTCTGGTCAAAGTTCACAGCAACAAGGCGGATTTTCTGGACAAGCTTCACAACAGGCTGCACCTCAACAACAAGGTGGATATTCTCAGCAAGCACCACAGCAAAATCAACAACAAGCTTATAAACCTGCTCAACAACAGGGGGGATTTTCTGGACAAAACCAGCAGCAAGCACCACAACAGCAAGGTGGCTATTCTCAGCAAGCACCACAGCAACAAGGTGGTTTTTCGAACCAAGGACAACAGCAAAAACAATCGGCTCCTAAGGTTAACCCTCAAGAGCCAACAATTGATTTTGATGATGACATTCCTTTTTAATGGATTGTCTTTTTCTAAAGACACTTTGAACTAAATACTGAAAAGCCTCGCTATATGCGGGGCTTTTTATTAAGCGGAAGAATCATTTCTACATATAGTCACCCGCTATAAACCAAATGATACAAGCATACGTACACATCAAAATAGCTGAATTAATCACTTCTTACTATGCGATAATTAATCGTTCTGTGACGATTGTCGCACTTTTTTCTTGCTTTGTTGTGACAAGTGTCGCACTATGCGTGTATCTTTCATAAATTAGAGCTTAAAATGCAACCTACCGCACCAGAGTTAGAAATTTTAAAGTTGTTATGGCAAACGCAGCCACGTACCGCACGTGATCTCCATGATGAAATTGAGAAAATACTTGCATGGAGTTACTCGTCAACTCGTAAAACTCTCGAAAGAATGGGAGAAAAGGGCTTCGTAACGATGGGGGTTGTCGGTAACAAAAAAATTTATTACCCCAATGTCGATAAAGTTAAAACGCTTGCTGCATTTGCTCAAGACTTTGCAAAAAGAATCTTTGAATTAGATGGTCCGCTACCGGTAGCAATGTTTGCAGACAGCCGTTTAATTGATGATAGTGAAATAGCTGATCTTGAAAAGCTATTGGAAGACCTTCAACAAAAACAAGAAGAAGAGTAATCACATGGACTTTCAATATACCCCCAGTGCCATTTTATTGCAGGTATTACTTTTCATTTGCTGGAGCAGCCTTTTGTATGGTTTAGCCATTTTTCTTGAAAAAACGTTGCCACATTTTGTTAACTGGTCACGATTTTGGCAGGCTTGGCTTTTAGTCGCCTTAGCTCCGTTATTTCCAAATTCTTTTTATCAAGTAAAAGCGATAATTCCTGATGATTTGTTAAAAGCGTTTGAAGGGTCACAAGATAATTTATTGACCCATTCAAATTCTATTATAAGTCAGGTAGAAGGACAAAAAGAGTTGCAGATCTTGCTGTTGTTAATACTAGGGGGAATAATTGTAGGCTGTTTCTGGTCGGTGCTTAAGTTTTGTTGTGCATTATTGAGAGTTAACCAATTTATCAAGAAATCAACGCCTATTACTGATTTTAAATATTTTAATCAACAACAAAAAGAAGTTATTCGAGCAAACAGCATCACGGTGTTTACCACCAAAGAATCAATTTCCCCGCTGGTTTTTGGCTTTTTCAACGTGAGCCTACTGTTACCAAAAACTGTGTTTAGCATGTCGCCAAAGCAGCGCTTGTTATTAATTGAACATGAATTGATGCATGTAAAAAGGCAAGATCCCAAGGCGGTTATTATCTTTCGTTTATGCTCGTGCATATGTTGGTTTAACCCATTCATTAGTTACTTCGAAAAGCGTTTTCTACAGAGTATGGAACTAAACTGTGATAGGAAAGTTATCGCTTCTTTCCCTGATGCTAAGTTGAGTTATGCTCAAGCATTAATTGCGAGTATTAAATCTAGTAAAAATAGCATTGATAGTGGATTGACGACTCATTTTTCTAGCCCACGTTTTGACAAACAAGATTTTGAAAAGAGAATTTTATCAGCAATGTCAACTACACCAAACATAGGGCATGGCAATAGATATCGGCTAGCTTTAGTCTTTTTGTTATTAAGTTCGTTAGCTTTTGTTGCGTTAGCAAAGCCACTTATCCCACTTCAAATAACAGGGGGAATCGAAGGTAACGGAAAGCTTCCGGTATTAAATGCTCGCATTTCTTCAGGCTATGATGATATCAACGACTTTAGAGGGCCTGAGCCTCATAAGGGGATCGATTTTGCTTCACCAAAAGGCACTGATGTTGTTGCTAGTTTTTCTGGACAAATTTTGATTGCTGATAATAAAACCTTACATCGCAATTATGGCAAAGTGGTGTTAATTGAACATAAAGGCCAGGTTCAAAGTTTATATGCGCATCTTGACAGCTTAACCGTTGAATCGGGTCAGTATATTTCTGCAGGAGAAAAACTAGGTACAGTGGGAGACACTGGCCGAACAACAGGGCCTCATTTGCATTTTGAAATGTTAGAAAAAGGAAAGCGGACAAATCCAAATCTTTATCTCAACTTGGAAAACAAATAGTTGAGAAGATGGCGTTCTTTGGGGCTGTCTGACTCAATAAGCATCCAAAATACACTATATCGATTAACTACACTCAACGAGGGGGAGGGGATTTTGTGCTTAAAATATTAAAAGTAACGATAACAGTAAGCTTATTATGTGCGGTTGTTTTTGTTAAAAATAGCAATGCTTCGGAGTCGCTTGAGCCGTTTAAAGTACCGAGAAGTTCAGTGGTTGAAGTTAAAGACGAAAAGCGTGGCTTAGCTTATTCGTTATTTATTAAGTTGCCCAAATCTTATGGCAAAAATAAAGATAAAGAATATCCAGTGATCTATTTGACTGATGCATGGTATGCCTTTCAAGTAGTCTCTGGAGCAACACGTTATCCGATGAACGCTAATACTATGAAGGAAGCTATTATCGTCGGTATATCATACGCTAACGGGTCAAAACGCGATAATAGTCGTGTACTTGATTACACGCCAACAGCGAGTAAGTCTTGGGATCGGCCAACCGGAGATGCCCCCAAATTTATGGATTTTATTGAAAATGTTGTCTTTAAATATGTAACGAAAAACTATCGCGTTGATACCACTAATAGAACTTTTGTTGGTAATTCATTGGGGGGACTCTTTGGTAGCTACGTTTTATTAACTAAACCAAAATTGTTTAAAAACTATATACTGGGAAGTCCGTCGTATTGGTTTGATAACAAATTTATATTTCGTTTTGAGGAAGGTATTGCTAAGAATATGGCAAAGATCTACGCTAATGTTTTTATTGCAATTGGCGAACGTGAAAGCAAATCGCATGAAAGTAGATATGAAATGGTAGCGGACGCAAAAATGTTTCATAAAAAAATGCTCGCTTGGCAACAACCAAATTTAAAAACAAAATTATTTATTATACCGCATGCCAATCATCAAACCGCTTTTCCAACTACTGCCATTCAAGGTTTACATTGGGTTTTGAAGAAATGAATAAAAGTATGGTATTAACAAACATAAATCGCTATATAGCTTCGTTTAACAAAGAAAGAATTGAATTAAAAATGAAAAAAATTACCACATTAACTGTTTTATTGTGTTTAGCCGCTTGTCAGCAAATACCAAAAAGCACGAATAGCCAACCAATTACTCATCAAGTCGAAAAAGCTAAGCCACTCTTGAAAGATCCTGTGTTAGAAGTCGAGTTGTCGAATTTAAAAGTGGCCAAACTGCCTTTTGAACATGAGGATGTTTGGCAGCGCATTCGCAGCCAACTGACCATTTCTGTTCCTGACAATTCGGCCGTTGCTAAATGGCGAAAATACTATTTAAGTCACCCTAATTTTATGGTGACTATATCTAAGCGCGCAGAACCATTTTTATATTATATTGTTCAAGAACTTGAGAAGCGTAATATGCCCGTTGAACTGGCATTATTGCCTATTGTAGAAAGTGCCTACATACCTTACGGCGTCTCAAATAAAAGTGCGACTGGCTTATGGCAGTTTATGCCAGTAGCAGCCAAACGTTTTAAATTAGATCAAAATTGGTGGTATGACGGTAGAAGAGACATTGTCGAGTCTACAAGAGCTGCACTTGATTATTTTGAATTTTTTCATCGTACATTAGGTCAAGATTGGCTTAATGCCATTGCGGCTTTCAATTCTGGAGAAGGTCGCGTGGGGCGAGAAATAGCGAAAAATAAAAGGAACAATGTAGCGACTGATTTCTGGTCACTTAATTTGCCTTCTGAAACTGATGACTTCGTTCCTAAACTCTTAGCCATTGCTGATATTTTGAAACATTCAGCTGAATTGAATTACACTTTTACACCAATTAAAAATAAACCAGCGGTAGTACTGGTAGACCTTGATAGCCAACTTGATCTGATGGTAGCGGCACAATGGAGCAATACCGACAAAAAAAGCTTGTTGCGTCTTAATCCTGGCTTAAATAGATGGGCGACCCCACCAAAGAACAAATATCAGTTATTAGTACCTGCTGACAAAGCTGAGGCATTTAAAGAAAAGCTTGCCTCAACGAGTAAAAAAGATTGGCTGCAATGGCATAGATATAAAGTTAAATCAGGAGATAGCCTGAGCGAGATCGCAACAGAGTATGCAACGAGTGTTACTTTCGTTAAAGCGCTTAATCACCTGAGTTCAGATATCATATTCATTGGGCAAGTGCTGACTGTACCGTTAACTAAAAGTGATACTCACCCTTGGCAATTAGCCAAATTAAATAAAAAAATAGGGTCCACACCGTAAAAAGTGGTGATAATTTGTGGGACATTGGCCGGAAATATAATGTGAAAGTTCAAGACATTGTGCGTTGGAATAAATTATCGATCAATAGTCTGTTACAGCCTAAGCAGAAACTTGAAATCTTGTTTTAGAGAATAACTTAAAGTTGCTAAGCCGCAAAAAATACAAAAGGAAATAATTATTGTCATGAAGTTTAAACATTACCCCGCGTCGTACAAGATATTACTGTTAACACTCTTCATTAATTTATCTAGTGTTACTAAGGTAAATGCTCATGCTATCACCGTCAAAATTAAACAGGTAGAACAACAGCTTGGTGCACGTGTTGGTGTATCAGTTTTTGATGTCAGGGCTAATGAATTATGGAATTATAATGGTGATGTTAAATTTCCATTAATGAGTACGTTTAAAGCCCTAGCGTGTGCAAAGTTGTTGGCTGATGTTGAAAAGGGCATTCAATCTTTTGATACTTCGGTGGTTATAAAGGAAAGCTCACTTATTGCTTGGTCACCTGTGACTGAAAAGCACATAGGTGAAAAAATGAACCTAAAACAAGCATGTTCTGCCGCAATGCTGATGAGTGATAATACCGCAACTAATATAGTACTTACTGGTATTAAAGGGCCAAAATCGTTAACGGAATTTATGCGCGATATCGGTGATAATGTCACTCGATTAGACAGAATTGAACCTGATTTAAATGAAGCGATTGATGGCGATGTGAGAGATACGACAACTCCTAATGCCATGGTAAAAAGTTTACATCAATTATTCTTTGGTGATGTGTTATCTCAAGCATCGAAGCGACAGTTAAAACAATGGATGATAGACAATAAAGTCACGGGACGCTTATTACGCTCGGTACTGCCAAAAAATTGGTTAATTGCCGATCGCTCGGGCTCCGGTGGTTTTGGTTCAAGAGGTATTACTGCTGTTGTTTGGTCTGAACAACGTGCTCCTATTATTATCAGTATTTATTTAACGCAAACAGACGCTTCATTTGCTCAACGAAATAAAGCGATTGCAGATATAGGTAAAGAAATTTTTAGCGTTTACAGTGAGTAAATTGTCGAACTAGCGATAGTATTGCCTAGAGTGGTTAAAAAGCGATTAATTAAAACCTGCTTTAAACAAAAGGCAATGTCATTGATATGAGCAAAGGCTTTTCCTTTATGGTACTCAATAAAAATTAGAGAGGTGCTTTGATTTCTATCAACGTCCCTTTTTTTAGCTACGGTATAATGCTATTTACTAAAACAAACGAGTAGATTTTATTATGTCAAAACGCCAAGACTCAAAAATGAGCACCCCAGAAAAAGCTACTACAGGCTTAACACAAGCTAAAAGAGGTTTCTTACAAAAATTAGCAAAGGTGGTTGGTATAATCTGTTTTATTTCGGCTATTTTCTGTGGAGGAGTTCTTACTTTTTCAGCTAATAATGACGAAGTATTCCGTGCGACTATGGGCGCTACAACATTTTTCTTCTTTATGGTGTCGTTGGTTTTATCAACAATTAGTCGTACCAATTTACCGAACTTGAGAGTAGGTGGTAGTAAATAAAGTTATTTTATTAAGATCTTAATATGATTTTTTCTCACTGAGATCTTGTTGAAGCTTTTTCCTAATATCAGCTAACTCTTTTTTTATCCAGGTATTCAAATTATCAGCAGTCATAGGTTTTGCAAAGTAGTAGCCTTGCACTAAATCAACCTCAAATTTATATAGTAACAAAAAGTCTTCAAAGTCTTCTACGCCCTCTGCTACAGTGATCAACTGTAAGTCTTTACTTAAGTTAACAGTGCTTTTTAAAATCGCTTTTTGTTGAGGGTTTGTTGCTACATTATCAACTAATATGCGATCTAATTTTAGTTCTGTCGCAGGTACTCTTGATAATTGTTGCGCATTAGCGAAGCCTGTTCCATAGTCGTCTATCGCCAGGTTAAAGCCTTTTAATCTAAGCTTTGCTAAGGTTTCAATAGCTGTTGATATTTCACCAGATATGGCATTCTCGGTGATTTCTAAGACGATGTCCTTAGGTGGTATTTTATAGCTTGCGACTTGTTGAGATATTTTGTCAGCGAGCCCTTTATCTGTCAACGAAAGTGGCGATAAATTAAATGACAAATATTTAAGAAAAAGCAGGATTAGATTAAATATTTTTGATGATATGAAATGTACTTTTTGGAGGGAATAATTATCAGGAATAGAAGGAGATTATGCAAAGAGGGGGATAAATTTTTGAGCAATAAAAAACCTCTGATGAAAGAGGTTTTTTATTGATTTATTACTTTAGGTGAGTTGTATCTAGTAATAAGCATCATTTTTATTGTGCGCTTGGGGATCTTCAATTATTTCTTCAAAGTCTACTTCAAAACTATTGTTCTCTTCGGTATTTGCCATATAAATCGTACGCGTTGAACCGTCAATCCACGTTACTGTACCACTGCCTTTTTTACTACCACATTTCATACCAATATGAATATCATTAAATTTCATTGCTCCTCCTCGGCTATATTGTTGTTTTGATGCTAAATTTTTGATGTTGAAATATTGCCTATCTAGCTTGGATAGCTAAAAGATTGATTAGTTCAATTAATCTTCCAGAAAAGCTTAATTTTTCAACAGGACCATTTCATTATAAAGATAAAGTGGTACAGGTCTAGAGTGAATTAAGAGAAAAACTCACAACCGAGTACTGTTGACTTACTAGCCCCCGTGACTGCTGGTATATTCCCATAGATTTTTTTGTCATAAGCGAATGCAAGCCAAGCGAATGCCATTGCCTCTAGTGCGTTATTATTCAGCTTTAGTGAATCTATCTTATTTACGTTAAAGGTATTAAGTTCTTGTTCTAAAAGCTTATAACAAAAGTTATTCTCGATGCCTCCTCCGCATAAATATACATCTGCTAAGTTTGATATTTTTCTCACTTCTGCTGAAATTGTACGGGCAGTAAGGGCGGTAAGGGTTGCTTGTATATCTGCTGAGGTTAACTTTAAAGGAGCAATAAAGCCCTCTAGCCATTGTAAGGTGAAATATTCGCGGCCTGTGCTTTTCGGTGCGGGTAAGGAAAAATAGCTGTCGTTTAATAGCTCTGCTAGAAGTAACTCATTTATAGCGCCAGACTTCCCCCAGTCGCCATTTTGGTCATACCTTTTTCCAGTATGCAGAAAACACCAAGCATCTAAAAGTGCGTTACCTGGGCCAGTGTCAAAGCCTAAAACATGACTTACCGAGCCTTTTTTAGGTAAAAAAGTAAGGTTAGCGATGCCACCAATGTTGACCAAGAATGTATCTTGTTGGTTATTAGGTAGTAAGAATTGGTGGAAAGCAGGAACGAGTGGCGCGCCTTGGCCGCCTAATGCCACATCTTTTGTTCTAAAGTCACCAATTACTCGAATGCCGGTTAAAACTGCTAATGTTTGGCTGCAGCCAATTTGTAAAGTGAATGGTGCGGTTATTTCATTATTCTGAGTAGGGCGATGGCGTATGGTTTGCCCGTGATTCCCTATCGCAATAATATCATCAGTGCATAAGCTTTCTTGCTGTAAAAAAGCTTTTATCGCTTTATTGAATTGCTGGGCTAGAAGAATATCGAGTGAAAAAGCACGATCAATTTCATTATGGCTAGGTTGGTAAAGTTCTGTAATTCTTTGATGTGTAACTTCATCATAAGATTGGTAGTAACTTGCAACAAGTTCTGTTTCCCCTGAGGAAAAATCGACAATTGCGAGATCGATACCGTCAGCACTAGTGCCTGACATTAAACCAATATAAAACTTAGCTTGTGCCATATAAATTCGCTAATTATCTCAAAAATTTAAGGGGTCTGCATTGCCAGTAGCGCTTGTCTTGAACCTGAAAGCTCCATTAAACGTTGGCTAGCAAGTACTTCAAACTCAGCTTTATACTTTTTATTAATAGGCTTAGCATCAGGTAACTTTACCGTTCTAGGATTGCGATGAACGCCATTTAATACAAATTCATAATGTAAATGAGGCCCTGAAGCCAAACCTGTAGAGCCAACATAACCAATGACTTGACCTTGTTTTACTCGTTGACCTTTTTTCACTAATGGGCGTTTATTGAAATGTAAATATTTCGTTATGATGCCATTGCCGTGCTGAATAAAGACATAATTTCCATTTGTGCTCTTGTATGCAGAATGCGTAACCTTGCCATTCCCAGCAGCAACCACTGGAGTGCCTCTTTTCGCCGCATAATCAATTCCGTTATGCGCTTTCCAACGTTTCTGTACTGGATGGAAACGTTTTCTTTTAAAACTTGAACTAATGTATTTAAAGTTCACCGGGGCACGTAAAAATGCTTTGCGCATGCTTCTTCCATCAGGAGAATAATATTCACCGTCGGAGAAACGTATTGCTTGGAAAGGGTCATCTTTATTAATAAATTCAGCGGCAAGAATTTTTCCTGTGCCTATATAATCACCATCGACATAACGGTTTTCGAAAACCACATGAAAACTATCACCTTCACGTATATCGAGAGCAAAATCTATATCCCAGCCAAAGATGTTGGCAAGGTTAATTATTTGCCCGTCGTTTAAACCTGACTCTAAACCAGCGTTCCAAAAGTTACTTTTTATTACGCCATGCGCGATGGTTTCACGAACTTCTACTGTTTTGGTTTCTTTGCTTGATTGGTAACTGCCGTCGGCGAGTAGTTCTACGTATAAAGTTTCTGTTTTCGACAAAGGGTAGGTAAGTGCAGCAAGTTTCCCCGCAGAATTTTTACCTATCTGAAAGATATCTCCAACATCAATTTTCTTCAATAATTTACTATATTTGCCTTGAGCGGAACTTACTTCGTGGGTTGTTCTTGCACTATAACCCAAGCGTTTGAATACTTTAGCAAGTGAGTCGCCATTACGTACTTTTGCTTTTTGCCAAGTAAGTGACTCGTCTATATTTTCAATGGGGTGGGTATTAGCCGATGCAGTATTAGCAGATTTAATTGTTGTTTCTTTTGGTTTTATTTGAAGATTCTTGTTTGTGGGCGAGCTTTGAATTGCATGTGGATCTACAGGGAGAGCTAACTCGTAGCGTTTACCCACTTGCAGTGATGAATCTATCGTTTGACGACTCGCTGTTGCCTTCTCTGAGGGAATAAGCAGTAATACCAGCATGATTATGCTAAATGAACTAATGATCATTCGGTGCTGTTTTGGTAACTGTAAATAGAACTTCTTTATGTTTTTCAAAACATTACAACCTAATTTTATGCATCTTAATACGGTGATTATCATTTACTATATCAAAAAACTGCTCGGAGTGAAATTTAATTGCCGCTATGGTGAGTTATATCGGGCGCTCTGTGGAATTTATCATGCAAAAAAAGACTAAAAACACGTTGAAAATAGAACAATTACCCTAAATATCAAGTTAAGGGTTTTAACCTGATGCATTATTGCAGTAGAATCGAGCAATAAATTATGACTATATTTTTTGGAGCTAAGTCGATGACTGATGTCAGCCAAGCGTTTGCTGAAATTGCACGTGGTGCAGAAGAAATTTTGCTAGAAAGTGAATTACTAGAAAAACTAAAAACCGGTAAGCCACTAAAGATTAAAGCAGGTTTTGATCCTACTGCACCGGACTTACATTTAGGTCATACGGTATTAATTAATAAGTTACGTCAGTTTCAACAATTAGGGCATGAGGTTATTTTCTTAATAGGTGACTTCACCGGCATGATTGGAGATCCAACAGGTAAAAATGTTACGCGTAAAGCATTAACCAAAGAAGATGTACTTGCGAATGCTGAAACATATAAAGAGCAAGTGTTTAAGATTTTAGACCCTGCAAAAACGACAGTGGCCTTTAACTCTACTTGGATGGACAAACTGGGCGCTGCAGGTATGTTAAAGCTTGCGTCTCGCCAAACAGTTGCTCGTATGATGGAACGTGACGATTTTAAAAAACGTTACAATAGTGGTCAATCGATTGCGATCCATGAATTTATGTATCCACTAGTACAGGGCTGGGATTCAGTTGCGCTTAAAGCGGATGTTGAGCTTGGTGGTACAGATCAAAAATTCAACCTTCTTATGGGACGAGAATTACAAAAATCAGAAGGGCAACGTCCACAAACTGTATTAATGATGCCTCTTTTAGAAGGTTTAGACGGTGTACAAAAAATGTCTAAATCTTTAAATAACTATATTGGTATTACCGATAGCCCGACAGAAATGTTTGGTAAAATCATGTCAATTTCTGATGTGTTGATGTGGCGTTACTACGAACTATTGAGCTTTAAGCCTATGGACGAAGTTGCCGCTTATAAGACTAAAATTGCCGACGGTATGAACCCTCGCGATGTGAAAATTGATTTAGCCAAAGAGCTAATTGCTCGTTTTCATGATGATGCAGCAGCAGAAGCAGCTCATCAAGAGTTTATTAATCGTTTTCAAAAAGGTGCTATGCCTGATGAAATAGAAGAAAAAACGGTTAGCACCATAGATGATAGTGGTGAAATCGCTATCGCAAACTTACTAAAAGAAGCGGGTTTAGCTGCCAGTACTTCTGAAGCTATGCGAATGATCAAGCAAGGCGCAGCTAAAATTGAAGGCGAAAAAATTACCGATAATAAGCTACGTATTGCTGTTGGTACAACGGCTGTTTATCAAGTAGGTAAGCGTAAATTTGCTAAAGTGACGGTTAAGTAAGCCCCCAGCGTTTCTTCTACAGCTCTTTATTAATTATAAAGCCAGTATCAATACTGGCTTTTTTATGTTCAGGATGAACGGTATGTCATGGTGCCATGGATGGCAAAGAGTGACGATGTTCAGGATGGCCTTTCTCAGACCTCCTGTCTTTCAAGGCATTAGTGCATCCTTGCACGTCAACGGCCATGCCTCCGCTGCTTTAGTGCATTCATGCACGTAATTTTTGTTCACGACAAATCACAAGCACCTTCATCCATGTAAGCAAAGTCACAGTGCCATGGGGAGCAAATAGCTATTATGCCTTTTTTGACAATGATTAATGGCATGATTAGATTAAAAAATATTCGTCGAAATTCTTTACACCAATGGCACCTAGCCTGATTTCTATTAGAAGTAATAGCGCTAGGTTATTGTTCAAAAACAAAGTTTTAATTATGGAATAGTTTATGCTTGTATGAATACTGGTAGGTTATTGTTAATTTACCGTCAAATATCACTCATATAAGTTGTCGAGCTGGAATTGTGTTGAACCGAATATTTAATCATGTACTGAGTCAGACTATGGAAAGTAAACCCTATAGAGACCATCTAATAGAAAGACGTCATTATTGTGTCGGCGATGAAGCAGATCCCAAAAACTCTTGGAAGAAACTGACTTTAGCTCAGCGTTTTTCTGCATTGAGTTTAACCAAATATGGCTATGAGCTTCGTTTTATTCGTTTTACCTCGAAAGGGAGTAACGCAGTACTTGTGCTAAAAAATGGTACTCCTGCCACCATTAGTGCAGATGGCGATATTAATACTAGCCCTGATATTCATATACGCTAATAACGCCTGCCAAATATTTCCATTTGTTCTTCATTTTCCCTCGTAATCAAGATTTTCTATTGTTGTTTTAACCCTATAGTTTTAGGGGTTATTTTCTTTTTATTTATTGATCTATATCACACCGCTTAAAAACCTTAAGCGTAGTATGTGTGACATATTGTCGCAGTTACACTTTTTGTGGATTCGACTGATTTATAAGTTAACTGAAAATTTAGACAGCCAATGACTAAACACTCAATAAGTACAAATAAAATCAGAAGCCTAGTTATAACTTTCTTCGCATTTTTATGCGTAGTTATGCCCGCGCAAGCTTTATTTGTTAGTCCTCCGAAAGACCCTATTCCACTGATTCATGAAATTTTTCCTGAAGCTACTTTCATTTCTGAAAAGGAAGGTGACCCCTTAATTTGGACGATTTACAAAGAAAAAGACATTATTGCTTATGCCTTTGAAACTAACGATTTAGCAAAAATACCCGCCTATTCAGGTGAACCCGTAAATATGCTTGTGGCGATTAGCCCTGAAGGTGTTTATTTGGGCGCAAAAGTGCTTGAGCATCATGAGCCTATTATTTTGGCCGGTATCCCTGAAACTAAACTCTATCAATTTGCTGATCAATATAATGGGTTAATGGTTAGCGACCGTTTAAAAGTAGGGGGCAATAAAAAAGAAGGCGTTATTCATATTGATGGCCTTTCTGGTGCAACAGTGACCGTAATGGTGATGAATGTGGCTATTACTAAAGCGGCAACTAAAGTCGCTCGCTCTTTAGGTATTATTAAAGCTAGCCAAGATATTATTCAACCCATGTCAACGATATATCCAGAGGTTTATCAACAATCTGATTGGCAAACTCTGGTCGGTGAAGGCTCAATTCGAAAATTGTTATTAAATCGAAAAACCGTTGATGAAGCTTTTATTGGCACTAGAGTTGAGCATATTGATGAAGCGGCAGCCGAGCAAAAAGAAGATATGTTTGCTGAAATTTACTTTGCTCAAGCTGATATTCCATCAATCGGCCGTAACTTATTAGGGGACAGTGAATATAAATGGTTAATGAGTAGCCTTAAAAGCGGCGAACATGCCATTGTTATTTTGGGTAATGGATACTCTTATAAAGGGTCTGGCTATGTGCGGGGCGGTATTTTTGACCGAATACAAATACTACAAAACGGTGAAGCCTTTGCCTTTCGAGATTTAGATCACAACAGGGTTTCCGATCTCTATATTGATGGTGCACCTCGCTTTAGTGAAATGTCATTGTTTATTGTGCGAGCCCAACATGAATTTAATCCTGGGGTTGATTGGCAGTTAGAGTTGCTTGTTCGTCGGCAGTTAGGCGCTGTTGATAGCTTATTCACTTCTTTTAAAGCCGATTATCATACATTAGATCAATATGTACTACGTCCTCCACTTATTTACCCTGAGCCCGAACTCACGTTAACGCAGGAAGTTTGGCAAGAGAAAAATGCAGAAGTCGTCATCTTGATTATCCTATTGGCTATTGTTGTGATGAGTTTGTTCTTTCAAGATATTTTAGTGCGTCATCCAACTTTTATGCACAACTTCCGTCATTTATTCTTGATTATCACGGTAGTCTTTATTGGTTGGTCATGGGGCGGTCAGTTGTCTGTGGTCAATGTCTTTACTTTTTTGCAAGCTTTTATGTCTGATTTTTCTTGGGATTTATTCTTACTCGATCCCATTATTTTTATTTTGTGGGGGGCTGCTGCAGTAACCATGATTTTATGGGGCCGTGCGGTCTATTGTGGTTGGTTGTGTCCATTTGGTGCCCTACAAGAGCTAATGAATATCTTTGCGCGTTACATAAAGATCCCACAATTCGAGTTTCCTTGGGCTGTACATGAGCGGTTATGGGCAATTAAATACCTAATTTTACTCGCGCTCTTTGGTTTGTCTATGGAGTCCTTGTCACTTGCCGAACAGTTCGCGGAAGTTGAACCTTTTAAAACCACGTTCTTATTGAAGTTTGATCGAGAATGGCCATTTATTTTATATGCATCAGCACTGTTGATTATCAATATTTTCAACCGCAAGTTTTTCTGTCGTTATTTGTGCCCATTAGGCGCGGCATTATCAACCAGCAACAGTATTCGATTATTTAGCTGGTTACGTCGTCGTCCTGAATGTGGTCAACCCTGTAAAACCTGTGCTAAAGAATGCGAAATTCAAGCGATTGACCCCGATGGCGTGATTAATATGCGCGAATGTCATTACTGTCTTGATTGCCAAGTTACCTATTTTAATGAAGAAAAATGTCCGCCATTGAAAAAACTGGCGCGTAAAAAAGCAAAGTATAAAGAAACAGAAATTGAAACCGTAAATGTCGCTTAGCTGATAACCAAAAGTTTTCGAGCAAGCTTAGCAGTAATATTAAAATATTAACCATAATGGAGAATAGTGATGAGTAACGACGATAACAGCTCTAATAACGTAGAGTTAGAAAACGAAGGCAGACGTAAGTTTTTTGGTAAAACTGCGTTATTGGGTGCTGGCGCAGTTGCTGCTCCAATGACTGCTGCTATGTTTGCAAGTACGGCACAAGCTAATGCGGCAGAATATGCAAAAAACAAAGCTTTTGTTCATCCTGGTGAGTTAGATGAATATTACGGTTTTTGGTCAGGTGGCCATTCTGGTGAAGTACGTGTTATTGGTGTGCCATCAATGCGCGAACTTATGCGTATACCTGTTTTTAACACCGACTCAGCAACTGGTTGGGGCTTAACTGATGAAAGTAAACGTATTAAAGGCGATAGTGCTGATCTTATGATGGGAGATTCGCATCACCCTCATATGAGTATGCAAGACGGCCGTTACGATGGTAAATATGTTTTCATCAATGATAAAGCTAACTCACGAGTAGCGCGTATTCGTTGTGACGTAATGAAGTGTGACAAAATGCTTACGGTACCAAACGTTCAAGCCGTGCATGGTTTACGTGTTCAAAAAGCACCTTACACTAAGTATCTTATTTGTAATGGTGAATTCGAAATCCCAATGAATAATGACGGAAAAGATGGCATGAAAGATGTCAGTACTTACCGCTCTTTATTCAATGTTATTAATGCCGAAACAATGGAAATGGCTTTCCAAGTAATGGTCGACGGTAACTTAGATAATACCGATGCTGATTACGATGGCCGTTTCTTTGCTTCAACGTGTTACAACTCAGAAATGGGGATGAATTTAGGTGAGATGATCACAGCTGAACGTGATCACGTTGTTGTATTTGACCTTCATCGTTGTGAAAAAGCGTTAAAAGCAGGTAAATTTAAAACTTATAACGGTAATGATGTTCCTGTTTTAGATGGTCGTAAAGGTTCAGATTTAACTCGTTATATTCCTGTTCCTAAATCACCACACGGTATGAATACTTCACCAGATGGTGAATACTTTGTTGCTAACGGTAAGTTATCGCCAACTGTATCAATTATTTCGATTAAAAAGTTACCTGATTTATTTGATGACAAAATTAAGCCACGTGATGCAATCGTTGCAGAGCCAGAATTAGGTTTAGGTCCACTACACACCGCGTTTGATAACAAAGGTAATGCTTACACAACATTATTTTTAGATAGCCAAATTGCTAAGTGGAATGTAAAAGACGCTATTGCTGCACATAACGGTAAAAAAGTTAACTACATTAGCCAAAAGCTTGATGTACATTATCAACCAGGTCATAACCATACTTCACAAGGTGAAACACGTGATGCTGACGGTAAGTGGTTAATTTCTTTATGTAAATTTTCTAAAGATAGATTCTTGCCGGTTGGTCCATTACGCCCAGAAAATGATCAGTTAATTGACATTTCAGGTGATGAAATGAAGCTTATTCATGATGGCCCTACTTTCGCTGAGCCGCATGACTGTATGATGGTGCATCGCAGTAAAGTTAAGCCACTTAAATTATGGCCTCGTACCGACCCTATTTTTGCTGAAACTATCGCCCAAGCTAAACGTGACGGTGTTGATGTTTACACCCAAAACAAAGTTATACGCGATGGCAATAAAGTTCGTGTTTACATGACTTCTATCGCTCCTACTTACGGCATGGAATCGTTTGACGTTAAACTGGGTAACGAAGTGACGGTTATCGTAACTAATCTTGATCAAGTAGAAGATGTTACCCATGGTTTCTGTATGACTAACCATGGCGTACAAATGGAAATTGGCCCACAAGCGACAGCGTCAATTACCTTTACCGCTAATAAGCCTGGCGTGCAGTGGTATTACTGTAATTGGTTCTGCCACGCGTTACATATGGAAATGCGCGGGAGAATGTTTGTAGAAGCATAATACTTGCAGAAGTAGTTGCAACGAAGTTAATCCAGATCAAGGGCATATCATCAAAAGGTGATATGCTTTTTTTACTTTCAAAGATTATTGATTTTTTGGTGGCTTTCTCTTGGCGAAATTCAAATCAGCGTTTATATTTTTTAGTCTATTTTGTCTTTTTATTAAGCCACTTTCAGCTGAAAATGTTTGGCTTACTCCACAAGATAACCTACAACAACAACTTGATAATTCGACAAGTGGCGATACTGTTATTCTTTCTGCCGGTCGCTATTTAGGTAACTTTGTCATTAAACATTCCATAACACTTTCTGCTCAAGAAAGTGATATTGGCAAAGTGATCATTGATGCCCAAGGTGATGGGCATGCACTGCTACTCAAAAACTCTCATATCACTATAAAAAATCTTTCCATTGTTAATTGGGGCAGCGACCTTACGGAACAACACTCTGGTATTTATTCTGATAAAAAATCGAGTCATTTAGTGATTGAGAATAATCACTTAAAAGGCGATGGATTTGGTATTTGGCTACAAAAAGGTGAGCATCTTAAGGTGCTTAATAATACCGTTGAAGGTAATTTGGCATTGCGCTCTGCAGATCGAGGTAACGGTATTCAGTTGTCTATTGTTAAACATGTAAAAGTGCGTGGTAATAAAATATTTCATACTAGAGATGGCCTTTACATTATTTCTAGTCAAGAAAATGTCATTGAAAACAATATAATGCACGACTTGCGTTATGGTGTGCATTATATGTATTCACATAATAATAAAGTACTCAATAACACCGCATATAATACCCGTGCAGGTTACGCGTTAATGAGTTCACGTCATCTTGTGGTTGATGGTAACCGAAGCAGCAACAGTGAAGATTATGGCTTTTTGATGAACTTTATTACATCGTCAACGATTAGTAACAATATTGTCAAAAATGTATGGACAAAACCAGAGAATAAAGTCTTGGGGCGCGATGGTAAGGGGCTTTTTGTATATAATTCTGCCTATAACAACATTACCGGTAACATGATAGATACTGCCGAAATAGGTATTCATTTAACGGCTGGTTCTGAAAATACCAAAGTGTATGGTAATAGTTTTATTAATAATCCGACGCAAGTGAAATATGTTTCCAATAAAAAGCAAGAGTGGAGCATGGAGGGAAAAGGTAATTATTGGAGTAATTATTTAGGCTGGGATATGAATAATGACAATTTAGGCGATGTAGTTTTTGAGCCTAACGACGGTATAGATAAATTGGTTTGGCAATATCCTGAAATGAAAATGTTAATGGACAGCCCTGCCGTTATTATTTTACGTTGGGTGCAACGCCAATTTCCGGTATTAAAACCACCAGGGGTGAAAGACAGTTTTCCACTGATGACTTCTCCACATTTACTTATTTCACATGAAAAAATATCGACAATACCAACAGTTAATGCTGGCGCTATAAGCACTGACCCTGCAGATAATAAATCAGCTGCTGTGCAAACAGCTAAGCATTAAGGATTCAAAAATGACGAAAACACCGCAAAAAACACCGCTTGTTAAGCTGACAAATGTTGGTAAGAAATATCCGAAATTAACGGCATTATCTGCAGTTGATATGCAACTTGCTCAAGGAGAGGTACTCGGCTTATTTGGCCATAATGGTGCGGGCAAAACCACTATGATGAAGCTCATTCTTGGTGTTATTTCTCCAAGCCATGGTAACGTTGAAGTGATGGGCGTAGCACCAGACTCTAAAGAAGCTTGGCATATGCGGGCGAAAATTGGCTATTTACCTGAGAACGTAAGCTTTTACGAGCAACTAACCGGCTTAGAAGTCTTGAGCTATTTTGCTAAATTAAAGGGCTATTCTAATCAACAGGCACAAAAGCACGCAATTGCTTTGTTAGAACAAGTAGGTGTTGCACATGCTATGAAGCGTCAAGTGAAAACCTATTCAAAAGGCATGCGCCAAAGATTAGGACTGGCTCAAGCGTTTATTGGTCATCCTGCTTTGTTATTACTTGATGAACCAACCGTAGGGCTAGATCCAATCGCCACGGCTGATTTCTATAAAACCGTTGATGCTCTAAAAAGCCAAGGCACCAGTGTTATTTTATGTTCGCATGTCTTGCCAGGCGTAGAGCAACATATTGACCGTGCAATGATTTTGTCTTCCGGAAAAATGCTTGCTATGGGATCATTACAAGAGCTACGTGAAGCTGCTGACTTACCTGTTGCTATAAAAGTTAAGGGCTTGAATGGTTCTCTTAGAAACGATTCTCATTTGGTTAAATATTTATTAGATGAAAAAAATGGCGATTTACTCACGGTACCAGAGCAAGACAAATTAACGACTTTACGTCAGCTGCTTAGCTATGAATCTATTAAAGATGTTAGTATAGACTCTGCTAATTTAGATCAAGTTTATCAGTATTATTTATCACGTCATCTATCCAGCAATCCACCAGAAAATAAAAAGCTTAAGGAGCAAAGCTAATGAAACAAATATTAGCCGTTGCCAGTAAAGAATTTCATGATGGCTTACGTAATCGTTGGTTAATTTCAATTACCATCATATTTGCTATTTTATCTATTGGTTTAACCTATTTTGGCGCGGCAGCTTCAGGCGCTGTTGGCGTAACATCACTGTCGACAACGGTCGCCAGTTTAGCCAGTTTAGCGGTTTTTCTTATTCCACTCATTGCGTTATTGCTCAGTTATGACAGCTTTGTTGGTGAACAAGAAAGCGGTACGTTATTGTTATTGTTGACCTACCCTTTGAGTAAAAGCCAATTGTTACTGGGCAAATTTTTAGGGCAAGGCGGTATAATTACTTTAGCAACAATACTGGGGTTTGGGGCGTCGGCGGTGATTCTATACCTACAATTGAATGATATTGCGGTATTAAGTGTATTTGCTACTTTTATCACAAGTGCGGTTCTATTAGGATTAAGCTTTACAGCCATTGCTTATTTAATCAGTTTATCGGTCAGTGAAAAATCGAAAGCTGCAGGTTTTGCGTTAATCACTTGGTTTTTCTTTGCATTGGTATTTGATCTTGCGTTGCTTGCCTTATTAGTGGGTATTGAACAAGGTATTAGCCAGCAAGGTCTTACACAATTAATGATGCTTAATCCTGCTGATATTTTTAGGTTAGTAAACCTTGCTGGACTTGATAGTAGCGATATTAATGGCGCTTTAGCCATCGCTATAAAATCAAGCTTGTCTCAAGGTCAATTGTTTAGCATTTTACTGGCATGGGTTGTTTTACCTATTGCTACCGCCATTTTTATTTTTAAGAAGAAATCACTCTAATGACACGATTAAAACAAAACGCATCCACTCTATTTGTTGTTTTTTTATCAGCATCAATACTTTTTTCGTGCTCTAAAAGTGAAGAGTACACGCAGACTTTACATGAAGCCGTAGCAATAGAATCTAGCGATGAATGTCATTTATGTGGCATGTTAATTTCAAATTTCAGCGGTCCTAAAGGCGAGCTTTTTAGAAAAGGTATTACTGAAGCTGATGGCAATAGCGTGAAAAAGTTTTGCTCGACTCGGGATATGTTCAGCTTTTATTTAGACCCAGAAAACAAGCGTAACGTTACGTCTATGTTAGTTCATGATATGAGTAAATCGCCATGGGATACCCCAAAAGATGCTTATTTTATCGATGCACGCAATGCATGGTTTGTTGCTGGTTCAAGCAGAACTGGTGCAATGGGCAAAACGTTAGCTAGCTTTAGCAAACAAACCCAAGCACAGGCATTTTCTGATGAGTTTGGTGGAACAGTCCTTAGTTTTACTCAAGTTGATATGTCAGTGTTAATGTAAAATAGTTACATTAACAGCTTAACTCGATAGAATACCCAGCCATTGTTTTAACTCGAAGTGAAATAAATTGAAAAGCACACCTATGGTAGTTGAAAATGTACTTGTTGAACATTACAGCGAAATGTTAGATGTTTGGGAGAACTCAGTCCGTGCGACACATGATTTCATCACGGAAAGCGATATAGAATTTTTTAAACCGATAATAATTGAACAAGCCTTCCCTGCGGTTACCTTGAAATGCGTTAAAGGTGAGCAAGGTGCTATATTAGGGTTTCTGGGCGTTCATGACGCGAAAGTTGAAATGTTATTTGTACTAGACGATGCAAGAGGACATGGGATAGGAAAACTTCTCTTACAATATGCAATGAAATCCTTACATGTAAATAGTGTCGATGTGAATGAACAAAATCCTTTAGCGGTCGGATTCTATGAACATATGGGCTTTAAGGTTGTGTCTCGTTCACCGATTGATGACATGGGAAAACCTTTTCCTATTCTGCATATGAAGTTATAAACGTAACGATTACAAAAAGTTGTTATTTTTTTTCAACAGGGTAGTCTAAAGTGACTTATTGATGGAAAAATTATTATAATGTCTATTCGTATTATTTCTTGGTTTGCCACCGTTATTTTCATTGCTAATGTACTCTCTGGTTGTACATTATCTCGACCAGCGTTATCAAAATACCAACGTAATTTTAACTTTTCCGAAGTTAACAGTTATGCCTTTTATAGCAGAAACTCTGACTTTAGTGATTTTCAAAATATCAGTGATGTAACTCGAAACCGTATTGAATTAGCCATCGAGCAAGTATTAGATAAGAATGGTTTTATTTATCGATTTGAAAATGAAGCCGATATCATGGTTACTTATCATTTGATTAATCAAAATAGCAAAGAGCTTAAAAGATATAATAAAGGTGTCGGTTATTGTGCATACTGTTTACGTGGCGGTGAAGTACAAAAAGGTAAAAAACAATGGCAGATTTTACCCGGCAGTTTAATCATAGATGTTATTGCCCCTGAAAAAAAACGTTCAGTTTGGCGTAGTGTTTATGATTTGAAAATTAATACAGAAAAAGATAATAGTAAAGAGATCCAATTGAAAATTTATCAGGCTATCGATGCCATGATTGAAAAATATCCACATTCACAACTACGTAAAACGGGTAAAGCTAACGATGCTTAAATGGCTCACAATAACGTTGATAGCGGTAATCGCCTTTCTCTCTATTTTACTGGGTTTAGGCTACTTATTAAAAGAACATGAAATTTCAACAACGCATTTAAAACAGCAACTCGACCAAGAACGAGCAGCTAAAAAAGTGAAAAATCAACAAAAACAACAAAAGCTTAATACAATTGTTGAAACACCTCTCACCGGAGTTGTTGCAAATACAATGAAATCCTCGCGAAAGAATTCGAGCTTAACTAAACAAAAGATACTGATTGAAAATTTAACCTGCACCTCGAAAAAGCAATGTGTGTTAGTTGATATTGAATTTAGCAATTTACAGTGTACTTTTGCTATTAATACAATTGGTGCCTCTTTATTAGCGAAAACAACTGAAGACTTAAGCTCTGTCGGAAAGTGTCCTCGCTACCCTAAAAACAGTCAATTGAGTTGCCAAAGTAATTTATGCACCTTTGGTCTCATTAATAATTAACTCTGCAGTGGAGTTGCTGAAAATAGCAGTTTATAATGACAACACTTTAACTATAGGTAATTAGCTTTTATGACTTTTCCAAACGATGAAACAGGGCAAATACTTGCCGAAATGCAAGATGCTGGTATTGATTTAACTATTATTCATCCAGTAGTGTTTTTTCAATTGTTTGAGAAAAAAGAGCAAGCACAGGCAATGGCCGATTATTTAGCCGAGCACGCACCTGAAATGGAGTTATCACTTCACCCTGATGAAACACCTAAGGTTTGGGATTTAGACTGTACGGTAAAAATGTTACCTTGCTACGATGCCATTGTTGCCCAAGAAGCACAATTTGAACAAATAGCGGCGAAATATGAAGGTTATAATGACGGTTGGGGAATAGAAGCTTAATCAATGAACATTTGTTGATTTTTGTTACTTACATTCCAAAATGCGTGATTATTTTTCCCTTTACGCTTCACTGAATACATCGCTTTGTCAGCTCTTTCATAGATATTGGCAAAGCTTTCATCGTTTCTTTTAAAAACACAAATACCAATACTTAAATTGATCGATATTTTTATGCCTTCAAACTCTGTGGGTTTGGCTAATGCCGACAATATTGATTGAGCTAATAACTTAATGGCTTCTTTGTCGGTTGTTTTACAAATAATAGCGAATTCATCGCCTCCAAAACGGGCAAGTAAAGCATCTGCTGGAGCTAATGCTTCAAAATTGCTTGCCACATGTTGTAGTAATTTATCGCCAATATTATGACCAGATTTGTCATTAACCGATTTAAAGTCGTCTAAATCGATAAATAAAAGAGCACCACCACAATATGTATTTGAATGAGTATAAATTTCAAAACTATTTTGTAATGCTTTTCTGTTAAGTAGATTAGTAAGGGGATCCAAATTAGCGTATTGAGCTAACTCAAGTTCATAAAGTTTTTCTTGAGTGATATCTATATGTGTTCCTGACATTCGCAAAGGGTTGTTATTGTTATCAAATTCAATAACTCTGCCACGATCAGACACCCAAACATCACGACCTTCCCTGTGTCTCATACGATAGATCATATGAAAATAAGGGGTTATACCGGCAAGATGATCTTCAAATGCCTCTATAACTCTTTCTTTGTCATCAGGATGTAAATTATTTTTCCAAGACTCTACTGTCGATTCAATCTCATTGCTTTCAAAACCACACATGCTGCCAAATGTTTGGTCTAATATCGTTAATTGTCCTGAGGGGATATGTTGTTCCCAGATAAATAATCCTGTTCTATCTAAAGCGGCAGACAAGTATTCATCTAATTTTTGCTTTTCAGCTTTAAGTCGAACATTTTCTTGACCCATCAATGCAATCTTTTTAGAAAGTTCTTGGATGATTTCTTCTTGTTCGGTCATAAAATAATTCGACTAGTGGTAAGTTATTGATTAGATAATACCTTAGTGATGATAACTAAGTAATTAAAATTTATGTAAGATTATTTATTAATAATCTTACATAAACAAACATCTTCTCAACACTTGTAAAACAGAGTGTAGGGAACTTCTCGAGCATAATCATTCCATCTTAATCCACTCAGGATTAACAACTAAGGAATGTTATTATGAAACGCTCAAATACTCTTACAGCAATACTCTTGACACTTTCAGCGAGTACGTTTTCAATCAATGCTTTTGCCGATATTGCTCTAGAGTCACCGCACACGGTTGGATTACAAAGTGGTGGTGGTGGTATTGAATATAAAGGTAAAAATACTGATGGTGAAGGTGTTGGCCTTAGTTACCTTTATTACAATTATCAGTTTTCCCCAAATTACTATTTAGAAGTTGGTTTACTCGGTGCTGAAGATATTAACGACTGGGAATGTCGAGAAAAAAGTGAAAACAGCTGGGATTGCTTATCAGATTACGATAACAAATTTGACTTAACAGCGGATAATTTTGAATACAGTGCGGTTATTGTTGCGCTAAAAACAGATTTATCTTTATCAAAGCGTAATCGTCTGTATGCCAAAGTAGGTGCCGCATTTTATGACTACCAGATGAGCTTAAATCAGACACGTATTGTTGATGAAGATGGTAGCGGATTGTTTGTAGAAGCAGGTTGGGAATATCGCTGGGATAATGGCTTTGGTCTTAACGCCAGTTTACAGCATCAAGATGCCGACGACTTAGAACTAGATACTTTTAATATCGGTATTAGCTACGCATTCTAAGCGTTTACCCTAACTTAATTCGAAAGAGGCACAGTCGTTTTCATAAACGTCTGTGCCTTTATTGGTTTTCTTCTTTTTCAATTATCTGAAAGGCAGGAAGTGAAACTTGCCAATAGATAGCGGCTAGCCTAAGTGCGAGTGCTGAGAGTATGGCTGAAATAAGTGCGATATTTTCTGACCACGCTAAGTGCTGAAATAAAGCAAATAAAGTCCCCCCTAAAATTGCTGCTGTTGCATAAATTTCTTTTCTTAATATCATAGGAATAACGTTACAGATAACATCACGGATCATCCCACCTGCTACACCTGTAATGGTCCCCATAACAACGGCGACAGAAATAGGAACACCTAAACTTAATGCTTTCTCCGTTCCTAATACTGCAAATAACGCTAAACCAAAAGCATCAGCAATGAGCAGAAAACGTTTTGGAATACGTTTGGGGCGTCGAATAATGATAATGGTTAAAACCGCAGTTGCTAAAATAACATAAAGGTAAATAGGATTGACGACCCAGAATACCGGAGTGTCTAAAATGATATCGCGTATGGTACCGCCGCCAATCGCAGTAACAGAAGCTAAAACAACAACACCGAAAGGATCAAGTTTATAGCGCCCAGCCATTAATGCGCCAGATAAGGCAAAAACCACGATTCCGAATAAATCTAACCAATAAAGTAATTCATTCATGGCGTTTACCTATTGATATTGAATGAGTAAGTAAATAACGTTAGCAGCGCTAAAAATAAAAAGCAAAAATAGAACACTTGGCTAATACGTTTACTTGCATGAATTATATCGGTTGCTTGTGGCTGTCGGCCATGGTCGTTATAACAAGGTTTTCGTAACTTCACTCCTTGATACATAGCAACGCCACCGAGCTTTATTTCTAGAGACAAAGCAAATAAATTTAACACATAGCTATTATTTAACTGGAAAAAGTAGGGGCGACAGAGTCTAATAATTAAAACAAAATCCTTACCAATACAGGTAAAAAGCAGCACCAGTGAAAAAATACGACTGGGTAGCCATTGAATAATATTGACGATAAAAGTAATACAGCTGCCAAAAGGTTGAAAACTATTTTGTTTTTGATTCCAGCTGTAATGCATTTCTATTAACATCCTACTCGCTAACGCTGCAAGAGGGCCAAAAATTAAAAATACAAAACCAATAGTAAATAGATTTTGAATCGCTCGAAGCAATAACATTTCAATGCAGCTTTTAGCTAACCCTAATGACGAAAGTTGGTCAGTCTCACGTAATAACCAAGGTTGTAATCGCTGTCTTGCGTCGAATTTTTTGTTAGCAACGAGTAATTTTGCAATCTCTTTACTGGTTTTTCCTAAATGCAAATTTCCTAAAGCGAGGTAAAGTAAAAAACCTTGCCAAAGCCAAGCCGTTTCGATGAAAACTTCAAATAACCAAAGAATTATAATTAAAGGTGTTAGGGTTACCAAAATAGCAATAAAGCCAGAAATACTGCGTTGACGAGCACTGTTTTCCTTTTTATTTACTTTTGTGGCTAGTTGTTTACAGAAAAAACTAAAAAACTGTAAGGGCTCATGACTCGCTAAATAGCTAGCAAAAAACTTAATCAAAATCACACCATAAAGCATGACTACAGAGTAGGCGAATGGGCTGATATCAATTAAGTTTGTAAGATTATTAGTGGTCATATTAAATGTTAATTGAGTTTTTTACCTTGCAATGCCATCAACATATTCTCAACTAATTGAGATGAATTTACGGAAGCAGTTTCTAAGTAAGCCTCAAAAGATGTCGGTGATTCCTTGCCTGCAATATCAGACATCGAACGGATAACGACGAATGGTATATTAAATTGATGGCAAGTATGAGCTATAGCAGCACCTTCCATTTCAACGGCTGCCATCGTTGGAAAGTTTGCCCGTGCTTTGGCAATATCATCATCGGCAGTCATAAAGGTGTCACCGGTTGTGATCAAGCCAAGCAATGTTTGAATATTTTCTAGCTTAGCAACACCGGTTTGTGCAGCACTTACTAATGTTGGGTGAGGAGTATAAGCGGCAGGATTTCCAGGTAACTGACCAATTTCATAGCCAAAAGCGGTAACATCAACATCGTGATAACGAACTTCAGAGCTAATTACAATATCACCTACTTTTAATGATTGTTCGAAACCACCTGCTGAACCAGTATTCACAACGTAATCAGGCTGAAATTTATCAATTAAAATAGCGGTTGCTAATGCTGCAGCCACTTTACCTATACCTGACTGCACAATAACAACGTCACTGCCATTAAGCTGGCCTTGATAAAAGGTATAACCTGCATGCTCTGTTGTTTTAGCATTTGTTAATTTTGCTTTTAAAATAGCAACTTCTGGCTCCATTGCGCCAATTATTCCAGCTTTCATTTTCTTTCCATTTCAATTCAGAGATTCTAATAAAGCGATTATAGCTTGAAGATTATCGTATGTCCTTCGATTTTATGTTCAGGATGAACGGTATAACGCGATGGCATGGATGCCAAGGAGCGTATATGTTCAGGATGAACGGTCATGATTTTTGTTCCCGACAAATCATAAGTACCTCCATCCACGGAGGCAATGGCGCGGTGCCATGGATGGCAAGGAGCGACGAATGTTCAGGATGGCCTTTCTCAGACTTCCTGTCTTTCAAGGCATTAGTACATTCATGCACGTCATTTTTGTTCCGGACAAATCATTAGTAGCTCCATCCATAGAGGGAATGACGCGGTGCCATGGATGGCAAGGAGCGACGAAAATATATAAAAAAAGCCAATTACAACGTAAATGGCTTTATATTCTATATGGAGATGATTTAATTCAGTAAATTTAGTGAGGTAATGCCGCTACCTGAGGTGCAGGAATTCGTTGAGACATTGCATTACTCTTTGATGTGCCTAATTGAGCCCGGGCAGCAATAGGAGACAGGGCACCAACTTCTTCTCTATTTTTGGTTGGTCGAGGTTTTAACATGGGAGCAGGAATAATCTTTCCTTTCATTTTAGGTGCTGGTGGTCTGTTGCCTAACAGTCGACTGTAAATACAAGAGCGAATCTCGTCTACCGTATAATTAGCTTTCACTTTAATGCGAATATGAGGAATTGAAGAAGCTTCTAATGCTCCGCTTACAAACCAGTCCTTTTTAATTTTATAACCCTTTCCTTGAGTATCGACTAAATCAATTACGCCAACAAGTTGCATGTTATCTCGTTCACAAATTGCAAAATCTAAATATTTACCCTCCGCATTAGTGATCGCTGTTTGACCCGCTCTGCTCGAAACGCCATTACGAATAGTCACAATATCAGCAAGTTTTACCCGATTAATAATACGGTATTTTCCACCAAGCGCTTGCTCTAACAAATTTTGAAAGTTTTTTTCAGCTGGCGTAAAAAGACTCTGCTTCTTATCAAAAGGAAAGGGAAAACTATTGTCGTTCAAACGTGTGGCTAACAAAGCAACAATAACAACTAGGCTGATCATGGCGAATAGAATTAATTCCATACACTTCTCCGGTGATTCAAATTTTTGACGGTATGCTTAATAACAGTTGAATAAGCAGAATGTGTGCCACAGATCGTTAACTTAACGAAAAAGATCTAATACCATTATGTTTAAATAATGGTTCAAAATTAGATTGGAGGGAGCTAATTAACACATGAAGGAGATAACGTTTCTAGATGGGCATCAAACCTTACCATTGTGTTAGTAAAGTTTGATGAAAGTACTCTGGAAAGTAAACTAATGAGTTATGAAGGATATTTCTCTTCAAGTGCCGCATAAAGTTGTTGTTGGAAATCAGCTGCACTAGCATCTAAAGAATTGACTAAATTAGCTAAGACTTCGTTGTCTTCTTCTCCATGCCAAATTTTGATGTAGGTGCCTTCTTTATATCCATGGTCTTGACGGAAAAAATTCAAGGTATTTTTACCAACATACTGGCGAAATAGTTCACCAAGGTCCATATTCATCAAGCGCATACAATCAGCTAAAGCAATCGCGTCAAAGCTTTTGTTACTTACTGCTGCTGACGCTAAGTTCTCAAGGGCTATTTTGAAGTCGCTTTCCTCAGAGCTTTGTGTCAACTCGGTTGTTAAAGTATTGGTTATATCTTCAACACTAGCACCGGTCATTAAACGAAGGCTTAAGCCAAAATGAAAGATATCGACCAATTCAAGTTGTACTTGAGCAATATCTATTTCTTGGTGTTTCCACCATTTCCAGCCATGGTGATCTAACATTTCAGCACATTCAACCCAAATGGCACGATACCATTCATAACCATTTTCTCGCCACGTATCACTGACACGTGAATTCATCGCATCTTGCATGGTTAGCATTTGTTTAATTTGACTTTGTGCTATTGAAAGTTCGCTCATTTTTTTCTCTATTAAATTGAAATTTTCATTGGCTATAGTTTGCCGTAGCAAAGAGAAACTAACAAGCAAACCATGGTAATTTCATCAAAAAACTACCGCTAATTCAATTCCGCTAAAAGTATGGTTATTTGTATGCCAGTTATAACCACTTATTTCACGAAGACGAACAAAGGCCGTAATTTTTATTTGTTCAATCATAAGAGAGCTACCGATACCAATGTAACCGTCTGTATTGTTACTCATGACTTTATGGTCAAAATTGTCATTTTCAAAATCTGTATTATGAGGATGGTGGTTATGGTGAAAGTCATCGTCACTTCGATCGTTAAAAGTTAGTTCAAGGAGGTCAACGCCAAATTCTGCATAAAGACTAAAGTTAGAAAAATAACCTATTTTCATGCCGGCTTCCCATGCAATAAAACCATGCTGTTCATCAAAGGTATCTGTGACGCGGGCATAGCCAATAGAGCTATTAACGGCAAAGCCCAAATAACTATTTAGGCTACGATGAACCACTTCAACGCCGACACTTGAGTAATAATCATTGTCGTTAGTCGCATTGTTAACAAAAATAATATAGTCATTCGATTTATTAGCGTAACTATTGATCGAAAATAAAAGGCCTAAACAAATGAATATAATAATTTTTTTCATAACGAACTCCGCTGAAGATTTGAAGCTATTTTCGCCCATTACCCCGTAAGTTTCAGTGATCTAATCGTTAGATAGTCGAGATAAACTGTAAGTTAGTGTTAGATCCTCGTTTATGTCATTAGAGGGAAAGTGGCAATGCGTCTAAAACTGCGCTTTTACTCGAAGCCAGACATTGCTATTTTGTTGATGTTGGCCAAAGAATGTGTGCTTTTTGTTACCCCAAAATAAATTAACCCCCACGGATAATAGCCATTGATCGTTGTAACGATAGGCAAGAGAAGGTTTCAGGTAGCCATCGGTGTCGGTTGGCGAATAAAAAGTAAATACGCTGTAAATCAGTTTTTGTTGTAAAGTCGAGTAGGTTAAACGTAAGGTTAGTAGTTGACGGTTTTCATCTACCTCAAGTTTTGGGGTTGCTGAATGAGCAATAAACTCATCAAAATGTTTCGTTTGTTCAAGATAAAATTGCACGCTAGCGGTTAGATCTTTAATTAATTCACTTTCAAAACCGAGTAAAAAACGATTCTGTCCATTAGCGATAGCAGGAGACTCACCACTATTATCCTCAATACTATTGTAGCTGGCATATTCGGCATTAAATAAACCACCGGCTAATGCTAATCGGATACTGGCTCCCCAAGCATTCATTTTGGGGAAATAAGCTTGTAGTTGACGCTTGGTTTCGGTCATTCCAACAGGTGTTGGCCAAAATCCTTTATAACCATAAAACGCATATTCTACGCCATCTCTATTAGTCGATACACGTGTTGCCCATTGGGAACTCCTTGTTTTTTGAACACTAAAATGTTCGGCAGGAGCAACAATGCTTTGCGCTTTCTGAGAATAAAATGAAAAACGCTCGCCAGTTAAATAAACATCGGGTGTGAATTTAGGTGTCCAAGTTAGGTCTATAGCGTAATCATCGATATACCAAGTACCTTTAGCGCTATCTGATGGTGCTTTCAAGTATTGATCGTCGCGGCCGGAGAAAAACGATTGCCAGTTTTTAGCAAATAAATCATTCAGGAAAATATAATCGCCGGTACCCCACGTTAATATCTGTCTGCCAAGTTTAACGTCAATGTTTTTGCTGGGACTAAAGCTGATATTAAGTTCTCGTGTTTTCCAAAAGGTTTTACTTAATATCTCGTCATGAATAAATTCACCTTTTGAAACGATCTCAAAAGATTCCGCACTGTAATCTAGGTTGAAGCGTGTAGTTATTTCACTTAATGACGAGTTTGATGGAACAATATTGTTTTGCAGTAGATAGCCATAGCCTGCTTCTGCAAACCCCGAGAATGTCCAAGGTGAAACAAGTTCTTCACCCCAGTCATCATCTTTCCAATCGTCCTCATCTTTTTCAATATTGCTCGCCATGCTTTGGCAAGTGACAAAAATGCTGATTACTATAAGAACAAAAGTCATTGCTGATTTATGCACGATTGAATATTCCATCTCTATTGATAGTAAATATTTACTTCAGCCACGCCTTTGGCGGATTACGTAAACTGCGCTCTGAAAATATATTATCAGGTAAACCTTGGTTATATTTAACTTTTCTAAATTGCATTTCAGTATAACTACCATCAGAGTGTTGGGTTATTTTCGAGTGCATCACGGTAGTAAAACCATCAATGACTTTCGTTTTTAATACGGCCAAAGTACGTGTTTTTTCACCTTGGCGGTTATAGAAGTCAACTTGCATTGGCAAAAACGTGCTTTTGTCGATATGGGCAATATAATAATCAAATTCAACGCTTTGCTTGTTTTTAGGCACGGCTTTGAGTGTATAAAATTTATCGTCAGTGCTTAATAGAGTAAAGCTATCTTCGGCAGGGTTACGACCAGAGACATCTTCATAGAAAAAATGTGCGCCAACAAATGAAGTACGTTTATCGCCTGCTGAAATGCGCTTTACTAAATCAAGCGCCGGTAAATACAACCAGCGGTCATCATCGCTGGTTACTTTCTTTACCACGCGAAATACGGTGCCTTGCACGTCGGTAGGGCGAGAAAAAAACACTAGCATGTCTTGGTTGCCAAAATCTTCTTGGTCTTTGCGTAAAATAGTAAATTGTCGCATCTGCTTATTACCTTGAGCATCAACAATTATCATTCTTGCCTGTGCGCTGCCATCGTCTGCCGAATAATAAGCTGCTAAATTCGCTTTGGTAATGATTTCATTGGCGTTGGTTAAATCGTTAGCATGGGGAAAAATGCTGAAAAATGAGCAAGTCAGTAGCAACACAGTCGATAAATATTTCATGATAAAATCCTCTTAAGAGCGTCGTTACGTCACGCTTTTTTTGCTTTACGTTTGTTAGATAATAGTGTCATCAATGCTGGTAATAATACTAAGGTTACCAAAGCTGATAGCGCCATAATGCTGGCTAGAAAAAAGCCCACGGTTATATATGGCATTAACGGTGAAAGCAATAATGGTGTAAAACCAATAGCAATAACAATGGCATTACGTGAAATGGCTCTACTTGGTTCTTGGAACATTGCTGATAACGCTAGTGCAAGACTGCCAAGTTGCTTTTCTAATTCTCGAGCGCGTTGCAAAAAGTGAATGGCAAAGTCGATGGAAAGCCCTAAAGTCAGCGCTGACAGTACCGCGATTGGCATATCGTAATCTTTTCCAATCCAACCAATTAATCCGTAGATCATTGAAATAGTAAGCGTTAACGGTAGCATGGCTAAAATACCATACTTCAACGAACGAAAGAGCAAGACCATCATTAAGAAAACGATCACAAACGAAGACAATAGGCTGTCAACCATGCCGTTAACCATCGCGTCTTGCCAAACAATGTTTAAGTAAGATTTTCCCGCCCATTGATAACTAATATCTTTTGGCATGGGATGTTCAGAAATATAATTTTCAGTCCAGTTTACCACTTGGGTGGTATGCTGATTATCGCCGCTGGTCATTTGTAGCCATAACAAACTTTGCTGATAATCTTTACTCACAAAGTGCCATAAGTCTTGTGGCCGATGTGACGATTGATATTGAAGTAATGTTTGCGCCACCCCATTACTCGATGTAGGTAATGTAAAGTCTTTATCTTCGCCCGAGAAAAGCTCACGATTCACTGTTTTTACAATGTCAGCTAAACCGTTACTTTTACCGACTAAGCCTGTTGCTAGCAGTGCTTGTTGAAAATCACTTTGCCAATTTAATAACGCGGGGTCGAGAAACACTTTGCTCTCATTGAAAGCGGTATCAGCAATATTGACTAACTGCTCAAGCCATATTTGGTCTTCATCAACGACTGAAAATGTTAAATCGTCTAATAAAACTAGTAAGTTTTGATTGATAAATGAGCCTTGTTCAGGCGTTCTAACTGTATTTATGAAGGAATTGATTTGTTTAGCACTATCAGAATTTGCATCAACGTTAGCAAGTAATTCTTTGAACCTTTCCTCAGCGATAATATTTTCACTCTTGCTATTTTTAAATACTAACCAAGCGTCATAAGTTCCGGCAAAATGTTCATTTAACACCTTATCGGCTATTCTAATTTCATGATCAGCTTTAAACCAATTAACGGGGTTGTCATTAATTTCAATACGGCTAATTCCTTCAATACTCACTAAAAAAAGCGCCATAAAACCAATGAGAATGAGTTTAGTTTTTTGAGTAGCAAACAGCCCTAAACTTTCTAATGTTTTGGCTAATCTTCCTTTTTGTTCCATGCGTTTAATCGCGACGTGTAACTTCGCTAAAGTTTCAGGTTTCAAACGAGAAATATAAGCAGGTATGTAAATAATGGTTAGGGCAAAAGCTAATAAAATACCGCTACCAATAAATGCACCGAACACTTTAACCGGAGGAATAGGGGTTAACATTAATGAATAAAACCCAATTGCAGAAGTTACAGAAGTGTATAGCATTGGCGTGTACAAATGCTTCATTACGTCTTTTACAACATCACCCGCATCGTCACCAGTTTTATATTTTTCAGCAAATTCAGAAAGAATATGAACAGAATCGACAACAGCAATTGGCATTAAAAATATAGCGATCATCGAAGACATAATATGCACGGTAAAGCCCATACCTATTAGTGAACCCATGATAATAATGACGGTAGCCATCGCCACCACCATCGGAGCAATAATTAACGGAAAGTTACGAAAGAAATACCAAAGTAAAATAAAAATAGCTAAACCCGCTAATGGTGCCGCAACGCCCATTTGAACAAACATTTCGTAACCAAATTGGTCTTCGGCAACGGGTAATCCGGTAATATGGAATTCTAAATCTGCGACTAATTCAGCAGGGAAACTTTTACTAATAGTGCGAATTTGTTCGGCAATGTGATAACTCATGTCTTTAGCTTGGATCGGCACATAAAGCGCTATTGCTTTGTTGTCGCCTGAAACTAAAGTGTTATTAAGCATTGGTAAGCGTTTTATCGCATGTTGAATTGCCAAACTGCCTTCGAGTGTGGTTGGCGCTTGTTTCATTAAATACTCGAAGCGAATGCCGTTACTTTCTTCTTGAGTTATATTATCAACAACACTAAGTGACAGTAAGTCTTGCTCAATCACACCTTCAATTTGCAAAATTTTAGATGAAAGTTGTTCGACAACTTGTAATGTATTAGGCGTGAAAATGCTGTTTTCGCTTACTAAACCCACGACGATCATATCGCGCATTTGAAAATCGGTTTTAGTTTGGTTATGAAAGATACGTGCTGGCGCATCACGGCTAAGCATGTTTTCAGGATCTGTATCTATTTTTAGGCTTGGCATCATGGCAAGGCTCATTGCCACCATCAGCAATACTACGGTATAAACAAACTTAGGTTTTTCAACCGCAAGTTGCAGTAGTCGAGTGTATTTCAAAAGAGATCCTTAATTAAAATAGAAAGCGTGTATATTAGATAAATGTAATATACTTTTATATTAGCACTATCTAATGTAATATCAATCTCTATTTACTATTAATATGAAGCCATTGGGTATTCTAAAGATGAACATATGAGTAATGAACCTCAAATAGATATAGCTGAAATGCGTGGTAATGCAACCCAAGCCGCTGAGTTACTGAAAGCGATGAGTAACGAAAATAGATTACTTATTCTCTGTTATTTAGGTGAAAAGGAAATGTCAGTTTCAGAGCTTAATCGCTTTATTAAATTGAGCCAGTCGAGTTTGTCGCAACATTTAGCAAGATTGAGAAATGATGGTTTGGTTAAAACGCGCCGAGAATCGCAAACTATTTATTATACGATTGCTCATCCTTCTATCGTGAAGCTTATCGCCTTTTTGCATAAAGAGTTTTGTTAGGGATTAAAACGTTAGCCCACTCTATACTTTAGGAAAGTGGGCTGACTACTCTGAACTCTGGATATAAATTAAATATGTTCGATAACGATACAACCTGCCGAATAACCTGCTCCAAAAGAACAAATTAAGCCCTTATCACCAGCTATCATATCTTGGTGATTCAGGTGGAAGGCAATTATAGAGCCTGCAGAAGCAGTATTGGCAAACTTGTCTAAAATTATTGGTGCTTCATTATCTTTAGGATCACGCCCTAATACTTTCTTAGCAACAAAGTTGTTCATATTGATATTGGCTTGATGTAAGAACAGTCGTTTTAAATCTTTGGCTTCAACCTTTGCTTCTGCCATTTGTTCAGTAATGAGTTGCGATACCATCGGAAGTACTTCTTTAAATACTTTTCGTCCTTGCTGAACAAACATTTTGTCGTTATCTAGCATGGTTTCTGGGTCGCACTTATTGGTATGGCCAAAGTTACTGCGAATATTATTAGAAAAGGTAGTGATGGGTTTTTTCGTTAGAATTTTAAAACAATGGTCAGCAGTTGCTGTTGCTTGTTTTTCAATAACAATAGCTGTTGCCACATCACCAAAAATAAAGTGGCTGTCTCGGTCGCGTAAATTAATTTGTGGAAAGTTCAGTTCAGGGTTAATCACTAACACTGTTTTTGCTGTCTCGCCATGGATAGCATTTGAAGCATTCATAATGCCGAATGTCGCCGATGAACATGCAACTAACATATCGTACGCCCAACCTTTACAACCGAGTTCTTTTTGTACTTCTATGGCAATGGCTGGGTAAGCACGTTGTGTGTAAGAGCAAGCAACGATAATTAAGTCTATGTCGTCAGCCGTTTTGTTTGCTGCCGCCATTGCTTGTTTTGCTGCGCCTACCGCCATTTCGGCTTGTACTGATAATTCATCATCGCTACGCTGAGGAATTAGCGGCATCATGGTTTTAGGATCAAGGGCACCATCTTTATACATTACGTATCGACTTTTAATTCCTGATGCTTTTTCAATAAATTCACTCGATGACGGTTTTAAAGCGGTTAACTGTTCACGGCTAATTGCTGTTTCATTTTCAGCATTGTAATTTTCAACATATTGATTAAACGCTGTGACTAATTCGTCATTTGAAATGCTATGCGGTGGGGTGAATAAACCTGTACCACTGATCACGATTGACATGTATTTTACTCCGGTAGTAATTTTCTAATCTAGTGGTCGTACCATGGGTCTTATTTAATCAAAACTCAAGCTTTTATAAGCTTTAATTGACTTTATTAGGTAAAAAGTTTTTTCCTTACCATCGCTCGATAATCCCTCGGGGTTAACTTCAATTGTTTCTTAAACAAGCGAGTTAATTGCCCTTGGTCTTGATAACCCACTTGAAAAGCTATTTCCTGAATTGACAAGTTACTTGAAGACAGCAAATCTTTTACGGTTTCAACTCTAACTTTTTGCCAATAATGAGAAGCTTTAACGCCTGTGGCACTTTTAAAGCGCCGACTAAACGTTCGATGACTAATGCCAAATTGTGATGCAAGCTCAGCAAGGGACAATGTCGATGAAAGGTTGGTGCGCATCCAAAATTGAATTTGAGTGATCAATTCGTCTGGGTGGCGATCAACGGCTCCTTCTAAATAACGCTGTTCTTCATAGGGTTTTCTTATTTCATGTGAAAAATTTCGTTCAACATGCTGAGCCGCAGTTTCACCGTAGGTTTGATGGATAACGTGTACGGTAATATCAGCGAGGGCATTTAAACTTGCTGCGCAGTAAATTCGTTCAGATTGGGTGATAAAGAAATCAGGTTTCAATTCAACCTTCGGATAATTTCGCTTGAATTGGTCAACATAATGCCAATGAGTAGTGGCGGGGTGATGGTCGAGCAACCCCGACTCAGCAATAAAACAAACGCCCGTTCCGCCACCAATAAGTGTTGAACCCCGCTGCCACATGCTATTCAGCCAGTTTACTGTTTTGGGATGCTTTTTAATTAAGGGACGCGGGTTACGCCAAAGACTAGGAATAAAAATATAATCTGGATTTTTTGCATGTTCAATATCGGTATCAGGAAATAGCTTGATAAGCGCCCTTGTTCGAACCGGAGCTAATTTTTCACTGACCATCTCTATATTGAGTTTAGGCGAAAGCCTGCTCTCTCGTTTAGCAAAAGCTTCCCCGGCTCTAAGCATCTCAATGGGTAAACTTACGCTAGTGGCTAACATGTGATCATATAAAACCAATGCAACGTTTACAGTGTCACGGAGAACTTTTAGAGGCATATCAGTTATCTTTGTTTAATTTGTCTGTTATTGTGTCATTTGTGGCTGAAAACGACAATTAATTGTTGGCGTTTCTTTTTACACTAGCTAACAAGAATTACGATTAAAGTATAAAAGAGAATTATAAATGACTGCATTACCTATTATTGTTGGCATGGGCGGCGTAAATGCTGCAGGACGAACTTCGTTTCACCAAGGCTTTCGCCGTATTGTTATTGACAAATTAACAGCTGAAGCACGCCAAGAAACTTTTGTTGGCCTAGCTACCTTGATGAATATTCTAACTTTCCAAGAAGGTCAGTTAGTTGATGACCAAGGTAATAGTGTTGAATTATGTGATGTTGAAAGCCGCTTTGGCCAGCAAATTCTTGATGGTACGCTCATTCGTAAAATTGAAAGTAATCATTTTGATCCTGACGCAACTCATTGCCATACCAAAATGGCAGCGACACCAAGTGCCGAACACATTACTTTTGAAATTAAAGAAAAAGAATTACCAAAACCCCTACCACGCTCTTGGCAGGTAACCCCTCTTGAAGATAAGCGCGTTAAAGTAGAAATCACTGATAACTTAGAAATTAAGCACAGCAGTTACCGTGACAACCCTATTAAAGCGGCCGGCCAGTTGCCAACAGGTTTCGAACCTTCAAAACTATATAACAGCCGTTATCAGCCTCGTGGTTTACAAACCACTATTTTTGGTGCGGCAGATGCTATTCATTCAACGGGCTTTAGCTGGGATGAAATTTTAGAAAAAGTAAGTCCTGATCACGTGGGTACTTATTCTTCTTCTGCTTTTGGGCAAATGCAGTCAGAAGGCTTAGGCGGCATGTTACAAAATCGCTTACAGGGTGATCGTGTTACCACTAAAAATTTAGCGCTTGGTTTAAATACCATGTCGGCAGATTTTATTAATGGTTATGTCACTGGCAGTGTTGGTACTACATCGACTTCAACAGGCGCATGTGCAAGTTTTCTATATAACTTACGCAATGCTATTCAAGATATTAAATCAGGTCGAGTTCGTGTAGCAATTGTTGGTAGTAGCGAGAGCCCAATTACACCAGAAATTATCGAAGGTTTCGGTAATATGAGTGCATTGGCTAATGAAGAAGGCTTGAAAAAACTGGATGGCATTACCGAAGGACAAGCAAACCATCGTCATACTAGTCGACCATTTGGTGACAATTGTGGTTTTACTATCGGTGAAGCAGCACATTTCTTAGTGATTATGGCAGACGACTTAGCGATTGAATTAGGCGCTAAATCTTTAGGTTCAGTTGCTGATGTTTTCATTAATGCTGATGGTGTTAAAAAGTCTATTACCGCACCAGGGCCAGGTAACTACATTACTATGGCAAAATCAGTCGCCTTAGCTAAAAGTATTTTAGGTGATGAGTCTGTCCAGCAACGTAGCTTTATACTCGCTCATGGTTCAAGTACACCACAAAACCGCGTTACAGAGTCGTTAATTTATCATCGTGTGGCTGAAACATTTGGCATTAATAATTGGCCTGTTGCTGCACCAAAAGCTTTTGTGGGTCATACTATTGCCCCTGCAAGTGGCGACCAAATAACCATGGCGCTTGGCGTTTTTGCTCATAATATTATGCCGGGTATTACTACAATTAAGTCAGTCGCTGATGATGTTTATAATGAACGTTTAAATATCGCACTTGATCACTGGCAGTGTGAAGCAATGGATGTTGCTTTTATTAATTCAAAAGGGTTTGGTGGTAATAATGCAACGGCGACTTTACTTTCGCCAAACGTAACATTTTCGATGTTAGAAAAGCGTTACAGCAGTGAACAAATCGCAAGTTATCAAGAAAAACTAGCAACGGTTGAAGCGAAACAAAAAGTTTATCAAGAAAAAGCTGATAACGCGCAATTTGAATTAATTTATAAATTTGGTGTTGGTGTTTTAGGTGACGATGATATTGAAATTAATGCTGAAAATATTTCAATGACAGGATTTACAAATACTATCGCATTGCCGTCTGAAAACCCATTTGATGATATGACCTAGTATGTAAATAAGTATTCAAATCTGCCTTTCATCATTAGGTAATAAAAAGCAAAGCTGCATGGCTTTGCTTTTTTTATGTTCAGGATGAACGGTATGTCACGGTGCCATGGACGGCAAAGAGTGACAATGTTCAGGATGAACGGTCATGACAGCTCTTAGGCATCCATGCCTTCGCTGCATTAGAGCATCCATGCACGTCATTTTTGCTTCTGACAAATCATAAGTACCTCCATCCATGGAGGTACTGTCGCGGTGCCATCGATGGCAATGAGCGACGATATACCTTTATAAATAAAAACTATAGGCAATAACGTTGAATCATTTGCGTTAATATTTTATGCGTTTTATCAATTTCACTATGTGCCAAAAACTCATTTGGCTGATGTGCTTGGTCAATTGAGCCAGGACCAAGGACAATCGTTTGGCAGCCAAGTTGCTGAATAAAAGGGGCTTCAGTTGCATAGTTTACGGCGCAACACTGATGACCACTGATTTCTTGTGCAATAGTAACTAGGTCACTACTTTTATTTTGTTCGAAACTTGGCGAGCTAGGATCTAACTCACTGAATGAAACTCTGTTGGGATATTTTTCGGCTAGCGGCTTGAGTGCTTCAGCAAGTAATTGAATAAGTTCATTGTCTGTCATTCCCGGTAGTGAGCGCATATCAATGTCTAATTCGCAATGACCACAAATTCGATTAGCATTATCACCGCCGTGTATTGCACCTAAGTTAAGGGTGGGTTCGGTTACATCAAAGGCTTGATTACTATAATTGAGGGCAAGTTTTTCTTTAAGCTGTATAAGTTGACCAATGACTTGGTGCATTATTTCTATCGCATTTACCCCTAAACTCGGTTTACTAGAGTGCCCTGACTCCCCTTGAATAGTTATGCGATGAGACATGTGGCCTTTATGCATAATAACGGGCACTAAATTTGTAGGCTCACCAATAATAGCTACATCAGGTTTTATGTGTTTGTTCTGAGTGAAAAAACGAGCTCCAGCCATGGTTGTTTCTTCATCTGCGGTAGCTAAAATATAAAGTGGTTTTTTTAATTGCTTAGAAGATAATGCTTGGCAAACTTGTAAGATAAATGCAAAAAAACCTTTCATGTCACAGGTACCTAAACCATAGAATTTATTATCTTGATTAACAATTTTGAAAGGATCTGATTTCCACCTGTTCTCATCAAAAGGGACAGTGTCACTGTGGCCTGCCAGTAACAAACCTCCTTCACCACTCCCCAGTTTAGCTAACAAGTTATATTTATTACGGGTTTTAGGCACCGCTTGAATGTCTATACTAAAATCGAGTTGCTCAAACCATGTAGCTAAAAGTTGAATAATGGCTAAATTCCCCTGATCCCAACTCTCTTGAGTTGAGCTAATTGAAGCACTGGCAATCAGTTGAGTTAATGAATCAGTAAAGTCTGGTAATTTTTTCATAGTGGCTCACGGATAAAATAGAAATAAATAAAAAATATGATGGGTAGTTATGCTTATTTGTTGCATAACGAGTCACCAGGTGTTACTTTCTCATTCTAGTGTAAATAACCTAATAAATGAAGGCAATTGAGCGAAGTTTGTTTTCTCTATTGCTTAGGTTGATAAAAATGAAGAGAAGAGGTTGTATGAAAGTCGCGGTTATTGGAGCAAGTGGATACGTTGGTGCTGAGCTTATTAGTTTGTTGTGTGCACACGACAAAATTTCCCTTGAATATCTACTGGTTTCTGAAAACAGTAGCTCGGCAGATATGACTTTTTCGCAATTGCATCCACGTTACTTAGGCGTATGTGATTTACCTCTTGTGTGTTTTTCACAAAGCTGGTTTGATGAAAACGTAAATGAACTTGATGCGGTGTTCTTTGCGACTCCCCACGAGTTTAGTGCTGACTGGGCGCATGCCTTTGTTGAACAAGGTGTAAAAGTTTTTGATCTTTCTGGTGGTTTTCGTTTAAAAAATAGCGAGGATTATCCAACTTTTTACGGTTTTGAGCACAAAAACTTATCAGCCCTTGCTCAAGCAAAATACGGCTTAGCTGAATGGCAGCAAGAAGATATTGCTCATACTCAATTGGTTGCTGTTCCTGGTTGTTACCCAACCGCGAGTTTATTATCACTCAAGCCTATAACGTCAAATAATTATCATATTGAGAATTCACTTATTGTGGTTAATGGTATTAGCGGTGTCAGTGGCGCGGGCAGAAAAGCATCGTTAGCGACCAGTTTCTTTGAAGTGAGCTTAACGCCTTACAATATTTTACAACACAGGCACCAACCCGAAATAAGCCAAGAAGCTAATGCGCAGGTTATTTTTAATCCGCATCTTGCCCCTTATAAAAGAGGGTTAATGACAACGGTAACGCTACAGATTAAAGCCGGCGTTACCACTTCGCAAATTGATAAAGCATTTTTAAGTGCTTATCAAGATCAGCCATTAGTACGTTTAACTGGCACATGGCCGAAAATCGATAATGTCGCTTATACGCCTTTTGCCGACTTACATTGGCAAGTTGATGAGGAAAAGCAAGTTGTGGTAGTGAGTTGTGCTATCGACAATTTATTAAAAGGCGCGGCTTCACAGGCGGTGCAATGTGTAAATGTTTCTTTAGGTTTATCAAGCGAGTACAGCTTGTTAGATACCGCAACATTAGGGCGGATTCATGAATAATTCAACAAGTAGAAAAGCCAATAAGCCGTTAGTCATTAAAATCGGTGGAGCGATCCTTGAAAAAAAAGATGCTTTGGCTAATTTATTGAAAACGATTGCGTCATTAAAGAATCAGCCGGTTGTTCTTGTGCACGGTGGTGGCTGTGTGGTTGATGAAATGCTTAGTCAAGCGGGGTTTACTACTGAGAAGAAGCATGGTTTGCGCCTTACGCCACAAGAGCAAATGCCACTGATTGCTGGCGCTTTAGCTGGCAGTGTTAATAAAGCTATTGTTGCAACCGCGGCAAGTTTACAGATGCAAGCGGTTGGTTTATCGCTTTCCGATGGCGACATGGTTTCTTGTAGTTTAAGTAATAAAGACTTAGGCATGGTAGGTGAGCCAAGCGCCCATAATAGCAAATTACTTGATACGTTATTAAGTGCGGACTTCTTACCTATTGTTTCTTCTATTGGTTCATTAGCAAATGGCGAATTGGTTAATGTAAATGCTGATGATGCCGCCGTTGCTATTTGCCAGTTATTAAACGCCGAATTGTTATTGCTAACAGATGTTAACGGCGTAAGAGATGCGAGTGGTGAATATATTTCTTCGCTCAATAAAAAACATGCTGATTCATTGATTGAAGAAGGTGTTATTGCGGGAGGCATGACCGCAAAAGTTAATGCGGCATTACATGCAGCAAGTCAATTACGACGAAGTATCGCGGTTGCCAGCTGGCAGTCGCCTGAAAAAATTATCAACTTACTTAATGGTGATGTCGTGGGAACACGCATTCAACCAAATTAGTTTTACGCAGATTAAATTTTAAATACTTTTTCGGATTGAACAAATTATGTCATTAACTCAAATAAAAACAGCTAACAATACAACAGATGAACAATTAGAAAACTTTTTAGCTGACGACCAGCTAAACAAAGCACAAATAGAAGCACTAATCGCATTAGCGATAAAAATTAAAACCACGCCGAGTGATTATAATCAAGCATTAGCGGGTAAATCAGTCGCAATGATTTTTGAAAAACCGTCGTTAAGAACTCATGTCAGTTTTGATATGGGCATTGCAAAACTAGGTGGTCATGTACTGTATTTAGGACAACAAAACGGCAAGTTAGGTGAGCGAGAAAGAGTAAGCGATTATGCTAAAAATCTTTCTTGTTATAGCGATGCGATTATTGCTCGAGTATTTGAAAATACCTCAATAGAGGCATTAGCACTACATGCGAGTATTCCGGTGATTAATGCTTTATGCGATCTTTATCATCCATGTCAGGCTTTAGCTGACTTTGTTACTTTGCAAGAATATTTTGTTATGGGTAAGGGCATCGATTTAGAGAACATTAAATTGGCTTATGTTGGTGATGGTAATAATGTATCTAATTCATTGATGATCATGGCTGCAACGTTAGGCGTCGATTTTACCTTGGTTTGCCCAGAAGGACATGGCCCAACGGCAGATATGCTAAATAAAGCTCAGGCGTTAGCAAAAATCAGTGGTTCAGCATTTAAGTTCACGAGTGACATTGTCACTATTGATCAACAAGATGCTATCTATACTGATACTTGGGTGTCGATGGGTGATGAAGATGAAAGTAAGAAGGTAGCAATACTCGAAAAGTTTGCTCCATACCAAGTGAATCACGCATTGATGGAAAAAACAGGTGCAAGCATTGTTATGCACTGTCAGCCTGCTCACTTGGAAGAAGAAATTACTACAGCGCTTTTCGATGATGAAGAAATGTCGGTAGTTTTTCAAGAAGCGGAAAATAGAATGTGGGCACAAAATGCAGTTTTGGTCACATTATTAGCAGATTAAGGGTTAGGTAGAACAAAAGTTCGGCCTACAACAAACAAATTTAAAGAATTAATAGGAAAAGAAAATGGCTTTAGCGACAAAGAAAAAAATTAAAAAAGTAGTATTAGCCTATTCGGGCGGACTCGATACTTCAGCGATCATTCCATGGTTAAAAGAGAATTACGATAACTGTGAAGTCATTGCTTTTTGTGCTGATGTTGGTCAAGGCGAAGAAGAATTAGTGGGTATTAAAGAAAAGGCTATCGCATCAGGTGCTTCGGCATGTTACGTCGCTGACCTCAAAGAAGAATACGTTAAAGATTACATTTACCCAATCCTTAAAACTGGTGCGGTATATGAAGGTCAGTACTTATTAGGAACATCAATGGCACGGCCTATTATTGCTAAAGCGCACATTGAAGTTGCTTTAAAAGTTGGTGCCGACGCTGTATGTCATGGCTGTACCGGTAAAGGTAATGACCAAGTACGTTTTGAATCTTGTTTTGCAGCCCTTGCTCCAGAACTAACCGTAATTGCGCCATGGCGTGAGTGGGACATGGTTTCTCGTGAAGACTTATTAGACTATTTAGCTGAGCGTGACATTCCATGCGCAGCGTCATTAACGAAAATTTATAGCCGTGATGCTAACGCATGGCATATTTCTCACGAAGGTGGCGAATTAGAAGATCCGTGGTGTGAACCTTCGAAAGAAGTTTGGACGATGACAGTTGACCCTCAAGATGCACCTGATGTTGCTGAAAAAGTAGCGTTAAGCTTCCTTGAAGGTGAATTAGTCGCTGTCGACGGTAAAGATTTTTCTGGTACTGAAAATGGTGCAGGTGCCTATGATGCACTTATCTACCTTAATGATAAAGCTGCTGCACATGGTGTGGGTCGTATCGATATTGTTGAAAACCGCTTAGTTGGCATGAAGTCTCGTGGTTGCTACGAAACGCCAGGTGGCACAGTATTAATGGCGGCATACAAAGGATTAGAGTCACTAATCTTAGATAAAGAGTCTTTAAAATATCGTGAATCAATCGGTCATGAGTTCTCACATGTTATTTATGACGGTCGTTGGTTTACGCCATTAGCTAAGTCCCAACTTGCTGGTGCAGCTTCTTTTGCTGAAAAATTAACCGGTGATGTCGTGGTTAAGTTATACAAAGGCGTGGCGCAAGTGATTCAACGTCGTTCGCCTAATAGCTTATACTCCGAAGCATTTGCTACCTTTGGTGCTGATGATGTTTATGACCAGCAACATGCTGAAGGTTTCATTCGTTTGTTCAGTTTATCAAGCAGAATTACTGCTCTTTCTCAGAAGGAGAAATAAGCATGGCTTTATGGGGCGGGCGTTTTAAAGGACAACCAAGTTTACAGTTTAAAAAATTTAATGATTCGCTACCAGTTGATTACCGTATGGCAGTGCAAGATATTGTTGGCTCAATTGCTTGGGCGGGTGCTATTCATTCTGTCGGAATAATTGACGATAATGAGTTAGTTGAACTTACTGCAGCACTCAATGAACTGAAAGTTTCTGTTGAAGAAAATCCACAACAGATATTAGGCTCTGATGCTGAAGATATTCATAGCTGGGTAGAAATTGCATTAATCGAAAAAACCGGTGATTTAGGGAAAAAACTTCATACGGGCCGTAGTCGAAATGACCAAGTTGCGACAGATTTAAAGCTTTGGTGTAAAGAAACAGGTGACGAACTATTATTTGCCCTCGTCAATTTACAACAAGCCATGATGAATTTGGCTGAGCGTGAAAAAGATACCGTATTACCTGGCTATACCCATTTACAACGTGCTCAACCGATCACCTTTGGTCACTGGTGTTTAGCGTATGTAGAAATGTTTAACCGTGATATTGGACGTTTAAAAGATGCGTTATACCGTTTAGATGTTTCGCCATTAGGTTCGGGGGCTTTAGCGGGCACAGCATACCCGATAGATAGAAATAAATTAGCAGACCAATTAGGATTTAGAACAGCAACGTTAAATAGTTTGGATGCTGTTTCAGACCGAGATCATGTGATCGAGCTACTTGCCTCAGCAAGTATCTCGATGATGCATTTATCGCGCTTTGCAGAAGATTTAATCTTCTACAACTCAGGAGAAGCTGGTTTTGTTGAAATGAGCGACTTAGTTAGCTCTGGCTCATCGTTAATGCCACAGAAGAAAAACCCTGATGCGTGTGAGTTAATTCGTGGCAAAGCAGGGCGTGTTTTTGGCTCGTTAACAGGTATGTTAACGACAATGAAAGCACTTGCGCTTGCCTACAACAAAGATATGCAAGAAGATAAAGAAGGTTTATTTGACGCTCTCGATACTTGGCAAGAATGTATGGAAATGGCGGTGTTAGTCGCGGATGGTTTAAAAGTAAATCGTTCAAGAACACTCGCCGCCGCACAACAAGGGTATGCGAATTCGACTGAACTTGCCGACTACTTAGTGGGTAAGAATATTCCGTTTCGTGAAGCACATCATATTGTCGGTGAAGTCGTATTAGCGGCTATCGATAAAGCTGTGCCGTTAGAAGATTTAACCATCAGTCAATTACAAGAATTTAGTGATAAAATTGAACAAGATGTTTATCAACATCTTTCAATTGAATCAACACTAAACAAGCGTGAAGCATTGGGTGGCACTTCTCGTTTACAAGTTGAAAAAGCGCTGGCAACAACGCAATCTGGCAATGAAACTATTTTAAATGAACAAGTTGTTGGTGCGCCAGGTAAGCAACGAATTCAAGTGGCATTGAAACAAGTTAAGCAACGTTTAAATGCACAGCGTGCCGCCGCCATGTCCGTTCGTCGTGCAAGAATGTCTGATGTCGATTGTATTTTTAAATTGACCGCTTTCTGGGCGGAACAAGGCGAAATTTTACCGCGTACTCGTGACAATATCATTCACGATATTCAGAACTTTGTTGTCGCTGAACTTGGCGGTAACGTTGTTGGGACAGCATCGCTTTATATATATCAAACAGGTTTAGCTGAAATACGCTCTGTTGTCGTTGAGGGTAGCACCCAGAAACAAGGGCAAGGAGAAGCTCTTGTTCAATACTTATTAGAGTTTGCGCATCAAATGGAATTAGAACAAATCATTGTTTTAACCTATATTCCTCAATATTTTACTCTGCTTGGCTTTCACATAATTGATAAGAGTTCTTTAGCAGATAATATTATTGAAGACAGTAAACCAAGTCCTCATAAAGATCCTGCTGATGAAGTAGCAATGGAATATATTGTTGGTCAAAGTAAGTCTTAAAGTAGTGAATTTGAAAATGGATAACATGAATAATAACGAACAAAATTACGTAAAATGGTTTAGAAACGCAGCACCTTATATTAATGCCCATCGTGGAAAGACAGTGGTACTTATGTTTGGGGGTGAAGCTGTACTTCACCCTAATTTTGCTAACATTATTCATGATATTGCTTTGCTGCAAAGTTTAGGTGTTAAGTTAGTGTTAGTTCATGGTGCGCGGCCACAAATTGAAGAGCGCATGGAGCAGCGAGATATTACCCGTAATATTGAAAACAATATTAGAGTAACTGACGCTGAAACACTGATAGCGGTCAAAGATGCAACGGGGTCAATGCGATTGCAAATTGAGGCTTTGCTTACTATGGGATTAGTTAACTCTCCAATGCATGGCTCTCAAATTCGTGTTAGCACAGGAAATTTTGTTATTGCTAAGCCGATTGGTGTACGTGACGGCGTTGATTTTAAATACACAGGTAGCGTAAGGAAAATTGACGCTGTGGGTATTCAAACTCAACTAGATTACGGTTCGATAGTTGTACTTTCACCGATTGGATATTCCTCAACCGGAGAAGTCTTTAATTTAGCCCTTGAAGATGTCGCCACTAAAACAGCATTAGCCCTTAAAGCTGACAAATTAATTACCTTTACCCAGGAAGATGGTCTAATTGATGATTCAGGCGAGCTCATTCGTAGCTGTAGTGTACGCAGAGTAAAAACGTTATTGGATGATAAAGATTGCCATGTGCGTCAATTATTATTAAGAGCAATTATCCAAAGCTCAGAGGAAGGTGTAGAGCGATGTCATTGCGTAAGCTATCAGAGCGATAGTGCTTTATTACAAGAATTATTCACGCGTGATGGCGCAGGTACATTGATCGCAAAGGATCATAAAGAGCAGGTTTGTACGGCAAGCATCGATGATGTCGGTGGTATTTTAGAGTTAATTGCACCTTTAGAAGATGAAGGTATTTTAGTAAAGCGTTCTCGTGAATTGCTAGAAGTTGAAATTGAACGTTTCACCGTACTCAAGAAAGAAGATGTTATTATCGCTTGTGCCGCTTTGTATCCTTATCAAGAAGCAAGTTCAGGGGAGATAGCTTGTGTCGCTATTCATCCTGATTATCGTAATGGTAATCGAGGAGAGCGTTTGATGAATGCTTTAGAAGTTAGAGCGAACGAGCAACACTTGTCTTCTTTATTTGTACTCACTACGGTTAGTGGTCATTGGTTTCGTGAACAAGGTTTTATTGAGAGTTCAATGGAAGACTTACCTGAAGGGAAAAAACAGATGTATAATTTTCAGCGTAAATCTAAAGTATTGATCAAACATATTTAGGCGTAGAGTATTGCAGTCTGTGTTTATTGTAGATGTCGCTAAAAGGACTGTTGTTGGCTAAGCATTAAATGCAAAACTGAAAACAAGTTACTAAAGCTGTTGATAACATTGTTAGCTTACTAAAAATGCCGCTTTTAAAAGTGGCATTTTTTGTTTTTGGGCAAGCTGTAAACTTTCTGTGTTTGTTTATCTGTACAATAATCAAATATTGTGATTATTTTATATTTGGTCATATTGTACTTATGTAACAATAATGTTTCATATCTTTTACTTTTAGGGCATATTGTTTGTAGTGTTCTCATTTGTTTGCAGGCTTGATAATTTCAATGGTCATATTTCGTTTTTTATTTGTTACTTTAGCTGTTTTTAATCTTGCTATATTGACTTCTTTTACTACAAAAGCGCAAACGGATTTCGCCCTAGAAAGTGGTAATAAATTTACCTCAAAGCTATCATCTGAATATGGTAAAATAAGTAATTTTCTTGCTAAAAAAGATGACGAAGAGAGCACTAACTATATAAAAATTGAGCCATCCATTTTTATTCAAACGCAGTTATCTCGTCATTTACTGCAATTGAAAACGAATTTAAGCCACTATCAATTTAGTGACTTTAAAGAGGACAATCACAATAATTTTCTTTTTAATCCCAAGTACTTTTTTAAACTCGACAATAATAAAACACTTTTTGCTAACGTTAATTGGCATGAAGAATATGAATATCGAGGTACCGGATTATCTTTAGGTGATGCTAAATCATTAACGACCGGTGATGATAAAGAAACCTTTGCCGCCAATATTGGTTACTTATATGGGCAAGTTGATTCCGTTGCCAAATTGAAACTCTCGCTCGGTCAAGAAAATTTTCGCTATAAAACTCGTCGCGCACTAAGCCAGGTACTTGATCGGACAGATAACAAAGCAGTAGTAAGTTTTGATTACTTATTATCAGGGAAAACCTATTTTGCCACTGACTTCTCTTACACTCAATCAGACTTTCAGCATAATACTCAGTTAAATAAAAATGTGTATGCACTACTAGCAGGGATGAAATGGCAATCAACAGCAATTACCCAATTGCAAGCATTGGTTGGTTATCAAGAGCTAACTTTTGAAGATCAATCGCGTGTTAGCGATCATGGTGTTAAATGGCGAATTGATGTTAATTGGCAACCCACACGTTTTATGAAAATGAACATAAACACGCAACGAAATTATGAAACGGCAAATCGAATTGCCGATAGTTACCGAGTTGTAGATAGCAGCAGTGTGACGATTTCTAATCAGTTTACAGACTTTTTTCAGACTTCTGCCACTATTGGTTTTAAGCAAGAAGAAATAGTTTACTTAAATAAAGCCGATAAGGAAGATTATTTATATTCAGAAATTAAGTTTAATTATCAACGGAGTGATTGGCTAACCGTCTTTATCGGTTTCACTTTTAATAAGCTTGAGTCAAGTGATAGTAGGCTAAATTACCAGGGTAATAGCTTATCACTAGGCTTTAATGTTATCATTTAACACTGGGTAAAAAATATGCAAATTTGGTTTTTGTCGCTGGTTCTTATGTTCTGTGGCGCTTTGTGTGAGGCAAGCGATTACGTACTAGGTCCTGGAGATAAAATACACATTGTGGTTTACGGTGAAGATGATTTAACCACTGATGTGAAAATTGATAAGTCAGGTTTTATTTCATTTCCGTTTTTAGACGATATACAAGTTATTGGGCTATCTACTAAAAAATTAGAAGAAATAATCATTAAAGGCTTGTTAGGAGACTATATTGTCAACCCTCAAGTCTCTGTTTCTATTGCTATGTACAGGCCGTTTTTTATCCATGGGCAGGTTAAACGTCCAGGAGGCTACCCTTATCAGGATGATTTAACCTTGGATAAAGCCATTGCAATAGCAGGTGGGCTTACAAGCAGGGCATCATCGTCTCAATGGAAAGTGACTCGGATATTAAAAGGAGTAAAAGTAACAATACAAGGAGATGTAACAACGGAAGTTCAACCGGATGATATTATAAAAATAGAACAAAGCTTTTTTTAAAAAATAATAATAAAAATTAAAATAAAAATAGATTAACCGTATTGAAATGGGGTTATTTATAAATGTTAAAGAGCCGAAATTGAACGAAAATCAAAGCATTAATTTTAATGCTGAAAATGACGAAGTCGCTTTAACAGAGGTATTAACCCCTCTTTGGGCTCGACGGTGGAAAATTGTATCTTTTACATTATTAATCTCATTAATGGTGTCTTTTTACGTTTCATTACTTAAACCTTCATTTAAAGCTACTGCTATTTTACAAATAGGAAGCAACAAACCTGCTAATACCCTATCAATTAATGATGCGTTTAATGAATCTAGCGCGAGTAAAGAACAAGTTCAAACCCAGTTTGAACTATTGAAATCTCGAAAGTTTGCTGGGCGCGTTATCGCCAGTTTAAATTTGGTTGAACATGAAGATTTTAATAGTGGTAAATATAATGACAAGATAAGTTACTTTGCTAATTCAAGTAAAAATGCAACAAAACCAACGGTCAGTAGTATTATCTCTGCATTCCAGAGCCGTTTAACTATTACCCCTATTAAAAGTACAGAATTGGTCAAGATTAGCTTTGTAGCGCACTCTCCAAAACTCGCACAACAAGTCGCTAATCAAATTGGCATTACGTATTTGCAATACCAAGACGAAATTCATAGCGCGTCAAAAGAGTCAACGTCGCAATGGTTAGTTGATCAACTTGAAGAGCTAGGCAAAAAGCTTGAAACTTCTGAGCAGGCGTTGCAAGATTATCGTGAAGCCGAAGGTATTGTTGATATCTTAGGTGTTTCGGGCCTCGTGAGCTCTGAATTAACCGAATTAACGTCAACGGCAATCAGAGCAGAAAAGAAAAAAGACGACTTAGAGGTGACTTATCAAAGCATTCAAAAGCGACGTAATAACACGGCACAGCTACTCGAGTTACATGAAATTAGTAACCAAAGCGACTTAGTACAATTACGACGTGCCGATGAAAAAGCGAATCGTAAAATATTTGAACTTTCTAAACGCTATGGACCCAAACACCCAAAGCGCATTGCTGTGCAAGCAGAGCTCGATTCGTTGGAAAAAGGAATTGTGCAACTGGTTAATGAAATTGTTGTGTCTATCGAAAAAGACTATTTAAATTCATCACATAAAGTAAAAGCGACTAAAAACCGTTTAGCTATAGCTAAAGTAGATTATTTACATTTAAGTCGTTTACAAAACAAATTCTCTCAATTGAAACGGGAAGTTGATACTAACAAAGAGCTGTATAACAATTATTTAGTTCGCTTAAAAGAAGCTGACGCAATGGGTAATTATAAAGCGAACTTTTACGTTAGATTTATCGATAAAGCCATTGTTCCCCGTAATAAATTTGCGCCTAACAAAGCGTTGATGGTCATTATTAGTTTCATTTTATCATTTGCGTTTATTTCAATTGTAATTATCATGCGTGAACTATTGATGGACACATTAAATTCACGACGTAAAGTTGAGAACTTTAATGAAGCACCTATTCTAGCTGTACTGCCAAAGTATCGCTCATCAAATACAGAGAAAAAAGATGATCCTTATTACGCCGACAACCGTTTCACTGAAGCGATACGTACTTTAAGAACATCTCTTTTATTTAATGGTGAAAGTAAGCCCGCTAAAGTGATCGCGGTAACCTCTTCTGTACCCAATGAAGGTAAGTCTACCGTTGCTTTACACTTGGCTCGTTCGTTTAGTGAAATGGAAAAGGTTTTATTAATTGAAGCTGACTTACGACATCCAACCGTAGCTAGAAATATGAATCTGAATCAGCATCGTCCTGGATTATCGAACCTTTTAGCCAAAACACATCAAATAAATGAATGTATTATCCGCGATAAAAATTTAAAACTAGACATTTTAACATCAGGGATAACACCTGCTAATCCATTAGCTTTTTTATCAATGAAGCGTTTTAATATGCTGATTAAAGTTTTTGGTAACTTTTATGATCGAATTATTATTGAAACCCCGCCCGTGAATGCGGTAAGTGATGCAGTAATTATTTCAAAACTAGTGGAAACAGTGCTGTATGTTGTTCATGGCGAAAAGACAAAGCGGGAACAAATTACGACAGGATTGCGCTTGCTCAAGCAGGTTAATGCGCCTATCGAAGGCATTATTATTAATCATAGCCAAAGCATAGATACCGATAAATATCAAAATAAGTATTACAATCAACGAAGCAATAACATCGTTAATTTACCGGTACGTAAACAAGGTTAGCTCTTTCTTAGATATAACCACTACCGCTTATTGAAAACTTAGGTAGAATAAGGCAAGTTTTTACCAGTATCACCTCTGCTTATTATATGAAATCACATCAGCAATTTCCTTTACAAAAAAATAACAGCTTTGCCGTAGCCGCAACAACCCCCGTTATTTATTATCCTAAAAACGATCAAGAACTGCAGTTACTCCACGGCGTTATCGAGGGGGATTTCTATATTCTAGGGGAAGGGAGTAATACGCTGTTTGTAGAAAATACTACGCCAGTAATTATTAAGCCTGATTTTTCAGGGGTGACGGTTAATGAAACAAAAGATTATTATGAGGTAAATGCTGCTTGTGGGGAAAATTGGCATGACTTAGTTTGTTTTTGTATTAATCAGGGCATCAACGGCCTAGAAAATTTAGCACTCATTCCCGGTAGTGTCGGCGCGGCTCCTGTGCAAAATATTGGCGCTTATGGTGTAGAAGTCGCCGACTTTATTGAGAGTGTCGTTTGGTTTGATTTTTCTGAAAACAAATCTCAACTATTAACTAATGCTCAATGCCAATTTGGTTACCGAAATAGTATTTTCAAGAATTTATTAAAAAATAAAGGCATCATCACAAGTGTTACTTTGCGCTTCTCAAAAAACTGGCAGGCAAAGCTTAATTATCAAGGGTTAAATTGTTTACCTGAAAACTGTAGCGCGATAGATATTATGAATGCGGTGATTGCAATTCGAAACAGTAAGTTGCCTGATCCCAAAATGATACCTAACGCAGGAAGTTTCTTTAAAAACCCAGTGATTAGCGCTGAAAAGTTTTCAATAATACAAAGCATTCATCCAAATATTCCTCATTATTTACAAGATAACGATAAGGTTAAATTGGCTGCAGGGTGGTTAATCGAAAAATCAGCTTTGAAAGGGTATCAAATGAATGGTGCGGCAGTGCACGATAAGCAGGCACTCGTGCTAACTAATATTAATTCAGCTGGTGGTAAAGATATTAAGAACTTGGCCATACATGTACAACAAAAGGTTTTTGAACTTTTTGCAATACAACTAGAGACAGAAGTAAGACTAATCGGTAAAACAGGCGAAATAACTTTAGGGAATGTAAGCTAAATATGGCAAAAGCTATTAGAGAACAACTTATACAATATTTAGCTGAAGGACAATTTGTTTCTGGGCAGTGGTTAGGTGAACAACTTGGCGTAAGTCGTGCAGCAATATCGAATCATATCGCTTCGTTAATCGATATGGGCCTTGATGTATTCAGCGTTACAGGGAAAGGCTATAAACTGTCCGAGCCTTTAACATTATTAGATGAAAAAAACATTCAGCATAAACTTGATGAACTTGGTCAACAAAACATTGTAGAAGTTCATAACATTATTGACTCAACTAATAGTTACTTGTTACGACGTTTGCCCAATCAAAATCATAATTTACAAGTTTGTTTGGCCGAGTATCAAGATTCAGGACGAGGGCGAAGGGGCCGGAAGTGGATCTCACCCTTTGGGTCACACATATATATGTCGATGTATTGGCATTTGGAACAAGGCATGGCAGCAGCTATGGGCTTAAGTGTTGTTTCAGCATTGGCGGTAAGCGATGCCATAAAAGAACTTTATCAAATTAATGTGCAGTTAAAGTGGCCGAACGATATTTATTTTGATGGCGTGAAGCTCGCTGGCATTTTAATTGATTTAGAAGGGCAAGCACTAGAGCCTTGCCATTGTGTGATTGGTATTGGCTTGAATATTAACATGCCTCAAAAAAGTGCTGAACAAGTTGATCAACCCTGGACAGACTTACAAGAAGCAATTATTAAAAACGATACTGAAAGTGATCAGAAAACCGCAAGTGTCATTGACAGAAATGAGCTAGCTGCAATATTAATTACCAAATTATCACATCGACTTAAACAACATCAAAGTGAAGGCTTAGTAACTATGGTGAATGAATGGGCTAAACATGATTTCTATTTGAATAAACCCGTAAGGTTGATCACCGGTAGTCGTGAGAAAAAGGGTATTTGTCGGGGGATTAATAATCAAGGAGCCTTGTTATTGGAAGTTGATGGCCAGATTTCACCAATCTATGGTGGTGAAGTTAGCTTAAGGGGCGGCGAATGAGGTTATTAGTCGATATTGGCAATACCCGTACTAAATATGTTTACGAGCAAGATGGTGTATTATCAGAAATCCACAGTGAGCGTAATGAAGATATAAATGATAAATGGCTAAAGCGTATTACCGCATCAGTGAAAGCCATTATCATTGCTAGTGTCAGTAAAGCATATTTAGCGGATATATTTTCAACTTTTGCTAATGAACGTGCATTAGCGTTTCTAAAAGTAGAAAGTGAAAGTAAACGATTTGGGGTTATTTCGAGTTATCAACAACCGACAACCTTAGGGGTAGATCGATGGTTGACACTACTTGCAGCTAATACTCTGTGCAAGAATGAAAATGTACTTATTATTGATGCAGGAACAGCAACAACCATTGACTTGCTTGATAAAAGTGGCTTGCACCTAGGAGGCTGGATCTTACCTGGCATAGATGTTTTATTTAATAGTCTGTTATTAAACACCTCACAAGTATTGGCCACTCAAGAAGCAAAGCCCAATTTATCTTTTGGAAAAAGTACTTCACAGGGCGTTAATAATGCATGCTGGGCAGCAACTCTTGGCTTTGTTGAGCAATCAATTAAACAGGCAGAAGAACAAGTTTCACTAGATGAAGTTTTGTTATTAGGAGGAAATGCAGAGAAATTAAGCGCTTTACTTTCAATTAAACATCACATCGTTCATGAGCTTGTATTTCTTGGTATGCAGCGCTTTACACTAAGCTAACTTTCTATTTATAGCCATCACACTTCAATATGCAATTTAAGTGTTAAGTGGGGAAATCGGATCAAACCTGATATGCATATAAGGGTATTCCTTTATCGAGTGCTGCTACGCTGGACTGGTTTTCAGCTTAGCTCCCTACGGGAAAGGCGAAAAGGGCTACCTTTAGCGTTATTGATTTCGACAATAGAATAACTATTCTGTTCAATCAATGCCTTGTAGCGACCCCTTTCTTTATTTGCAGCAACCTGAATTTTGAAGTGTGATGGGTTTATAGTGATACTTAGTCGCTACTTTAGACGTTTGACGACTAAAAAATAATCAAAAGGTTAAAAACATGGTTTTTTTTTGTTTTTACGCTTGCAAGGGGCAAAACATTCCACTAGAATTCGCACCACTTAATGTAGTGCCGACTTAGCTCAGTTGGTAGAGCAACTGACTTGTAATCAGTAGGTCGCCAGTTCGACTCCGGCAGTCGGCACCATT
>Ga0209291_1000169_pt1 | contig 64652 bp, 56 predicted proteins | sample GOMGulsemesocosm_FD_184633 | JGI IMG/M metagenome (GOLD analysis project Ga0209291, IMG submission 184633) | Methane-oxidizing microbial communities from mesocosms in the Gulf of Mexico - GOM9B Gulf of Mexico (SPAdes) (version 2) | ecosystem: Environmental > Aquatic > Marine > Cold seeps... | reverse complement strand
AATATGATGACTTTAAGTGGTTCAGCAAGTGGAGGAACAGGTCCATATACATATGCATGGAGTGGAGATACTACTTATTTAAGTGCTACAGATGTTGCCGGTCCAACACATGATAATGCTCCCATAGGAATTTATAACTTGACCTTGACGGTTACGGATGACAATGGATGTCAAGATAGTGATGATGTTGTATTAGAGGTTTATGAAGATCCAACAGTTAATTGTCCAAATGATGCTGACTACTGTATTGATGCAGGTGTTCAGTCAGGATTAGGAGGAGCTACACCAGAAGGCGGTACTTATAGTGGTACAGGTGTAACTGATAATGGTAATGGAATTACTTATAGTTTCGATCCAGCAGCAGCCGGTTTAGGAGAGCACACTATTACGTACGATTATACAGACGATAATGGATGTAGTAATAGTTGTATGTTTAAGATCATTGTTAATGATAAGCCTGAGTTAAATTGTCCAAATGATGCTGACTACTGTATTGATGCAGGTGTTCAGTCAGGATTAGGAGGAGCTACGCCAGAAGGCGGTACTTATAGTGGTACAGGTGTAACTGATAATGGTAATGGAATTACTTATAGTTTCGATCCAGCAGCAGCCGGTTTAGGAGAGCACACTATTACGTACGATTACACAGATGATAATGGATGTAGTAATAGTTGTACGTTTAAAATCACAGTAACTGCCTTACCAGTATTAGAATGTTCTAGTACTCCAGTTTCTTGTTTTGATGAAAGCAATGGATCAGTAAGTGTAGTTGCTTCAGGAGGAACATCTCCTTACCAATACGACTGGGAAAACATTGCTAATCCGGGAGTAAGTATTGGAACAGGTACAGGTGTGAGTGGACTCCCAACAGGAGTATACATAGTAACAGTAACTGGGGCTAATGGTTGTATTGAAACTTGTCAAACCACAATCACTCAACCAATAGAAGCGTTAAGAAGTTCAACTGTAGTAACTGATGTTACTTGTAATGGGTTTAAAGATGGAGCAATTGATTTAACCGTGTCAGGAGGAACGCCATTCATATCTAAAGATGGTACAAAGTATTATTTATATTCGTGGAGTACAGGTGCTAAAACTCAAGACATAAGTGGTTTGTCAGTTGGGGATTACAAGGTCACAATTACAGATAAAAATAATTGTATTATCAGAGATGGAGCTAGAGTAGAAGAACCAATCACTCTTAATTGTAATCCTATTGTTACAGGTTTCAATGAAGTGCCATTTTGTGGGGATAACATATTAAATACATTACAAGCTTCAGCTTCAGGAGGAACCGGTACTTATGGTTATAGTTGGTCAATTGATGCAGTAGCATTTGGTAATGGATGGTCCATTAATGGTAGCGATACGGGACAAACAGTTAGTTTTATTCCTGGAGCAGGGCAAGCAACATTTACAGCTTTAATTACAGATGAAAATGATTGTCAAGTTTCATGTAGTATTCTTGTTGAACCATGTCCATCAGATGACGTATACTGTAGTTATACTCAAGGATTCTATGGTAATCAAGGAGGGTTAGCATGTATCCCTGAAGATCAGCTGGTAAAAGCTAAAGACATTATGTTGTTAGCATTAAATAGTACTAACAAAGGTTATTTTGATTTTGGAGATGTGAATTCGGGTAAATATTTCAGATTGAATTTAAGTGATGTTCAGGACGATAAAATATTTAAAATGTTACCAGGAGGAGGGCCTTCAAATGCTTTAAAAGGCTTTTCAACATATGATTTATTTGATACTTGGAATAATGTTCCTTTAGTGACTAAAGGGCCTAGAAGAGGTAAAATCAAAAATAATTTATTAAGCCAAACAATGACCTTGTATTTTAACTTAAATGCAGATGGGTTATTAGGTGATTATAAGCTAGAAGATACATTCTATACAGCAGCTACAGTAGAATGTGGATCTAAAGAGTATATAGTTGATTCAATAGAAATGTTTCAAATATCCGAACAAATAATAGCCTACTTAAAAGCCACTAACGCTAATACAGTTCAAGGTTTATTTGACTTGGCTAATAGAGCCTTAGGAGGACATGATATTGGAAGTTTGTCTTATTCTAGTTTAACTGGCGCTGTTGACGCGATAAATAGAGGATTTGATGAATGTAGAATATTATTACCAGAGAGTGTTTATGAAAGTGTTGTATCTAGTTTAGTAGATGATAAACCAATATTTGTGATTTATCCAGTACCTTTTATAGATAATGTAAATATTAAATATGAAATAGATAATGGGTTAGATGCTAGTATTCAGGTGTTTGATTTTAGAGGAAGGTTGGTGAAATCAGTTGTAGATAAGGATATCTATTATCATAAAGTAACCACATTAGATTTAAATCATAAAACGTTTGCAAATCAAGTGTATTTTGTTCGAATAACCTCTGGAGGTAAGAGTACGATAAAGAAAATTATATCTATACGATAGTTAACATAAAAATTAATTTTAAAAATAAAAGCTGTCAATTTATTTGGCAGCTTTTTTGCTATACTAAATAATAGTAAATTGCGTTATTAATAAAATTATGTATGATCACTATGCAAAAAATAATCCTACTTATAGCTATATTTTTTATGTCTAATATTTTTGGACAAGATTTAAATACTTTTGATGAAAATGGAAAACGTCACGGGAAATGGATGAAATACTATGATGGCACAAAGAATCCTAGATATAAAGGTCAGTTTAAACATGGTAAAGAAGTTGGAGTATTTGAGTTTTTTCATAAAGAACCAAAAGGGAAACATCCATCATGTATAAAAATATTTTCTCCAGAATCTGATATAGTTCAAGTGAAATATTATACATCTAAAGGAGTGTTTTTATCTGAAGGTAATATGAAAGGTAAAAAGCGTATGGGAACATGGTCTTCATATGAAAGAAATACGGGTGTTTTAATTGAAAAGGAAGAATATAAAGACGGAATGTTAAGTGGTATAAAAACATCTTTTTACGAAGATGGTAAAGTGATACAAACACAAGAGTTTAAAAACGATTTACAGCACGGTAAGAAGTTAATGTTTGCTCCAAACGGAAAATTAACTAGTGAATATATTTTCGTTCAAGGAAAAACGAATGGGGTGTTTACTGAATATGATAAAACAGGAAAAAAATCGTTAACAGGTAAATACAAAATGAATAAACCTCAAGGAATTTGGAAATACTATGAAAATGGTAAGCTAGTTAAAAAGAAAGATTATACACTTTCTAATAATCCTTTAAAAAAGAAAAAATAATAATTAATATAGTATTGAGCTAATCAAATTTAAAAGGTCTTCGGACCTTTTTTTTATTTGTAACTTTGCACTTTTAAAATTAGAGATTGTGAAAAGAGTAATAGTTGGTTTGTCTGGAGGAGTAGATTCAAGTGTGACTGCATATTTGTTAAAGGAACAAGGGTATGAAGTCATTGGGTTGTTTATGAAAAATTGGCATGATGATACCGTAACAATTTCTAAGGAATGTCCATGGTTAGATGATAGTAATGATGCAATGTTGGTTGCAGAAAAATTAGGGATTCCTTTTCAAACTGTTGATCTTTCTAAAGAGTATAAGGATCGTATTGTAGATTATATGTTTAAAGAATACGAAATGGGACGTACGCCAAACCCTGATGTATTGTGTAACAGAGAAATTAAGTTTGATGTGTTTTTAAAAATAGCATTGGATTTAGGAGCTGATTATGTTGCTACAGGTCATTATTGTAGGAAAGGGATTATTGAAGAGAATGGTAATGAAATATATCAGTTGAAAGCTGGAATTGATGGAAATAAAGATCAATCTTATTTTTTATGCCAATTATCGCAAGAACAGTTGTCAAAAGCAATGTTTCCTATTGGTGAGTTAACGAAACCAGAAGTAAGAAAAATAGCAGCTGAGCAAGAATTAATTACTGCAGATAAAAAGGATTCCCAAGGACTATGTTTTATTGGAAAAGTACGTTTGCCAGAGTTTTTACAACAAAAGTTAGCTCCAAAAGAAGGCGTAATAGTTGAGATACCTACTAATAATCCTATTTATAATATAGAAGCACCAAACTTTTCAAATAAAGAAGAAGAATTGTCTTTTTTGGCCAAGAAGTATGAGTATAAAACTGCTGATGGTAAAATAGTAGGAAAGCATCAAGGAGCACATTATTTTACAAAAGGGCAACGAAAAGGTTTAGCAGTTGGTGGAACTCCAGAACCTTTATTTGTAATTGACACTGATGTTAATGAAAATATTATTTACACTGGTCAAGGAAGTAATCACCCTGGTTTATTCAGAAAAGCATTATTCATTAGTAATGAAGAATTACATTGGGTACGTGAGGATCTACAATTAGATACAGGAGCAGAGTTAAAAGTTAATGCAAGGATAAGATATCGTCAACCTCTACAAAACGCATTGTTATACAAGTCAAAAAACGGATTGTATGTTCAGTTTAAAGAAGTACAAAGTGCAATTACAGAAGGTCAATTTGCGGCTTTTTATATAAATGATGAACTTATAGGATCGGGAGTTATCTCATAAATAGTAGGAATAAAGGATTAAAAAGTAAGATAAACTTATGGAAAATAAAATATGTAAACTTTTCAATATAGAACATCCAGTTATTCAGGCAGGAATGATATGGAATTCAGGATGGAAATTAGCTTCAGCGGTAAGTAATTCAGGAGGTTTAGGTTTAATCGGAGCTGGGTCAATGTATCCAGATGTGTTAAGAGAGCATATTCAGAAATGTAAAAAAGCAACTTCAAAACCTTTTGGAGTAAACGTACCTATGTTATATCCTAATATAGTTGAGATAATGGATATTATCATAGAAGAAGGTGTGTCTATTGTTTTTACTTCTGCAGGAAACCCTAAAACATGGACCTCTTGGTTGAAAGAACGTGGGGTAACAGTTGTACATGTTGTAAGTAATGTAAAATTTGCATTAAAAGCTGAGGCTGCTGGTGTAGATGCTGTTGTAGCAGAAGGATTTGAAGCTGGTGGTCATAACGGAAGAGATGAAACCACTACTTTAACATTAATCCCAATGGTAAAACAAGTGATAAAAATACCGTTAATTGCTGCTGGAGGAATAGCTACTGGTAGAGGGATGTTAGCTACAATGATTTTAGGTGCCGATGGAGTGCAAATTGGAAGTAGGTTTGTTGCTAGTGAAGAGTCTTCAGCTCATCAAAAGTTTAAAGATATTGTAGTAAATGTACAGGATGGCGATACCCAATTAACATTAAAAGAATTGGCTCCAGTGCGTTTAGTAAAAAATAAATTTTATAATGATTTGCAAGAATTATATAAATCTAACCCTAATGTAGACCAGTTAAAAGAGTTATTAGGAAGAGCAAGAGCTAAAAAAGGAATGTTTGAAGGTGATTTAGAAGAAGGCGAATTAGAAATAGGACAAGTAGCTGGATTAATAAATAAAATACAGCCAGCGGCAGAAATTTTAAGTGAAATTTTATTAGAATTTAACGAAGCAAAAAAGGAAACCTTAACTTATTAAAATAACAAAGGGTAATGAAATAATCATTACCCTTTGTTATTTTAGTTAAAATGATAATCTTACCAATCATCACTTTTAGTAGGGTCGTTTTGTTCAGCCTTAACCTTTTTAGTTAATGCGTCAATTAATTTTAAAAGCTCCTTATGAGTACTTTTCTTTAAAACAGTCCAACCACGAATTGAAATTTTTTGAAAAGTACAATCTGGCTCAGCATCCTCTAAAGCACCAGCGTCTTCAGGATCTCCTGTATGAGTAAAATTGGTGAAAACATAACGATATTTTCCTTCTTTCGCTCCAAACTGAAATTTAAAATTAACATCTCCTTCTATTTTATCAGCACTTTTGGCTGCAGGATACTCAACTTTACATAAACCTTTAAAGGTTATTTTTGCTCCAGCCTTATCCTCTTCTATAGTGAAGTTTTGTTTCCCCCCCCATTCTTTAGCAATATCATAAAGTTGTTGCGCAGTAAGTCCTGTAGCATCAACAGTTTTCATGAATGTAATTTTCCCTGATTTTGAATTTACAGGTAAATCTTGAGCTTTACTAAAAAAAACAGTTAGTAATAATGATAATGTAAGTAGTATTTTGTGCATTAGTTTAAGTTTAAAGTTGCCGTAATATACAAACAAAATATAAATCATAATAATCCGTTTATAGATTGATTATTTGTTCAGTTTAAAAACACTATTTTTACCTTACATTCAAAGTATAGCGATTGATAACTATTAGAAAATATGATAATAATGATAAAGCCCTCTGGGATGAATTTGTAGCTTCAGCAAAAAATGCTACTTTTTTATTTTACAGAGACTTTATGGAATACCATAAAGATCGATTTGTTGACTATTCATTGCTGTGTTTCAAGAAAGAAAAGTTAGTAGCAATAGTGCCAGCGAACATAAACGAAAATATAGTTCATTCTCATCAAGGTCTAACTTATGGAGGGGTAGTGATTAAAGCAAAAACTAAGTTTGAAGAATATGTGTTGATTTTTGAACTGATATTGAAATTTCTTGATGAAAATGAAATTGACCAGTTATTTATAAAAGACATTCCTTCAATATATTCTAATTCCCCAAGTAATGAATTTGAATATATTCAATTTTTATTAGATGCAGAAAACATAAGAACAGATATTTCTTCAACTGTTGAAATGGGGGCTAACATCTCTTTTTCAAAAGATAGAATAGCTGGATATAATCGAGGTGTTAAAAATAAACTGAAAGTTATAGAAGTTGGTGAAATGGAGTCATTTTGGAATCGAATATTAATTCCTAATTTATTAGATAAACATAAAGTGAAACCAGTACATTGTTTAGAAGAAATAGAATTATTGAAAAATAAATACCCCAAAAACATCAGGCAATTCAATGTGTATAAAGATGATCAAATAGTTGCAGGGACGACTGTTTTTGAAACAGATGGAGTGGCTCATTCTCAATATATTTCAGGGAATAATGATAAAAATAAATTAGGGAGCTTAGATTTTTTGCATTATTATTTAATAACTGATATTTTTAAGGACAAACTTTTTTTTGATTTTGGAATATCAACAGAAAACCGTGGGGAAAATATAAATAAAGGATTGTTATCCTGGAAAGAAGGTTTTGGAGCAAGAGCAACAACATATAAAACATATAGTATAGAAACTAAAAGTCATCAAAAATTATCAAAAGTATTTATATGATTCCTTTTTTAGATGTTCAACAAATTAACCTTAGACATGAGGATGAATTTAAGAAAGCTTTTTCTACTTTTTTAGACGCCGGGAAATGTATATTGGGAGATAAATTAACAATTTTCGAAATGGAATTTGCTAATTATTGCGGAACAAACTATTGTGTTGGTGTAGCAAGTGGTTTGGATGCTATAGAGTTAATATTAAAAGGATATATTGAATTAGGAAATTTAAAAAGAGGGGATGAAATAATTATACCGGCAAATACTTATATAGCTACAATATTAGCGGTAGTTAATTCTGGGTTAATTCCTGTTTTTGTTGAGCCAAATAAAGGAGAGTTTAATATATCTGCAAAAAATATAGAGGCTAGTATAACTTCAAAGGTCAAGGGGGTTTTAGTTGTTCATTTATATGGTGAGTTAGCAGATATGGTAACTATTAATTTGATAGCAAAGAAATATAATTTATTAGTTATTGAAGATGCAGCACAAGCTCACGGAGCTATTTCAGCTGATAATATTAAAGCAGGAAATTTTTCCGATGCTGGAGCATTTAGTTTTTATCCGAGTAAAAACTTAGGAGCCCTAGGTGACGGTGGAGCAATAACTACTAATGATGTTGAATTGTTTAACATAGTAAATAAATTAAGAAATTACGGTTCTTCAAAAAAATATGTAAATGAAATTAAAGGCGTTAATTCTAGGTTAGATGAATTACAAGCATCTTTTTTATCAATAAAACTAAAGCAGTTAGATGTCGATAATAATACCAGAAGGGAAGTAGCAAAACATTATTTAGAACATATAAATAATGATAAAATTAGTCTTCCAATATACAATGGGTCAAATGATCATGTATTTCATGTGTTTGTTATTCGTTGTGAAAATAGAGATGAATTACAAGAGTTTTTATTTAAAAATAATATTCAAACTGTAATTCATTATCCAATACCTCCACATAAACAAAAGGCCCTAAAAGAATATACAGATTTGAAATTACCGATAACAGAGTGTATTCATGAAGAAGTATTGAGTTTACCAATAAGCCCAATTCAAACTATTGCTGATACCCAAAAAATAATCTCCATTTTAAATCAATTTTAATTGAAGTTACCAACTTTTATAAAAGATAATTTATTACTCAAAATTACCTCATTGAATTCTGCGGCTATGTCTGTTAGAATGGTATTGGCATTTGTTTCTCAAAAAGTAATTGCTGTTTTATTAGGGCCAGAAGGAGTAGCAGTATTAGGGAATGTTAGGAATATTATTCCAATGATAGAATCATTTACTACATTGGGAGTTTTTAACGGAATAGTAAAGTATGTTGCAGAGTATAAGGAAGATAAAAAAGAATTACATGAGCTTTTTTCAACTACTGCAGTTTATCTTTTGTTTGCAAGTATTATTTCATTTTGTGCATTATTTTTCGGAGCTGAATTATTAAATGACTGGCTCTTTTTAGGAAAAAATGATTTTACATATGTATTTAAAATATTAGCAATATCAGCCCCTTTTTTAGCTATTAATAGAGTTTTAAATGGTGTATTGAATGGTTTAACAGCATATAAGAAATTTGTAAACATCAATTTACTAACTTATATTGTTAGTATTATTGTATTACTTGCAGCAGTATTTTTTAAGAGTTTAAGTGGTGCTTTAGTAGCCATTGCAATAACTCCGATGATACAATTTTCAATAGTATCTTACTTTTATTTCAGCATACTTAAAGAGTATATTGTTTTTAAGGAATTAAAATTTGCAATCCCTTATAAGAATAAATTGGTAGCGTTTACATTTATGTCAATTGTAGCTACCTTTTTAGGCGGTTTTGTAGATATCAAACTGCGTACTCATTTAATGAAAAACATCGGCGATGTTGATGCAGGGAATTGGACAGGAATGACAAATATTTCCAAACAATATTTATTGTTTTCTTCTGCAATATTGACACTGTATGTAATCCCTAAATTTACGCAAATAAAAGATAGTAAGCGGTTTAGAGATGAGGTGTTTAGAATTTATAAAACCTTATTGCCTCTTTTTGCAATTGGAATGTTAACTATTTTTTTTACTAGAGAATGGGTTATTTTAATAGCGAAGTCAAAAGAGTTTTTAGGAATGAAGCCATTGTTTAAATGGCAATTATTAGGTGATTTTGTTAAAATTGCTTCTATAATTATTGCACATCAATTTTTAGCAAAAAAAATGGTGATGCAGTTTATAGTTACGGAGTTGGTATCTTTAATTTTGTTTTATACTTTTTCAGCGTATTTTATAAAATCCATGGGAGCTGAAGGAATTGTATTAGCACATTTTTTACGATATGTATTATATTTTATAATCGTAATTATTATGTTGAGAAAACATTTGTTTGGAAGAAATACTATTAAGTAAAAATACTTTTTATTTTATTAAAAATAAGCTGACAATAAATTTTCAGGATAAATAAACTATACTTGTATGCCAAGTTCATATCTAATGCTCTAACCGATCGTTTAGTCATTACTAGAACCCTTTTTAATAACTTTTGATGTTCTCTGTTATTTTTGTTTAAGAAAAAAGTTTTTTTTAAAACCCTAAATGTCGTTTGGTTTACTTTTTTATAATGAGTGTTTTTTTGATTGAAATTATCGCCCAAGGAATTTTTAACAACTCTTTTTTGCATTAAAACTGCTTCCGTAAAATCAAAATGATATTCTCTAGATGCTCTAATCCAAAAATCTAAGTCTTCATAATATAGGTCTGAATCATACCCATTTAAATTTTTAAACACCTCGGTTTTCACCATTGCTGAAACCGAACAGAGACTATGAACGTCAGAAATAATATATTCATACACATTTCCAGTAGGAATAGTTTTTATTAAATCTCCATTTTTGTCTTTTGGGAAATAATGCCTAATTAAATCACCTTTTTCATTAATAACGGCTGCATTTCCGTAAACTAAACCTAGGTTTGAGTAAGTTTTTTTATAGAAGATTTCTAATTGTTTTTTAATACACTCTGTGTTTAATATATCATCTGCTGCTAGGTCAATTAAATAATCTCCTTTAGCATAGCCAAAAGCTTTGTTGAATGATTTTGTTATGCCTATGTTTTCGTTATTTTGTATAAATTTTACGGATGGATTTTTTTTAATCCAAGTTTGGATAACATTTGAAGAATTATCGACACTGAAGTCATCAATTACAATTAATTCAATGTTTTTGTATTCTTGTTTCATAACAGAATCTAATGCTTCAAGAACATAATGTTCATGATTAAAACATGTGCAAATTACTGTTACTAAGGGCTTTTCTTGTATCAAAAAGGTTAAATAAAAAGGTCTATTACGAATATATAAATTCTATGTTATTTAGTCTCCATCGTTACCGATAAATAGCTTTGATTTTAGTATTTTTGAAGGTAAACAAGAGATATATTGGCTTCAAATAAGAACATTTGCATAATAGCTTCGTCATTGGGTGGAGGAGGTGCTGAGCGTGTAGCGTCACAGCAAACTAAAATGTTTCAAGAAATTGGGTTTAATGTTTTTGTGATTACTTTACATGATAGTGAATTATCATATCCAATTGTAGGAGAATTATTAAGCTTAGGATTTGAAAAAATTAGTAGTTGCAATGTTGTTCATAAATTAATAGGACATTATAGGATAAGGCAATTTTTAAAAACGAATAAAATTGATGTAATTATTGATCATAGAAACAGGTCGTCAATTTTAAATGAATATACATACAAGTTTTATTCTTATTTTAATATCCCTGTAATATATTATGTACATAGTTATGTTATTAAAAAATATATTCCAGGTAATAATTTTTTTGTAAAACAAATTTTTAACCGTGGAAAAAAAATAATTGCAGTCTCAAATGAGATTAAATTAAAATTGAAAAACGAATATGGTCTTAAAAATGTAAAAACAATTTATAATTTCATTGATGTTTTTGCTTTTAAAGGAGGTAATAAAGAGTTAGCACCCCTTGATTACGAATATGTATTATTTTATGGGAGGATTATTGATGAAGTTAAGAATCTAAGATTATTGATAGCTGCATATACTCAATCTGTTTTACCAGAAAATAAAATCAAATTAAAAATTATTGGTGATGGGCAAGACCGTAACATATTAATAGACTTAGTGAAAAAGCAAAGTTTATCAGAAATGATATTATTTTTACCACATACAGCCAATCCTTTTCATGAAGTCAAAAACGCTAATTTTACTTTGTTGACTAGTAAAAATGAGGGATTTCCAATGGTGTTGTTAGAGTCATTAGCATGCGGTACACCTGTTGTTTCCGTTAATTGTATGTCTGGCCCAAGTGAAATAGTTACAAATGAATTAAATGGGTTACTTGTTGAGAATAATAATGTAGAAGCACTTTCTAAAGCTATGAATTCTTTTGTATTAGATAAAGAATTGTATAATAAATGTAAGTTGAATACTAAAGACAGTATATTTAAGTTTAATAAAGAAACCATAGCTAAACAATGGCTTGATATTTTATAATATATGAAGACTAGTATTAAGGATATTAAAATTATTGAAATTCCTAAGATAAAAGACCCTAGAGGTAATTTATCTGTAATTGAAAAGGATATAGTTCCTTTTCAGATACAAAGAGTTTATTATTTATATGATGTGCCTAGTGATTCAAGTAGAGGTGGGCATGCCCATAAAAAACTATATCAGTTTTTAATTGCTTTAAGTGGAAGCTTTGACGTTATACTTGATGATGGTAAGCATAAAAAAACGGTTACATTAAATAAACCAGATAAAGGGCTTTTGATTGTGCCAGGAATTTGGAGAGAATTGAATAATTTTTCTTCAGGAAGTGTATGTTTAGTAGTAGCTTCAGAAGTTTTTTTAGAAGAGGATTATATAAGGGATTACAAAATGTTTCTTAAACAGAAAAATCAATTTTCTTAGTTTTTAACCATTGTTTAAACCGCCATAATTTGAGTAATATATAACTAGGTATGAGGAAAAATATTTTTTTGTTCCAACTAATGTTTTTTAGAGAAATATCTTTTTTATAGTATTGATACATTTTTAAATCACCAATAATTTTATGCTTAATTGCTAAGCGATAGCGACACATGTCATTAAATTTTTTAAGAGATTTATTCGTTTTTTCTTCATCTTTGAATTTTTCAAATGTGATACATCTTCTTTTTCTTACTGACGAGTCTGATATTCTATTATCGGCTCCTGCCATATACATAACAGTATGTTCTTTAGTGAATGCAACAGTTTTTTTTAAAGCAATCCGTATCCAATAATCTGTATCTTGTCCAGAAGTAAAATTGGTATCAAAAAAACCGATTTCGGATGTTATTTCTCTTGGTATAGCTGTAGCTGAGGTTAATGCAATTCTATAAATAAGACTATCGATAAAAAAATCAGGAACTATACCACTCCAATTTTTATCTTTAGGTATCGTAGGGAAATAAGTATATGTGTTGAATTTATTGTTGTAGTTAAAAATGTAATTAGTACAGTACATACCGCTGTTGGGATATGTTGTTATTAAGTTGTTTAGTTTTTCTAAATGATTGTTTAGCCAAATATCATCAGCATCTAAAAAAGCAAAATACTCCCCTTTTGCTTGTAGCATAGCAAAGTTTCTGGCATGCGAAACACCTTGGTTATTATTATTAAAAATAAATAAGTTTCCATGCTCTAATTCAGTAACCAGTTGTAAGCTGTTATCTGTAGAGCCGTCATTAACAACAATAACCTCATAATCAGTGAAAGTTTGTTTAAAAACACTTTCTAATGTATCAATAATATGAGCTTCTTTATTATATAAAGGAATTATTATAGAAAATTTAGGCATTCTTTTGAGAGGTTAATGAACAAAAATAACCTAATCTATAAAGGTCTAAAAAGAATAAATTAGGGTTGCTGCCTATTAAGTTCCTTTTTAACAAGTTCTTTGAGTATTTGAAAAACAAAGAGTAAAATGGAGTAAGTTTATATTTATTAAGTTTTAAAAAAGTATTTAGTAATCCGTTATCGTGTTTGTTAGAAAAATTATCATTTAAATATAGTTGGTAGATGGTGTTTACGGCTAATTCTTTTTTTTTCAAAAAACTAACATTGTCTTCTAGCCCTAGATGAAAAACCTTATTGTTAATATGTAAAATAGTACTGTGTGTATCCTTTAATTGAGCAGAGAAAAAATTATCATAGCCATACCAATTTTGAGATAAGTTTTTATTAATTGATATGAATATTTTTTTTTTAATAAGTAAATTTCCAGACGCTATACTTTTGTAAGGTGTTGCTTTTCTTGTCGAAAGTTGTATGTCTTCACGTTGGTTTCCAAATCGCCATCTTAGAAGTTGTTTTGTTTCGGGTCTTTTTTTTTGATAACAGATTCCACCGTATATGCAATCTGTTTTGGAGTCTAATAAATTTAAATATATAGTAAGAAAGTCAGTAGTAGCAGGGAGAACATCTGAATCTAAAAATAGTATCCATTCAAAACTTGCTTTGTTTGCTAATAATTGCCTAGACTTTGTTCTGCCTATATTTTCACTGTTTTTTATAAGTGTAATTTGTTGTGATTGAAGGAAGAGTTCATTTTTGGTTTTTATAAATTCATCTGTAGAGCAATCATCACAACATATAATTTCAATAGGGCTATTTATGCAAGTAACTTGTTGTTGTAGTTCTTTAATCAACAAAACAACATCATAGTTATATATTGGAATTAGTATTGAGAGCATTTTTCTTTTTTAGAACTTATATATGTAAAGTATTATATAGAAAGTAATATTCCTTTTAAATAAAATGTATTTTTGATTTGTAAAGTTAAATAATCTAAATGAAAAGGCAAGAGATAGCAAACCTAATTTTAAAGCAATTAGAAACCAAACGATTAGATTTAGAAAAGCAATATTCGATATCAAAATCTACTATTGGTTATTTTTATATTGATAATCTTTTGCCTCAAGAATTGGTAGATAAGGCGAATTCAATTTTCCCAAATACATCAGAACTTACATTAAAAAAAAGTTTGAAACAATGTAAATATGTTTCTGCTCAGATGGATGCACATAACGCTTTACTAGAAGAAATACTATATGCTTTTCAGGATAAAAGAGTAGTGACTATTATTCAAGAAATTTGTGGAATAAAAACAGTTATTGAGGCTGATGAAAATTTGTATGCTGGAGGTTTGTCCTTAATGAATAAAGATTGTTTTCTAAATCCTCATCTAGATAACTCTCATGATAATGAAAGAGATAAGTGGAGAGTATTAAATTTACTATATTATGTTAGCCAAAATTGGAAAAAAGAAAATGGAGGCAATTTAGAATTATGGCCAAATGGCCTAAAAGAAAAATCTATTGAAGTTGAAAGTTTTCAAAATAGGCTTGTAGTTATGGCTACGCACAGTACCTCATTTCACTCAGTAAATAAGGTTCTTGTAGATGGTTCAAGAAAGTGTATATCGAATTATTATTTTTCAAATGATGCATTAACAGGTCATAAGGAGTTTCATGTAACCTCTTTTGTGGGGCGACCAAATCAAAAACTAAGAAACCTTCTTTTAAATTTTGATAATAAAATACGTATGGGGATACGAAAACTTTTTAAAAACGGGATTCGTAAAAATCCACATATTTATAAAAAATAACTTTGGAGACTAAGTCCTAGATCATAAACCATATTCGGAAAAATTAGTTTTCAACTAAATTATTAATAATTAAAGAAAGCTTTTTGGCGCCAATTTCATTCAAATGATCAGCATCATAAAAATCCTCATCTATAAACGATGGATCGTCTAATAAATTAATAAAAAGACAGTTTTCATTTTTATTTGTTAATTCTACAATTGAACTTAGTGTTTTATTCAATTGAAATTCATTAAGATTGTCTCTATATACTATATGAGCAGGTGGTGTAAAAAAAATAATTTGAACATCTTTTTCTTTACAAAAAAGTATAATTTTTTCTAGGGTATTGATGTTTGTGTTGTATAAATCAAGATTTTTATAAGTATTTCTTTCAGCATTTATTTTGCCAGTTAATTGTAATGATTTGTTGAATTCAGAATTGAAAGAAGTTCCCCAACCAAGATTGGAACATGTGATATTAGATTCTTTTTTCACATGTTTTTTTAAAATTTTTTTGATGTTTTTTTTAAAATCAATGGTTGTGACTTCAAAATGATGTTTTAATTTATGTGAAGTATCATTCATTTGATAATAAATAAGGTAGTTTTTTATTCTCCATGATTCTTTTGAAAACTCTAGCTTTTCAAATAGTGAGAAATAAGATATTGGTATAATTATAGTACTCAGCTTTGACCACCTAGATCGATATTTTTTCAAAACCTCATAATCATAACCTAAAGTTTGAGATACTTGGCTAGCGTTATAGCAATGACTTTCAAAAAAATATGGGGAAATTCCATAAAAGGTATGAGAACTACCTAATATTAGAGTTTCTACGTCATTAGAATGTATGTCAAGAAACTCTTTTTTAACTGTAAAATCATTAGGAGCTATTCTAATTAAGACTTCAATAGAGAAAAGGGCTAATAAAAAAGGAAATGAAAAAAGAAATAAATTTATGACAAGTTTTTTCATTTACAGTAATTATACTTTCTTTTGCACTACTTCAAATATTTTATTATCCTGAAGCTTTAATGTTTTAGATGGGTACTTTAGTATTAATGCGTAGTCATGAGTTGCCATTAATATGGTGTTTCCATTTTGGTTTATTTCTCTTAAAATAGCCATTACTTCAATACTCGTTTGAGGATCAAGGTTACCTGTAGGTTCGTCAGCAATAATTAATTCGGGATCGTTAAGTAAGGCTCTAGCTATGGCAATACGTTGTTGTTCCCCTCCAGAAAGCTGATGGGGGTGTTTAAAACCTTTTGACTCCATTCCAACTTTGGTTAAAACAGCTTCAATTTTAAGTTTCATATCGTTTTTGTTTTTCCAGCCAGTAGCTTTTAAAACAAATTCTAGGTTTTCGAAGATCGTTCTGTCACTTAATAATTTAAAATCTTGAAATACAATTCCTAATTTCCTTCTTAAAAACGGAATTTCTTTTTCCTTAAGTAAAGCAAGATCATGCCCAACTATAGAACCCTCCCCTTTTTGCAATGGTAAATCAGCGTATAAAGTCTTCATAAAACTACTTTTACCTGAGCCAGTTTTTCCAATCAAGTAAATAAATTCTCCTTTGTTAATCTTTAAATTGACATTAGAAAGAACAAGGTTTTCTTTTTGGAAAATAGAGGCGTCTTTTAATTCTAAAACGGTAGTTGACATAAAAAAGTAGTTTATAGGGTAAAAGTAAGAACAAAAAATTATAAAAATGATTCTTAATTAAAATATATATTCTGATTTAAGAATTAACAGAAATGGCAGTTAATAAAATGTTTAATAAGTTCACATAATTATCTTCGTTTTTATTCGTTATTCATGATTGCTTACAGTACTTTTATACTCGTTTTTTGAGCAATAATTTTCAAGATATTTTATGAAAAAGCAACATGTTATATTGGTGTTATTCCTGTTTTTTACAATAGGAAATAGTAATGCCCAGCAAACAAAAATATACACGCATGATAATGTAGCGTACGATAAAGCGTTATCCTTATACAAATCAGAGCAATATTTAATTTCTAAAACTTTATTTGAGAAAATTAAGAATAGAACAGATGATATTCAAGTAAAAGGAGATTGTACTTATTATATAGCCAATAGTGCAATTAGGTTAAACCAGCGGAATGCGGATGAATTAATGGAACGTTTTGTTGAAGATTTTCCAACCAGTAACAAACGCAACGCAGCTTTTAACGATGTAGGTGATTATTATTTTAGAAATAGCAAGTATGCTTATGCACTAAAATGGTATGATAGGGTTGATGATAGAAATTTAAGTAGAAAGGAAATAGAGCACTTTTCTTTTAAGAAAGGGTATTCGTTATTTCACACAAATCAAAAAAAGAAAGCGAAAAAGTATTTTAACAAAATTGAAGATTCAGAATTATATGGTGCGCAAGCTAAATATTACTTAGGGTTTTTAGCATATCAAGGTGATGATTATAATGAAGCATCATCATATTTTGATCAAGTACAAGATCAAGAAAAATATCAAGAGAAAATGGCTTATTTTCAGGCGGATATGAATTTCAAGTTGGGAAAGTTTGATAAAGCTATAGATTTAGCTAGTCAGCGCTTACCATTAGCGATGGATGATGAAGAGCGCTCACAATTAAATAAGATTATTGGGGAGAGTTTTTTTAACTTAAAAAAGTATGATAAGGCATTATCATATTTAAAAGAATACAAAGGAAAAAAAGGTAAATGGACCAACTCGGATCATTATCAATTAGGATATGTTTATTATAAGCGTAATGAATTTCAAGCTGCAATTTCTGAATTCAATAAAATTATCGATGGCGAAAATTCAGTTGCCCAAAACGCATATTATCATTTAGCGGAATGTTATTTAAAAATTGACAAGAAAAATGAGGCGTTAAATGCATTTAAAAATGCTTCAGAAATAGATTTTGACACAAAAATGAAAGCAGATGCTGCGCTGAATTATGCAAAATTGAGTTATGAGGTAGGAAATCCGTATCAATCCGTACCAGAAGTGTTATCAAATTATATAAGTTCATATCCAAATTCATTAGAGAAAGTTGAAATTGAAAACTTATTAATTGACTCATACATTACTTCAAAAAATTATAAAGAAGCTTTTGTTTTGTTAGAAAATAAAAGTGGGCTGAATTATAAAACAGCATTTCAAAAAGTAGCTTTTTATAGAGCAATTGAGCTATTTAATGAAGGATTGTTTGGTGAGGCTAAAGTACGTTTTGAGAAGTCATTAAAAGAACCAAGAACACAAAATTTTACAGCCAGGGCACAATTTTGGAAAGCAGAATGTGATTATTTATTAGATAATTATCAAGATGCGGTAGTTGGTTATAAAGAGTTTGCCTTAAACGATAGTATAGCTCAATATACTGAGTCTAAAAATTTAAATTACCAATTGGGATACGGATATTTTAAACAAAAAGAATATCAACAAGCAATACCGTATTTTTCAAGTTTTATTGAAGAGAATAAAGAAGATGAACTTAGGCTAATAGACTCATACTTACGCTTAGGGGATAGCTATTTTGTAACGATAGACTATTGGAAAGCTATGGAGGCATATAATGAAGTGAAGAAGAAAAACGGAGCTGATGCTGATTATGCACATTTTCAAAAAGCATTATCCTATGGTTTTGTTGGGAAAAGCGCAGAAAAAATAATTGATTTAAAGTTGTTTTTAGCTGATTATACAAATTCGCAATACACAGATGATGCATTATTTGAATTAGGTAATACTTACGTTTTAATAAACGATACTTCATTAGCAATTAAAACTTTTAATCAGTTATTATATGAGTATCCTAAAAGTTCATATGCATCAAGAGGGTTATTGAAACAAGGACTAGTTCATTACAATAATGATGCTAATGAGCAAGCTTTAAATAAATTTAAACAAGTAACAGCTAATTATCCAGGGTCTTCGGAAGCGAATCAGGCAGTAGCAACAGCGAGATTAATATATGTAGACTTAGATAGAGTAGATGAGTATGTAACATGGGTAAAGAGTTTAGATTTTGTTGATGTTTCTGATGCGGATTTAGACAATACTACTTATGAAGCTGCTGAAAAACAATTTTTAGAGAATAATGTTAAAAAAGCTATAGCTAGCTTTACAGGGTATTTGTCCAGTTTCCCAAATGGAATTAATGCCACTAAAGCACATTTTTATTTAGGCCAATTACACTTTAAAGTTGACGAAAAATCAGCTACAATTCCTCATTATATATTTGTGATTGAAAAGGAACGTAATGTGTTTACGGAACAAGCATTGGCTCGATTATCACAAGTGTATTTAGAAGCTAAAAACTGGCAAGAGGCCAAGTTAATTTTAACGAGGTTAGAAAACGAAGCAGACTTTCCTCAGAATAAAATTTTTGCACAATCTAATTTAATGAAATCAAATTATGAACTTGGTAATTACTTGGGGGCAGTTGTATATGCTGAAAAAGTATTGAAAAATATAAAAATGGAAGATGCTATAAAAAGTGATGCACAAGTAATTATAGCACGTTCAGCAATACAAACAGGTGATGAAGCTAAGGCTAGAGTAGCTTATGCAAAAGTTCAAGAAATGGCAAAAGGATCTTTAGCAGCCGAAGCATTGTATTATGATGCGTACTTCACAAATAAAGACAAGGATTATTCAGCATCGAATGTGAAAATTCAAAATTTGACAAGAGATTATTCGGGGTATAAATATTTTGCTGCAAAAGGATTAGTGTTAATGGCTAAAAACTTTTATGAATTAGAGGATTCTTATCAGGCAACATTTATATTAGAAAAAGTAATAGAGAACTTCATTCAATATGAAGATGTTGTTGAAAATGCAAAATCAGAACTACAAAGAATAAAAACTGAAGAAGCAAAAAGGAATTCTTCTATTAATGTAGATCCAATAGAAGAAGATGAAGATATGGATCAAGAAAATGATATTGATGGAAATTAACCCGATGAATTGGAGTTAATTTTCATTGTTATTAATAGTAAAAAAGCATAAGATGACAAAAAACACATTATATATACTAGTTTTAATTTTTTCAATACAATTTTCATTCTCACAAGAGGAAGAAGATAATATTGGTACAGAAGTGATTAATGTAGTAAAGCCGTATACACCTACAGTATCAGACGCTTTTAAAGTTAAAGAAGTTCCGGTAATTGAATATGATATTGATTTGAAAAAGAAGTTGTTGTCATACACAATTTTTTCAATCCCAGTAGCATCTACATTTACACCATCTAAAGGAAAAGCAGCGGTTGTAGAAAAACAGGCTCCTAAAAAACTGTACAACAATTACGCATCGTTAGCAATTGGGAATTATTTAAATGTATTGGCAGAGTTTTATGCAACTATGCCAATCAATAGTACAGATAATTTCACGGTAGGGTTACATCATCATTCTGCTCAAGGAGAAATAAAAGAAGTACAGTTAGATGATAAGTTTTATGACACAGATTTAAGTTTGACCTATTCAAAAAGGGAGAATGGAATAGCATATCAAATAGAGGGATTGTTTAAACATCAGCAATATAACTGGTATGGTACTTCATATGATTTAACAGATTTACAACGCGCAAATATTGATGCTTCACATACTTACTTTACAGGAGGGTTAAATGGTAATTTACAAGTAGATGATTCTTTTTTTAAAGGAGGAGCTATAAAATATAGTAGGTTTTGGGATACGTATGAAGCTTCAGAAAATAGCATTGTAATAGCTCCAGAGTTTGAGTTTGAAATATTGGATTATAATATTAGCCTTAATACAACATTAGATTATGTTGGAGGAGAGTTTAAAGCAATTACTCCAGGATTAAAATATTCTTACTTGAAAACAGCGTTACATCCTAATTATCAATATACGCAAGATGGTTTAGTAGTGAATTTAGGAGCTGAACTTGTATTTGGATTGGATAGTGAAAATAGTAATTCTGATTTTTATGTGTACCCAAAAATAAAAGCATCATATAACTTAGTAGATGATTTAGTGATTGCATTTGGTGGAGTAGATGGAGGTTTACAGCAAAACTCTTATGAGAAGTTTGTACAACAAAATAAATATTTAGCTCCGATGGTGGGTATTACTCCAACTCATAATCAGTTTGATGCTTTTCTTGGTTTTAAAGGAAAATTGTCTGATAAAATTAGTTACGCTATAAAGGGTTCATATTTAAATGAACAAAATAAAGCGTTATATATTATGAATCCAGTGAATGATGTTGATTCAGAAACAGAAAACTTTAATAAAGCAAATACTTTTGGGGTACTATACGATGATGTTAATACATTAAAAATTCAAGGAAAATTATCAGCTCAAATTTCTAAAAAATATGCCATAGGTTTAAGTGGAGAATATTCAAGTTTTTCTACAGACAAAGCTCTTGAATCTTGGAACCTACCTCAACTAAAAGCATCATTGTTCGGAGATTTTAAATTTACAGAAAAATGGATAGGTGGAATGAACTTGTTTTATATTGGTGAGCGTTTGGATAGTCTAAATAGTACTACTGTTTTAGTAGCTTCAAGTACTGTAACTTTAAATGGCTATTTTGATGCCAATGCTCATGTTGGATATCAAATTACAAACCGTTTCACAGCATTTTTAAAAGCTAATAATATAGCGAGTCAAGGTTATGAAAGATGGCAAAGTTATCCGGTACAACAAGTACAGGTATTAGGAGGAGTAACTTATAAGTTTGATTTTTAGTTACACAGCTGTGGGTTTATATATTTTATTGTAAGGAATTGTTCTCTCTACGATAAACATTTTTGGAAGCTGTTATTTTTGTGTTTATTTCAAAGCAAAATGTGGTTGAATACTTTATTTATGTCACTCTCTAAAAGCGCTTGGCAGTAAATTAGGTATTGCTTTAATAAGTAAGGGCAATAATAATGCGCCACCAGGAAGCATAAAAACAGTAAAGGCAGGAATGCTTTTACAAATATCTAATAATTGTTCCTTAACTTTCCCTTTCTCTTCATTATTGAGTTTTCTTGTGGTGGAAATCGTTAATAAAACAACTAGTTCTTTACTCTCATGTAATTCTTGTACAAGGCTATTTTTGTTTTTTTGCAATAAGTCAGTTACCTCTTGTTTCGTCATTTTATAAAGATATAATATACAGGTTAATTTAGAGCATAAAAAAAGAGTGAATAATTAATTATCCACTCTTTAATATAATAAAGAAATACTTATTTAGTAAGCTTTCTTTAAAATCAATCCTGCTAAAGTTTTACCAGTTTTGGCATAAGATTCACCAATTCTATCAGCATTACTATAACTTCCTCCAAATTTATCTCCTGGAGCATTTTTAGCATTAATATGTAATAGGACGTTATCTCTATTTGCTGTTTCTACAAAAGAAAGTTTAGAAGTTAATTTGGCTCCTTGTTTCATAAAACCTACATTATAACCTGGGTAAATCCATACCGCTTCAACTAATAAGGTATATTTTGCTTCTGCGTTTTCTTCAGAAAAATTAACTTTTTGCCCTTTTTTATTGACATATTTATTCATTAACTCTAAGAACTTTGGCTCGAAAACTAAATCTCTACTTGCCATCCACTGCTTTGCCCAAGCCTTTCCTTTTCCTTTTGCTTTCTTTTCTAAGTTGGCAGACTTCTCTTTGATATATGCTTCGTTAGTTAGTTTGTCTTTGTTGATTGTTAGATTATCATAGACAAATTCTACATTAATTTCTTTTTGTCCCTTGATAAAAGAAAAATCTCCTTTTTGAACTTTCATTTTCTGTCCGTAAGAAAACATTGCAAAAACTAATGCAAAAGTAAGTGTAATTTGTTTTGTCATTTTTAATTGTTTTTAAGTGTTAGTGTTACGAATATAGTTTTTTATCGTTTAAATAACAGAAATCCTAACCTTTTTCTTTTTAAGTCTACTGTTATTAGTTAAACTAATCAATTGTTTTGTTTTGGACGCTTTTACAGCAACAAAAGCACAATCAGGTTTAATTTCTATCATTCCTAACTCGTCTCGAGTAAGTTTTCCTTGCTTACAAAATAAACCAGCAATATCTCCTTTTGAAATTTTATCCTTTCGCCCACCCGAAATAAATAAGGTCTCCCACTTATCAGTAGTCGGTTGATTGTATTGAGTTAGTTCATCTGCTATATAGCTATCTGTATTTAAGTCTTCAATAAAATCGGGAGTATCTTCTTTTTCCCATTGCAATACATAAGCAGTTCCTTCGCTATTCATTCTTGCAGTTCGACCATTACGGTGTGTAAACTCTTGAGCTTTTAAGGGCAAGTGATAGTGTATAATGAATTTTATTTCTGGAACATCAATACCTCTAGCAGCAAGGTCTGTTGCTATCAATAATTGATGAGTTCCGTTTCTAAATTTGATCAAAGCTCTTTCTCGATCTTTTTGCTCTAATCCACCGTAAAAACATCCGTGAGCAATATCATGATCCTTTAAATAATTACTCACTCGTTGAATTGTATCTTTATAATTGCAAAAAATAATTCCAGGTTTATTTCCTAAGTGATTGAGTAATGTAATTAGGGCTTCTAATTTATCCTTTGTAGAAGAAATAATGGTTTGTACTTCAAGTTTAGCGACCCCTTCATCAAGGTAATTAACAGTAAGCGGGTTTGTTAATCCTACAAATCGGGGAATAGCTACTTCTTGAGTAGCTGAGGTTAGTATTCTTTTTTCAATTTTTGGTAGTCCATCGATGATTTCTCTCATTTCTGATTCAAAACCAATTTCTAACGATTTATCAAATTCATCTAGAATGATTGTTTTTATGTCTGCAGTAGAAAATGTCCCTCTCCTTAAATGGTCTGCAATTCTACCTGGAGTTCCGATAAGTATTGTAGGAGTGTGTTTTAAGTCTATTTTATCTTTTGAAAAATGTCTCCCACCATAAACAACATTCGTTTTATAGCCACTACCAAGTTCTTTTGTTACTTGTTCTATTTGTATGGCAAGTTCTCGTGAAGGAGTTATAATTAATGTTTGTATATTAGTACAGTTAGGGTCTAATTCATTTATTATTGGTAAAAGGAAAGATAGTGTTTTTCCAGATCCAGTTGGGGATAGGATAACAACATCTCCGTAAGAAGATATAGCAAGCTTCGCTTCTTCTTGCATTGGGTTTAATTTTTCAATGCCTAATTTACGAAGTATTTCCTTTTGACTTTTAATGACTTTTTCCATAGCTACAAAGGTACTTTAAAACAGAAAGGTATAGGTGTTATTTCTTAAAATGTTAAATTTGTGCGCATAGCGGAATTAAGAGGTGTATTTTATACCTATCAAAAAGGTGTATAATTCACGGAGACCTATCAGCTATTGTAATGGCTTAAATTAAAAGTAGAGATTTTAATTCATAACTCGTTTGCTTGCATCGGGATAGTTTATTTGTAATATGTCAAAACAAGGAAAAATAAAAAATGGAAATAATAAAGCTAAGCATACAAAGCTCTTAAATCAAAAAAAGAATAAAATAAGAGAAGCTAAATTATTAAATAAACAACGTTTAAAAGCGTTGGTTTTAAAAAGTAATTTATACAAAGATGCTTGCCTGTGTGGGAGTGAAAAAACTTATGGTGAATGTTGTGCGATAGCTCACAATAATATTGAAGTTGTAGAAACAGCGGAACAACTTATGAGGTCTCGTTATTCAGCATATGTAATAGGGAATATTGAATATTTAATGATCAGTCATCATTCTTCAACCAGACCTGATAAAGAGCAAAAGGATATTTTAAGTTGGACCAAATCAGTCAAATGGCTAAGTTTAGAGGTGTTAAAAAGTTCAAAAGGAAGTTCCTCAGATATTCAAGGAACAGTTGAATTTAAAGCTCATTTTGAAGAAGACAATAGTAAAGCAGTAATTCATGAAGATTCAAAATTTGTGAAGGAAAATGGATATTGGGTATATTTGGGTGAGGTATAATAGATAAAATGAAAAAATCCGTATCAATTATAAAACTTGATACGGATTTTCAACTATCATAATCTAATTAACTTTTCTTAAAACATGATTTAATAAAATGATGCTTTAATTAGCTCAAAAGCCTTTTTAATTAGCTACGAAGTTAATGGGATACATATTTATTCTTCTTCTTACTACTTTTGTTAAAACATATTCCTTTTAACAAAATCAACTACCCCATTTATGTTATATAAAGATACTAATTATAAGTATAAAGCGCAAGCAATCAATGTTTTATTTTTAGGAGTTTGTTTTTGATTTAAGGTACTCAGAATCATTTTTAAAAATCGTTGTTACTATGTCATTAGGAAGTCTGTGTGGCTTTTTTAGATTGCAATTATTTATTATTGGAGTTAATTCTTGAAGCTGTTTATTTTTCCAAAAACCTACTTTAGTATATCCAATTGCATAAATATCATTGTCTTTTTTAAAAATATGGCTATGGTAAACCCATTTGTTATCCCAACCTTCATTTTTTAAGGTAATAGTAAATGTGTCCCATAATTTCAGGGGTTTTTTATAAATCAATTTTTGGGATGCTAAAATAGGTGTGATTCCCTTTTTTATAGTGTTTTGGTATAGGTTAGATTTAAAAGTAAGCTCCAGTCTTATAAAGTCCATATAGGAAATATACCGTGTATTTGACATATACTTTAATCCCTCACAATCAAATATACTAACAATACGTTTTCGGGTAATAATGGTGTCTATAGGGACTTTACGAGTAAATAATTTTGTTATGAAAAAAATATATGCAATATGTAGCCAATAATAAATCATATTAATGATAGTTAAATATCAGTTGATAAAAATATATGTTTTTGGGGCACTTATATTTTATGGGATATACAAAGTTAATAAAAAATAAAATCCATCTATTAATATAGATGGATTTTAAATAATTGAGAGTATAACAGTTTTTTAAAAACAATATTTATTCTCGTCTTTTAATGTATCAGCAATTTGAGTTCTTAAAGCAATTACATTGGGCATGTTTGTATATTTGGTAAAACGTTTTAATCCCATAAGCATCATTTTTTGTTCGTCACCTTCTGCAAACGAAACTATTCCTTCTTTTGCATTTTTTGTGATGATGTCAATAGCATTATATAAATACAATTGTGACATTGCTATTTGGTTAGTTTGAGAAGCTTCACCGTTTCGTTTTGCATTTTTCTCAGTTCTCAAAATTGATGATTCTGCCATGTATATCTCAATCAAAATATTTGAAGCGGCAGTTAATAGTTGTTGATGGTTTTCTAAATCAGGGCCATATTTTTGTATTGCAGATCCTGAAACCATTAAAAATACTTTTTTCAATTTAGCAACAATGGCTTTTTCTTCTGTAAATAATTCTGAATAATCCGGTGTTTCAAATGAAGGTATTCCTGTTAATTCATCAGCAACAGCCATAGCAGGACCTAGTAAGTCAACATGACCTTTCATTGCTTTTTTAATCAACATTCCAACAGATAACATTCTGTTAATTTCGTTTGTACCTTCATAAATACGTGCAATACGTGCATCCCTCCATGCAGCTTCCATTGGTGTTTCTTCAGAGAACCCCATTCCGCCGTAAATTTGAATTCCTTCATCGGCACAATTTTGTACATCTTCAGAAACGGCAACTTTCAATATAGAGCATTCTATAGCATATTCTTCTACTCCTTTTAATTCTGCTTCTTGATGTGAATTACCAGCTGCTTCACGCATTGCAATTCTATCCTCAATGTTTTTAGCAGCTCTATAACTTGCTGACTCTCCAACATAAGCGTTAGTAGCCATTTCGGCTAATTTTAATTTGATTGCACCAAATTCAGCGATAGGTGTTTTGAATTGTTTACGTTCATTTGCATAATTGACAGACAATGAGGTGATTCTTCGTTGAGAATCCAAACAAGCTGCTGCCAATTTTATACGACCAACATTCAATGCATTCATGGCAATTTTAAATCCATTTCCTCTTTCTGATAACATATTTTCAGCAGGTACTACGGTATCACTAAAAAATACTTGACGTGTAGAAGAAGCTCTAATTCCTAGTTTATGCTCTTCTTCTCCCATGGTAACACCATTTGGGTTAGCTTTATCAAATTCAACAATAAATCCAGTAATGTTTTTATCATCTTCAATACGTGCAAAAACGATCATCAAATTACAGAAACCTGCATTTGAAATCCACATTTTTTGTCCGTTAATCTTATAACTTTTTCCATCCTCAGATAGCGTAGCAGTTGTTTTACCTGAATTTGCATCGGATCCTGCACCAGGTTCTGTTAAACAGTATGATCCAAACCATTCACCTGAGGCTAATTTAGGTACATACTTTTTCTTTTGCTCTTCGGTTCCATATAATGTGATTGGCATTGTACCAATACCTGTATGTGCCCCGAAAGCTGTACTGAAAGATCCTGTTCCGCTAGAAATGTAATCACAAGTAAGCATTGTTGAAACAAATCCCATTCCCATTCCACCATAAGCTTCAGGTACTGCAACTCCCAGGAAGCCTAATTCTCCAGCTTTGCGCATAACTTCTTCAGTTAATGCATAATCTTTGTTTTCAAATCGTGCTTTATGAGGGATAATTTCACGGTCGTTAAATTCCATAACCGCTTCTTTCATCATTCGTTGCTCTTCAGTAAAGTCTTCAGGAGTAAATACATCTTCACATTTTGTTTCCTTTACTAAAAACTGACCACCTCTTAATATATCTTTTTCTTCCATGATTTTTTTCTGATTGATTATTTTAAAAATTCAAATACTCCAGCAGCACCTTGACCAGTACCTACACACATTGTTACCATACCGTATTTACCTGTCATGTCACGCTTACGCATTTCATCAAATAATTGAACAGATAACTTGGCACCTGTACATCCTAATGGATGTCCTAAGGCTATTGCGCCACCATTTACATTAACGATATCTTGGTTTAGGTTTAACTCTCTCATTACTGCTAAAGATTGAGATGCGAATGCTTCGTTTAATTCAATTAGTTCAATGTCTGATTGTTTTAATCCAGCTTGTTTTAATACTTTTGGTATTGCAGCTACTGGACCGATACCCATAATTCTAGGTTCTACACCGGCAGCAGCATAATTCACTAAACGAGCAATAGGTTCAAGGTTTAATTCCTTAACCATAGCTTCGCTCATAATTAGAACAAAAGCTGCTCCATCACTCATTTGTGATGAATTTCCTGCAGTAACACTTCCTCCAGCAGCAAATACCGGACGTAATTTGTTTAATACAGCAGTGCTTGTTCCAGCACGAGGCCCTTCATCTTTTGATACGGTATATGACTTTGTAGCCTTTTTACCATTTGCATCAACATAAGTTTGATGAACAGTAATAGGTGCAATTTGTTCTTGAAAACGATTTTCTGCTTGTGCTTTTAAAGCTTTCATATGAGATTGAAAAGCAAACTCATCTTGATCTTCTCTAGAGATGTTAAACTGGTTAGCTACTGCCTCTGCGGTGTTTCCCATTCCCCAGTAATAATCTTCATGACCAGAGTTTATAACATCATAATTCAATTCAGTTTTATAACCAGTCATAGGAACAGAACTCATGCTTTCAGCACCCCCTGCAATAATACAATCGGCCATTCCTGACTGTATCTTAGCTGTTGCCATACCTATGGTTTCAATTCCTGATGAACAAAACCTATTTATAGTTACACCAGGTACATCAACAATATCTAATCCCATTAATGAAATTAAACGTCCCATGTTTAAACCTTGCGACCCTTCTGGCATTGCATTACCAACCATAACGTCGTCAATACGTTTTTTATCAAAATTTGGTAATTCATCCATCATATATTTAATGGTTTCTGCAGCTAATTCATCTGTTCTTTTAAAACGAAAGACTCCTTTTGGAGCTTTTCCAACTGCTGTTCTGTATGCTTTTACTATATATGCTTGTTTCATTTTTTATTTGTTTTAGAGGTTATTAAAAGGTATTCCTGCTTAATTTCTAAGTGGCCTTCCTTTTTTTAACATTTGCTCTAATCTTTCTAAAGTCTTTCTTTCTGTTGTTAAAGATAAAAAGGCTTCTCTTTCAAGATCTAATAAATATTGTTCAGAAACTCTTGTTGGTTCTGATAAATCTCCACCAGCCATAACATAAGCTAACTTGTTTGCTATTTTTTTATCATGTTCTGATATGTACTTTCCAGCTTCCATAGAATCTGTACCAACCATAAACATTCCTAGTGCTTGTTTTCCTAACACTTTTACATCCTTCCTTTTCACAGGTTGAGTATATCCTTGATTTGCCATTAATATAGCATGGGCTTTGGCTTCAGCAATTTGCCTGCTTTTATTTACTATAACAATATCTTTTCTTTTTTGTAATAAATTCAAATCATATGCTTCATGAGCTGAAGTTGCAACCTTAGCCATAGCAACTGTAAGGAAGTGTTCTTGTAGCCTGTTTAATTCTACATCATTTTTTTCAAAAGTATCAGATGCTCTTAACGCCATTTCTTTTGAACCACCACCACCTGGAATTACACCTACTCCAAACTCTACTAATCCTATGTATGTTTCTGCAGCTGCGACTACCTTATCTGCATGTAATGCTAATTCACAACCGCCACCTAATGTCATCCCGTGAGGAGCAACAACTGTTGGTATTCCTGAATATCGCAACCGCATTGTAGTGTCTTGAAAATATTTAACGGCCATATTTAGCTCGTCGTATTCTTGTTCAATTGCAAGCATAAAGATCATTCCGATATTAGCACCTACAGAAAAATTAGCTCCTTGGTTTCCAACTACTAACCCTTGGTAATTTTGTTCGGCTAAATCAATTGCTTTATTTAAACCTGATAGTACGTCTCCTCCAATAGAGTTCATTTTTGATCTGAATTCTACGTTTAAAATACCATCACCAATATCCTCTACTACAACACCAGAATTTTTATAAACCTCAGTAGTTTTTCTGATATTATCTAAAATGATAAAAGCATCTTGTCCTGGTTTTTTAATTTGTGTTTTTGTAGGGATATCGTAACAATAAGTCGCGCCATCTTTAACAGTGTAGAAAGAAGTATTGTTACTGGCTAACATTTCTGTAACCCAAGAAGCAGGAGAAAGTCCTTCTGCCTTCATTATTTCAATACCTTTTTCGATACCTATTGCGTCCCATATTTGAAAAGGTCCATGTTCCCAGCCAAAACCAGCTTTCATGGCATCATCTATCTTATAAAGTTCATCTGAAATTTCAGGTATTCTGTTAGATACATATGCAAAAAGTGAAGCTAAACTTTTTCGGTAAAATTCACCAGCTTTGTCTTTTCCTGCTACAAGAACTTTAAAGCGATCAACAACATTATCAATATTTTTTGTAAGCTCTAAGGTTGTAAATTTCGCCCTCTTTTTTGTTCTGTATTCTAAAGTATTCAGGTCTAATGATAATATTTCTTTTTTGCCATCAACTACAGTTTTTTTATAAAACCCTTGTTTCGTTTTACTACCAAGCCATTTATTTTCCATCATTGTATTAATAAAGGCAGGGAGTTTAAACAATTCATGTTTTTCATCAGTTGGACAATTGTCATAAATTCCGTTGGCAACATGTACTAAGGTGTCCAGTCCAACAACATCAACTGTTCTGAAAGTAGCAGATTTAGGGCGACCAATTACTGGTCCACTAAGTTTATCTACTTCTTCAATAGTTAAATCTAATTCCTTAACCATATGGAATAGACTCATGATACTAAAAATACCAATCCTGTTTCCTATAAAGGCAGGAGTATCTTTTGCAACAACGGATGTTTTTCCTAGGAATTTTTCACCATAACCATTTAAAAAGTCTAAAACTTCGTCAGAAGTTTTAGGGCCTGGAATGATCTCAAATAAATTTAAATATCTTGCGGGATTAAAGAAGTGAGTACCACAGAAATGTTTCTGAAAATCATCACTTCTTCCTTCGCTCATAAACTTAATAGGAATTCCAGAAGTGTTAGATGTAATTAAGGTTCCAGGTTTTCTATATTTTTCAATGTTTTCAAACACCATTTTTTTGATGTCTAAACGTTCTACAACAACTTCAATAATCCAATCCGCTGAAGCTATTTCTGAGATATCATCTTCTAGATTACCAGTAGAAATTCTATCTGCAAATTTTTTATTGTAAATAGGGGAAGGCTTTGATTTTAAAGCTGCAGTTAATGAATCGTTTACTAAACGATTACGTACACTTTTACTTTCTAAAGTTAATCCCTTAGTTTTTTCTTTATCAGAAAGTTCTCTTGGTACAATGTCAAGTAACAAAACTTCAACACCAATATTGGCGAAATGACAAGCAATACCACTTCCCATAATTCCTGATCCAATTACTGCAATTTTTTTAATGAGTCTTTGCATTTTAATTAGTTTGTTTTTTATTAAATATTTTACGTTGTTGTATCAAATCTACGATGGTGTTTGAAACCTCATGGAAATGAGCAATTTTTTCGGCACTTATGTTTTTATAAATGATTTCATTAAAAGACAGTACCTTTTCTTTAGAGATGTTTCTCATGTCTATTCCGTAGTCGGTTAAGAAAATTAAAACACTTCTACCGTCTTCGGGGTTTTTCTTACGATAAATTAAACCTTTATCCTCCATGTTTTTTAATGTACGCGAAAGACTAGTAGCTTCCATGCCCATTTTTGGACCTAAAGCTGTAGAGGCAGTACCATCTTTATCAATATTTAAGAGTGTAAAAGCAATAGCCATTGTTGCACCATACTTACTTGCTTCTTCGTTATATGATTTTGCAACAGCTTGCCAAGTAGCCCTTAAAACATGATCGATTGTTTTTTCTGTCATTTTTAGTATATTAGGGGTATAATTATATTGTACCAAATATAATAAAAATTATTATGCATGCATAATAAAGTAGTGTTAAATAAAAATAGCTCCAATATTGGAGCTATTTTTATTTATTTATAAGAATTGAAAATTAGTCATTTTTATAGATCTTATTATATAGGTCTAAATATTTTCCCTTAATTATTTTACGTTTCATTTTCATAGTAGGGGTAAGATGTCCTTCCTCTATACTCCAAACATCTGGGGTCAATTCAAAACGTTTTACTTGCTCCCATTTACCAAACTTTGTGTTGTGTACTGAAACTTCTTTTTGTATACGATCAATTAGTTGTTGGTTACTAATAATTAGTTCATTAGAGTCACCAAGATTTACATTGTGTATTTTTGCCCACTCTTCAATAAATTCAAAGTTAGGCTGGATAAAAGCGGCAGGCATTTTTTCACCATCACCAATAACCATAATTTGTTCAATAAAGCGAGATTGTTTAAATTGATTTTCTAATACTTGGGGTGCTACATATTTACCACCTGAAGTTTTAAACATTTCTTTTTTACGGTCTGTAATTTTTAAGAAACCATCACTGTCAATTTCTCCAATATCACCAGTGTGAAAAAATCCGTTTTTAAGGACTTCTTTGGTTTTTTCCTCATCTTTATAGTACCCCATCATTACTTGTGGGCCTTTTACTAAAATTTCTCCGTCAGTAGCAATTTTTACTTCGGTCTCTGCTAATAATTTTCCAACAGTACCAATTCTAAAACCGTTTTCACGCATATCATTAACAGATACTACAGGTGAAGTTTCCGTTAAACCATAACCTTCCATTACTGGTATTCCTGCGGCGTTGTATACTCTTGCTAGTCTAGCTTGTAATGCTGCACTACCGGAAGCAATTGCTTTTAAGTTGCCTCCTAAAGCTTCTTGCCATTTACTAAAAATTAATTTTCTAGCAATTTTTAGTTTAAACTCATACCAGGCTCCATTTTCTCCATAAGGCTTATATTGTAATCCTAAATCTATTGCCCAGAAAAATAATTTCTTTTTAATACCTGTAAGATCAGCTCCTTTGGCATATATTTTATCATATACTTTTTCTAAAAGTCTTGGTACAGCACTCATTACATCAGGACTAACTTCTTTTAGGTTATCACTAATTGTTTCTAATGACTCTGCAAAATAGATAGTTGTCCCGCAATATTGGTACATGTATAATAGCATGCGCTCATAAATATGACATACCGGTAAGAAACTTAGTGATTTAGATCTTCCTAAGTCAATAGGTAGTCTAGCAGCACTATTTAAAGCGTTGCTGGTAATGTTTTTATGAGTAAGCATTACGCCTTTAGGTCGTCCTGTAGTACCAGAAGTATAAATTAAAGTAGCTAAGTCATTTTCTTTTACTGCAGCTTTTCGTTGTTCTACTTCGTTTTGGTTACTTTCATCTTTTCCTAATTCTAAAACTTCAGCCCAATTAGGGTAACCTTCCAAATCATCAAAAGAATAGATTCCTTTAAGAGAGGGTACGTTATGTTTTATAGCATTTATTTTGTTTAATACTTCTTGACAAGAAACAAAGCAATATTTTGATTCACTATGATTTAAAACATATTCATAATCTTCCTGAGTAATTGTAGGGTAAATAGGTACATCCTGAGCACCAGTTTGTAATATTCCAATATCACAAATATTCCATTCCGTTCTATTATTCATGGAAATAATAGCGATTTTATCATTTGCTTGAACTCCTAAGCGAAGTAAACCACGACTAATAGCGTTTGCCTTATTAATATATTCTTGTGTTGATGTAGCAATCCATTCACCGTTATATTTAGTAACTAGCGCTTTATCAAGGTTGTATTTTTCTAATTGATGATAAGGGAAATCGAATAGACGTGTAATATTGATCATATATAGAATTTAAAGTTGGTAAGTATCCTTGCAAATTAGAAAAAATGAGCCGAATTTTCAAGAAAATATAGGGAAAGGTTTCATCTAAATTGTATTTGAGTTACTATTATACAATGAATTCAAATACATAATCATCCATCACATACCCATTTTCAATATCAGTTATTTCTTCAGCTATTATAGTAAATCCAGCATTATTATATGCTCTAACACCTTTTTTGTTGCCTTTATTAACGGTTAAATAAACTGTATTGCAGTTGTTTTTTTCTGCGTATTCTTTCACTCGGTTAAGCGCTAGTTTCCCTAAACCCAATCCTTGAGCGGATGTTTTTAAGTATATTTTACTTAAAAAAACTCGGTTGTCAGCTTTGATTACATAAGCTAAATATCCAATAAGATTACAGTTGTGATAAATCAACTCCCATTGATACCCTTCATCTAAATCTTGCTGTAAACGTTTTGTATTATACATCATATTCAGCATGTAATCAATCTGTCCTTGACTGATAATACCTTTGTAGTTGTCATTCCAAATTTCGGAGGCTAATTCCTGCACTTGTTTAAAATCAGCTGTTTTAATAGCTTTAAAATTTATCATTTGATATAATGGTATGAATATAGGTTCTGCAAAAATACTTTTTTAATTGGTTATTTAACCTATATTTGCAAAACAAACCGATTAGTCGGTTTGTTTTTAAAAGGTTTATATGAGTGATAAAAAAAAAGAGGTGATGCGAGTAGCAACGTATCTTTTTTCAGAATTTGGGTTTGAGAATACCTCAATGGCTAAAATATGTATAGAATCTGGGGTGTCTAAAGGATTGGTATATCATCATTTTGCGTCTAAAACAGCATTGCTTCGAGCGATTTTTAGCGAAACAACTCAAAGAATGATTGAAATGAGTGAAACTTCAGATTTGATTGCTAATCCAAAAGAACGGTTAGTGAATTTAATTAAACAACTCTTTGGTCAGTTGAAAACTGATAAGTTGTTTTTTCAATTGAATTTAAACATCATGATTCAACCGAGTACTAAAAACATTTTAAAGGATTTAATACAAGAAAGGGCGACTCACTTATTAACGTCAGTGAACACTATTTTTAAAGCTATTGATAGTGAAAATTATGAATTACTTAGCTATGTGTTTATTGCTGAGATAGACGGGATAGCATTAGATTATTTAGCGGTATTTGATAATTATCCGTTAGATAAATTAGAAAATTATTTAATTGAAAAACATGAAAAATAACATCAGTTTCAGTCAATCAGAGAGTGAGGAAACGATTATAAATTACAGAAAGCAATTGTATACTAGTTTTATAGCTCCTTTAGACGGGATGTGGGAATCGTTATATATTGCCAATGCTACTAGTTACCTTATTAAAAATGAGGGAGAAGAAATTGGTTATTTCTGTGTTGATCAAGATAAAAGTTTGAATCAGTTATTTTTAACAGCTACTCATCGTTATTTAATGAATACTGTAGTTGCTGAATTGATAAACAGAGGCTTAGTTGTTTCAGCTCATTTGAGCTCTATAGAGCCGACTGTATTTAACACCTGTTTACTGTTTTCAAAATCGATAGAAGCAAATACAATTAATTATACCTTTTCATTAGAACAAAAGAAGAAGGTAAGTATAAATACGTTGAATTTGAATAAGGCAAATACTCATGATAGTGATAGAATTAGAGCTTTTTTTAAAAATGAAATCGGTTTTGATGATTCATTTGGATATACAGATAACCTGATTAATCGCGGAGAAATATATGTAGTAGAAAAAGTGGGTGATATTATAGCAACCGGAGAATGTAGGTTAAGTGATAGTCAGCCAACTTATGCTGATGTAGGAATGGTTGTAAAACAAGATAATCGTAAAAAAGGATTAGGAACTAGTGTGCTTTCTGAATTGGTAAATATTGCAAATAAAAATAATAGAACTCCAATTTGTTCAACGACAGTAGAGAATGTTGCGTCACAAAAAGCAATAGAAAGAGCTGGGTTTTATAATTCACATACAATATTTAAAATAGAATTTTAAGTATTGCATTTAGCTATAAATATAAAAAACAGCTTTGAGAATTTCAAAAGCTGTTTTTGTTTTTATGTGATTATTATTATTTATTCTCTAACCATTTTCTAGCATTAACAAAAGCTTCTAGCCAAGGAGAAACTTCGTCTTGTCTACCATCAACATAGTTTGCCCAGTTCCATTGAAAAATAGAACGTTCAATATGTGGCATAGTTACCAAGTGACGACCATCCTTAGAGCTCATCATAGCTACGTTATAGTCTGAACCGTTTGGGTTAGCTGGATAACCATCATAACCGTATTTAGCAGCTATTTCGTAGTTGGCTTCGTCTTCTGGTAAGTTAAACTTTCCTTCACCATGAGAAATCCAAACACCTAATTTGGTTCCTGCTAATGTGTTTAACATAACAGAGTTGTTTTCTTGAATGGTTACTGATGTAAAGTTACTCTCGTGTTTTTGAGAATCGTTATGCACTAATTTTCCATGAACATCATGATCTGGATTTATTAAATCTAATTCCATCCATAATTGTGCTCCGTTACAAATACCTACCGATAAAGTATCTTCTCTTTTAAAGAAGTTCTTTAAAGCAGTGTTTGCTTTTTCGTTGTATTTAAATGCTCCGGCCCAACCTTTAGCAGAACCTAATACATCTGAGTTAGAGAATCCTCCAACTGCACCAATAAACTGAATGTCTTCTAAGGTTTCACGACCCGATATTAAATCAGTCATATGAACATCCTTAACATCAAAACCAGCTAGGTACATCGCATTTGCCATTTCACGCTCAGAGTTTGATCCTTTTTCACGAATAATAGCCGCTTTAGGACGAACAGATTGCTTTGCTTTGCTCGCAATGACGTCTGCTAACTTACCTGTAAAGTGAGTAGGGAATGTGTAGTCTAAAGCTTGGTACTTATAGTTGATAAAACGTTCTTCTCCTTTATTATTTGCACATTGCTTCGCATCTAATAAAGCTGAAGTTTTAAACCAAGTATCTCTTAATTCTGAAACATTAAAGTTAAAAGCATCTGAACCGTTAATGATATTTACTTCATTAGAAGTGGTAACTTCTCCAATGTTAAAGAATTCAACATTGTTATCCGTTAATACTTTTTCAATACTATTATCAACTACTTGTAAAACGATTCCGTTATTTTCAGAGAACAATACTTTTATTGAATCAGCTTCTCCTAATTTTGTTAAATCTAGATTTGCTCCAATATTATTATCAGCAAAACATAATTCTAACAACGTAGTAATTAAACCACCAGAAGCAACATCGTGTCCAGCAACAATTTTATCTGCTTTAATTAAATTTTGTATGGTATTAAATGCTGTTTTAAATTTTGAAGCATCTTTAATAGTAGAAGTTTCAGTTCCTATTTTATTCACTACTTGAGCGAAAGAAGAACCTCCTAATTTAAAGTTGTCTTGAGATAAGTTAATGTAGTATATGTTTCCTTTTCCAGTTTTGAAAACAGGCTCTACAATTTTATTGATATCATTACAGTTAGCTCCTGCAGAAATAACAACTGTTCCTGGAGAAATAACATCTTCATTCGGGTACTTTTGCTTCATTGATAAAGAATCCTTACCAGTAGGCACATTGATTCCTAACTCAATAGCGAAATCGGAAATTCCTTTAACCGCTTTGTATAAACGAGCATCTTCTCCTTCGTTTTTACAAGGCCACATCCAGTTTGCTGAAAGAGATACTGATGATAATCCATCTTTTAAAGGTGCCCAAATAATATTTGATAAGGACTCTGCAATAGCATTTCTACTTCCTGCAACAGGATCTATTAACGCGCTAATAGGAGCGTGACCAATAGAAGTGGCAACACCTTCGGTAGATTTATAATCCAATGCCATTACACCAACATTGTTTAATGGTAATTGTAACGGACCAACACATTGTTGTTTCGCAACCTTACCACCTACACATCTATCAACTTTGTTTGTCAACCAATCTTTACAAGCAACAGCTTCTAACTGTAATACTTGATTTAAGTAGTTATCAATATTTTTAACATCATATGTAATTTCATCGTAATTACGAGCAATAGTTTTATCATTCATGATTGTTTTTGGAGAGCTTCCAAACATATCAGACAATTCTAAATCCATTGGTTTTTCACCAGTAGTGTTTGATTCAAATGTGAAACGATCGTCGTTAGTAACATCACCTACTTCGTACATAGGTGAACGTTCACGATCTGCAATACGTTGTAAGGTATCTACATCTTTTTTACCAATTACTAATCCCATACGTTCTTGAGATTCGTTACCGATAATTTCTTTAGCAGACAGCGTAGGGTCACCAACAGGTAACTTATCTAAGTCGATTTTTCCTCCAGTATCTTCTACTAATTCAGATAAGCAGTTTAAGTGTCCACCTGCCCCATGATCATGAATAGATACAATTGGGTTGATGTCACTTTCCACCATTCCTCTTACAGCATTGGCAGCACGTTTTTGCATTTCTGGGTTAGAACGTTGAATTGCGTTTAATTCAATACCTTCACTGTTTCCTCCTGTGTCGGCAGAGGATACTGCTGCACCACCCATACCAATGCGGTAGTTTTCACCACCTAATATTACTATTTTGTCTCCATCTTCAGGAGTGTCTTTTAATGCTTGTTCAGCTTTTCCGTATCCAATACCGCCAGCTTGCATGATAACTTTGTCGAAACCAAGTTTTCTAGCGTCTTCGTCATGCTCAAAAGTTAATACTGAACCAGTAATTAAAGGTTGACCGAATTTGTTTCCAAAATCAGATGCTCCATTAGATGCTTTTATTAAAATATCCATAGGAGTTTGATACAACCACTTACGCTCGTCCATTGCTTGTTCCCAAGGTCTGTTTTCTTCTAAACGAGAATAAGAAGTCATGTAAACTGCGGTTCCTGCTAACGGTAAAGATCCTTTACCACCAGCCAATCTATCTCTTATTTCTCCTCCAGCTCCAGTTGCAGCACCGTTAAAAGGTTCTACAGTAGTAGGGAAGTTATGTGTTTCTGCTTTTAATGAAATAACCGAATTGAACTCTTGCTCTTGGTAAAAGTCTGGTTTGTCAGCTGACTTTGGTGCAAACTGAGTAACTTTTGGTCCCTCAATAAAGGCAACATTATCTTTATAAGCTGAAACAATTCCTTGTGGACTTTCAGCAGATGTCTTCTTAATTAACTTAAATAAAGAAGAAGGCATTTCTTCTCCATCAATAACAAATGTTCCGTTAAAAATTTTGTGTCTACAGTGTTCGGAATTTACTTGTGAAAATCCGAACACTTCAGAGTCTGTTAGTTTTCTACCAATTTTGGTAGCCATACCTTCTAGGTAAGCAACTTCCTCATCACTTAATGCTAAACCTTCTTGCTGATTGTAAGCAGCTATATCATCAATATCTAATACTGCTTCTGGTTGCACATCAACAACAAAAATTTCTTGATTTAATTCAGAAAATTTCTGTGATAACATTGGGTCAAAATCAGTATTGTTTTCCGTAGTACTTTTGTATTCTTCAATACGGATGATTCCTTCAATAGTCATGTTTTGTGTAATCTCCACAGCATTGGTACTCCAAGGAGAAATCATTGCAGCTCTAGGACCAATAAAAAAAGCGTCAAGAGACGCCGCGTATATTTTAGGTTGATTACCGAATAACCAAGTCAATTTTTCAATTGCCTCGTGAGAAAGTTCTTTTGTTGTTTGTACAGCAAATACTGTGCTGTTTGTGTTTCCAAAGAAATGAATCATCTATTAACTTTTTTGTTATGTTATTTAAAGATGCAAAAGTACGCATTTTAACCGATTTAATAGCTGAACTAAATGCTTTTAATTAACACTGATACATATTATTGTTAACTATTTTCTTTGTTGGATAGTAATTTGAAATAACGATTCTTTTTTTATAAATTGAAAACTCTAATTTTATATATGTATACAAAAAGAATTTTTCCAATTAAAGGGGTTTTAAAATGGACAATAAGGGATTTATTATTATTCCTTTTCTTGTCTTCAATTCCTGTTTTTTTATTTGATGTTGTTGGGTGGAAATGGTTACATGTGCCGTGGTTACCTTTGGGTGTTATGGGTACAGCTACAGCTTTTGTTATAGGTTTCAAAAATAATGCTTCTTATGACAGGCTTTGGGAAGCAAGAAAAATATGGGGTGGTATTGTAAATGCTTCTCGTACGTGGACTATTATGTTGAAGGATTTTATAACTAATGAGCATGCAAAATCAGAATTTACAAGCGAAGAGTTATATAAAATCAAGAGAGAGTTAGTACATAGGCATGTAGCTTGGTTAACAGCTTTGCGTTATCAATTACGTAAAGATAAGCCTTGGGAAATGCATTTAAAAAAGGATAGAGCTAATAGGAAATTTAGAGAGAGCCAGTTTACAGTATGTGAAGATACCTATTCAATAGCAGATATAATAAAACCATATATTTCAGAGAATGAATATAAGGAAGTTTTTGCTAAAGGAAATCAAGCATCACAATTACTGGGGATTCAATCTAAACGTTTGAGAGAATTGAAAGAAAAAGGTTTGATAGAAGACTTTAGACATATGGAGCTTGTTAATATGCTTAAAGAGTTTTATACGCTTCAAGGAAAAAGTGAGCGAATTAAAAATTTTCCATACCCAAGACAATTTGCAACATTAAATTACTTATTTGTATGGATTTTTATATTGCTTGTTCCGTTTGGTATCATGGAAGAGTTTGAGAAAATTGGTGACCATATTCTGGTAGATTTAGCTAGTCATCAATCACACACGAGTGTATTACATCAAATTCAAGTTTTTATAGGTGAGAAATTTGTTTGGTTTTCAATATTATTTAGTACGTTAATTTCTTGGGTTTTCCATACTATGGAAAAGATAGGAGAGAATTCAGAAAATCCGTTTGAAGGCGGGCCAAATGATGTGCCTATAACAAATATGAGTAGGGGGATTGAAATAGATATTAGACAATTAATTGATGATACTGATATACCTCAGCCATATGAATGGAAAAATGATATTATAATGTAGGTGAAGGCTATATTTATCATACTGAAAAAGGGATCGTATTTACGATCCCTTTTTTGTATACTGTAATCAAATATGTTTTTATTTTGATTTACGTTCTAATAAAGCCATGTAAAAACCGTCATAGCCACTTTCAGAGGCTAATATTTTTTTATCAGAAACAAATTTAAACTCATTATTAGTGGCTAAAAATTGTTTTACTTGGTCTTGGTTTTCAGATGGTAATACTGAACAGGTAGCGTAAACTAATTTTCCTCCTGGTTTAACCATTTTAGAATAACTGCATAAAATTTCTTGCTGCGTTTTTCTAATATTGTCTAAAAAATCAGGTTGTAATTTCCACTTAGAATCAGGGTTTCTTCTTAAAACACCTAAACCACTACAAGGAGCATCAATTAAAACTCTATCAGCCTTATCATGTAATTTTTTAATAGGTTTAGTAGAGTCTATTGTTTTTAAAGTCACATTATGAATACCACCTCTTTTAGCACGAACTTTTAATTTACGCAATTTACTTTCGTAAATATCCATTGCAAATAATTGCCCTTTATTTTGCATCAAGGCCGCTAAGTGTAATGTTTTTCCTCCAGCACCTGCACAAGTATCAACTACTTTCATCCCTGGTTGAACATCTAAATAAGCAGCAACTAATTGTGAAGATGCATCTTGTACTTCAAACCATCCTAACTTGAAAGCTTCAGTTCTAAATACGTTAGCACGCTCAACTAATTTTATAGCATCAGGGTGTTTAGGTAAATCAACTGTTTCAATTCCTTCTTCTAATAATTTTTCTTGTAAAGCTTCCTTAGTAGTTTTAAGTGTGTTGGTTCTTAAAATCACTTCAGCTTGTATGTTTAAAGAAGCAATTTCTTTAGTCCAAATTTTTTCTCCAAGTTCTTTAACACCAATTTCATCAATCCAATCAGGAATAGATTCTTTAAATTTTCTGATTTTAGATAATTCATCAAACCTTCCTTTAATTCTTCTACTTGGTGTAGGTTCAATTTGAGACCAATCTGGTAATTCAATACCTCTTAAGACACACCAAACTGAGAATAATCTCCATAAATTTGGACGTGTAAAAGGTTCACTTACTTCTGCTATTTCAGCATATAAACGTTTCCATCTGATGATATCGTAAATAGTTTCAGCAACAAATTTACGGTCACGAGAACCCCAACGTTTGTCACGCCTTAGAGCTTGTTCTACAGCTTTTCCAGCATACATGTCTTCATTAAAAACATCTCTTATACTGTCAATTACTGCGTATGTTAAGTTTCTATGTAATCTCATTTGGATATATTATAGGATTGAATAAATCAGCCTACAAAAGTATTGTATATTTACGAAAAATGAATGTTATGAGTCGATTATTATTTATTAGTGTTGTGATGTGTGCTTTTTTTAGTTGTAAAAAAGAAGAAAAGGAGACTATTCATGATTTTAATGTGGTTGAAATTGAAACTATTTTACAAGATTCATTGTTAAATGTAAGGGCTTTAGAAATTTCAGAAGGTAAAGTTGTAATAGCAACTTCTGATGGAAGAGCAATGATAAAGAAAGAGAACTCTAATCAGTTTGTTGAGTTTTTTAAAAGAGATACAATACATAAGCCTAATTTCAGAGCTTTAGCCTGTACGACAGCATCAATATTTACCATAAGTATAGAGAACCCTGGTTTATTGTATAATGATGGGGTTTTGGTTTATAAAGAAGAACATGAAAAAGTTTTTTATGATTCGATAGAATTCTGGAACGATAAGGAGGGGATTGCTATTGGAGATCAAACAGATGACTGTATGTCTATCATTATAACTAGAGATGGCGGAAACACTTGGAACAAACAACCTTGTGATATTGCACCTAAAGTAATTGAAGGTGAAGCTGCTTTTGCTGCGAGTGATACTAATATTAAAATTATAGGAAAACACACTTGGGTTGCAACAGGAGGGAAGGCAAGTAGAGTATTATATTCCGCGGATAAGGGCTATACATGGGAGGCTTTTGAGACCCCAATAATTCAAGGTGTTGAAACCACAGGAATCTATTCAATTGATTTTTATGATGTGTTAAACGGATTTGCAATTGGAGGTGATTATACAAAGCCAGAGGCTAATAAACAGAATAAAATTAAAACTATTGATGGCGGGAAATCATGGAGTATTGTTGCTAGAGCAAAAGGTCCAGGCTATAGAAGTTGTGTGCAATATTTGCCAAATAGTAATGCAAAGAAACTTGTGGCTATTGGATTTGAAGGAATAGATTATTCTAATGATTCAGGAAATACGTGGAAACACATAAGTGACGAAGGTTTTTATACAATTCGATTTTTAAATGATAGTATAGCTTATGCTGCGGGCAAGAGTAGGGTGTCAAAATTATATTTCAGATAACAAAATAGGAGCAAATTTGCTCCTATTTTGTTATCTGAAATTATCGAGGTCTATGATCATGTGGTACATCTCTTTCTTTTCCAGGACCTCTATGGTCTTTAAATTTCTTAATTAACTTACGGGTAAAGTCTTCTTCAGCTTTCTTGAGTAAGATGATTTTTTTTGCAGGTAAAAATCGAATTAAATCTGATGTTAATTTATTTCGCTCTTGATGCATTCTGTTTTGTAAATCAATTGATTTTTGTAAAATATTTTTCGCGTCACTTTCTGAAATAGTATCGAAACCTTCTTTCAGTTTTCTGCGTAACTGTCTTGATTCATTACGTAATTGATGGTGCTTTTCTTCCGAGGAATTGTAGATTGGCCAAAATTTTTCAGCTTCACTACTAGTCAAGTTTAGTTCGGTTGTAATATGTGCTGCTTTTAAAGCTTTTATTTTCTTCCTTTTTGGGTGCTGTGCAAAAGCTGTACTAATAAATAGTATCGCAATTAATAAAGGTAATAGTTGTTTCATTATGTGTGTTTTTTATTTCGTTTTATAGTTCACTATCATAATAGTCATCAGAAGTAGTTTCTTCAGATAAGTATTCTAAAATGTTTTCATCTTCAATATTTAAAAAAGAAATATTGTCTAGTTCATTGGTTTCGATTTCATATAAATCAGCAAGTTCAAGAGCTGAAATATTTAGGTCTTCAGTGTTTAAATATTCTTCAAATGCTGCATATTCAATATCGTCAAAAGTAGATAAATTTAAATTACTTGGGTTTAAAATAAAGAAACTTAAAGCTAATATTGCGGCAATACTAGTAGCATATAAGAATTGTTTTTTGTTAAATAACTTAATTACTTTAGTTTTTGTAGGTATTACTTTGTTTAAAATTTCACCCTCTACATTGTCAAAGTAGTTTTCAGGTGTTGTAAAACCTGCTTCTTTAGGTAATTCAGATTCGCTTTCTTCTATAGAAAGTTTGTTTAATAACTTCTTGTCAAAATTGTTAAAGTATTTGTCAGGAGTTGTAAAGCCTGTTTTAATATGTTTTTTATTCTTGTTCATTTGTTCCTTAGACTGTTATATATCAAAAAGGTTTAATTGTTTAAGATATATTGTTCTATTTTTTTAGTTGCAATATGGTATGAAGCTTTTAGGGCACCCTCAGAAGTTTCTAGAATTTCAGACATTTCTCGATATTTAATGGCGTCAAAATACTTCATATTAAAAACCAGTTGTTGTTTTTGCGGAAGTGTAGCAATTGCTTTCTGAAGTTTCAATTGTGCTTCATCCCCATCAAAATGATCATCAGCAGTTAAGTTGTTAAGTATTGTGAGTTGCACTTCTTCTGTGGCGCTATTGTTTTTTTTAGCGCGTTGGTTGATAAACGTAATAGCTTCATTTGTGGCTATGCGATACATCCACGAGTATAATTTGCTATCCTCTTTAAATTTATCAATGTTTTTGTATACTTTGATAAAGGTATTTTGTAGCACATCATCAGCATCATCATGGTCAATTACAATTTTCCTAATATGCCAATACAGTCGTTCCTTATATTGCCTCAATAATTCCTTAAAAGCGTTATTTAAAGAGCTAGGGTTTTTAAGTGATGTTACGAGTTCTTGTTCTGTCATCTTTTCTTGTAAGACAATATGACTTTAAAAATAAGAAAAGGTTTAATAGTAGCTATTGATTAGTGTTAAACATCGTTAAAAGACATAAATAACCGATTAAAAGCAAAAAAAGTTTTGATGACATGCTTGACTATTATATATTTGTATTATTATTTTAAAGGGTTAGTGTTAAAACTACATATTAAAAGCCCCAACTTTTTTGTGTAGTCACTAAAAAAATAAAAGACGAAACTTATGTTTCGCCTTTTTGTTTTTATAAAATAACTGGTTTTATGCAATAGATTGCATTTCCACAAGCCTCTTGTACATACCGTTCTTTTCAAGTAAATCATCATGATTACCTTGTTCAACAATCTCTCCTTTTTTCATTACGATAATTAAATCGGCATTTTTAATAGTAGAAAGTCTATGTGCAATAACTATAGATGTTCTGTTTTTCATCATGTTTTCCAATGCAACTTGTACCAGTTTTTCTGACTCAGTATCTAAAGCTGAAGTTGCTTCATCTAAAATCATAATTGGTGGGTTTTTTAATACAGCTCTAGCAATTGCTAAGCGTTGTTTTTGTCCACCAGATAATTTACCTCCGCTATCTCCAATATTGGTGTCAAATCCTTTAGGAAGGTCTTTTATAAATTCATAGGCATTAGCGATTTTAGCAGCTTCAATAACTTCTTTGTCAGATGCGTTTTCTGAACCTAATTTGATATTGTTTTTTATAGTGTCATTAAACAAAATAGAATCTTGGGTAACTAAGCCCATTAATTTACGCAAAGACTGTTTGGTTGTATTACGGATGTCTGTTCCATCAATTGAAATGTCTCCTTTATTAATATCGTAAAAACGGGTTAATAAATTTGCAATAGTAGACTTTCCACTTCCAGATTGACCAACTAAGGCAACGGATTTTCCCTTTTGGATTTCCAGAGAAAAGTTTTTCAGTACATAATCATCTTCATATTTAAAAGAAATATTATTAATATTTATGGATGTCTCAAAATTATTTTTTTCAAGAGCGTCTTCATTATCTTTTAAAACGGAAGTGTTGTTAAATATTTCCAAAACTCTATCAGCTGCTGCATTTCCTGATTTTACCCTATAGCTAGCTTTTGATATAGCTTTTGCTGGAGTTAGTATTTGATATGCTAAAGACATAAACCCAATAAAATCCCCTCCTAAAAGAGATTTGTCGACTAAAACCATTGTTCCTCCATACCATAATAATGAAGCTATAGTTGCAATTCCCAAGAACTCACTTGTTGGAGATGCAAGATTTTGCCTATTGATTAGTGTATTTGAAAAGTTATAGAAGCGTTGTGTAGATTCTTGAAATTTTTCGTTGAATTGTTTCTCAGCAGTAAATCCTTTTATAACTTTAAGTCCGCTTAGTGTCTCTTCTAATGTAGATAAAAATATTCCTTGCTCATTTTGAACTTTTTCAGAATGTTTTTTTAGCTTTTTTCCTATAGTAGAAATTATGAAACCTGATATAGGAATGAATAAGAAGACAAATATTGTTAATTGTGGACTTATCAAAAACATTGCTCCAATTGCAAAAATAATGGTTAGCGGTTCTCTAACGATAAGCTCTAGGACGGATAGTAATGAAATTTGCAATTCATTAATGTCTCCAGAAATTCGGGCAATTACATCTCCTTTTTTCTTTTCGGAATAATATGATATTGGTAAGTTTATTACATTTTTATAAACAGCATTTCTTAAATCTCTTAAAACTCCATGTCTTAAAAAAGTCATGAAATAAACGGCCAAGTAGCTAAATATGTTTTTAAGAAAAAACATGCTGATAATTAAAATAATCATATATAACAAGGCTTGCTGTGGCCCTTCATTATCTGAAGTTGTAGTTACTAGATAATTAATGTAGTCTTGAGCAAATGATTTTATATCTTTTAGACCGTGATAAATGGGTTTTACAGTGATTCTTTCACTTTCTCCAAATAAAACATTAATCATAGGGATTAGCGATATCATAGCTAATGTACTGAAGAATGCATAGAATATATTACAAATAATATTTAAGCCAGCAAATTTCTTGTAAGGCTTGATAAATGGTGAAAGTTTTTTTAAGTATTCCATTTATTTGATGTTCAAATCGTTGATAATAGCACCTATTTTGTTGTCTAATTTCCCTTGAACTTTTTCAAAATCATCAATAGTTTTTAATGTTTCTTTTACACTGATGTAAAATTTTATTTTTGGCTCAGTACCACTTGGTCTACATGCTATTTTACTACCATCTTCGGTATAGTAAATTAATACATTTGATTTTGGAATGTCTAAAGGATACTCTTTGTCGTCAACTAAGTTTTTCATAGTTGACGATTGGTAATCTTCTAGCATAATAACTTTTGAACCGTTTAGTTTTTTTAATGGTTTTTCTCTAAAATCAACCATCATTTGTGCAATTTCCTCAGCTCCAGAAATTCCTTTTTTAGTTAATGAAACTAGGTGTTCTTTGTAGAAACCATGTGTTACATATAGTTTTAATAACTCCTTGTATAATGAGCTGTTATTAGATTTTGCTTGACTTGCAATTTCACAAGCTAATAAAGCCGCGGTTACAGCATCTTTATCGCGAACAAAATCTCCAACCATAAAACCGAAGCTCTCTTCTCCACCACCAATAAATGCTTGCTCAGGGAAGTCTTGAATCATTTTAGCGATCCATTTAAAGCCAGTTAAGCCAACTTTGCATTCAACACCATAATAGTCAGCCAATTCTTGCATCATTGGAGTAGATACTATAGTAGACCCTACAAAATCATTGTCACCTAGTTTTCCCTGTTTTAGCCATTGACCAATTAAAAAATCTGTCATGACAATCATGGCTTGATTTCCGTTTAATAATACTAATTCATTATCATTATCTCTAACTGCAATTCCTATTCTATCAGAATCTGGGTCAGTACCAATAACAATATCAGCATTTATTTCCTCAGCCAATTTCATAGCCATTGCTAGTGCTTCTGGCTCTTCTGGATTAGGCGACTTTACTGTAGGGAAATCACCATCTGGTTTAGCTTGTTCCTCAACTATATGAATGTTTTTGTATCCAGCACGTTTTAAAGTTTCTGGTAAAATAGTAATTGAAGTACCGTGTAATGAGGTGAAAACGATAGATAAATTATCACGTTCTGTACCTTCAAAACTTCCATTAGCCACAGAAGCAGTAATAAATGCTTCATCCAATTCGGTATCAATTAATTCAATTAAGTTGTCGTTTGCGTCAAAACTAATTTCTGCATAATCCAACTCATTTATGGCATTAATTATTTCAGAGTCTTGCGGAGGGACAATTTGTCCACCATCATTCCAGTATACTTTATATCCGTTATATTCTGGAGGATTATGTGAAGCTGTTAAAACAATACCGCAATCACAACCTAAGTGCTTTACTGCAAATGATAATTCTGGAGTAGGACGTAAGTCAGAGAATAAAAATACTTTTATTCCATTTGCAGAAAATACATCAGCCACTAATTTTGCTAATGATTTTGAATTGTGTCTGCAATCATATGCAATAGCAACTTTTAATGTTTTGTTTGGGTTTTCTTGCTTTAAATAATTTGCTAGTCCTTGAGTGTTTTTTCCTAAAGTATATTTATTTATACGGTTGGTTCCAACCCCCATTATACCACGCATACCTCCAGTTCCAAATTCTAAGTTTTTGTAAAAACTTTCTTTTAGTTCTTCAGGATTGTTGGCTATAAGTTCTTTTATTTGATGTTGAGTATCCTTGTCAAAAGTTGGAGTTAACCATGTGTTTGCAACTTCAAGAGTTTCTGGTGCTACGTATATCATTTTAAATCTTAAATAAATGGTGTGTAAATGTAATAAAAATGAATTATAGTATTGAATCTATAATTCTTCTTCAACTTTATAACGGTCTTGATTTTTGTTATTTCGTAATACTAATTCCCCTAAAAAACCAGCAATAAATAGTTGTGAACCAATAATCATACTTACAAGTGAAATGTAAAATTGAGGGCGTTGTGTGATTAGCCTACCAGTTTGGTTTAGGATGAGTTTGTCTATACCTAAATAAAACGCGAAAATAAATCCTATAAGAAATAACAAAGATCCTAAGGCACCGAACAAGTGCATAGGCTGCTTTCCGAATTTTGAAAGAAAAGATATTGTTAGTAAATCAAGGAATCCATTTATAAATCTGTCCATTCCAAATTTTGTTTTTCCGTATTTTCGAGCTTGATGTTGTACTACTTTTTCGTCTATTTTTCTAAAACCAGCGTTTTTAGCTAATACAGGAATATAGCGATGCATTTCACCATAAACGTCTACATTTTTTACAACTTCGTTTTTATATGCTTTTAATCCGCAATTAAAATCATGAAGTTTTAAACCTGAAGTTTTTCGAGCGCACCAGTTAAATAGTTTTGAAGGAAGATTTTTAGCGAAAACAGAATCATATCGTTTCTTTTTCCAGCCGGAAATTAAATCAAAACTTTGGTTTGCAATTAAATCATATAGTTCAGGAATTTCCTCAGGGTTATCTTGTAAATCAGCATCCATTGTAATAACTACATTACCTTCTGCTTTTGAAAAACCAAGATGTAATGCTTGAGATTTACCATAGTTTCTTAAAAACTTAAAACCTTTTACATTATTATCTTCTTGTGAAAGTTCATTGATTGCCTTCCAAGAATTATCGGTAGATCCATCATCAATAAACAGTATTTCATAGGAATAGTTATTAGTTTGCATCACTGAAATGATCCAAGAGTGTAACTCTTTTAAAGATTCGTCTTCATTAAGAAGCGGAATGATAACAGAAATATCCATATAAATTATGATTTCTTATAAATGCTGTATTTCAAAATAGCTGAAGAGATCATTGCTGTTACAAAACCAGTAAATAAACTAGGAATCATAACACCAACAAAATTGTTAAAATGAAAATTTTCTAAAAAATCTTGTTTCATTTTTGTGATATCATCAGGACTAGTTTTAGGGAAGTTACTCAAATGTTCAGAAGCTTTTATCTCTAATATTTTATTTGCAAAATCGGGTTCAATAAAACTAGCGTGAATAAATTGGTACACCCAATAAATCAAGCCACTTATAACTGCTATTGCAATTCCAGTTTTTAAACCATCTTTTAATTGAAAATTTTCAGTAGCATTATTTTTAATTCCGATAAAAATAAATAGAATAATGAATGCTAAACTGATTAATCCGTAAGTAAAATTATTTTCAGTATGTATATTTTGTAAATACTGTATGATAAACAGACCAGAGATTATGATCCCTAAACCAAGGCTATAAGTGATTGTTTTTTTAAACATTTGAATTTTAGATAGATGCTGTTATTTTTTTTGAATTAAAGAAAACTTATTTTAGTTTTGCATTTAATGATTGAACAAATGTAGTAAATCGTTATATAAAAAAGTTTAAAATATTTTACAAATAAGTTTTTTGAAACAGATTTAAAGTAATATATTTGCACCTCGAAAATGTTAAGATTAAGAAAATGAAACAAGGTTTACATCCAGAAAATTATAGATTAGTAGCGTTTAAAGATATGTCTAATAACGATGTGTTTTTAACTAAGTCTACTGTAGATACAAAAGAAACTCTTGAAGTAGACGGAGTTGAGTATCCATTATTCAAATTAGAAATTTCAAGAACTTCTCACCCATTTTACACTGGTAAATCTAAGTTAATAGATACTGCTGGACGTATTGATAAGTTCAAGACAAAATACGCAAAATTCAAAAAGTAATTTATCGTATTTACTAGATATTAAAAGCCTTCGAGAAATCGGAGGCTTTTTTGTTTTTGTATATGTATTATAAATTTTAACTTTGATTATTCAATTCAGAAAACTTTTTTATGAACTATATTCTTTTTGACGGACCAGTACGAAACCAATTGTTACCGTTTACTTACACCAGACCAGTTGCTGATATTCGTATAGGTATTTTAACTATTAGAGAAAAGTGGGAAAAACACCTTGGGTTTACAACGTCAACAATAACGGAAGAATATTTGTCGCATAAATACCCAATGGTAGAATTCGAGCAAAACGTAATGATAAATGCTTCTTTTTTGCCTAGCGATGAATTGGTTGCTATGATTAAAAATTTGTCAGAAAATCAAGCTATTTTTTGTGATGATGAAATTTTAGCATTTTTTACAACAGAAGGACAAGAAGACGTTGATTTTGAAACTTATGAAGTTTTTGATGTAGACTGTGAGTACATTAAAATAAATAATACTTGGGATATTTTCGCAAAGAATGGTGTGGCTATTCAAGCAGATTTTGACTTATTGACTAAAGGATTAGTTTCTGAGCCAATTCCAGAAGGAGTTCAGTGTATAGCGCGTGAAAATATTTTCATTGAAGAAGGAGCTAAAGTGTTATTCTCATCATTAAACGCTTCTAGTGGGCCTATATATATAGGAAAAAATGCTGAGATGATGGAAGGGTGTGCTGTTCGAGGACCTTTTGCATTGTGCGACTATGCTACTTTAAAAATGGGAGCTAAAATTTATGGTGCTACCACAATTGGACCACATAGTAAAGTTGGGGGAGAAGTTAATAATTCAGTAGTTTTTGGTTTTTCAAATAAAGGTCATGATGGTTTTTTAGGAAATTCTGTTATAGGGGAGTGGTGTAATATTGGGGCTGACTCTAATAATTCAAATCTTAAAAACAACTATGCTGAAGTGCGATTGTGGAATTACGAGACTGAAAATTTTTCAAAAACAGGGTTGCAGTTTTGTGGTTTAATGATGGGCGATCATTCTAAATGCGGTATTAATACCATGTTTAATACGGGTACAGTAATTGGAGTTTCTGCTAATGTTTTTGGAGGTGGATTTCCTAGAAACTTTATTTCTAGCTATAGTTGGGGAGGTAGTTCAGGTTTTTCAACGTATTTAACTAAAAAGGCATTTGAAGTTGCCGAAGTTGTTATGGCTCGAAGAGGGATTGAGTTTTCTGAGCTTGATGAAGCAATTCTTACTCATGTGTTTGACGAAACAAAAAAATATAGAAAGGATTAAATTTTATAAAGAGATCTTTAAAACAGTAATTACTTTTAAGTAGTTACTGTTTTTTTGCTTTAGTAAAGTAAGACATGTGTATTATCACTAAAACTGAAAATAAATAAACGGCTGAAAATCGGCAGCGTAAGTTTGATAGCATAAAATACTAACTACAATTACTACGGTAATTTTAAGTGTAAAATGACTGTCAATAAATAATTGTTGTGCTCTTTCTTTAAGCTTGTATGGTAGCCAATGCGCGATATAACCTAACAACATAATAATAAATACACTTTTATATTCTATAAGTAATTGTAGTGCACTGTCTATGTCCATATTATAGCAAATTTGGTGGTATTGTTTGCTAATATGTTCCATGCTATTTCCTCTAAAGTATACCCTTGTGAAGGTTATAAATGCAAATGTTAACGCTATTTTCCAAGCCAACGTAATAGGGTTGTTACTTTTTTCGTACGGACTTACTCGTCGCCAGTATTTATAAACTAATATTCCAAGACCATTTAATCCTCCCCATATCACAAATTTCCAAGATGCACCATGCCACAAGCCTCCAATAAGCATAGTTAACAGTATATTTATATTCGTGTTAAAATGTTTTATAATTTTAGGGAATATTAAACATAGGATCATTACAAATACTAATAGGCCTGTAATTATAATTGTATAGGTATAGCTTTTTAGTGCAATTAATAATAGTATTAAAAAACTCAAACAAATTATATACGATGTAGTTGTTCCGTTTCTGTTTCCTCCTAAGGGGATATATAAATAATCCTTCAACCATGTAGATAGGGAAATGTGCCATCGTTTCCAGAAATCACCACAATTAATTGCTTTGTAAGGCGAGTTAAAGTTTTTAGGTAATTGATATCCCATTAATAATGCAACTCCGATAGCGATATCAGTATAGCCAGAAAAATCGCCATAAATTTGTAGTGAATACCCAAACAGGGCCATAATATTGGTGAATCCAGAAAACATTTCTGGAGCATCAAAAACCCGATCTAAAAAGTTAGCGGCAATATAATCGGCAAATATCATTTTCTTAATTAATCCTATTAAAATCATGTAAACTGCCTTGCCAAAATCAGTAGCTGTAATATTGATTTCCTTTTTTATTTGTGGAATAAAATCAGCAGCTCTTACTATAGGTCCAGCTACTAATTGGGGGAAAAAACTCACGAAAAAACCAAAATCTAAAATATTATTAATTGGCTTTAATTGCTTTCTGTAAATATCAACACTATAGCTAATAGTTTGAAAAGTATAAAACGATATCCCAACAGGAAGTATTATACTGTCTACAGTGAAATAATCATACTGACTTATGGTGTTTGTCCATAATGCCAAGTGGTTTATGACATCATAGTCTGTTTTAAAAAGGCTGTTAAAAGAATCGGTAAAAAAATAAGCGTACTTAAAATAACATAAAGTTGCTAGATTTATAAATACACTAATCCCTACTAATAGCTTCTTTTTTAATATTGATTTTGTGTGATAAATTCCTTTCCCGATAAAAAAATCATTAACAGTACTGAAAAGTAGAATTCCGATGAATAAGCCACTGGTTTTGTAATAGAATAATAAACTTATTGCAAATAGATAAGGTATGCGCAGGTTTTTCTTCTTGTAAACAATAGCGTATATTAAGTAGACTAATGCAAAGAAGATCCAGAAGCTTATTTGTGTAAAAAGTAATGGAGTGTCTTCAGAAAAACTAAATATGTCAAGCAGTCTATTCAAAATTATATTATTGTTTAATTATTTTATGTAGCAGACTATTTGGTTGGTAATTCATTTCTTTCTCCCATGAATTTACTAATGCTTTTAGTAGTAAATCGGCTTTAATATCATATCCTTTTCGTGTAAAATGAATTCTGTCCTTTGGCATTAATTTATTGGTATACCATTTTTGAGAAGAGTTTAGTCCTCCCATAATCTCATATAAATCCCAAATAGCCATTTTATATTCTTCTGATAATTCATAAATTACTTTAGCTGCCAATTTTGTGTTTGGGTTTGCGAATTCCCTTTTGTAGTAAGAATCGTTTGGTACGGTAAGTAAAATAGCACAATCCGGATTTGCTTTCTGAATAGAATTGATTAATTTTTCGTAATAGGCTTTGAATTTTTGTGGTTTGAAATCTGTAGTGTAGGTATCGTTTGTTCCTATGGAAATGATAAATAAATCTGGAGTGTATAAAAGCATTTGTTTTTCAAAGTATGCGCAACGATCATAAAAAGCAAAACTTGCACCATTAACGCCAATGGTAGTATATTCAATACCAGAATTATCGTTCATAAATTCTATTCCCATCATTATAAATTCAGAATCATCTGAATTATCTATTCTTTTAATGCAAAAATCTAATTCAGTAACGGTTTTGTTTAGTGTGAATTCGATATAATGAGCATCGGAATTTATGATTGTTTTTGCTACGATATCTTGATTATTGAGGAGTACTTCATAATCAGAAGTCCATTCGTCATAAAACACTCGTAGTTTGTTAAAGTTATAAGTGTCTTTCGAATAATTTTTATAATTAGCATTTACGGTAATGTTAGCAATTGAATCTTTAAATTTAGCGCTAACGCCTTGTAGTCCCCATGCTACAGAATCATTCCTTGAACAGCGGTATCCTTTCCATTCACCATCAAAAATAACTTTGTAATTTAACGGATTATTAGTTTTTGCCATTTTGTACGGAAAAACTAATCCACGTTGCCCTTTAGCTTTAGGGCTCATATTTTGTAAGTAATGACGCAATCGGTTGGAGTACATGTCAGCCTGAATATGAGAGCCTCCAATATGAAAAACATGCAGCTTTTCTTCCTCATTGTTGTATATATTATCTAGCTTCTGATATAGGTTTTTAAAAGTAACTGAGGAGTCAGCATGTTTTATATTGTTTGCTTCCCAATTAATAAAAGGGTAGTGTTGTTGTAGGCTATCGGATATGATATAATCCTGCCCAAACATAACATAACTGCTAACAATGAATAGAATATTAATTAATAACTTCATTCTCAAGTGTTGGTTTAGGTTGTTTAAGGTCTAGGTATAAAGAGGTGAAAAATAATTCAGAAATATACTTTGTGCCTTTTGGGGTGAAATGAATATAATCTCCTCCAACTAAATTTTGTTTTACCCAATGTGAAATTGAGTTTTTTCCGCCCATTGCATGAAACATATCCCAATAGGCAATATTGTTATTGATACACAGTTCTTTTAATTGCTCGTTTAAATAAGGGAGTTGTTTATAAGTGACCATTTTTCCGTTTACTGATGTAGCTAGGTCGGTCGGACCAATAAATAACAGGCTCATACCTGCATGTCTTCTTTTTAGCCATTTAATTTGTGAGTGTAAACGTTTGGTGTAATTGGTAACGCCAATAGAGTCTTTTATATACGGGACAGTATTTCCACCAAACTGTAAAATCATGATTTTTGGTTTCAATTCTTTTATCATTCTACCATAATCTGTAGCGTCATTTTTAGTAAAAATAGTTCCTGAAGCACCTCGCATAGCTACATTGTCTATTTGTATTCCTGAGTTTCCATCTAGTGTTAATCCGTAAAAATCAGGACTAACTTTTCCTATTAATACTATTTTAAGATCTGAAGGAGTTTTAGTTAATTTAATGGAGTAGTTGTGATAATTCCCATCCTGTACTAGGCTATCTTGTTGTATTAATAAGTCTTTTTCATACACTAAAATTTCTATAGGATATGAGCAGTTCCCATAGTGAAGTCCGATATTTTTAAAGGCTCTAAACTTTCTGTATGCAATAGTTGATTTTTTAATAGAAATACTTGCTGTTATTATTGGTAGTGAGTCAATTAGTAAGCTGTCGGTTATTACATGGGTAAATCGTGATGATGATAAGAAAGCGCCATATTTTCGGTGTTTAAACTTCTTTTGAGTAGGATCAAAAACAGCATGTCGCACCCAAGTATCACTATGCTCAACAACTGCGCTAATTTGATGGTATGCTTGTTTTATAGGGATAAATCCTGGGCCACTACCTCCATACATTTTTTGTAATCGGTTGCGTAAATATCCCGTAATTCTATCTCCTTCTAATTGTGAGTCACCATAATGGATAATTCTACAATTTTTACTACTCAACTTTTCTTTTAATTCGTTTAAGAAATGGACGTTGTTTTTAGGGTAACAAATACGTTCAATTGAGGTAGTGTCAATTTTTGAAAAATCCAAAGTTGGAGTCACTTCTTTTCTTTCGGGAGATGGTTTGTGTGTTAATAAGGAGTCAATTCCTAAGTTGATGGTTTCAACTTCTAATGGAGTAATAGATGTTGTTATGTTATCAATTATTTTGATAGGAGAAATGGTGTCCTTTTGTAGTTCGAAGAATGAAGTGCTTGTGGGGTACTTTAAATGATATTGATCTAAATAAAAACCTTCTTCTTTTGTTGTTGTATTTTCAGTGGTTAGAAAAAGAAGCCCTCCTAAAACAGCTAATGTAAGTAGCATGAAGAAAGCAATAGATATCGGCTTAATTGTTTTCAAGAGAGATTATTTTTTACTTTTAAACACCTTCTTTAGGTGTAATAAATTGATAGGGTTGATTCCTAAGCCATGAATGTTCTTTCTAGAAAATCGAATAACCTGATCATAATACAAAGGAATTACTGGAGCATTATTAATAACAATAGAATCCATTTGTTGGTAAAAACGGTGTCGTTTTTTCAAGTTTACCTCCTTTAAAGCATTTTCATATAAATTATCGTATTGGTCGTTTTTAAAATGAGTGTAATTTGGCCCGTTTGGTGTGAAGTTTTTAGAATAGAATAACGATAAATAATTCTCTGCATCTGGATAATCAGCAACCCAACTGGCTCTAAAAACAGGAAGTGTTCCTTTTGATTTTCCTTCTTTTAAAGTAGATGATGTTAATAAATCAATGGAAACCGATAGTCCAATTTTTTCTAATTCTCGTTGTATGTATTCGCATAAATCTACATAAGAACTATTGGTAGCGATAGTTATTTTAGGTTCAGTAATTCCAGATGTTTCCTTAAACTGTTGTACCAATTTTTTTGCTTTTTCTGGTTGATAACTGAATCCTTTTAAATGATTAAAACTAGGTAGTCCTTTAGGTATAAAACCATTTTCAGCAGGTGTACCAATTCCATTTCGTAAATATTTAATCATGGTCTGGCGATCAAATCCGTAATTTATAGCCTTACGTATTAATTCTGATTGAATTTCAGTTTGCTTGGAGTCCATGTAAAAACCCAAATATTCAGTATTTAAATAATCACCTGATACCATGTTGACTGTATTGGCGTATTTATCGCGTAGTTTTCCTGTGGCGGTTAGGAGTTCATCTTTATAAGAAGGTGCTAAACCAGAAATGAAATCGATATTTCCTTGAGAGAATTGTAAAAATTCACTTTGCTTGTCGGTTAAAAAAGTAATTGCAACAGCTTCTAAATACGGTAGATTGTTTCCTTTGGAGTCTTGTTCATGGTAATTCTCGTTTTTTCGCAAGACTAATTTAATGTTTTCTTCCCATCGTTTAAATTTGAAAGGACCTGTTCCAATAGGGTTAGCCCTGAAATCATTTCCGTAATGAGTAACAATCTCTTTTGGTAAAACCGAACAATATTTTGTAGTCAATACACCTAAAAATGCAGGGAATGGTTGTTTGAGTTGAATGATAAAAGTCGAATCGTTTTTTGCTTTGTAAAAAGCTACTTGTTGTAAGGTGTTACTTCCTGGTGAGGCAGTTTTTTCACTAGTTAACCTGTTAAAAGAATACTCAAAGTCAAATGCAGTAACTGTCCGTTTATTGTTTTTAAATAAATTGTGTTCGTGAAAAAAAACATCTGTTCTTAAATTAAATAGATAGGTTTTTGCATCCTCAGATATGGTCCAGTTTTTAGCAATGTCTGGTTGAATGTTCAGGCTGTCGTCTAATTGAACTAATCCGTTAAATAACTGATTACATGCCCAAATAGCTGAATTGTCTTTTGCAAAAGCAGGATCGAGAGAGTTAATGTTTTTGTATTCATTATATCTGAATACTAAATGATCTTTATCAGATTTGGTTTTAGAATTACAAGCAATAAGTAATGTGAAAATTACCGTTGCTATCAGTTTGTATTGTAGAAGTTTTACTGTTTTCAAATTGGTTTATTAGTTGTATTTTTGCATCCGCTATTTAAATGATAGCTAAGCTGTTCAAATATAAGTAAGATAATCAAATGCAAGAAAGAAAAAAAGTAGCTTTTTATACTTTAGGTTGTAAATTAAACTTTTCGGAGACTTCTACGATCGCTAGAGGCTTTACTGAAGAAGGTTTTGATAGGGTAGATTTTTCTGAAGAAGCTGATATTTATGTTATAAATACCTGCTCGGTAACAGAAAATGCTGATAAACGTTTTAAGAGTATTGTTAAGCAAGCTCAAAAAATAAATTCTGATGCATTTGTTGCTGCAGTTGGCTGTTATGCACAATTGAAACCTGAAGAGTTAGCTGCAGTTGACGGGGTTGATCTAGTGCTTGGAGCAACGGAAAAGTTCAAGTTGACAAGTTATATAAACGATTTGTCAAAAAATGATATGGGAGAAGTACATTCTTGTGAAATAGAAGATGCAGATTTTTATGTTGGGAGTTATTCAATTGGTGACAGGACAAGGGCTTTCTTAAAAGTGCAAGATGGTTGCGATTATAAATGCACCTATTGTACAATTCCATTGGCAAGAGGAATCTCTCGTAGTGATACTTTACAGAATGTATTGGATAATGCAGCTGAAATATCTTCAAAAGGAATAAAAGAGATCGTATTAACGGGAGTTAATATTGGAGATTATGGAAAAGGAGAGTTCGGAAATAAAAAACATGAGCATACTTTTTTTGAATTGGTAGAAAAGTTAGATGATGTTGAAGGTATTCATCGTGTAAGGATATCGTCTATTGAGCCTAATTTATTAAAAGATGAAACAATTCAGTTTGTAGCAAATTCAGAAAGTTTTGTGCCGCATTTTCATATTCCATTACAAAGTGGTAGCGATGAGTTGTTGAAAAAAATGAAGCGTCGTTATTTAAAGCAAACTTATACAAGTAGGGTAGAAGCTATTAAAAAACACATGCCAGATGCCTGTATAGGTGTTGATGTTATTGTTGGTTTCCCAGGAGAAACAGATGAGTTGTTTTTGGAAACGTATAATTATTTAGCAAATTTAGATATATCCTATTTACACGTATTTACTTATTCTGAAAGGCCAAATACTGAAGCTGTCGATTTTGAAGGAATAGTACCTATAAATGTGCGTAAAAAGCGTAGTAAAATGTTACGTGGCTTATCAGCTAAAATGCGTGGAGTCTTTTATGAAAAGCAATTGAATACAGAACGTACTGTTTTGTTTGAAGATGAAAATAAAGAAGGATATATTAATGGTTTTACAGAAAACTATGTAAAAGTAAAAACGCCTTGGAATCCTGAATTAGTAAATACCTTGCATAAGGTTAAATTAACTAATATTGATGAAGATGGATTGGTGCGATTTGATTTTGTAGGATAATAGTATATTATGAATAAAACATAAAAAAAGCCTGATGTAATTACATCGGGCTTTTTTATGCTGAAATAATTTATTGTTTTGGTTTATATTTTTATTCCTACAGGTAGTAACCCTCTGTATTGTTTATTTTTTCTAATAAAGCTAACTATGGGGGTGCAGGTAGGTACAACGCTTAAATTTCGCTCCTCAATATTTTCAAAAACATGTTTTATAAAAATATTTTGAAAATCACTTTCGTTTATTTCTTCTGGGATATTTATTTTTGTCAGAAAAATTTTTCGTTCTTGTAAAGAGTATTCAATTGTGGCTAAATGGTTGTCAACAATCATTTCAAATTGTCTTAAAAAATCGTTGTCCTTCAATGTCAATTCCATAATCATAGGTATAGGTTTTTTTAAGGTTGATAGGTTGGGTAGTGTTGTTTTTTCTTCAAAACAGACTCTAAATATACGACAACGAGCTGAATTTAACAAAGGTTAACAGGTTTAACTGTATGAAATTCATTAATTTAAATATTTTTTACAGCTAGTTAAGCTTAATTGATTAAATTTATAGCATTAAAACTAACCGCATGCAAGATCATAAAACTCATGTGTATTTTGTTCCTGGAATGGCTGCAAATGCTAAAATATTTGAGTATATAAAATTACCAGAATTGGATTTCGAAATTCATTATTTAGAATGGGAAATTCCGCTTGAAAAAGAAAGTTTAGAAGCGTACGCGTTACGAATGACAAAAAAAGTAATCCATAAAAATCCAATATTACTTGGGGTGTCTTTTGGTGGTATATTAGTACAGGAAATGAGTAAGTTTATTACAACTAAAAAAGTAGTAGTTGTCTCAAGTGTTTTACACGAAAAGGAGTTTCCTTACCGTATGAAGCTTGCTAAAAAGACTAAGGTATATAAGCTATTACCAATACGGTTGTTTTCTGATGTAGAAAAACTTGCAAAATATGCTTTAGGAGAAACAATTAAAGGACGCGCAGAACTTTATAAAAAATATTTATCAGTAAGTGATGAAAAATATTTAAATTGGGCAATTGAACAAATTGTTAATTGGAAACAAACTCAAAAATTAACCAATGTGGTTCATATTCATGGTAATAAAGATAAGATATTCCCAGTTCAGAATATAAAAGGAAATGTGATTCAAGTAAAAAACGGAACGCATGTAATGATTATTAATAAATATAAGTGGTTTAATGAAAATTTGCCAGAGTTATTAAAGGATTAAAAATTTTCTAATAAAATAGTAACAAATGAAACTAATTAAAAATATAATATTCGGAATAGGTCTTATTTTTTTAGCTGGATTGTTTATAAATTCAATGCCTAGAAATGTAAATAATAGTCCTAAAATAGAGAAGTCAGAAAAACTAGTTGACACAAGTTTTGTTAAAAATTACAATGTATATGCATTAACATTGCCTAAAAATTTAATTTTCGCAAATGAGAAAGTGCCAATGAATATGCCTGATGTAAAAGAACGTATTGATAGGGAGTTTTTGGTAAATACATATTGGCAATCAAATGGTTTTTTGATGTTTAAACGAGCAAATAAATACTTTCCCATTATTGAAAAAATATTAGCAGAGGAAGAGGTTCCTGATGATTTTAAATATTTAGCATTGATAGAAAGTGGGCTAACAAATGTGGTTTCTCCAGCTGGTGCTAGCGGTTTTTGGCAAATAATGAAAGTCACTGGAAGAGAGTATGGTTTGGAGGTAAACGGAAATGTTGATGAGCGCTATCATTTGGAAAAAGCTACTCGTGTTGCTTGTAAATATTTAAAGGATGCTAAAAATAAGTTGGGGAGTTGGACTCTTGCAGCGGCTGCATATAATGGAGGAATGTCAGGGATGTCTCGAAGATTAGCAAAACAACAAGTTACTGGATATTTTGATTTATTATTAGGAAGTGAAACATCTAGATATGTGCCAAGAATTGTTGCGTTAAAATATATATTTATGCAACCCCATAGTTTTGGGTTTAATTTTGAGAAAAAAGATTTATACAATAGTATCCCTACAACAAAAGTGGTTGTTGACTCTGTGATTACCGATATGGCGGGGTTTTCTAAACATTTTGGAATTAATTATAAGATTTTAAAAATTCATAACCCTTGGTTAAGAGAAGGGCACTTAAATAATAAATCAAAGAGAGCTTATGAAATTGAAATCCCCCAAAAAGGATATTATACCAATTAAAATGAGTACAATATTATTTCTTGTTTGTATAGGGTTGTTAGCTGGGTTTTTAAGTGGTATTTTGGGTATTGGTGGGGGAGTAGTTATGGTTCCGTTATTATTACTGGTGGGATTTACACAGCATCAAGCTCAAGGGACTAGTTTAGCGGCAATGTTGCCGCCAGTTACATTATTGGCAGTATTACAGTATTCAAAAGCAGGTCATGTCGATTGGAAAATGGCGTTAGTTATTTCTGCTACATTTATTATAGGTGGGCTATTTGGGGCTAAATTAGCAGTTGCAATTAATGAACAGTTACTAAAAAGAATATTTGGAGTTTTAATGCTTTTTATCGCGATTAAAATGATTTTCGGAAAGTAAAATTAACTGTTTTTCTATCTGCGATACAATTTACATTTTCGTTATTTAGTAAAAGCAAAACAGATTAAATGTTGTTTTGTGTCGATGAAATACATATATTAGTAAAATAAATCATTTAATGCTGATATATGAATAATCGAATTACAATACAACGCCTTATCCAGGAAATTCTTTTATCAAATACAATTGATGAAAAAAGAGCTAAAAGAAATCAAGTTATTACTCTTTTTAAAGAGGCAGAGTTAATTAAGTCAACCCCTGTTGTAATTCGACTAAATACTACTTTGGCTTTGCAAGAGGCAATAGATAGCTTTATGGTTCATGATAATCATTCATCTAGAGAAGCATTAACAAATACTTATAAAGTTGTTAGTGATTTATTGGCTAACGATTTTAAAGCAGCATAGCATTAAATTTATTTTAAATAGTTCAACGAACTGTTTAATGATATAATAAAGGCTGAGTCAGTAATGACTCAGCCTTTATTATTATTTGCTGTTTGAATTACTATCTCCTGCTAAGTGTTTATAATAATAAATTAGTTCCTTACTTTACATAAAAACATTCTCACTAATTTTGGTGATGGGTAAATTAGTCAATTATTGGTATTGTGATTTTATGTTGCCTTTGTTAGTTTTGGTATGGTAGTTGAAAAGTATTTCACGACCAAAAATATTTTAGATATGAATCATAAGCTAGAAATACAGAAGTTAATATTAGAGATACTTGCATCAAAAGTAATTGATGAGAAAACTAGTAAAAGAGAGTTAGTTGTTCAGCTATTTAAAGAAACGGAATTAGTTGCATACACACCAGTAGCTTTAAAAATAAATACTATTTTAGAATTGAAAGACGGAATAGATAGTTTTATTATTCATGATAGTATGACTTCGAGAGAAGGTTTAAAAGCTTTATATGTTTTTGTTTCTCAACTTATGATCGATGATGTATTAGATAGCTCTAAAGTAGCGTAACAATATATTTTCTGTTTTTTTTAGGCTTAAATAAACGTAAAAAGCAAGATGAAAAAACATCTTGCTTTACTATTAAATAAACTATAAATTTGAACTAAGGCCAAAATATATTTCACAAGATATTGATTTTAAATAATATACGCAAACAAATGAACTCAGGTATTTATTTGGTAGATGTTAGTCTGAAACAATTTGTTCACGACGGTTACTGTCACTAATAAGTAATGAATTCAATCCATTAATGAATTCATTAGTTTTTTTTACATAACTAGAGTTTAGTGAGTTATTAGTTTTAAAAACCGACCTGTCATTCTTCTTAATTCCTATAATCTTATTGTTATGATCAATATAGTAAACTAACGAAAGGCCTAAAGCATGTTTCATATTTTTAATCTCACTTGAAAATTGATTTTCACGTTCATCAATATAAAGAACATTAATATGTTTGTTGAAGGCCTTAGATTTTTTTCTAGTAGTATTTTTGTTATCCCAAAACACCACTACAAAATCAATATCTTTTTTATATGTCTTTGCAAGTTTGTTTAAAGAATTGATTTCAAAATCATTTCTTATACACCATGATGCATAAGTAACTAGAATAACAGGTTTTTTAAAATAACTATTGATAGAAATTAAAGCTCCATTTGTATTCTTAGCTTTAAAGTTATCTAAATAGGTGTTTACTAAATTCTTATTCACAAACTGATTGAAAAGTGCTTCACCTGTACTGTTATTATGATTTAAATAAGCATTATTAGCTGCTAGCTTATATGTATTGATATGAGCATGTATTGCCTCGGAGAATAAACTGTCTTTTAGAGACGTTTGTGAAAAGCTTAATAAGTTTGTTAGTAGGAGTGTTAGAGTAATAATTTTAACCACCATAGACTATATTTTAAAATTCAACGTCTAAGTCGGTTTTCTAGGTTACTTAAAGTTAGTGATTTTTTGCGTCAAAACGAAAAATAATCGACTAACAGTCAATACATTGGGTCAAAAGTAAAAAACCTGCTATAAGCAGGTTTTTATAAAAAGTTATTGACTGTTTTATTAGCGTCTTCGTTGGTTTCCTGTGTAATGTTGTTTAGGTCCTTGAGAACGTTTCATTTGTTGTTGCATCATTTTTATTTGATCATTAAGCATACCGTGTTTATCCAAGTTTTTAGCTTCTTTTAATAAATTGGCAGCTTCAATTTTTCTATTTTTACTTACAGCAATTCCCGCTAAAAACATTTTTGCTGCAGCCATATCATGATCGAAATTTAAACCAAGTTCAATTGCTTTACGCAAGTACTTTTCTGATTTTAACGGAGCGTCTTGGTATCCAAATTGACCTTTTAAAAAGTTCCAGTACCCTAATTGCTTATTAGTTAATGCTCCTTCAGGGTTTTTAATTTTTTCAAGCATTGTTTTAGCACCTTCCATATCTTGCTTTTTAAGCTTAAACATAGTGGCTAAAATTATTTCATTTTTAAAATATAAAAGTATAACTAGCGCTATGATAAAGATTAACATTATACCGTTACCAATGTTTCCTTCTGTGAATTGCCACACTGAAATAGTTAAAAGACCTGCTGCAATTGCTAATTTGATGTTTTTATTAAGCATTTTATATATGTTTAACTGTCTATTTGTAAGTTTGCAAAGCTACATATTTTATTAGAAACTACATTGTTAATATATATAGTTTCAAATAGATTATTTAAGCAGTATATTTGCATTAACAATAGACAAAGAATAAAGATTTAATTTTTTTTATTTTACACTTGTCAGTGTAAAAACTCTTTGTATATTTGCGCTCACATTTTAGCAGGATACTAATGCTGAAATTTTAAATTAAGTAAGAAAGTTTTTAAAGATACGATAAAATGAAAAGAACGTTT
>Ga0209291_1000168_pt1 | contig 64664 bp, 67 predicted proteins | sample GOMGulsemesocosm_FD_184633 | JGI IMG/M metagenome (GOLD analysis project Ga0209291, IMG submission 184633) | Methane-oxidizing microbial communities from mesocosms in the Gulf of Mexico - GOM9B Gulf of Mexico (SPAdes) (version 2) | ecosystem: Environmental > Aquatic > Marine > Cold seeps... | reverse complement strand
CTTCCTTTTTACGAAGGCGTGATTTCTCCTGTAATTGCAGCACTTTTTTTACCAGTGCATTTTGTGTACTACTTATGTATTGCATGTGGCAAATATATGAAGTATCAAAGTATTTTGTTGATACACTCAGTGCTTAAAATTTATGATTGAATTTTATAGGAAAAAATAATTCATTTTTTATGTAACAAATTGGTACACTTTGCGTTCTAATAGTAATATCAAGTCATCATAATCATCAATCAAAATAACACTCATCATGTTAAAACAATTCTTTATTATCTGCTCTGGAGCAGATACCGACCTTTTAGATAATTGCTCAAAAGGAGAACAAACCAAATATGCTGGTATTGGCGCAACTGTTTTTTTTACAGCGGTTATGGCTTTTATTGCTGCTAGTTATGCCTTGTATACCGTTTTTGATAATCTTATAATTTCAATGGGCTTTGGATTAGTTTGGGGTCTCTTAATTTTTAATTTGGATAGGTTTATTGTTTCTACTATTAAGAAAAGAGATAAATTCATTCACGAGATAATGCAAGCTTCTCCTAGAATTTTATTAGCAATGATTATTGCAGTAGTCATTTCAAAACCCTTAGAATTAAAGATTTTTGAAAAGGAGATTAATCAAGTACTCTTGGAGGAAAAAAATACAATGACACTGGACAATAAAGATCAGATAGCCTTGCAATACACACCAAAAATAGTTGAATTGACTTCTCAAATAGAAAATTTAAAAAAAGAGATTTTACAAAAAGAGACTGAGGTAAATAGTTTATATAGTACTTATATAGCTGAGGCGGAAGGTAGAGAAGGAACCAAATTACTTGGTAAAGGTCCTGTTTATAAAGAGAAACGAGATAAACATGATGCTATGTTAATGGAGTTACAGGAATTGAAAACTACCAATAAAGAAAAAGTGTCAGTTATTGAAGGTCAAATTGCAACACTAAATGATACTTATGAAACTCAATTGTTAACTACACAGCCTATTATTGATGGATTTGACGGGTTAATGGCACGCGTAACTGCTTTAGGGAAATTACCGTGGTTACCTTCTTTCTTTATTTTTATATTATTCTTAGCGATAGAAACATCTCCTATTTTAGCCAAACTATTGGCTCATAAAAGTGAATATGATTTTAAGTTAGAAAATCAAGAATCGGAAGTTAAAACATGGATGCAACAACAAGTTCATGAAAGGCAGAATAACTTAAAAACCAATAATGCAATAAGTAATAAGGTGTATACTGATATACAGGAAGCGGAAGAATCATATCAATACAAAAAGAAAAAATCGGAAGAATTGATTCGCTTACAAGCAGATGTGTTTTATGAAAATCAGAAGAATGCAACGGTGTAAATCATCTGCAAATAAAATACTATAACTTGTATGTAAGGATATACTAATGTTGCAGACAACCTATATCAAATAGATATAGGAATGAAAAAGTTTATCGTAATAGTATTGTTTTTAATTAGTTTTTTAGGCTTTGCTCAAACAGTTAAAGATGTAAACAAAGTTTCTGATGTAAGTATTACGGAACGATTTCCGAATAAATTAAATGATATGTTTATTGCCCACGGAAGTTATGAACGTTGGGATACAATGAGTCAGCTGTCCTTTGATTTGTTGAAAAAAGGAGGTGTTACAGAAACTCATTTGATTGATCTAAAATCTCGTAAAACCTTAATTACATCATCAAAATTTATTATTGGGTTTGATGGAAATGATGTTTGGATGAATAAAGACGGAAAATTTCCAGTTGAAAGAGCACGTTTTTATCACAATCTATATTTTTATTTCTATGCGATGCCTTTCGTATTGGGTGATCCAGGGATTAGCTATTCAAGAGTAAAAGATTTATCATTTGAAAATAAAACCTATACCGGGTATAAAATCACGTACGGTAGTAATGTAGGTGATTCCCCAGAGGATAATTATTTTGTTTATTTTGATAAAGCAACACATCAAATGACTTGGTTAGGGTATACCGTTACTTATGGAGATGATAAACCAAGTACAGAAATACACTATATTAAATATATTGATTGGCAAAAAGTGAATGGGTTGTTATTGCCAAAGAAACTGCAGTGGTATGATTCGGAAAATAATTTGCCTGTAACACCTAGTAATGTAGCTGATTTTGAGAATATTAGTGTTTTTGCGGGAATAACTGATGCTTCAAAATTTTTAATGGCTGAGGATGGTTTGATAGGAGAGAAGTAGTTATTAGTGAACAATAGGGATATGTTCATTAAAAATCCATTTTTTTAGTAACTTTTTATTTGTAGAAATTTCAGCAAATACATAAATATCGCTTTCAAAACAATATGAATGTTCCGCGTACTCAATAACCACTTGATTGTCACAATAACTGGAATGTAAAAAATAGAGTTCCTTGTTTTTTATAAGCACATAACCAACATGATTACTAAGCCCAACAAAATAGATCCCATCAGAATAGGTTTTGAGTAAGTTCTCTTTTAATTTAGGATATTCAATATTTCTGTATATTTTTAATTCTTTTCTGGCTTGTAAACTTAAAGCTTCATTTAAACCAGGCTGCTGCGCCATTTTATATCGGTTAAGTTTAAATCCAAAATGTCGTAGTGTTGTAGACACAAAATAACCGCAAGCAATTTCGCCTTGCATGGGAATGTTGGTGTGGCCTTCATAGGCCCAAGTAGTACCATACCAATGAGGTGCAATATTATTTAATAGAGTATTCAGAAAATAATGGGATACACTATCTAATGTTTTTTGTGGAGCATCAGTATACTGACTTTTAAAGTGAGATCTCTTATTTTCTATTACATCTAATAGGTTATTGTAGTTCTCTTTAGGAATGAAGTTAATATTGAGTTTGGTAGAGTCGAGTATTATCTCATTGTATACATCTTCATTATCCAGTATTGGTGCTATGACAGTAAATTTATCGGGAGTATTATCCGTTAAATTCTGATGTTCAGCTTGCTTTTTACAGCTAAATACTAGTATAGTTGCCAGTATAATATAAGTAAGTCTCATAGTATACATAACGCTGAAAAATTATAAATCTTGTTTACACTCGTAATTTACTAACAATGCTACTACATAGCTATAGCTTTTAATTCCTTTTTGTTGGTTGTTGCTTTTTAGAAATAAATCATAACTATATTTTAAAACTGGTTCAATCGGATTTTGGTAACTGTTCCAGAAATCTCGGCTTTCTTGAAAGTCCTTGCGGATACCTAAATTTAGTTTTTGCAATAAAAACTCGTATTTGTTTATGTCTCGTCGGTATAGTTCACTCAAACAATATCGTACGGCAAAGTTTGCGCCGGCATAATTAAAATAAACGTCTGAATTTTCCATACAGGCCAAATAGCCTATGAAGTTTGTTTCGTTTTCTGCAGCATACCCAATTTGATGAGCTTCTTCATGACAGCTTACCAAGGGGAAATGATATTTTGGAATGAGGTAATTTACTTGTGCCTCGTTAGTAAATGGATTTAAATAGCCACTATATCCCGAATAAGTTAAATTGAGCGACCATAAGGATTTTTTGATACTCCTAGGTTGGTATTTTAAATCAGGATATTTTTTTTGTAATTGTTTATAGCCATTAGTAGTTCTTTGAAACACTTGTGATTTGGTATGTGGTATAACGGCTTTTATAGTGTCATTAGAAGTTATTTTTAAATGAATGGCGTTTGTTTTTTCGATAAATTTTTCTGTAACCATTACTAATTGCTCAGTAGTATATTCTTTATTTAAGTTTAGTGTTTTGTATAATGGGTTTCTATAATAATTCATACCCCATAATAGATGAAATACGAAATAAATAACGGATAGGAAAGCAAGTATGCTAGTTAAGGTTTGCTTTGGTTTTTTTATAAAGTGTTTTCGGTTTTTGTAACACCATCTTATAATAAATAGAATAAGTAGGGCATATAGTACATCTCCAACGGAAAAAGGAATCCATCCTAGTAAGTATCGTAATACCTTTGAAATTATAGGGTATAATCCGTTGCTATAGTATTTTTCTATAAAATCAGGGTACTGTGCTAAAACCTTAATAAGTACTATCTGTAAAGGAAATAATACTGCTAGAAGGATCTTTTTATTTTTAAACATTTCTTTATTAAAAATCCCTGCTCTTATTGGAGAAGGTTAGGGTGAGGTATAAATGTACTACTTATTATTTGAATTTGGGTGTTGAGTATTGGGTGTTAAAAAAACATTTCACTTTTTTTTGAATACTGAATACTGAATAAAACTCACTATCTTTGGCGCATAAAAATGAACGTACAATGAATCAAGAAATAAGAGAGTTAGAACCAAAAGAACTATGGAATAAATTTGCTGATTTAAATGCAGTACCTCGTCCGTCAAAAAAGGAAGAACGTGTAATTGCGTTTATGAAAAAATTCAGTGAAGATTTAGGATTAGAGACTGTAATTGATGCAGTTGGAAATGTAATTGTAAGAAAGCCAGCTACTCCAGGAATGGAAGATAGAAAAGCAGTGGTATTGCAATCACATTTAGATATGGTGCACCAAAAAAATGCAGATGTTAACTTTGATTTTGATACTCAAGGGATAGAAATGTATGTTGATGGTGATTGGGTACGTGCAAAAGGGACTACTCTTGGAGCAGATAATGGTTTAGGAGTTGCTACAATCATGGCAGTTTTAGAATCTACAACAATACAGCATCCTGCATTGGAAGCATTGTTTACTATAGATGAAGAAACTGGAATGGGTGGAGCTTTCGGTTTAAAAGGAGGATTACTTAACGGTGATATTCTTTTAAATTTAGATACTGAAGAAGATGACGAAATTGGTGTAGGTTGTGCAGGTGGTATTGATATTACTGCAACAAAATCATATGCTGAAGAAAATACTCCTGATGGAACTGTTGGGTATTCTATTGAAATTAAAGGATTAAATGGTGGGCATTCAGGAATGGATATCATCAAAGGATTAGGAAATGCTAATGTATTCATGAATCGTTTGTTGTTTAAAGGATATGAAAAATACGGATTACGTGTTTCTTCTATAAAGGGAGGGAGTTTACGTAATGCGATTCCTAGAGAAAGTTTTGCAACAATAGTTGTAGATAAAGTTAGTGCAGTCTCTTTTGAACAAGAATTAGCAGCTGAGGTTGCTAGTATAAAAGCTGAATACGCAAGTTTAGAAGCTGATTTAGAAGTTGTTGTTTCACCTACTGCATTGCCTGAAAAAGTAATGGAGCTAGGGGCACAGGAAACTGCAATTAAAGCTATTTATGCTGCTTTAAATGGAGTGCATAGAATGAGTCCGGATATTGAAGGATTGGTTGAAACATCTAATAATGTAGCAAAAATAATCATAGCTGATGGTGAAGCTACAGTTATGTGTTTGACACGTTCATCGGTAGATTCTAATAAAGACGACTTAGCAAACAAGTTAACATCTTGTTTTGAGTTAGGTGGTTTTGAGGTTGAATTATCAGGTTCTTATCCAGGATGGACACCTAATATGAATTCTTCAATTGTAAAGTTAACTGCTGAAATTTATAAAAAAATTAATGGAGAAGAAGCTAATGTAGCTGCTTGTCATGCAGGTTTGGAGTGTGGTATTTTAGGAACTCATTATCCTGAAATGGAAATGGTTTCTTTTGGCCCAACTATTAAAGGAGCACACTCTCCTGATGAAAGAGCATGTATATCTTCTGCTAAAAAATACTGGAATTTCTTTTTAGAAGTATTAAAAGAAACTCCTAAAAAATAACAAACTAAGTTTGATTTAATAAAAAATGCCTCGAAGTTAACTTCGAGGCATTTTTTATGTAATATTTTTTAATACTAGTTTCCTACTTTTACAAGCTCAACATCAAAAATTAAGATTGCGTTTGGAGGAATTACTCCGCGAGATCCTCTTTCACCGTAACCTAAATATGGAGGTATTACTAAACGTGCTTTTTCACCTTCTTTTAATAACATAATTCCTTCATCCCATCCTGGAATAACTCTACCAGTACCGATAGCGAAAGAGATAGGTTGACCTCTATCTACTGAAGAATCAAATTTAGTTCCGTCTAATAATGTTCCGGTATAATGTACTTGTATATTATCACCTCTTTTTGCTGCTTTTCCTTCAGTATTTGTTTGAGTGATTTTATAACGTAATCCTGTTGCAGTTTTTTCATAGCCTTTAGCAACCTCTTCAATAGTTTTGTTCATTTCAGCTGTTGCTTTTTCTTGCGCTTCTTTTTCTACTGCAAAATGATCATTGAATAATTTAGCAGCGTCAAATTTCTTTGCAGCACTTCCTTTTCTGATTATTTTCACCGATTGGATAGTGTCGTTTCCAGCAATTGTATTAACAATATCTTGTCCAATAACTACGTGTCCGAAAACAGAATGTACATTATTTAAATGTGGGGTAGGCTTATGAGTAATAAAAAACTGACTTCCGTTAGTTTTAGGACCTGCGTTAGCCATTGATAAAATACCTGGTTTATCATGAACTAAGCTAGGATCAAATTCATCTTTAAATTTATATCCAGGATCTCCAGTTCCTGTTCCTAATGGACAACCACCTTGAATCATGAAATCAGCGATGACTCTATGGAATTTTAATCCATCATAATACATTTTTCCTTTGTAGTTGTCAGAAACCATTGTATTAGTTCCTTCGGCTAAAGAAACAAAGTTAGCAACGGTAATGGGTGTTTTTTCGTATTCTAACTGGCAAACAATTTTCCCTTTGTTGGTATTGAATTCAGCGTACATTCCGTCTTCTAAGTCTGGATATTGTTCGTTACATGCTGTAGCAGCAAAAAATAATGATAAAAATAGTAATTTCATGTTGTTCTTGTTTATTAATTTTGTTTTGGTTTTAATTCTTTTAGGTTAACAGTGCATATTATTGGGGTATTGATACCTATTTTTTTTCTATCTCCACTGTATCCATACGCCAATTGAGAAGGGAAAATAAATTTAATTTCCTCGCCAGCTTTTATCATTTTTAAACCCTGACGAAACCCTTCAATAATTTCTGCTTTTTGATCTATAAAATAGGTTTTATTACCAATTTCATTTGTACTGTAAATTAGATTATTGTTTAAGTCACTTACTGAATATGTATATAATATTTGATCACCAAAATTAGGAGTATATGTGTTAATGGTATCTTTTTTTATATAAGTGTACTTAAAGCCCTTACCAGAGTTGAGGTAGGTGTTAGTTGAGTCATTTTTGATATATGCTTCTATAGCTTCGTTTTCCAATCGCATAATTTTTTTAGTACGATCAATAGAGCTTTGATAATTTCCTGACTTAATAGTAACGGGTTTTCTGGCTTGTGGTTCTTTACACGAGGCAAAAAATAGTATAATGATTAGTATCGATAGGTATTTCATTAGCTAAGCTCTTTTTTATAGCTTGGTAATATACTAATAAATTTTTCAAGAGTTTCATTAAGCGATAGTTTGCTTACTCCTCCAGCTGCGTTAGTATGACCGCCACCATTAAAATGAGCTCTTGATAATTCATTTACTGAAAAATCACCTTTTGATCTAAGGGATATTTTTATAAGACTACTGTTTTGATCTTCTTTAAAAATAGCGGCTAATTTTATGCCTTGTAGTGATAGTGCGTAGTTAACAACACCTTCAGTATCGCCTTTTTGAGCATTAAATTCATTTTGTTCATCGGCTGATAAGCTAATATAAGCGGTGTTTAATTCAGGGATAACTTTAAGGTTATTTAATGATTTCCCTAAAAGTTGTAACCTATTATAGGAGTTACTATCATAAACGTTTTGATGAATTTTAGCATTATCAATTCCAATATCAATCAAGTTAGCGATTACTCTATGTGTGGTACTTGTAGTAGATCGGAACCTGAAGGATCCAGTATCAGTCATAATACCAGTATATATGCAATTGGCAATATCAGCATCAATACTATTTAAACCATCTAAAGCATCAATAAAATGATATACCATTTGACAGGTTGAACAAATAGAAGTATCGGAATATGTTACTTCTGCATATGAATCAGGTTGCTGATGATGATCAATCATGACGAATTTAGCAGTAGCTTTACTAAGTATTTCCTGCATATCACCAGTTCGGTGTAATGCGTTAAAATCTAAAGTAAAAATTAAATCGGCATTATTAATTAAGTTATCAGATGCTTCTTTGTTCGTGTCATATAATATGATGTGTTCACTTTCTGGAAGCCATTTTAAGAAAAAAGGAAAGTCGTCAGGCACAATTACCTTAACATTCTTCTCTTGTTTCTTTAAATATAAGTATAAAGCTAAAGTAGATCCTATAGCATCTCCGTCAGGTCCCTTATGACAAGTAATTACAATGTTTTCAGATGATTGTAATAAAGTTTTTATTTTTTTTATATCTTTTGCCTCCATAATTATTGCGAATATAAGTATTCAAAAAAAAATATGGCACAATTTATGCCTTAAATGACACAATGAATGGTGTCGTTTTGATAATTTCTTAACTAATGTATATGATGTTGTGTTAGAATTATTACATTCGCACCGAATTAAACAAAACCTTTAAAATAATTCAAAATGAAAAAAAATTACATTTTAAACAGTATTCTATTAATGGTGCTATGTGTTTCTTTGTCTTTTGCACAAGGAAATAATCAAGCTTGGCCAGAAATGGTAAAAGTAGAATCAGGATCTTTTATGTTAGGAGCTAATAAAAAAGACATGCAAGCTGAAAAAGATGAGAAGCCACAACGTAAGGTTTCTGTTAAAGAATTTTACATGAGTAAATTCGAAGTAACCGTTTGGGAGTGGAAAGAATATACAAAAGCGAACAAATTAAAAATGCCTGCTATGCAAGCATGGGGATGGAATAATGATTTCCCTATTACTAATGTAACTTGGGAGCAAGCAATTGAGTTTTGTAACTGGTTAAGTGAGAAGCAGGGGTATACAAAAGCGTATACAAAAGTAGGTCCACGTTATGTATGTGATTTTGATTCTAACGGGTTTAGATTACCAACTGAGGCAGAATGGGAATTTGCAGCTCATGGTGGTAGAAAAGGAAAAGGATACAAATATGTAGGGTCTAACGATTTAGATTTAACTTCATGGAATGTTGACAATAGTGGCGCTAGACCACATGCTTACGGATCTAAATATGCTAATGAATTAGGCATTTTTGATTTAAATGGTAATGTTTGGGAATGGTGTTGGGATTTTTATGATGCAAATCATTTTAAAGCCGTGAAAAATGACATGGTGCAAGATCCTAATAATAGAGGTCCTAAAAGAGGTGAAACACGTATAGTTAAAGGTGGATCATGGGATAGTAAAGCATCTTTCTGTAGAATTTCTAATAAAGTATCTACATTACCAGGTAATACATATGAATTTTACGGTATGCGTATAGTGCAAACAAAACGTTTCTAGTAAACATATAAATATCAGTTATTCAAAAAGAGCAGTTTTTCTGCTCTTTTTGTTTTTAGTAAAAACATAGTTGCAGATATAAGTAAAATACCTATTTTTGCACAAAATTTAAAAAAAAGAAATAAAGATGGCAACTAATAGAACATTTACCATGATTAAGCCGGATGGCGTTGAAAACGGACACATCGGAGGGATTTTAGGAAAAATTAACGCAGCAGGATTCAGAATTGTAGCTATGAAGCTTACACAAATGACTAAAGCTGATGCTGAAGCTTTTTATGCTGTGCATAATGAAAGACCTTTCTTTGGAGAGTTAGTTGAATTCATGACTCGTGGACCTATCGTTGCTGCAATCTTAGAAAAAGATAACGCTGTTGAAGATTTTAGAACTTTAATTGGAGCTACAAATCCAGCTGAAGCTGCTGAAGGAACAATCAGAAAATTATATGCAACTTCTATTGGAGAAAATGCAGTTCATGGTTCTGATAGTGATGAAAATGCAGCTATTGAAGGTGCTTTTCATTTTTCTGGAAGAGAAATGTTCTAGTAAACACTTTTCATTATATATAAAAAAAGCCAAACGATATCGTTTGGCTTTTTTTATATAATATTCTTACTTTTAATATTATGCTAAAATAATTTCCTTGACTACCTCACGTCTAAGAAACTCATTAATGTTAGTAATGATTTTTGATTTTCCATAACTCAGTTCTTCACGCAATGGAGCGGAGCTTAATTGCACGATTAAAGTGTGGTTTTTTAACTCTACGCTGTTCGTATATGCTTCAATAGATTTACCCATTACTGCATACCACGCGTTTTTAGCGTCAATTTTTTCTAATCCTTTATCAAGGTTATTGTGTTGAATAAAACCTTGTAAGGCATCTGCAATACTTAAGTTCCCTTTATTTCTTTTAGCCATCAGTTGAAATTAAATTTTTGATGTTTTTTGTAATAGAATAATGTTCCAGCATCATTTTTTAAAACAAGTTTCTCAGCGGTTAATTCTATTATTAAATCTTCCCAATTATTTAAAGGAGTTTCCGTGAAAATAACAAAGTTACCATCTTTTTCTGTAATTAAAATTTTATCTTTTAAATTATTTGACTTGTAAGTTCCGCTAAAATCAGGCATAGTTTTCTTTCGGTATCCTGAATTGTCTTTTCCTAAAAAATAATAGTCAATAGTAGTATTCGCGCCAAATTGAGTAACTTTATTTTCCGCGGATTCTACCTTTTCAATATCCCAATAACCGTTTAGGTATTGTAAATCTTGTTGTTTAACTTTATCGGAACAACTGAATAAAACGATAAAACATACGCAAAATAAATATTTCATAGACTATAGTTTAAACAGTTGATAGCTTTTATTAGTTTTTTGAATAATATTCTCTGTACGCTCAGCGTGGGTATCTGATATAAAAATTTGCCCGAATTCATCCTTGTTTACCAAAGCGATTAATTGACTTACGCGATCTTCATCTAATTTATCAAAAATATCATCTAATAACAAAATGGGCTTGATTCCTGATTGTTGCTTTAAGAAATCAAACTGTGCTAATTTTAAAGCGATTAAAAAAGATTTTTGTTGTCCTTGACTTCCGAATTTTTTAATAGGATAATCGGATATTCCAAAAATCAAATCATCCTTATGGATTCCTACTGAAGTGTATTGTAGTATTTTGTCTTTTTGTAAATTTTCAGCTAATAATTCAGGTAATGTGTTATCATTTAATTGGCTTTTATAACTTAAAGTTACTTCTTCTTTATTATTACTGAGTTCTTTGTATTTATCAATAAAGATAGAGGTGAAAGTAGCTATGAATGCAGTTCTGGTATCAAAAATAACTTTTCCGAATCCAGAAAGTTGTTCATTATACACTGCTAAAGTATCTGCGTTAAAAGTGTTATTTGAAGCAAAATATTTTAGTAATGAATTTCGTTGTTGCAGTGTTTTATTATATTTAATAAGTGTTATGAGGTAGTTTTTGTCCGATTGTGATATAATACTATCTAAAAACTTCCTACGTGTTTCGCTTCCTTCACTTATTAAATCATTGTCAGCAGGGGAAATAATTACTAAAGGTAAAAAGCCTACATGATCAGAAAAGCGATCATATGCTTTTCCGTTTCGTTTAATTACTTTTTTTTGATTCTTTTTTAAACTAATAATTATTTTTTCGTTTCGGTCAGCTTTTAGGTAAGCACCATCGACTACAAAAAAATCTGCATTATGGTTGATATTTTGAGATGCTATAGGGTTAAAATAGCTTTTCCCATATGATAAATGATAAATAGCATCTAGTACATTTGTTTTACCTACACCATTATTTCCTACAAAGCAATTAATCTTATTATTGAAATCAAATGATATTGATTCAAAGTTTTTATAGTTTAATAAAGAAATGTGTTGCAAAATCATGATAAAAATAGGCTATGGGAGTTGTGTAAATAAGCGGTTTGCAAATTATTGAAAAATATCAAAACAATAGTGTTAATATTAAAAGAAAAATTATATTTTTGCTCGACATACAATATTACATTATGGCTACATATAAGAAAAGAGGATATAGAAAACCGAAAGAAAAGGTTGAAGATGTTATAGGAAGCGAATCTACAAGCGAAGTTGAAGGATACGTCGAAGGTGAAAGTACTACGGAAGATGTTTTTAATACATTAGATGATAGTGCAAACAAAGCTGAAGAATGGGTTGCTGATAACCAAAAATATATTTTCGGAGTTGTAGGAGCTATTGCTTTAGGAGTATTACTTTATATGGGTTATGGAAAGTTTATTTCCGAGCCTAAAGAAGCAGAAGCGTCAAATGATGCTTATAAAGCACAATCGTACTTTATGCAAGCTGTAGATGCTACAGGAACAACAAAAGATTCTTTGTATAACTTAGCCCTAAACGGTGGAGAAGGTAAATTAGGTTTGTTAGATGTAATTGAAGATTACAGCGGAACAAAAGCAGCTAATTTATCAAGTTATATGGCAGGTTTATCATATTTAAATATGAATGACTATAAAAATGCAGTAACGCATTTGGACAACTATAAAATGTCTGATGAAATGACAGGTCCTAGTGCTTTTGGAGCTATAGGAGATGCTTATGCACAGTTACACACTGAAGATAGCCCATTATTAGGTGATGCTTTAGGTTACTATGAAAAGGCATTACAGTCTACTACTAATGAGTATACCACACCTAAATTCTTATTTAAGGCTTCAGTTGTTGCCTTAGATTTAGGGAAAAATGATGTGGCTGTTAAATATTTAACACGCATTAAAGATGAGTTTTCAACTTCATTAGAAGCTGGAAAAGTAGATGCTTTATTAGGAAAAGCGCAAGTAAAGTAATAATGGCTACAATACATAAAAATTTATCTACTTACGATAAAAACACAATCCCAAATGCGAAAGACTTTCGATTTGGGATTGTTGTTTCTGAGTGGAACTCAAATATTACCGAAGGATTAAAAAAAGGTGCTATAGAAACTTTGTTGGAAAACGGAGTTACTGAAGAAAACATCATTACTTGGGATGTACCTGGTACTTTTGAGTTGCCTTTTGGGAGTAAGCATATGTTACAGACTCAGGATGTTGATGCAGTAATCGCTATTGGTAGTGTGATACAAGGAGAAACAAAGCATTTTGATTTCGTTTGTAGTGGTACCGCTCAGGGAATAATGGACTTAAATATCCATGGAGATGTGCCTGTTATATTTTGTGTACTTACCGATAACAATATGCAACAAGCTATTGACCGATCTGGAGGGATACATGGTAATAAAGGAACTGAAGCTGCAGTAGCGGCTATAAAAATGGCGACTTTAAGTAAGTATTAAATCAGCATTTTTTTTTAAATAAATAACAAATCAGATCTTCTTAAAGGTCTGATTTGTTGTTTTCACAACTGTATGTTAACAAAAATTAGCATTCATTCTGCTGTATATCTACGGTAAATGATTATTTTTGATATAATACATAGTAATCATTTTATGAGACTCCCAACACTTTTCAAACAAAACAAAAATAAATCCTTCGGGTACAAGCCTCGTCACTATGACGAGCGTAAGGAGCGTTTGGAACGTTTGCATGAAAAGCACCACGGAGCAAAGGACTCAACGTCAATTAAAGGAAGTTTTAAAAGACGTTCTTCTTTTAAAAATGATTGGAAAACAGTAACTAAGGAAACAGATGAAAAACAATCGAAAACACGCTTAATAGTGATTTTTGTGTTGTTGGTTTTGGTAGCGGTTCTTGTTTTAGATAAATATAACATCAAACTTTTTTAATGTCGGATATCATTCAGTTATTACCTGATCATGTTGCTAATCAAATAGCAGCAGGAGAAGTTGTACAACGCCCCGCATCTGTGGTTAAAGAGCTGTTGGAAAATGCTATTGACGCAAAGGCGACTTCTATACAATTACTTATAAAAGATGCTGGAAAAACATTAGTTCAAGTAATTGACAATGGTAGTGGGATGAGTGTTACCGACGCACGATTGTCTTTTGAGCGTCATGCAACCTCTAAAATTTCATCAGCAGAAGATTTATTTCAATTAAACACCAAAGGTTTTCGTGGAGAGGCTTTGGCTTCTATTGCAGCTATTGCTCATGTAGAGATGAAAACCAAACGTGATGAAGATGAGTTGGGGACAGTTTTAAAAATTGAAGGAAGTAAAATTATTGAGCAAGAAGTGGTCGTAACTCCTAAAGGGACGTCTATTGCAGTTAAAAACTTGTTTTTTAATATACCAGCACGACGTAATTTTTTAAAATCCAATCAAGTTGAAATGCGTCATGTAATTGATGAGTTTCAACGAGTGGCATTAGTGCATCCAGATATTTCCTTTACATTATATCATAACGGAACGGACATGTTTAATTTACCTGCCTCTAATCATAGGCAGCGTATTGTTAATGTACTTGGTTCAAAAACCAATGAAAAATTAGTTCCTGTTAATGAGGAAACGGAAATAGTTAACATCACCGGGTTTGTTGTTAAACCTGAGTTTTCTAAAAAAAGTAATAAGGAGCAGTTTTTTTTTGTAAATGATCGGTTTATAAAAAGTTCTTACTTAAACCATGCGATTACAGCCGCATTTGAAGGTTTACTTCAGGACAGAGCGCATCCAGGATATTTTTTGTATTTACAGGTAGATCCTAAATCAATTGATATTAATATCCATCCTACAAAAACAGAAATTAAATTTGATAATGAACATGATTTATATGCCATTATTAAATCTACTATAAAACACAGTTTAGGGCAGTTTCAAATAGCACCCGTATTAGATTTTCAACGGGATGCTAGTATGGATACACCTTATGCTTATAAAAGCAAAAATGTGGGGTCACCAACTATTGAAGTAGATAGAAGTTTTAACCCTTTTACTGATGAAAAAACAGGTTCTCGTGTTTCATCTAGCTCATTCAGTTCTGTAGTTATTCCTAAAAAGAATAGCGATGACTGGGAAGGTCTGTATGTTGGTTTAGAGTCAAAAATGACGGAAGAAACTAACGATGTTTCCATGATAGAATTTGAATCAGAAGAGGTGACAGGTTCCTTTTTTGAAGAATCAGATGTGGTTCAAGAATATATTACCTTACAGGTGCAAAACAAGTATATTATCAGTAAAATAAAGTCAGGAGTTGTGGTGATACATCAACATAGGGCTCATGAACGTATTTTATTTGAAGAGTTTTTACAGCATATTACGGTTAACCAAGCGGTAAGCCAACAATTGTTATTTCCTGTACAAATAAGTGTTACAAAAGATGAAATGTTGCATTTAAAAGAAGTGCAAGAAGTATTAGAAAATACAGGATTTGTGTTTTCTAATATAGCTGAGGAAGAAATAGAAATTAGTGGAATTCCTGCTGCGATTGAAGATAGTAAAGCATCTATCATCATCAATGATTTATTATCAAGTATGAATGAAGATACTGTAAAAGAAGAAGGGATTCATGCAACTTTAGTAGCGAAGTCAATGGCAAAAAGTATCGCTATTAAAAGCGGAAAAGCACTCACTGGTCAAGAGCAAGAAGATATAGTAAATAGGCTATTCGCTTGTAAAGAGCCTACTGTTTCTCCAATAAACAAACCTACGTTTATAACGTATAGTACCAACGATTTTGATAAAAAATTATTGTAATGAATAAATTAACAGATGCAGTTAAGCATATACTTATAATTAATGCCTTGTTTTTTTTAGCAAAAATTGTTTTAGCTGGAAGAGGGGTTGATTTGGATGTTTACTTGTCCTTATTTTTTCCAACAAGTTCAATGCATTATCCATGGCAATACTTGTCTCATATGTTTATGCACGCAGATAGTGGTCATTTAATATTTAATATGATTGTTTTGTATTTTTTTGGACCAACAGTGGAAATGCTTTTAGGAACTAAAAGGTTTGTTTTTTTCTATTTAGTTTGTGGTTTAGGCGCTGCTTTTTTACACCTTGGAGTAAATTATATTCAATATATGGGCTTAGTAAATGCTCTTCCTTTAGAGTCAGATTTAAATATGATCATTAATGAAGGAGCGAAGTTGTATTTTGAAGAAGGGAAGAATTGGACAGACCCAAGGCTTGGAAAATTAAATAGTTTTTTACTAACTCCAATGTTAGGGGCTTCTGGTGCAATGTTTGGTTTGTACGCAGCTGCTGCAATGTTATTTGGAGAACAAAAGTTGCATTTATATTTTTTGATTCCCATGAAAATAAAATATTTTGTAGCAGGTTTGATCGTTTATGAACTTTATAGAGGTGTCACTGGAACAGGAGGGAATATTGCTAATTTTGCACATTTAGGAGGAGCTCTATTTTCTTTTTTAATGATAACTTACTGGAAAATTGGTGGGATTAATAAAAACCGTTGGAATTAATGACTAAGAAAGAATTAATACATAAATACAAAACATTAAACGTAGCGGAGAAACTTATAGCAATCAATTTGGTTGTTTTTATAGTATTTGGATTGACGACTTTTCTGTTTAAAACAAACTTTTTGTTTGATTGGTTTGTGTTGTCTAAGGATACTGAAACAGTACTAATTAAACCTTGGTCTATTTTTACCTATTCTTTTTTACATAAAGGGCTCCTACATTTTTTAATAAATATGGTGATGTTGTTTTATGTGTCAAAACTATTTTTCGCTCGTTTTAATGCTAAGTTGTTTTTGAATACGTATTTATTAGGAGCAATATTTGGTGGGATTCTTTTTCTGCTTTCATATAATTTATTCCCAGTATTTAACAATCAAGTAGGATATTTAGTTGGGGCCTCAGCTTCGGTAATGGCGGTTTTGATTTTTATTTGTGCTTCACTACCTCAAATGGAAGTGTCTGTTTTTTCATTTAAAATTAAGTTATGGCAATTAGGAGCATTTTTTGTTCTTTTAGATTTGGCGCAAATTCCTGTTGGTAATTCTGGTGGTCACATAGCGCATCTAGGTGGTGCATTATTTGGATATATATATGCCACTCAATTAAAAAAAGGAAATGATATAGGAAAAGGGTTTGGTATATTGATTGATACTATTGCGTCTTGGTTTTCGTTTAAAAAGAAATCTAACTTAAAAACGGTACACAAAACCAAAGCAGAACGTAGGTCGATGGATAAAACGGTTCATCAAAAAAAGAGGGTTAAACAAGAACAGATTGATGCAATTTTAGATAAGATAAGTAAAAGTGGTTATGAAAGCTTGTCAAAAGAAGAAAAGGCATTCTTGTTTCAAGCTGGGAAAGAGTAGTAATTTACGATTTTAGATTATTGATTTGAGAAGTTGAAAAGTAAGGGGTGAAAAAACGCAACGTTTTTTTTTTTAACCAAAATAAAAGTCAGTTCGAGTGTTTTTCGACCTTAGGAGAAAATTATATTGAGAACTAACCAGTATATGAAAAAATTAAACCTAATAGATAAATTAATTTACTTGCTAAACGGTGTTGTAGCGGTGGTTTTGCTATTAGCATATCTGTTGCCTTATGTTCCTCCTAAAACAGTTTCAGTGCTCTCGGTGTTAAGTTTATCCGTACCAGTATTATTGGTGTTAAATGCGGTTTTTTGTTTGTATTGGGTGCTAAAAGTTAAAAAACAATTAATGCTCTCTTTGTTGGTGTTGCTTTTAGGTTATGATAATATAAGCACCTTGTATAAGTTTTCTTCAGTAGATAAAAACACTAATAGTAGCTTATCGGTAATGAGTTACAATGTACGGTTGTTTAATGTTTACGAATGGATTGATACGCCGAATATAGAAAGTACTATTCAAGAATTCGTATTAGCAGAAAATGCAGATGTAATCGCTTTTCAGGAATTTCACCCGCATGAAAACATTAATTTATCTCAATACGCGCATAAATATGAATGTCTTTCAGGAGGGAAACACAAGTATGGACAAGCCGTTTTTTCAAAGTATCCTATTGTCAATAAAGGAGAAATTAAATTTGTAGAAACAGATAATAAAGCTATTTATGTTGATGTTTTAAAAGAACAAGATACCATACGAGTTTACAATATACATTTTGAATCATTGCACATAAACCCTAATGTAGCGAACTTGTCAGAGCAGGATACGGAACGTTTAGTGAAACGTATAGGGCAGCGATTTGAAATGCAACAAGATCAAGCAGAAAAAGTATTAAGGCACCAAAAACAATGCTCTTATAAGAAAATTGTTTTGGGTGATTTTAATAATACAGCTTACTCTTATATTTATAAGCAGTTTAAAAATGAAGGTTATCAAGATGCTTTTGAGTTAGCAGGAAATGGATTTGGTAAAACATTTGACTTTAAATTTTTTCCATTACGAATTGATTTTATCCTAGTGGATGAAAAATTAGGTGTTGCTCAATTTTCAAATTACAGTCACCAATATTCCGATCATTACCCTGTAAAGGCTACAGTTTCTTGGTAGTTTCTTCCTCTTCAGTATTTAAAATAGCTTTTTTCTAGAAATCTGAAGTATGTAGGTAGCCATTCATGGTACAAATTAATCTTACTAGAGTGAAAACGTTTCTTTTTTAGCTACCAGTTTATAGTCATGTAGCAATCAATCCAGTCAGTGAACATATGGAATAGTAAAGCAAAAGCAAGAATTCTTGTTTTTTTGGGAACTAATAATATTAAGTAGAGAATTATTGCATAATAGGTATGTAAGGGATGAAAGTTAATACTACATCTGTTTGGGTCAAAAATTGGATTAGCTAATAAATGATCTAAATCGACTAACATAGATGCTAGAAATATGAGGTATACTTTTTTCCATTGTTTTTTAAAAAGAAAAAAAGCGATAAGAAATGGTATTCCAAAATGCAGGAAATAGTGTGTAAACGTTTGCATTACCAGAAAGGGGCTTGTTGCTCCAAGTAGTTTAAAGTGTTTGGACCTTCGTTAAATAGTAAGTCTAAAATGCTTAGGTTGTTTAAATAACCGTATTTATCTCCAAATACCTGAGTGTATTTTTCTAATTGCACAGGGACTTCTTTTTTTGACAGAACCAATTTTCTTAAGTCAACACAATTTGTAGTTTCATTTTCTTTAACGAAAGTATCCGTAAATTCAATAGTTGTATCTAACTCAATACATCCACAGAGTATTTTAAAGATGTTTATATTTAGTTGATATAAAGAATCTTGCGGGGCGAAAAATACATCCTTGATTTCATCTTCATAATATTCAAAAAAAGGAGATGATTTATAAGCAGATACGATTGATTTCCAATGTTGTTTTTGCCAATCTTCAATGTTTTCTATTTCAGTAGTGAAATAAGAGTTTTTGTTTCCTTCTTTATTGTGTTTGGTAGGAATGTTAAGTATTAATTTTCCGTTTGCACCATAGATGAACATTCTATTTCTATACGTTTGCTTTTGAAAGTTGTCCTTTTTTTCGAAGGTAACCGTTTTTGCATTTGCTATAGCGACAAAATGTGCAATGGAAGGGAAGTATGTGGGGTGGATTAATATGTTCATTTGTTAGCGTCAAATAGAATGAAATAAAAAGAACATCATTACAAAGGAAGAATGACTGAAGTAATCTGCTGGTTAAGAGAGATTACTTGGTTTCACTCGTAATGACGTTCAAATAAACAATTACTCCTCTTTAGTTTTCTTCTTTTTCTTGTAAAATTTATATCCTTGCCACAATACTAGAAATGCTAAAAAGTATGGTAAATATGAAACTGGTTTTCCGCTTCCGCCAACTGTTGTGAATATACGTTCTTTATTAAATACCCAGTTTTTAAAGTTACCGAATCCTAACTCAACACCGCTGATACTCATCCAAACAAATACAGGTTTTCCTACAACATGATCAAAAGGTACATATCCCCAATATCTCGCATCTAAAGAGTTTTGACGGTTGTCTCCCATCATCCAATAATAATCTTGTTTAAAAGTGTACGAAGTAGCTAATGCACCGTTAATGTATATCTTATCGCCATCAGTGTTTAGTTTGTTACCTTCATACTCCGTAATAATATCCTTGTACAGTGGTAATACTTGTTTGTTTATGGCAACCGTTTTCCCAGCTTCAGGAATATATATAGGCCCAAAATTATCACCATTCCATTTGTAATCACTGTATTTAGGGAAAATTCTAGCTTCTCTTTCACCTTTAGGTTTAATTACTCTAGTTATTGAAACGACATTAGGGTTTTTGCTGAGTTTTTCTTTTTCCTCAACAGACATATTGATACTATATCGATCAGTTTGTTTGATCTCAGGATTATCAATATCCATTTTATGATCAAACATGGCTAGAATATGAGTTGAGTCATTTGGAAATAAAGTAACATCGACAAATTTTTCGAACCTAGTTTTGTAACTTAAAGGAGCTTTATAGTATATGTTAAATTCGGTAGTTCCTATTTCTTCTTTCAAATACTTAGCAGTCAAATATTTTTTTGAAATTACCGTGTAGTAAAATTGTGTTTTTGCTCTGTCGGGTAATTGAGTTTGTTTTCCGTTGATAAAAACATATCCGTCCTTTATCTCTAATGAATCACCAGCGATACCAACACAACGTTTTACATAGTTTGTTTTTTTGTCAATTGGTTTTTCATACTTTTTATCTGCCTGTTTGTACATGTTAAATAAGGTGTCTGCAGGCCAGTTAAACACCACGATATCGTTACGTTTTATTTTTTGAAATCCAGGAATACGTAAATACGGTATTTGTGGCTTTTTTAAATATGAAGGGACATTAAATTTTGGTAAGGTATCATGAACCATTGGAGCAGCAACAGCAGTCATAGGTAAACGAGCCCCATAATGAAATTTGCTTACTAATAGGAAATCCCCTTTTAATAAGGTTTTTTCTAAAGAGGAAGTAGGTATTACAAAAGGTTGCATAAAATAAGTGTGCACTAAAGTAGCGGCAACAATTGCAAATAAAATAGAACTTGTCCATTCTCCCGAACTACTTTTTGGGTCAATACTTCTGTCTTTAACATACGTCAGTTCTTGAGTGTAGTTTAAGTATCCAACGTATAATCCACAACTTAGTATGGCTAATGTAGTGTCTGTATATGTGTTTTTTCCAAAACTTCTACATGTTTCTACCCATATTACTGGGATCATGATTAGATTAATAATAGGTACAAATAATAATATGACCCACCATTTTGGTCGGTTTATGATTTGCATTAAAACGACTGCATTGTATACAGGTACAAATGCTTCCCATGCTTGTCTACCAGCTTTTATATATAATTTCCAAGTACCTAATCCGTGAATTACTTGAAGAATTAGGAAAAAGATAAACCATTGCGTTAGTGTCATAAAATTTAATTTTCAATGTTCAAATATCAAATCACAAATATTTGTAATTTGTCTAATGTGTTTTTGTTTTTTAATTAGTATCTACTAATCATACATTGTTACTGATTTATCATTTTTTTAACGTTTATAAACCAAGAACGTCTTTCATAGTAAAGACTCCTTTTTTGTTTATAATCCATTCGGCAGCTATTACAGCACCTAAGGCGAAACCGTTTCTGTTGTGCGCAATATGTTCAATTTTAATGCTATCAACCTCGCTTGTATAATCAATAGTATGTGTTCCTGGAACATCATCTATTCTTTTTGCGACGATAGGGATTTCATTATCGTGGCTAGTACTGTCCAGTTTCCAAGCAGTTTTGTCAGAGTTATTAATGATTCCCTCAGCTAAAGAAATAGCGGTACCACTAGGTGCATCCAGTTTTTGAGTATGATGAATTTCTTCAAGGCTGATATTGTATTGTTTAAGTGTGTTCATCATTTTAGCCAAATAGTTATTTAGCTCAAAAAACACATTTACGCCTAAACTAAAATTAGAACCGTAAATAAAACTACCGTTTTTTTGATTGCATAAGTCAACCATTTTATCATAGTTCTCTAACCATCCAGTTGTACCTGAAATAACGGGAGTATTATTATTAAAGCAAGTAGTGATGTTGTTTACAGCTGCACTTGGAATACTAAAATCTATTGCTACATCAGTGTTTGATAAGTCAATGTCTGTAGTTTTTCTGCCAGATTTAAATACAATAGTGTGTCCCCTTTCTAAAGCAATGCGTTCAATGATTTTACCCATTTTTCCGTAGCCTAATAATGCAATGTTCATTAAAATTGATAGTTAAGTGTTACTCCTAATTTTGGTTTGTAGGTAAACTCGTCTTGATAAAAATTAGGGTTAAATGTTAAGTTTTCGTTTACATTAAACTGTGCTAAATGGGCAGATACATTTGCTTCAACTATATTTAGAATGTAAACTAAAGCTGTAACTAAAATAGCAAGGTCTTTATTTTTTTTGTGAAATCGTTGCGCGTCAATTATAGTTGCATCCGTAATCCCACGAGCAAAAAATTCATCGTCCGTAAAACCAGCCAATCGTCTTTTATAAGCATCTCTATAGCGGTTATATTGTTTGTTTTGCCATGAGTAAAAGTAAATTCCTGCCCCCATACTTGCGTAAATAACAGGTATTTTCCAATACTGTTTATTATGTAATTGCCCTAATCCAGGAAGAACAGCTGAATAAAAAGCTGCTTTAGCTGGAGAAAGTGGGTCAATTGTTATGACTTTAGTACTGATAGAATCCCTAACGTTTATTTTAGTTTCTCCGCTTTGTTGGGCGTAAGAATTTAATGCGAAAAGCGTTACAAGGATAATGATGAAGAAATTATTTTTCACGATCTAAAAGCTTTTTGATTCTATTAAAATCTTCTTCAGATGAAAAAGGAATTGTAATTTTACCACTACCAGATTTACTAACGTTTACCCCAATTTTTGCACCAAAAAAATCAGAAAAATCTTTAATGCTTTTTTTTACGGATTTGGGTGTAGCCCTAGGTTCTATTGGGATAACTGTTTTAGTAGTTTGATACTGTTGTACAATTTTTTCAGTATCTCTAACAGAAAGTTTCTTGGTTAGTATTTGTTCGTAAATATCCAATTGATCAGATAAATCAGTAATATTTATGATTGCTCTACCATGTCCCATAGATATAAAACCATCTTTCATTCCTGTTTGGATGATAGGGTCTAGTTTTAATAAACGCAAATAATTTGCAATTGTAGAGCGTTTTTTACCAACACGCTCACTCATTTGCTCTTGTGTAAGGTTTATTTCGTCAATCAAACGTTGGTAAGATAACGCAACTTCAATAGGATCTAAGTCTTGGCGTTGAATATTTTCAACTAGTGCCATTTCTAAAGATTCCTGATCATTTGCTAAACGTACGTATGCCGGAATAGTTTTTAATCCCGCAATTTTGGAAGCTCTAAAACGACGCTCACCTGATATTAATTGAAATTTATTAAGGCCAGTTTTACGAACAGTTATAGGCTGTATAATACCTAACTCTTTTATAGAAGTAGCAAGTTCTCGTAATGCCTCTTCATTAAAAGTTGTTCGGGGTTGAAACGGATTTACTTCAATTGCATCAATATCTAAATCAATGATATTACCTACAACTTGGTCCGCATTGGTGTCAGTTGCTGAGTTGATATCTTGTTCAGGATCTTTTAATAGGGCAGATAGTCCTCTTCCTAGTGCTTGCTTCTTCATTGCCTTTGCCATAGTCTGCTAGTTATTTTTATGGATAATTTCTTCAGCCAAACTTAAATAATTGTTGGCGCCTTTACTACTTGCATCGTAGCTAATAATACTTTCCCCAAAACTTGGAGCTTCACTTAAACGAACATTTCTTTGAATAATGGTTTCAAATACCATTTCATTAAAATGTTTTTGTACCTCTTCAACTACCTGATTTGATAATCGTAAACGAGAATCGTACATAGTAAGTAATAGGCCTTCAATGTCTAGGTCTTTATTATGTATTTTTTGAATACTTTTTATAGTATTTAATAATTTACCTAATCCTTCCAAAGCAAAATATTCACATTGTATTGGGATAAGAACTGAGTGAGCAGCAGTTAGTGCGTTCAGTGTTAATAAACCAAGTGAAGGTGCACAATCAATAAGGATATAATCATAATCGTCAATAACATCTGCTAATATAGTTTTTAGCATGTATTCCCGATTTTCTTTATCTACTAATTCAATTTCTATAGCTACTAAATCTATATGAGAAGAAATGATATCTACATTAGGAGAACTCGTTTTTAAAATCGCTTCTTTTGCTGTATTGGAGTGTTCTAATATTTGATAAGTACCAATTTCTACAGCTTCTACATCAATCCCTAGGCCAGATGTAGCATTTGCTTGAGGGTCAGCATCAATTAAAAGCACTTTTTTTTCTAATACACCTAAGGATGCTGCTAAGTTTACTGATGTTGTTGTTTTTCCAACACCACCTTTTTGATTTGCAATTGCAATGATTTTTCCCATTAATTAGAAATTTGTAGTAAGATGTAAAAATACACTAATTTATGATTTATTCAAGGGAAAGTTGTTAACCATGAATTAAAGTAAAAAGGCTACCTATTTAGGTAGCCTTTAAAAGAAAAACGAGCTTGTTTTTTACTAGCTATTTTCTGGTAATAAAGTACCAACTATAGCACCATTAGATAAATATTTTTTAGCTAATTCTTTAATTTCTTCTACTGTCATTGCTTTTACAGCTGATTCGAATTCTAAAATATCATTGATGTCTTTTTTATCAAAATCAGCATCTCCAATTTTAGTAAGCCAGAACCTATTCTTTTTAAGCTGTTCTTTTCTGCCTACTAAGTGTCCTTCTTTAGCTTTGTTTAAATCTTTTTCTGATGGTCCGTTAGCAATTAAATTAGCAACTTCTTGCATTGCAATAGCTTTTAATTTCTCAGTGTTTTCTGGTCCACATCCAAAAGAAATGTTTAATGAAAATGAGTCATAAATACCATCACTCATTCTTGCAGAAACCCTTGGAGAATATACTCCTTGAGCTTCTTCACGTAATTTCTCTACCATTTTAATCGATAAAATATCTCCTAAAGTTTTCATTGCTAATGCTTCTTTTGCATTATAGGTTGTTTCTCCTTTATAAATAATAGAGACTTGACTTTTAGGATCTGAACCTTTTAGTACTGTTTTGGCATGACTACCAGAAAGAGGTCGGAATCCTAAATCTTTAAAGTTTTCACGATTGCTAGTAGCTGGTAAACTAGCGATATATTGTGTGGTAAATTCTTTTAATTTAGCTTCGTCTATTGTACCAACAAAATAGAAGCTAAAATCTCCTGCGTTACTAAAACGTTCCTTATAAGTATTATATGCTAAATTATAGTTTGTAGCATCATAGGCTTCTGTAGTAGGGAAACCTGTATATCTTGGGTTTTTACTGTATTGAAACTTACCAAACTCATTCATGAAATAGTATTGTGGATTAGCAAGAAGGTTTCCTAACATTGCTTTTCTCTTAGTAGCATAAGAATCAAAAGAGGTTTTGTCTTTATTTACAGCTGTAAAATTTAAATATATCAATTGAAATAAAGTCTCTAAATCTTTTGGTGTTGCACTACCGCTCATTCCTTCAGAATCATTCCTTATAAATGGACGAACGTTTGCGATTTTACCCGTCATGAATTTTTGTAATTCATTTTTGTTTAAGCCAGCAATACCTGCTTCAGTAACTGCGTTTATTGCCAAATGAGAAGCTAAATAATTTTCAGTACTCATTAACGATGTACCACCATAACTTTGACAGCTAAACAGTACTTCGTCATTTTTGAAGTCAGTTTTTTTATAGCTTACTTTTGCGCCGTTACTAAGGGTTAACGTTTTGATGCCTAATTTATCATTAGAAGTTTCATTAGTAATTGTTCCCTTTTTAGGAAGACTTGTAAATAATGACTCTTGAACAGTTGCATCAACATACGGTTTAATATTGGTGTCAGATTTAACTGTTTCTAAAAGTGTTAAAACTTCTTGATTGGTAGTAGTTTTTTCTTTTCCAGTAATGACAACAACTCTGTTTTTATCATTAATATAGGTGTCAATTAATGCGTTTACTTCAGCTAAAGTAATTGTTGGGTATTGTGTCTTAGAAAATTGATATGCCCAATCAATACTTTGCATAGACTCATTTTTTAAGAAATTATCCACATAAGCTTGAACGAATTGCTTCGACTCCATTTTATCTTTGTTAGCAAAAGATTTTTCATAATAAGCAAGCATTGCTTTTTTGGCACGTGCTAATTCTCCTTTTTGAAAACCATAACGTTTTACGCGCTCATTTTCTGCTACCAAAGCTTTTAAAGCAGTTATATGATTATCACCAGCAACCATTGCTACTGATTGATATGCTTCTTTTGTTCTTACTCCTGTAGAACCGCTAAACGAATATCCATATACAAATGGTGGTGTTGCACTGTTGCGTAATTCTCCTAAACGGGCGTTAATCATTTGTGAAAACAACCCTTCAACTAGTGTGTTTCTAGCGTCTGCTATTGTGCGTTCAGGAGTCGCACCTCCTTGAGATTTGTAATATAAGTGAACTTGATTACGAGTAGCTTCTTTGTCAGATTCAATAGCAATTAAGGTTTCTTCGTGATTTTCAACATTAAAAATGTTACGTTTTCTTGGGTTTTCTACTTTTGGTTGTTTTCCAAAATGCGATTTTATTTTACCTTCTAATGTAGCAACATCAACATCTCCAACGGCAACAACTGCCATTAAATCCGGGCGATACCAATCTTTGTAAAATCTACGAATAGCCTCAGGTTTGAAGTTTTCAATAATTTCTTTTTTACCAATAGGTAAACGCTCTACGTGTTTAGAGTTATTTAAAAGTTTTGGGAAATATTTGTTACGCATACGTGTACCAGCACCTAATTCTCTAGAGCGATATTCTTCTAATATAATACCACGTTCATTGTTAATGTCTTCATCTGTCAATAAAGCATTAAAAGCCCAATCTTCAAGAATTTGAAATCCTTTTTCTAATTTTTCAGGGTCGTCACTTGGAATTGGTAAAATATAAACAGTTTCATCAAAACTAGTGTAAGCGTTTAAGTGAGCTCCAAATTTTACGCCAATACTTTGTAGGTAATCTACTAATTCGTTTTTTTGAAAATTCTTAGTTCCATTAAAACACATGTGCTCCATAAAATGAGCTAATCCTTGTTGATCCTCATCTTCTAAAATTGAACCAGCATTTATAACTAAACGTAATTCAATTTTATCGACAGGTTTCCCATTGTTTTGAATGTAGTATTTTAATCCGTTACTCAAAGTCCCCGTTATAACCGCTGGATCATCTGGAATTAATTGTTCTGTAACAGCTTTTACTACTGTAGTATCAGTTTCTGTTGTAACCTCTGGAGCTTGTGTAGGCTTACAAGCCATAATAGTTGCAAACGCAACTAATGGTAGGATTTTTTTTATCATAATATAGTTAGTATAAGTTCAGTTCAAATGTATTAATTATAGTGTAGTAGCGTGGTGAAAACATGATAAATGGTGGTTTTTACTAGCAGATGAATGTTGATAAAATGTTGTTAGGTATGAGGTTTGCAAGAAATTTTTAAGGTATTCAATTGTAGTTAGTTATGTTTTGTTTTGAGTGTTTTTTTTGAATCTTACCCATTTCTAGATATTATTTTATGATTTTTGAAACAGGTATTGTTTGTAAGTTTTTTTATAGGGTTTCATAAAATAAATTATTTAAGTGTTTGTTTTCAGTATCAAATTTAGAATACAAAAAAAAGCACACCTTTTTAAGATGCGCTTTAATAAACTGAACTATTGGTGTTTTAATCGAGTTTAGTTAATAATTGGTTAGCTTGTTTGTGGTTGTAATATGAGTTGCTTACAATCACTTGTAATAATTTTTTTGTTTTAGTAATATCTTGTTGTTTTAAAGAACTCAACGCTAAATACCAAAATGCCTTGTTTTTATCTAATAAGTCACTATCCTTAAGTTCGTTAAAAAGCCTTTCTGCTTTGGCATACTGTTTTAGCTCTAAATTACAAATCCCTCTATATAAAATGGTATTTGCAGATTTGTTATTATACTTTTCATTATATAATTCTAGCGATCTAACTGCCCCAAGATATTCTTTGTTAAGAAATAATTGTTCTGCATCAGAAAGTAACTTATCAGCATCGCTTCTTTGGGTTAATGATGGTAATTCTGATAAGTTACTAAAGTCAGCGTACAAGTTTTCTGGGGTATTTCGATTACTTGTAAATGTATAACTAAAAGCTATTAATAATACTAAACTTGCAGCAACACCGTACCATCTGTATCGTTTTAGTGGGGTGATTGAATGGTGTTTATACTTGTTTTTGGCATTATTAATAGCTGTAGTTATGTTTTTAGCATCATCGCTTAATAGGTATTCTTGATAAGCAATACCATCTTTGTTAAGTGTAGTTATATTTTCCCATGCATCAGTTTCATGAAGTGCAAATAGGTTTTTGTTAATAGCAACTTCTTCTGTTAATTCAGGATCTTTAAACATTTGCTTTTTAAAAGCAATAAGCTCCTCTCTAGATAATTCCCCATTTAGGTAATCGTTAATTTGCTGGTTTTTGGTTGTATCATCCATCGGGTCTTAATTTTTTGATGTTAAAGGGTGATCTTTATTTTTAAACAAAAGGAATAATTATAATTAAAGCTGATGTTCACTTATATATTCCTTTTTTTCTGTTTTTGTTACCCATTTTTTTTGTTTTTTTTTCAACATTCTTTTAAGAAATTGATTAATAGCGTTTTGAGTCTATAGGTTTTTTAGTTTTTCGTAGGAAACATCTTTTTTAATCAACTTGATTAATTTGCTTTTACATTTAAATACGCGTTGTCTAACAACTGTTTCTGAGCTGTATCCAAGTTCCTCTGCAATTTCTTTTTGTTTTCTCTTTTTTAAAAATAGAGACATAACTTTTTTGCAATTATCTGATAATAGGTTAAAGTTTCTTAAATAAACTTCTCTGCGGTCATTTTCTAGTATTTGTAAAGCCATTAATTTGGCATTGCTCTCATCAGTTATTTCTTTGACTTCTGCTTTTGTAGCCCATTTTTTTCTGAAACTTAATTCTTTAAGCCATAAATTTTTACAAATACCATATAGATACCATTCAAAATTATCAACAGGTTCGTAATTTTTTACTTTGGCTTTAGTGGTAACATGCAAAAGTGCCTTTTGAAAAACGTCTTCAGCGTCTTCTTGATTACCACTGTTATTTCTAATGTATTTAAGAACCGAAGGGTAAACTAATTCGTAAATTTCTAAAATACCTTTTGAGTCACCAGTAATTAACGAATTGAATAAATTTTTGTGTTCAGCCATGCTGTAAAGCTTGAATGGGTTTTATTCAAAGCTAAATATTTTTTTTAAAAGAATGTTGAAAAAAAAATAAAAATAAATGGGTAACCTTTTTCACTTTATAGGAACTATAAAGTGGGGACTCGATAATTGTCTCTAATTTATTTTTCAACCAAAAAAAGCAATAATCATGAGGAATTTCATCACATTTTTAGCATTAATAGTTTTATTCGCATTCACAAGTTGTAGTTTGGATAACGAAGAATATATAATCAATAATCAAGAGGTCAATGCTGTAGAAAATAGTTTTAAAACAGCTATAGTAACTTATGATTTAACAACAGAAATTATAACTAAGGATAATTTAAGGACAGAGCTAAATATACAAAATTCATTTGTTCAAAGCAAAAACACTGAAATTTGGTTACTAAAAGTTAGTGAATCAATTGCTGTTTTAGAGGAGTTGATAGCGTTGTCAGACGGGATTGTTAGTGTGCAGGTATCTGAAGGGGAAATTGTGTTTAATGATTTAAAAGAAAGAGAAGGGGATACAACAGGTGAAGGTTCTACTACAGGAGAGGAAGAAAGAGTAGGGGATACAACGGGTGAAGGTTCTACCACAGGAGAAGAAGAAAGAGAAGGGGATACAACAGGTGAAGGTTCTACTACAGGAGAGGAAGAAAGAGTAGGGGGTACAACGGGTGAAGGTTCTACTACAGGAGAAGAAGAAAGAGAAGGAGATACAACGGGTGAAGGTTCTACTACAGGAGAGGAAGAATAGGGGGGGTAAACTGAACGTAACATATAATTGTTCTTTTAAGTAATAAAACTTAAATTTGAAACAACTAATCAAAACCCAATTCTATTGATTTTTCAAAAAGGCTTTTTATTTTTTATTTTTTTATTTTCTATAAACCTTGTATCTCAAGAATTAAATAAGGGAGCTTTTAATGAGTTTTTAAGTTCAGAAAGACCCTTTATTCAAAAGCGAAAAAGAGTAGATTCTATTATTCAATTAAAAGAGTTGTCGGATGTAGATGAGTCATATGTTTATCATACATATGCACGTTTATTGTATAAATTAAATAAAATAAATGAAAGTTATTTATATTTAAATAAGGCTATAGATATAAGAAAAAAAAGTCATAATGTAATTTCCTTAAAAAAAAGTTTATTTAACTTAGGCCTTTACTATAGCCGTAATGGCGAATTATTTAAATCGATAAAAGCCTTCAAAGAATTAATAAAGTTACCAAAACAAGATAGACTGAGAATGAAATCTTATTCAGAGTTGATTACGCTATATAGTAAAGTTGGTGATTTTAAAAAAAGCATTAGTTATTTTCAAAAAACGACGGAGTTTTATATTAAAAATGATAATTACAAAGTACTATATAAAAACTACATGCGGATATCCCGTGTATACGCATTAATAAACTATAAAAAACATAGTAAAGAAATTATTAACTATTTAGTTAAAGCAGATTCATTACGAATATATACACAAATAGATAAAAAAGATGATGCAATAATAAACTTACGACTGGGTAATGTTTATGAAAAAATTAATCAAAAAACAAAAGCAATATACCACTATAACAAAGCTTTAGGTTTTAGCGAAAAATTAAATGATTCGTCTTCCATTTCAATGTTGAATAATAATATAGGTAATTTGTATTTGTATGATTCATCATTTGAAAAAGCCCATCAATCACTACAAAAAAGTGTATTATTTGCCGGTAATATAAAAAAGTCTAAATCTTTAGCATATAGTACCTATGGAGCTTATTATTCCGAATTAAAAAAATTTGATTTAGCAAAAGCATATTTTGAAAATGCCATTCAATTATTAGTTTTTGGAAATGAAGAATATGATTACATAAATCCAACAATTGAGCAATTATCTGTCAAGCCTAATAAATTGCGATTATTTGAATTTATAAGTCAAAAAGCGAATTATTGGCAAACAAGATATAGTGCAGAAAAAAACAAAACTTATTTAAACAAAGCTTTAAAAGATTACAAATTGGCAGATCAATTGCTAGATGTTATTAGGTTTGACAGTACTGAAAAGACATCAAAATTATTTTGGAGAGAAAAGGGAGCCAACCTCTATATGCAGGCAGTTGAAGTATGTCATTTACTTAAGGATACTGATAATGCCTATTTTTTTATGGAAAAAAATAAAGCCTTATTATTATTAGAAGAGTTAAGTGATCAGCAAGCGCAAGTACTAAGTAATTTACCTCAACAGCTCATAGAGCGAGATTTTTTATTCAAGCAACAAATTATTGAAATTGAAGAAAAGGAAACGAAAAAAAATGATGAATTATTTGAATTAAAAAGAAATTACGAGCAGTTTAAAGATTCTTTGTCAATCAATTATCCAGCCTATTCAAAACTAAGGAAAACACTTCCTGTTTTAAGTAAACAAAATCATAGACTCCAATTTATAAACGAAACTACTGCGAGTATGCAGTTTATAATACATGAGGAAAATGCTTATGGATTAGTAATAACAAAAAATAATTCTTATTTATATTCTATATATGATGTGGCATTACTTGAAGAGGAAGTTGATAATTTAATACATCAATTACAACAACCGTTTAATACAAAAAAAGACGTTGAAGCATATGTTAAAAGCGGAAGTACTATTTTTAAACGCTTGGTGCCTGATAATGTATATGACGAAATTAAAGGAAAAAAAGTTATTATAGCAGCAGATGGTAATCTACAAAATATACCATTTGAAGCGTTGCTAAGTAATGCAGAGAGTAGTTCGTCGTATTTTATTAAAACAAATGAGATAAGTTATGTGTATTCCTTTTCATATCTATTGTCTAATGCTAAAAAGAAACGTAATCCTGAGCATAATTTTTTGGGGTTTGCTCCACAAAATTTTATAGATAAATCATTAGCGGTATTGCCAAACTCAATTAATGAAGTAACAAGTATCAATTCAATTTTTTCTGACACCGTTTTTATAAGAGAAAATGCTACAAAGGAAAACTTTAAGTCAAATTTTGAAAACTATAAAATAGTTCATCTAGCTACTCACTCAGGTTCAAGTAGTACAGAAAAACCTTGGTTGGCTTTTAATGATGAAAAGGTTAACCTAAATGAAATTTATGGCACACAAAATCAAGCCGATTTAGTAGTGCTTAGTGCTTGTAAAACCTCTCAAGGTGAATTAAAAACAGGAGAAGGGGTTATGAGCTTGGCAAGAGGTTTTTTCTTTTCAGGGACCAACAGTGTAATTTCAACATTATGGAATATTAATGACAAAACTACACAAGAATTAATGCACTCTTTTTACACGAATATAAAAAAAGGACAAACGAAATCCAATGCATTGCACGAGTCTAAATTAGCATATTTGTCTACTCACGAAGGATCAATGGCTTCTCCGTTTTATTGGAGTTCATTTGTGTTAATTGGTGATGCTAACATAATTACCATTGAAAGTAATTTTAACTGGACACTTCCTATTGTACTATTAGTTGTAGTAGGCTTAATTTTAATAGGGGTGTATTTCAGAAAGAGACTCCGTAATTGATATTTAGCATTTAGAAACATAAAAGATAATTGCACGAACTATTTTTTAAGAAAAAAAATGTAACTTAGTGAGGCCCAAAAAAATATTAAAACCATCTATTTATGCTTGTAAAAGTTTATGGAAGTGCATTTTTTGGAGTAGAAGCAACAACAATAACTATTGAGGTCAATATAGTTAAAGGAATTGGGTATCATTTAGTAGGATTACCTGATAATGCAATAAAAGAAAGTAATTACAGAATTGCAGCTGCACTACAAAATAATCAATATAAAATACCTGGTAAACGAATTACTATAAATATGGCTCCTGCTGATTTACGTAAAGAAGGGAGTGCCTATGATTTACCAATTGCTATGGGAATATTAGCAGCTTCTGGACAAATTAAATCAGAAAATATAGGTTCATATTTAATTATGGGTGAACTTTCATTGGACGGAAGTTTACAGCCAATACGTGGTGCTTTGCCAATAGCAATAAAAGCTAGGGAAGAAGGTTTTAAAGGGTTGATTTTACCCAAGCATAATGTAAAAGAAGCAGCTATTGTAAACGAATTAGAAGTTTACGGAGTAGAAAATATATTGGAAGTAATTGAGTTTTTTGATAAAGGACATAAATTAGAGCGAACAATTATTGACACTAGGGAGGAGTTTAGTAAAGGTTTAGATTTTCCTGAATTTGATTTTTCAGATGTTAAAGGGCAGGAGTCTATTAAACGATGTATGGAAATAGCGGCGGCTGGTGGACACAATATTATTTTGATAGGCCCTCCTGGTGCAGGAAAAACGATGCTAGCAAAACGTTTACCATCAATATTACCACCAATGACATTATATGAAGCATTAGAAACCACTAAAATTCATAGTGTAGTTGGTAAGGCAAAAGATACTGGTTTGATGACTCAACGTCCGTTTAGAAGCCCTCATCACACCATATCCAATGTAACACTATATAAAAAGGTGGAAATAATTTAAAATCTACAAAATTAATTATTCCATTTATAATAAGAGGTTCTAGTGCCTTATCTGACTTTATATTTAGCAAAGTAATTCTAGGGTTAAAACTATAATGAAAAGAGGGTTGTGTAAGTTTTAGATAGTGATGTAACAGGAGAATTCATTGATAAATACAAATATGTGTTATCATATTTCTCACTTTCTGTTATAGAAAGTAACAACTAATATAATAGTAATATACTAATTAATGATGATGCTGAATCACTAGAAATAGTGATGTTTAAATATACCAAAATACAGGTATTTCTTATTAGTGTATCGTTTAGTAGATTTATCAAGTTTTTATTTTAAAAATGATGTCCTTTACGGCTTTCCGTATTATTTCTAGCAAAGAACAAATTATTTTTGAATAAAATATATGTTGTGAGTTTTTATAAAAAAACTTTAATTAAAATATTAATCAATTATATATGGGAGTATTAAATGAAATTTTCAAAATTAGAATAATGTTCAAAAAAACTTTTTTGTTTTTAGCATTAATCATTTCTGGAATAACACTAGCAACAAATCAACCAATCTTAGTTACAGAATCAACCATAACAATAGATTTTGGGCAAACAAAGAACCTGTTTTTTAGTTTTGCCGAGGGGGATGAAATTATTTTTGATTTCCAGTTAGTTAAAGGAAAGAACTTAAAGGAAATTGAAGTTGTTGAGCTACCTAACAACGGAGTATTTTCAGAATTCAAGGCACAAAAGATAGTTGGTAAAAGAATTACGGTTAGGAATAAAGGCTTGTATAAATTCAAATTTCGCAATTCATCATTAGGGAGGAGAGTTTGTAAAATTAAAATTAGCAGAATAGCAGCTAACGAGTCAACTGCAAATTTCAATACCAATTGGAAATGGAAAACAATAAGAGACACTATTTATACGCCATATACTAAAGACAGTATAACTGGATATAAAAAAATAAATTTTAAGGAGAAGATTAAGGAACTTGTGAATACTGAAAATGTAGAGGATTTATTATTTAATAAAAATCAAAGAGTAAATTCTCTTTATAGAGGAAGTGATAGTCGAGCTTTTCTTAGGGTAGATATGCCAAGTTTTTCAAATTCAAAATTAAAAGAAGAAAAAATAATCGGTTGGGCATATTGGATTGGTGTAGGTAAAGAAGCACAGGAATCTTATAAAAGTAATGTAACTGCTTTTGGTAATATAGCTAAAGGGATTGCGTCAATATATGGCTCACCTTTGGCAGGTTTACTCGTAGGGGAGATTACAGAATTGAGTATGCCAAAAATGGGAGATGATGTAAAATATTTTTTCATTCCAGATTATGAAAATGCTCAGAAATTTCATAATAATGTACAATTTCTTCAGTTTGATATGGGTAAAGGAAGAGCTGCTTATGGAAAAAACACAAACCGTACTCAAGGTACATTTTATATAGGTCTTGCTAATGATAATAATTATGAAGCTATAGATGTTGAGGTGAAAGTTGTAGCCATAAAAGAAGTGAAAACCTTTGCATATAAGGAATATGATAGAGTACGAGAGGAACCTGTAATAATGACCTTAAATAAAATCCGGGTGGATGTAAAAGAAACAAAAATTAGAATTCCAGTAGAATAAATTATAAAAAAAACTATGATTGGACCAGCTCAATTAATATTAATGATTTCTGTACCAGTTGGTATCTTTATACTAGGATATACTTTAGGTAAGAAATCTGGGTATATAAAAAGAATTAAAGAAGAAAAGACTGTATAAATCGACATTCAGTATTAGAATAAACATTGCTTTAATAAATGAAAATATAAAGTCAATGTTTATATAATAATAGCTGTAATTGGATATATACAACTGTTCTATGTTATTTGAAAAAACTATGAGTACAACACAAATACCACAAAAAATAATAAAACTTCTCTTGATAAAGTCAGGAGGGAGATGTCAATATAAAGGATGCAATATTTCATTATATCAAGACTTAATAACTAAACGGTTTTTTAATAAAGCATATTTGGCACATATTGTTGCAGATTCTCCAGGAGGACCGAGAGGAGATAGTGTTCGTTCTTCTTTACTTGCAAAAGATCTATCGAATATAATGTTGCTTTGTGATACACATCATAGACTCATTGATAAAATAGAAGTTGATGAGCACCCAGAATCTCTTTTATTAGGGATGAAAAAGGAGCAGGAAGAAAGGATTGATCGAATAACTGCTATTAACCCAAACAGTCAAAGTCATATAGTTACATATAAAGCAAATGTTGGAGAACATACTCCTGTTTTAACATATGAGACTTTAGTAGAATTTCTCTTACCGGAACATTATCCTGCTCAATCAAATACAATTGATTTAGGATTAACCGATAGTCCAATTAGAGATAAAGATGAGGAATTTTGGACGACTGAAATGAAAGTCTTAGAAGAGAATTTTAATCAACGTTTAAAACACTCAATTAGACAACAAAGCATTAAGCATATTTCATTATTTGCGTTTGCTCCTATGCCCTTACTTATTAAATTAGGAGTTTTACTCAATGATATACAAAATGTTGAAGTTCATCAACCAATCCGTAATCCAAAGACTTGGAATTTGACCACTAAGTCTATTAAAACTACTCATAAAGTTAAAAAACCAAAATCTGTAAATAGTTCTGTTGCTTTAAATATATCATTAAGTGCAACAATCAAGAATGAGAGAATTACAAAAATATTAAGTGACGATTGTTCAATTTATACATTAACAATTGACAAACCTTTTAATGATTACCTTCAATCAAAGAGTCAACTCCAAGATTTTAGTGTTGTGATAAGACAACTATTCAACGAGATAAAATCAAATTATACAACACAAACAGAATTACATGTTTTCCCTGCGATGCCTATAGCCATTGCAATTGAGTTAGGGCGTGTTTGGATGCCAAAAGCGGATATGCCATTAATTATTTATGACCAAAATAAAACTTTTGATGGCTTTAATAAAACAATAAAAATATGCTAACAGTAGAACAAAAAAAACAATTCAGCGAAATTTTTGAAGAATTAAGTAATAATCTTGATATTTCTGAAACACAGCATAATAATGCGGTTAAAAGTTATCAAGCAGTGGGTAATTGGTTATCGCAGGAAGATTCAATTTTGGCTAAATATAAGCCTCAAATTTTAACACAAGGCTCTTTTCTTTTAGGAACAGTAATTCAACCAATAAACGACATAGATGATATTGACATAGACCTTGTATGTGAGCTGACAGGGAAAAATATTGAATGGACTCAAAATGATTTAAAACGGATTGTTGGTGAAAGGTTAAAACAAAATGCAACCTATGAAGAAATGCTTGATGAAGAAGGTCGTAGATGTTGGACATTAGAATATAGAAAAGAGTCTGAATACTTAAAAGAAAAATATCATATGGATATTCTACCTTCAATCATTAATGAAGGCTATTCAATGATATTAGAAAAAGCATTTTCACATACTGACATTAGAAATGTTGATAATTTAGCAATAAGAATCACAGACAAAGAGTCCGATAACTACAAATCGGACACAAATACCGATAATTGGCTAAAAAGTAATCCTTTTGGTTATGGAAAATGGTTTTTTAATAGAGCGGAGATTTCTAATTTAAAACTATTTTCATTAAATGAATCCATAAAGCCAGCTCCAAAATATCAACAAAAGAAACTTCCATTACAAAGAGCAGTGCAAGTTTTAAAAAGACATAGAGATATTATTTTTAATGGTGATGAGGACAAACCAATTTCAATTATTATAACCACATTATCAGGTAAAGCATACAATCAAGAAGAAAACTTAATTGACGCTATTAAAAATATAATTAATACAATGCATAATCATATTGAAGAGAGGTATGATAGTGATTTGAACAAAAGAATAAAATACATACCAAACCCAGTAAATGAAGAAGAAAATTTTGCGGATAAATGGATTGAGTATCCGCAAAGAGAAAAGAATTTCTATTTATGGTTGGATAAAATTAAAACTGATTTTTCAGATATATTATCACAAAGTCAAGGATTACAGTTTATCAATGAATCAATGCAGAAATCATTTGGAAAGGATATAACTACAAAAACTTTTAGTAGTTATGGAGAAAGACAAAGAGTAAATAGAGAAAATGGGAATTTAAAAGTATCTTCTCTTACAGGGACAATTGGTGCGGTTGGCACAAAAATTAAAAATCATAATTTTTACGGTGCAGAAGAGAAAGAATAAACGAATTTCGTTAATTATACAAGAAGGTAAATTAAAATCAATTTATCCAGATAGTAAAATAAACAGAAATAGAGAAAGTAGTTTAAAATGGGTTGGAGTTTTAAAACCGACTCCATTAAGTCAAGAATATGAGGTTAAATTAGTTTATAAAAAAAATAAAGGAGTTGATGTATATATTACAAGCCCTAAAGAATTAAAAAGGTTTAATAAAAATAATTTACCTCATGTTTATTCAACAAAAGAGCAAAAGCTTTGCTTATACTACCCAAAGTATAGAGAATGGACTGTTGAACAATTATATACAGATTCGATTATACCTTGGACATCAGAATGGCTAATGCATTATGAAATATGGTTAATTACTGGTGTTTGGAGTGGAGGAGGAAAACATCCACCAAAAAATAAAGAAAAAGAAAAATCTAAAAAGGAATAAGAAAAAGGTCAATAACTTTATTTTTTACAAACATATTTCTTCTTCATGTCGTAAGTTAATGCTTTAAGTGTTTTCCTGTTTATAGGGTGTAGTCCTGGGAAGTTAAATAATTCTATTTGATGATTACTAACTTTATAATACCATACATCTTTTATAGAGTCATCACAGTTTAATTTAATTTTCTTGTGGTATAAAATAGCTTCTTTGTTATAAGGGAAAAGTAAAAGGTTTTTTACACCCAAAGTTAACATATTAGTATCATCAGAATACTCTTCAAAATGATCATTAATCCATACCATCGAATTTTCATTACCTGTGAAAACTTTTATGGAGTTAAAAAAATAACTTATAGTAATAACAAGTATAACTAATACACTTACTAAAGCAATTCCTTTTAAAGGAGTTGCTTTTTTTGTTTGGTTCAAATTGACTGTTGTTTTCTTTGGAAGGTCAGCTGTAGTAAGAGCATCCTTTTTTAATGAATTAACATATTCGTGATAATCATTAAAACCTAAAAAATCAGCAATATTATTTTTCACATTATTACTAGGGTCTCCACATTCTACTTCTCGTCCTAAAACAAACCGATCATACCACCGTATTAAAGTCCTCTTTTTTGCATCAAAACATCTATAGTCCTCTTCTAAGATTCCCTCTAAAATTTCAGCTGATTTACTTTTTGTTTTACTTCTTTTTTCAGTTTCAATTTTCAGATAAACCTTTTTGAATAATTCCTTCTCATACAAATATGAATCGACTGTTTTATTTGGCATTGTTTGGTCAGTTAATAGTTGCTTCAAAGTTACTAAATATACTGCTAAAAAGCTTGACAAATTTGTCTGACAATTGTCTGTCAGCATTGTCTGACAATTGTCAGCAAGATGTTTGACTTCTCTTGTTCCTTTGCTTCAGAATTAGTTCCGTATGGAATTGCAAACCATACGATATGTGCATAGCTGATTCTATAATGAAGTGTGCTGATTGTATAAGTAACTGGTTAGAGAAGCAGCTATAAACTAAAATCTACATACTTCATTCTTCTCAAAAAATTAAGGGATACCAAAAATGTATTTCACAGCAATACTGCTGTAAAACAAGTATCCGGGAATATCCCGGACAGGGAATTAATTATCAAATTTTAAAGAAGTATAAAATGAAAAAAGCAATATTTATTTTAGTAGTAGGAGCATTAAGTGCAACATTATTTTCATGTAGCCCATCAGAGTTAGAAGTAGTAAATCCAATTAATGCAACTGTTGGTGAAGATGGCGATATAACTGAAGAAGAAGAGGACGGTTCAGGGAATCGTGAAGGAGATACTGTTGGTGAAGATGGTGATATAACTGAAGAAGAAGAGGACGGTTCAGGGAATCGTGAAGGAGATACTGTTGGTGAAGATGGTGATATAACTGAAGAAGAAGAGGATGGTTCAGGGAATCGTGAAGGAGATACTGTTGGTGAAGATGGTGATATAACTGAAGAAGAAGAGGATGGTTCAGGGAATCGTGAAGGAAATACTGTTGGTGAAGATGGTGATATAACTGAAGAAGAAGAGGATGGTTCAGGGAATCGTGAAGGAAATACTGTTGGTGAAGATGGTGATATAACCGAAGAAGAGGAAGACGGTAAATAAGAGTAGGACTTTTCATAGGATTTAGTATTTTAGGGGGATGAAATTTCAGATGAGATCCCCCTTTGTTTTTATTCTACTTTTTTTTTGCTATTCATGTAATAAAAAGCCAAGTGTTTTAGATAATACAAGAGCTAATAATGATAACCTATCTAAGGTAAAAGGTTATTATATAAAAGCCCAAAAAAATAAAAACAACTTACCAGAGGCTATTGCTTATCTAGACTCTGCAATAGTAATTTCTAAAGAGAGTAAAATAGATTCACTACACTTAAAGTACTTAGGGTACAAGTCATATATTTATTCTAAAAACAAAGAATATAATATAGCATTATCATATTCTGATAGTTTACTAATAGAAGCCAAGCGTTTAAAGGATACTTTTTATCTGGCAAAGGCATATTTTAAAAAAGGATTGTATAACAACAAGAAAAACAATATTAAGGAAGCTTTTTATAATTACACTCTTTCAAAAAAATATTTTCAGAGTATTAATGATAGTCTTCAAGTTGGTAATAAGTTAAAAAACATGGCTACTATTCAAAAAGATATTGGTGATTATGGTGCAAGTAAAGAAACTGCAATAGAAGGGCTTAAGTTTTTGTCTAATAATGATAATGAAAGATTTTCTGTTGGTTTATATAACGTGTTGGCTATAATTAAAAAAGAAGAAAAGGAATTTGATAAATCAATTGAATATAGAGATAAAGCTTTTGCATTATTAGTTAAAAACAATGATGTTTTATCTAATAAAGACTCTCTGTCATTGGCAAAATTATTAAATAATAAAGCAGTTGTTTATATCAAGAAGGGAAGTTATACTAACGCTTTGAAATTATTAAATAGAGCCCTGATATTTCCAGTTATTAAATCTAATTCAAATCTAGCACAGAAAGCATTAATATTAGATAATATAGGTGTAGTTAGAGGTAAGCTTCAAGAAGAAGGAGCTAAAGGTATTTTATTAGAAGCTTATCGGATTAGGGATTCTTTAAAAAACAAATCAGGATTGAATGCTAGTTATATACATTTATGTGAGTTTTATATAGATAAAAAAGAATTTGATAAAGCATTGCCTTGGGCTGAGCTTGCATATACAAATGCACAAGAGTTAAAAAGTTTAGTAGCACAAAAGGAAGCTTTACATTACATAACAAAATTAGAAAGGGCACCAAAACCAAATTATATAAAAGCTTATAAAAAAGTGACAGATAGTTTAACATTGCTTTCAAATCAAGTACGGAAGATATACGCTGAAGAGAAATATGAGGCTCATGAATATAAGTTAAAAGCTTTAAAAGGAGAAAAAGATGCTAACGAAGCACAATTTCAAAAAAACATATCTTTAATTATTGGTTTTGCATTGATAATACTCTTGTTATTATATAATTATTATTCTGATAAAGTTAAAAAGGAAAAAAATAAAAAAGAGCAATTAATTGCCGTATATACTACAGAAACTAGAATTTCAAAAAGAGTTCATGATGAGTTAGCAAATGATGTATATTGTTTAATGACGCAATTACAATCTAATGATAGGCTAACAGTTATCTGTAATAAAGAAGGTGTCATGGATAGTTTGGAAATTATATATAATAAGTCAAGAGACATTTCTAGAGAAACTAATAGTATTGATACTGATAATTTTATAGAAACACTTAAAAATATGCTCTCAGCTTATAATAACTCAAATACCAATGTAATAAGTAAAGGATTAAATGAAGGTTTCTGGAATAACATATCTGATCAAAAAAAGATAATTGTGTACAGAGTTTTGCAGGAATTGATGACCAATATGAAAAAACATAGTGAAGCTTCATTTACTGTACTAGGATTTTCAAGAACGAATACTTCTATAGAAATTAATTATACTGATAATGGTGTTGGAATGGACTCAGATAAGCAAAAGTTAAAGAATGGGCTTAAGAATGCGGAAAACCGTATGGAGAGTATTAATGGAGTGTTTATTTTTGAAACATCACTTAATAAAGGTGTTAAAGTAAAAATGCATATTAAAATTTAATAGGTAATTATATTATGTTTAAGAAAGTATTGGTAGCAGAAGATATGGATAGCATTAATGGAGGGCTTAGTAAAGCACTACATAGTTTAGGTATCACGAATTTTGATCATGCTAAGTATTGTGATGATGCCTTGTTAAAAGTTAAGAAAGCAAGACTAGATAATGAACCGTATGATTTATTAATTAGTGATTTATCTTTTATAAAAGACCATAGAGAACAAAAACTTAAATCTGGTGATGAACTAGTTGTAGCTGTGAAAAATGAATTACCAAACATTAAAACAATTGTATTTTCTGTTGAAGATAGAAAACAACGTGTTCAGCGTTTAGTAGATAAAGTTGGAGTAGATGCTTTTGTAGGTAAGGGACGTAATGGATTATTTGAATTAAAAAAAGCTATAGAAATTGTATATGCTAATGAATCATATCTTTCACAAGATATAGCCCAAGTAATGAGAAATAAAGAAGTATTAGAAATTAATGAATATGATATTAATGTATTGCAACATTTAGCAAATGGATATAATCAAGACCAAATTTCGGAACTGTTTAAAAATGACAACATAAAACCGAATAGTTTAAGCTCTGTAGAAAAAAGAATTAATAAGCTGAAAACTTATTTTAAAGCAAGTAATACGATTCATTTAATAGCATTAACTAAGGATATAGGACTCATATAGTTGTTTAAAATAATATAATATGCAGCCTTACGGATAACCGTAAGGCTTTTTTTTTGAAACTATTTAAGTTTGATAAGTAAAATATTAAAACATAAAATTATGGCTAAACAAAGAAAGACAGGTAATGATGCTGCAAAAGCAGCATCAAGAGTTTTGAAAGATGGTAGAACAAGTAAAGACAGTAAGAAAGCAGCAGGTAGTGCTTTATCTCAAAGAGCTCCAAAGAAAAAAAAGTAATAATTAAACTATTCACGAATTATGGCAGTAAAACATTTACAAACAGGAGAAGTTCATAAAGGACAAAAAGGAGGTACAACAGGTTGTGGGTTCAACACAAATGAATACCCAAGCCATTGGGTAAGTACTAGTGATAAAATTAATTGTGATAAAAACGGATGTAAAAATTAAGTCTGAGATCTCTACTTAATAAATCATTTCCTTACGGTAATCCGTAAGGTTTTGTTTTTTATTGATGTTAGATTTGAAGTCTAAACGATAGTAATATTTTTATAAAAAACACAAAAATGGAAGAAAAAACACAAGCAAGAGAAGATGCATTAAAAGATGTAAAACTTTATTTAGCCAATGATTGGAATCTTAAAGAAGAAACTCCCGAGTTTTTTTTATTAACAAGAAATGAAGGTTCAACTTCTGGTCATATAATAGTTGCATTTTTTACTTTATGGTGGACTCTTGGAATAGGTAACCTATTATATTATTTTACTAAACGAAAGAAAAAGAAAATATTAAAATAATAAATTATTATTTTCAATAAACAATAAGTCCTTACGGAAACCCGTAAGGACTTATTGTTTTATGGGCTTAGATTTGAAAAGTAATTAATGCAATATTCAATATGAAATTAGAGAAAATATTAGACAAACTTGGCTCGTTAGAAAAGAATTCTTTTATAAAAATAATTGATACTATTATTTCTAAGAGTCCAAAGAATATAAAAGAAATAGATAAAATATTAAGTATTTCAGATAGAGGGCTTAAATCGATAGATAATCAAAATGTATCCAAAATATTTGCATTAATAAAGAGTGAGTTTTTAGGTTATATAAAAAATGAATTCCATGATACATCTTCACAATTAGATATTTTAATAGATATAATTATAAGAGATGGAAATTGTATACTAAAACAAGATTGGTTTTCTAGATTGTATGATAATGAATTAAAACATTTAAAGGATAAAATTAAACTACTTGATTCTGAATTTAAAAATGAAAAATCAGAACTGACTCTAGAAAGAAAAAGAGATTATAAAATATATAAATCATGCCTTTTTACAGCATATAACAATGATATAACCAATAATAGGGAAGCAAAAATTACTTATGACGAATTATCTATATTATTACAATTATCAAAAGAATTAGAGTTGTCTCAGGAAGAAGTAAAGTTGATTAACTATTCAATACTACCAATTAAAAAAGGAGATATTCAGGATGTAATTAATAGTTTGAAAGCTTTAGGTGTAATTTTCTATTCTAAAAAGGAAAATACAATATTAATTCCTGATGAAATGGTTCGTATTTTAAGAGAATTAAGAGAAAAAGAAGTAGCAGATAAATTTTTCCGTAGGACATTAAAAATATTAAGAGAACCAATAATTAATCAAATAGCAAAACGACATAGCATAGATAGAAAACTCAAATATGCAGAAAAAATTGAAGAAATAATAAAAGAAGGGGTTTCTTTTACAAGTATGCTAATAACGGACATTTATAAAGAAGGGAGTACTTTAACTGAAAAGAAAAAAGAACTTAATGAACTATGTGAAAAAGGACTTAGCATATCTAATTTACGAGGAAGTACATTAGAAGATAAAATAATTAGTTTAGTTGATTATTTTGAAAATATAGAGAAAGAAGACAAAATAGGTATTTCGTTAGATGGTTTTGAGAAAATGCTGACAGAATTAAACTTTTCATTACCAAAACTTAATTCACAAATTAAAGTACAGTTTGAGTTACAAGAGGAGTTTGTATTATCGGCTAGTTTTTTGTTGGATTATAATATCAAACCTAGAGATATATTAGATTTAATAGAGAAAAAAGATTTAAGTTTTTTTATCAAAGAAAATGGTATAAAACAAAGGGGTGATGACATTTTAAATACAATGGCCCACTATAAAGATGCTGAAAATTTATACTTAGAGAATTATGAAAATGTAGGTTATAGAAATTTAAATTTATTAAAAGAAAACGGGATTCAAATTAAAGAGAGTGAGTTAGGGTTAAAGTTTGAAGATCTAACAAAAATTATATTTTCAAAGTTAGGATTTAAGGTTGATGAACAATTAAAGAGTCTTCTTAATACCAAAAAAGATAAAATTGATATATTATTGAATCTTGAAAATGATGAAACTATAATAGTTGAATGTAAGACAAGTAAAGAGAGTGGATATAATAAATTTAGTTCTGTATCAAGACAATTACAATCCTATCAAAAATTAGCATTGAGTAATGACTTAAGGGTGTCTAAAGTTTTATTAATTGCACCTGAATTTAGTGATGATTTTATTACGGACTGTGAAATGGACACAGAATTAAATTTATCTTTACTTACCGCTTCAACGTTATCTAAGATTGCTGATGCATTTAAAGTTTCGAAGCATAAAAAATTCCCTCACGTTTTATTTCGTGATGTAGTAATTAATGAAGAGAGAATATTAAAGGCTCTAAAAAAATAATATTTAAAAGAAAAAAACATGAGAAAAACATTTTTGTTATTAACCACAACCTACCTATTTTTATCAACTCATCCCCCTTTAGAAGATAATGTTTACATCTGTAAAGGAAAGTCAAGTAAACGTTATCATTTGAAGAAATCATGTAGAGGGTTATCATCTTGTAAGTCTGGAGTGTCAGAAGTTACTTTGAAAAAAGCAAAAGATATTGGGAAAACCTTATGTAAATGGGAAGATTAATTTATAAAATATGAAGACATTTTTGATAGTGTGTGCTGTATTGTTATTAGCAGCAGTTTTTAAATTACCAATAGGGTATTATACTTTTTTACGAATTACAATAACATTAGGAGCGTTATTAATTATTTTTTCGGAATATAAAAACCAAGCGACTTTTTGGGTTATAATTTTTGGATTAGTGACGATATTATTTAATCCAGTTATACCAATATATCTTTATAAAAAAAGTTTATGGTTTCCTATTGATATTATCGTAGGAGTATTATTTTTGGTCAAAGCATTTATTCCAAACAGTAAACGAAAAACTTAATGATCAAATATGTACTAATTTTATTTTTATTAATAACATCATGTAAAGTAACTAATTCAATTCCTAAAGAATTTAAAGCCAAAGTTATTAAGGTTAGGGATGGTGATACTGTTGAAGTATTATATAAAAAGGAGACAGTTGTAATTAGGTTAGAACATGTTGATTGTCCAGAAAGGAAGCAGCCTTACAATAAAAGAGCTAAAAAATTCACCTCCGAATTTTGTTTTGATAAACGTGTTAAAATTGTTTCTAAAGGAAAATTTGATAGGTATAGAAGGTTAATAGCTGAGGTAGTAGTTAAGAAGGAAATATTAAATCAAGAACTCGTTAAGAATGGGTATGCACTGCATTATAAGAGGTATTCTAAGGATAAAGAATATGCACTTCTAGAAGAAGAGGCTCGTAAAGGAAAAATTGGGATGTGGTCTCAAGAGAAATTAATAGAACCTTGGTTGTTTAGAAAGAACAGAAAAAAGAAGAGGTAGTTTTTATATAGTAGATTCAATAATCAAGATTGTTTCTTATTTGTACCTTTTTAAAGATTATATAGAGTAAAACCCTTTAATAACTTATCATAGGGTATTTTTGCTAATTTCTGTATCGGAAAACCGTTTCTATGTACTCTAATCAAAACCTAAACAATTAAATATATTTTAAGTGATTGGAAAGACGTTAAAACCTCTTATTCGAGTAAAGTAGGATGAATTACCTCCGACTATAATTATGCACCTCATTAGGAAATGTTATATCTAACGCACTATATAAAAGTGTGGATGTTTATTCTTATGTAAAATTTGAGTCTCACATATTTAAAGACCGTATCAAATCTAGCACTACATAAAAGGTTGAACTTAAATAATTTAATTAATCACTTGATTAGTATTAAGTGTTTTATTATTTTGGTCTTATGGATAAAACTGAACAGAATTTAGAAAAAAAACTTGGTTTAATATTTAAATTTTTAAAAGAGAATAGAAGTTATAATAAGAAAGTACAAACTAAATTCTATATATCTGCGATATTACCTCATGAAAGTAAATTTGATAAAATAGTTTCATTACTATATAGTATATCAAATACTCAAAGTTCATCTAAAATTGATCATTTAGCTGAATTCTTTAGGAAAATGCATGATAATGAAAAATCACTAGATACATTTAAAGGTTTTATGTCTGTTATAAATTCAGGTAATAAATATAAAAATAATTATAACTGGCTCTTCAAAGGAATGAAAAAACAAAGTGGTTGGGGAGTGAAAACTGCGGCTCTTTTTACTAAAGCAATATACCATATTCATAATGAGGAATACCTTGTAAATAATAAAATAATACCTGATCCAAAAATTTGGAAATATACTCCAGATAAGTTGGAATGTGATGATTGTTTTTATTTACCTGTAGATGCAGTTATCATTACAGTTTTTAATCAACTTGATGAAAGAAAATGGAATTTTAGTTCTGTAAATGAAGAGGTTAAGAAATATTATTGTGGAAAAGATATTGAGGTTTGGGATGATTTATGGTTTTGGGGGTATATTACTCAAAAAGGAGATAGAAAAAACCGTAAGATGGAGTGGAATTTAAACAAGTATTGGGCCTTAAGACAGAGTGATAAAAACCAAGAGATAATAAAGGAAGTTAAGTTTAAAGCTGAAAAATTTTTAGATATTCTAAATGAACAAAATAATAATAAGTCAAATAAAATTTAAAAACTGTATTTGACTTTTGCTAAATTTCTTGTAAAGTAATTTTCATAGATGAATTACTGCGTTCTCGAAAGACTATATTAATTTTCATTGTTATTTGTAAAGCACTTTTTTTTAAACCTTTAAAATATACTCTTTATTGAAGTATATGGGGTTTCCCATATTCATACCATCTAAATAATTATAATTGGAAATATTCTTTGTTACTCGCCAAATAACTCTTTCGTTACCAAAAATTGATAATAATGTAGTTTTTACAGTATCGAGGTGATTACTTATAAAGGTGAAATCCTCTTTAGCTGATGCATTAGTTGAAAACAGAAACATATTAGCATGTTTTTTCAGATTGTTAATCGTTTTAATGCGGTTGCCTAACCTTTTCTTACCAAGTTTGTATTTGTAGCTGTTCAATAACCAATCATCAATTAATTCGTTGTTAAAATGAGTTAGGTGTTTCATATTTGAATAAAAGCATTCATTTTTATTAATGTAATTTACAATTTCGTCGTAATATGATTTATTGCCAATTGTAAGAGCTTTTTTAATCTCTTTTAAGTATTTAGTATCATTTTCAGTAATACTATACATTATTGATGCAGCAATTTCTAAATGAACCGATGATTGATTTTTCATCACTATGCTATTTCCTTTGTAAGTAATGAGCTCTAAAAATTGAGTGTTCAAATAATATATAGGAGATTTTAAACAATCGTAAGTACCATATGATTGAAAGTAGTATACATTAGATCTAATTTGCTCAACCATATAATTTTGTTTTGCCTTTGGAAAACCAAAGCTGATGTCGTTTAATAAATTATGTGCTTCAGAATAGTTAATGTTTAAATTACGATTGTAATGTTTTTTCAGTTTTTTAATTACAGGATCATTTTTTGTTTGGTTAAACTTATTATAACGTTTTAATGTAGTATAATCGGTTACCTTTACTGTAACGTACTTAGAATCAAAATACTTTTGATCTAATCTAAATTTATTTGCAGATTCTCTTTTACCAGTTTTAGGGTTGTAAAATGCAGATATCTTGTCAAAAATATTTCTGTCACAAATAAAATCAATGTATTGTTTTGGGTCGAAATGAAACTGATTTAGCTCAGTTCTTGGAATTTCAACATATTCGCTAATACTCGTGTTAAATTTATAGTAATACTTGGAAATCATATAACTTAGAATTAATGCTGCTGTTTCAAACTTCAATTTTGAATATGGATTTTTCTTAAACGGATTATCATTTATGTATTCTGCTATTTTATTTGGTAATACATCAGTATTGTAGATTTCTATGTTTTTTAGTAATTCAGCTTTTAATTCTACAGGAATTAGTGCTTTGATATTTTTGTATTTCATTTTGTGTTTTTTAAATAAACAATTAAAATAATTGATTTGTATTTGAAAACTATTACCCTCCAAGAAGTTGAGCGATTATTGCTTGCACAACAATTAAAACTTCAGAATAAAATTGAAAAGCTCAACTCTTGAAGAGAATAATTTGTTACTTCTTCTTTTTTGGAGGTTTAATGTTACGAGGCTTTAATCCAACAACAGGATATTCCCTAACTCTAAGTTTTGGGTGGAACTCATCCCAGTCCTCCGCATGGTTACTGTTGAAGCCCTTTTTTAAAGAAAAGTCAGTGCCGAATTGCTTTATCCATACAGACTTATTGTAACTTTTTAGTTTTTTCATTAGATTATAGATCCACCTAGCACTGCAAGGACGATATCCTTCATAACGCCACTTATCTTTATTGTAACCACCTGACTCTCCACCAAGGACGAACCAGTTAAAGCCTACAACTTGCTCTTTAGTGAAATTGAACTCTTTGTAAATTGGTTCAACAGAAACCCACTTTATTGCAGCAGGGATTTCACGTAAATCATCAAGACGCTTAAGGACTTTTGGTGTATTATCTTCAACAGTTACACCTAGCCAGACATTTGGGTATCCATCACCCCAATCAGCTGGAAGGCAATCTTTGATACGTTCTGGGCGTTTTGTTAAGATTAAGTACGTATGTTGAGGGGTGTTTTTAATTACTTCCCATGCGTATTTTCTCCATTTGTCTGCTTGTTGAATAAAGAAATCTGATAAATTGCAGGAGAATATCAAGCTAGGTTCTTTTATTTTGAACGGTTTTCTCCAAGTTGTATCAGTAGTTTTTTCAACAACACCATATGGATCTTTTAATAATCTTGCGATATAGCAATTCTTGCATGCTGCTGACACTTTTTCGCAACCTTTCCATGGATTCCAAGAGAAGTCACACCAGTTGATGCCTTCTTTTTTCATATTAGAAACCTGTTTTGTTGTGGCCTTTAATTTTTTAACATCGATAAAGTTTTTATCGAATTTTTCAACGTTAACGTTCTTGAAGAACTTCATTAAGCTTTTGCTCATTATATTATATTTTTTATGTTTTGAAACGCATTCGTTGCATTTACTACTCTATTAAATAGATAATTATTTTTTTGTTTCATTTATAAAAACTCAATGTTTACGGGGTGTTTAGGCGTAGTGCTCTTTTTGAGTCACTTCAAAAAAGCGAGCTAATGCCATTTTAGTGTAATTTGTTGTTGTAACGGTATAATGGATATGTTACCTGAATTTTTTGGAATTACATCAAGTATTAAATACGCTTCAATATCTTGTAAAATGATTTCGTTAGCACCAATTTTCAATATCGACTTTAGGAGTAAGCTTAACAGTTTCGAGTAAAACCTGAAGTATTAAATGTTTAATATCATCTACATGTTCATGTGTAGTAGCTATACTATCATGAATTGTAAATAGAGGAGCATTAAATTGTTTATTTGCTTCTTTAGTTATCTTATCAAGAATTAAATGGGCTTCAAGATTTTGTAGAAGAGCTGCAAAGTTACTAGATTCGTTTCCTTTTAATTTTGCAGTTAGCTTCCAAAGAGCAGGAAAAACTGTTTTAATTATTTTAGCATCATCAGAATTGTTATTTGCAGCACCAAAAAATACTTGCATAGCTGTATTCTTAGCATATTCTCTTTTGCTATTATAATAGTATGTAACCTTTTCATAAATATGCTTTTTAGTTTTCTTCATCTTTTTTAGTCGACCATTTTCATACTCAAAAAATGATTCTGAATTGGTTGCTAGTAACTCATAAAAAAGTCCCTTGCATGTAGAGTTTATATATCTATTTAGTTCACTACAGTCGAATTCCATAGTAAATAACTCCGAGATAATTTTGTGATAGTTAGTGTATTTTGAAGCTTTTTTGCTTTTAACTCGTTTTAGAATAGATTTTAATCTATCCAAGGTTTCTTGATCCTTATTCAAAATAATATTGATTATAACAGCAAGGAAAAATGGCTGTGAGTTATTGACGTCAATATTAACTAAGGTCTCTCCTTTATAGCGTAAAAATTTTCTTAGTTTTTTAGGCAAATTAGTTAAATTGGTGTGGAAACGTTTATCAGTATCAGGTGTTCTGAAATAGAAGTATCTGTTTTCGATTGCATTAATTGAGTAATTATAGCTTAGATATTGTCTTTTGCTTATTTCTCCCTGCTTATACAGATTGTCAGTAAAATTTTTAGCATCTGTATATTTGATACTTAGATCTTTAAAATTTTCTATTAAGTGTTTGTGTTTTTTACTTGTGTTTTCGTCACAAATAAAATTATAATTAGTTTTTAAAGTGCTGTTAGGGGCTAAAATATCCACAAGAATAAGGTTGTCATGTAAATAATCATTATGTAATGCATATCGATTGCATTTTTTACCTTGGTTACTGTAATTTAAGCGATGTAATAGCTTATTTTTGACTAAGAGATCAGTGCATTTACTATGGCTATTATATTGTTTTTTAAGGATTTCTGAATGTATTCCTAAATGCCCTCGGTCTAGATTTTCTTCTTTAGTTTTGCTAATTTGTTGGAGAATAAATCCAAAAATTAATAATACATTTTTAGAATACAACTTTCCTTTAGTTACCCCATAGTTTAATTGAGCTAATTTTTCTTTTATTACAGGTAAAGTAGTTTCTGGTATTAATACGTATTGATTTTGTTGTTTGTACATAAACTTTTTGTTTTAATCGTTTATGTATTAAAGGCGTTGGTTTAAAATTTGTTTGATTTTAAAAATCCACCCTCAAAATTTTCATCGCAATGATCTGAGTAAGGCCATCGGGTTCAATTAAAATCAGCTAGATAATAGTATGAGATGTTTGGTGTCTACTTATATATAACTTAACTTTATGAGAAAGAGAATGATTGTACAAGAGGATAAAGCATGTGGTTATTTTATATTTAATGAAGGTTTATTATTGGTAAACCAATTAGAATCTAAGAATTACTTTAAGATTGCATTAATTGCTTGTTTAGGAATTTATACTGGATTAAGAATAGGAGATATATTGAGATTGCATTGGAAGGATCTGTTGGAAAAGAATGTATTGAGACTTGCTGAGGAGAAGACAGGTAAGGTTAGAGAAATTACATTACATCCAAATTTGCAATTGATGATAGCTCGTATGTTCAAGCAAATGAAGGTTGTTGATGTAGAGCAGCTAATGTTTTTGAACAGATATAAGACGAAGGTTATCAGCTTGCAGTACATTAATAGGAAGTTACAGCAAGTAGCAAGTGCCAATAACATTAAGGTATCAGGTAATTTAAGTTCACATTCGTTACGAAAGACGTTTGGACGTAGGGTATATGAGCAAAATGGTAAAACTGATGAAGCCTTGATATTGTTAAGCATGATATTTAACCACAGTAGTACAGCAGTTACAAGACGTTACTTAGGAATTAAGAAAGAAGAGATAGCAAATGTTTACATTAGCTTGTAATTTTACTATTTTAGCATTGAATAAAATAATTATATGATTTAGAAGATAATTTAGAATATTACATATAGGTGTTAGTTATAACATTTTCCTAGCTAGAAAATACGACCATATTAAAAGATCAAGGAAAAGTTAAGAACTGATGCATGCCGATTAAGGTGTGCCTCAGAAAGCTTGCTTTTACTGGTTATTGGTACTTGGTCGTTCCATCTAGCTGTTTAAGCGTTAAGAGCTGGATGGGCGCACCTTATTAATTTATAAACTACTGAAGAGTCCATATTCAGTATTTTAATTTACTAGGTATGAAAACACCAATTACATTTTTAATGATGCTATTGTTCAGTATAGCATTTACACAAAATTTCACAGAAAACTTAATTGAAAACTTTGCAGGCTTATCACGACCTCGACAAATTTACGGAGCAGATGTAGATTCTGATGTAGATGTTGATATAATAGCCTCTTACTACCAATACAACTCAAGTTTTGTGCATACGGGTGATATACTTCGTTTGTATAGCAATGATGGGAATCAGAATTTCACAGAAACTACAATAGCTTCAGGGAGCCATTTAAAGGCAATTTCAAAAATTGAAACAGGAGATTTTGATTTAGACAATGACATGGATATATTAGTTATATCCGCTAATGCAAGTTCAATTTATTGGTATGAAAATACAGGTAGCAGTTTTACAGAATACCTAATAGAAGATTTAAGTAGTGGAAACAATAATACAGGTAGTCCATTGGATTTCAAAATTATTGATGCAGATGGAGATATGGATTTAGATATAATATTAGTGAGCCTTGAGTCGGATAAGCTAATTTTATATAAAAACGATGGCTCAGGGGGATTTACTCCAAATATTTTAGGAGCTGGTTATAATAAAATAAGGTCTGTTGATGCAGCCGATATGAATGGAGATGGTTTTATAGATATTATTTTCGGAGTTTCAAACTCTGGAGGGTCACATAAAATTAGTTGGCTTGAATATGATGGGATAACAAACTATACAGAACACTTGATAGTTGATGATGTTAGTACTGTTTATGGTATTAGTGATATAGTAGTTGCAGATTTTGATAATGATTCAGATTTAGACATTATTACTGCTACGTTTAATAATACGGGACTTTTCAGAAACGACGGCACTAACTCTTTTGTGTATGAAGCAGTAGAAACGTATTCAACCATAACGACTCCTAAAATAACTGTTTTTGATGTAGATCATGATTTGGATTTAGATGTTGTAATACATTCTACTAATCAAATAAAACTATTTAAAAATTCAGGAGCTGCTGTTTTTACTGTGGAAAATATCATGTACAATTATCAATCCACGAGTGTAAATCATGCAGATGTTAACTCTGATGGAGATATAGATGTTTTATTTTGTGGAACGGAGAGTAATGTTACAGGAGATATGCAGTTAAAATGGTATGGTAATGATTCTAGTATTTTAGGTGTTCAAGATTTATCAATCGATAGTTTACAAATTTTACAGCCAAGTGAAAATTCATTATTAATCAAATCTAATGAACAAATAAGCGAAGTTATTATATATGATGTACAAGGGAGAATAAGGAGTAGTTATACAAATTTTATAGATAGACATAACGTATCAATTAGATATCTTCTGCCAAAAGGTATTTATATTTTACAAGTAAAAAATGAATTTGGTAGGGTTCATTTAGAGAAAAAATTATTAAGCTATAAACTTTAAAAGTATATCGATGAAAAATAGAATAGATATAAAGTGTTTAAGGTTGAATATAGTGTTTTGGTCTCTATTTAGTTTAACACAAGTTAATAGCCAAACATGGAGTGAAACACAGAAATTAGTTTCTACTGATAGAGCAGCATTTGATAGTTTTGGGATTTCAGTATCAATAGATGATAATTATGCTATTGTTGGAGCATTTCAGGAGGATGAAGATGTATCTGGGGGGAATACTATAAATAATTCAGGGGCTGCATATATTTTCGAGAAAAATTCAAGTGGAAATTGGTTTCAGAGTCAAAAGATAGTAGCTTCAGATAGGTCGTTATCAGATAGCTTTGGTATTTCTGTAGCTATAAATGGTGATTATTTAATAGTAGGAGCTAGATATGAAGATGAAGATGAAACGGGAGGGAATGCTTTAAGTAATGCTGGTTCAGCATATATATTTGAGCGTGATATAAATAATGTATGGGTTGAAAAGCAAAAAATCGTAGCAAATGACAGAGGAGTAAACGATTTATTTGGGAATTCAGTTAGTATTAGCGATGATTCTATAGTCGTTGGTTCATGGCAAAATAATACAGATTCAAACAATTCAAACTTTAAGCAGGATGCAGGAGCTGCTTATATCTTTGAAAGAGATGTAAATAATATTTGGAATCAAACTCAGAAAATTACTTCTAGTTACAGGGGAGAAGATGATTTATTTGGTAATTCAGTTAGTATTGATGGGAACTATTTAATAGTTGGAGCGTATAGAGAAGATGAGGACTTAACAGAAACTAACAATTGGTTAAGTAATGCAGGTGCTGCATATGTTTTTTGGCGAGATGTGAGCGGTAGTTGGAGTCAAATAGATAAACTGATACCATCTGATAGAGGTACAGGTGATTTATTTGGAGGAGGAGTAGCAGTTAATGGTAATTATATTGTTATTGGTGCAGTTTATGAGGATGAAGATGCTACAGGAATGAATACTATTAATAATTCTGGTTCTGCATATGTATATGAACTTAATGCAAGTAATGTTTGGGTTGAAAAACAAAAAATAGTTTCGAGCGATAGGCAAGTCAAGGATTTATTTGGAGGAGCAATTGCTATCCATGGTGATTACATTATAATAGGGACGCATTACGAAGATGAAGATAGTAGCGGATTAAATACATTGGAAAGCTCAGGTTCAGCTTATTTATTTGAGCGTAGTGTTAGCAATGTTTGGATTGAAAAACAGAAAATTGTACCTAACATTAGGGCTTCTTACGATTGGTTTGGTAGTTCCGTAGCTATTAGTGGTGACCATGCTATTGTTGGAGCGTTTCAGGAAGATGAAGATGAGTCAGGGAATAATTTATTAAATGATTCGGGTTCTACTTATATTTTTGAGTATACACCAGCATTAGGAATTAATGATAATAATTTGAAAGCGGATATAAAATATTATCCAAATCCAACTACAGGTAAGATAATTGTTGATTTAGGTATTAGTTATAGTGATGTACAGATTACCCTTCTAAATACTTTAGGTCAGAAATTGCTAAGTAAAAATTATAGCTCTACTCAGTATTTAGATGTAGCTATTAATGGTGAGCCTGGATTATATTTTATTGAGTTAAAGAAGTCAGGAGAACAAATCGCCACATTAAAAATCATAAAAGAATGATTTGAATTATTAAGAGATAGTTTCTGTTATCTGGGAAAAGGTCGTTAAATTTAAGATGATTCCTGTTTTAATAAGGGATTGGAACGACCAAGTGATTAGCCACTCGTTATTATGGGTGGCTTTTTTGTTTACTACATATATAATATAAACACAAACCCGGTATTTGATGAAAGCAGCAGAGATTCAGTTAAAGTATAAGCCAAAGAAACTAGAACTAATAAAAATCAGTAGTAGTAATGTAGCGTATAATACGTTTTTAACGAATTGGGATAAAGATACTTTGGAGTTATACGAAGAATTTAAAGTGATGCTACTTAATAATGCTAATGAGGTTTTAGGTATTTGTAATTTATCAAAAGGAGGTATAACTTATACAATGGTAGATATTAGGTTATTATTTGCAACAGCTTTAAAAGCAAATGCAGTTGGAATAATTACAGTACATAACCATCCATCAGGAAAAACAAAACCCAGTTCAGCAGATCGACAACTTTATAAGAAAATTCAAAAAGCTTCTGAGTTTTTAGAAATAGCTTTATTAGATAACTTAATTATAACTAAAGATGCTTATTACAGTTTTGCTGACGAAAACGAATGATTATTTGGTTTACGTTTTTTAGAAAGGCAAACCAAAACTGGTAATTCGTTGGAAATAAAGCGATTCAAGGAGTATGTGAAATAAATTCAAAAGCCTTGGTTTTGTTAAGGTTGTAGGTCATTCAAACCCAAACCAAATAAAAAAAATGAAAAAACTTTCGAAAAACGTAAAACAAATTGAATCGGGACATCTTTAATGTGTAGTCGAACTTTTAAAATTTAAACAAATGAACACATTACACATTTACGCCCGAGTAAGTACAAAAGCACAAGCAGATAAAAATTTATCAATCCCTGAACAAATCAATATAGGAAAACGAATTGCCGAACGAAATGGATTAGAAGTTGTTGTCCACGAAGAATTAGGTAGAAGCGCAAGTTCAGATAATTTTGTTAACAGACCAGTATTAGGAAACCTTTTAAAGCAAATAAAAAGTAAAGAAGTTAAATACTTGTATGCTTTTGATTTGACCAGATTAAGTCGAAATGAAATTACCCAAGCGGTATTATTTAGAGATTTGAACAAGAACAGCGTTAAACTGTTTACTAAAAACGGAGAATACAATCTAAGTAATGCTACTGATAAATTAACATTTAAAATTATGGAAGCAGTAGCTCAACATGATGCTTCAATGAGAATAGCTAGATTTCAACTTGGTAATGTTTCGGCAAACAGAAAAGGAATGTATACCAAACCGAATGTACCTTATGGATGGAGAAAGGACGAAAATAAAATGCTTGTTATAAATGAAGAAGAAAAAAATGTAGTACTGCAAATGGTAGAGTGGTATTTAAATGATGATTTTGGTACAAATCAAATTGCTAATAAACTTAATGAACAATTTGTATTGACAAGATCTGCTAAGAATCGGATTGCTAAAATCGAAAATTGTACTGAAGAAGAGCAACAACAAATATTTTTACAAAACCTATGGAATCCAGGGACAATTAATAGTTTATTTAAATATTCAGGTTTATTTGGTAAGCGCAGCTTTAAAGTAGGGGAAGATAATGATGGGAAAGCTATGTATGAAACAGTTTCTTGCCCAGAAATCATTAACAAAAGTACATTTGATTTAGTTGAAGCAAAACGTAATTCTAATGCAATAACTAAAAAACGTGAAAAGAAGTATTTTAGACTGTTGTCAGGTATTGTTAAATGTGGAACTTGTGGTGAGCCAATGGAAGGGAGGATAAAGCCAAGTAGAGGAGAGTATACTTATAGGTGTATTTCTAAAAGATATACTCATAAAAGCTGTAAAACCCGCGGTATAAATATAATTAAACTCAATAACATCATTTGGAATGAGTTGAATAACTCGGACTACCTAAAGTATCAAGTAAACGAGCTGATTTCTGAAAAGCAGGCTTCTTCGAGTGATGAAACTAATTTACTGGAACTGAATAAATCAATAAAAGATTTAACTTCAAAAATTAAAGGGTGTGATATTAAACTATCAAAGTTAATTGGTCTATATGCTGGTGAACAATTCACAAAAGAAATGTTGGATGTTGAGGTAGCTAAAGTTAATGAGGTTAAAAATAAATTAGTTTCAGACAAAGATGAATTGGAGTTGAAAAAAGAAATGATCAGTTCTGAAACACTTGGAAATAGTAAGTTTAGCAATGCAATAAACGATAGTATCTCATTATTTAATGTTACTGTAGATGAGTTAAGTGGATTATTTACTGATATAAATGATTTTGATCTTGGTAATGAAAAATCCAAAAAAGCTAGAGATTTCATTTTAAAGACTATAAAGTGTATTACTGTAAGGAACATTGAAGATATAAACACTTATGAATTAGCTATATCCTTCAAGAACATAGAGAATAAGAGGTTATTAAGCACTAGTGGAGATAATTTGTATAATGTGTTACCAGAGCTAAAGAAAACGGTTAAAATTGGAGGGAAATCAAACAATCAAAACCAAGCTAAATATAACAAAGGCATGCTGGAGTTTGTTAGAAATTAATTACGGAATAAACTAGAATAATAATTAAAACACTAAGCAATATTTTATAATTTAGTTAAATGAAGATATTATACCTACATGGCTTGCTGTCAAGTAATCAATCTCCAAAAGTTGATTGGCTAAAAAAGCAACACACCGTTATTAACCCTAAACTTGATTATAAGAATAGTGGTAGTGTTATTTTTTTCAGAATTAGAAACTATTATCATGGATAACGAAGTTGATTTTATTATTGGTTCAAGTATGGGAGGGTATTTAGGCTATCATTTAGGAAGTAAACTAAATATTCCGACACTATTGTTTAATCCATCACTAACCCCCAATAAAATAGAAAAACCTAAAGTTAGTTGTATGAAAAATGAAATCGTGTTGCATACCGTAATATTAGGTGAATACGATGAGGTCGTAAACTATCAAGGTACGTTAAATTACTTAATTGAAGTACATGCTAATTTTGATTATGTTTTAATGAAAATTGGTCACAGAACTCCTTTTGAGGTGTTTGTAAATTGTATTGAGCTTTCTGAAACCAGTGAATGCCCTATTTGCTATATACAGTGTTAGCAACTGTTATTATTTATTTCTTTACAGATTTCATTAGCAAATTCATCTTCCTTATACATTTCGTGATTTTGGTTTTTAATTATTCGATTTGAAATGTTTAAATCATTATACCATTCTATTTGTGGCTTAAAATTATCTTCATATCCAAAATAAACTTTTAAATTTCCGTTAGGTTTTTTTGTTTCATTTCTCAAACGGGTAGAAGAAACAGCGTAAAAGCTGTCAATATTTAGTCCATTCAAGCCTGCTTTCCAGGCAATAACACCACCAATACTAAAAGCAAGAATATTTATTTTTCCTATTTCTAATTCAAGTAAGCGTTTAGTAGCTGTTTCTATTCCACTTTTTATAAATTGGCTATGTAAGGTATCTTGATTATAAATGGAAACATCAACCTTTCCTAACTCACAACAATCGTAATATATAACATCAAATTTTTTATTTAACCTTTTAGTGTATGAACTAATCCAAACTGACTTTTGTTCTCCCCATAAATCAGATAGTATAATCAATCTTGGTTTCATAGAATTATATTAAAATGCGTTTTCATTCCAATATGAGATGATGTAAAGCCTAAATCTTCATAAAATTTAATTGCCTTTGGTCTTTTTTTGTCGGTTGTAAGTTGAAGTAAATGGGCATTTCTTTCTTTAGCTCTATTAATTGCCCATTCAAACATCGTATTTCCAATTCCGAGACCTCTTTTATCTTTTCGAATTCTTACCGCTTCAATTTGTGCTCTAATTCCACCACGATAGGTCAAGTATTGTATAAATGATAGTTGAAGAGTGCCAATTATTTCCATATCTTCATTTTCAACAACAATTAATTCTTGATTTTCATCAATGTTTATTTTCTCAAAAGCCTTTAGATATTCAGAAGGCAATGGAGTTTGAAAGTTTTCCCTTTTCTTTCCAAGTTCATCATCAGCAATCATTTCCACAATTACTGAAATATCATTTTCTGTTGCTTTTCTAAAGTTCATTTTTAGTTCAGTTTTTTTTCTTGTTGCTAACGTGCTAGGCTAGGAAGTCATACGGACTCTTTACCAAAATTTTCGTTTAAAGTTAAGAATAGTTTTTCAATCAAAATTGATAAAACGAAGCATAAATCCGTATGCTTTTTAGCCGTTGTTAGTGGCTTTATTTTTTGCTCTGATTGAATAGCCAGCTTGGCAAGGCATCACCTAAAAGATGTTGCGTTACAATATTGTCATGCGTTTTTCCATTTAGTTTCCAAAAACGAATATTATCACTTATTTCTGCATACAGTTGTTTATCGCTATCAATTGGATTTACTATATCATTCGTACCGTGTATTAGCCAAATTGGAATTTCAGACAGTCTTTGTGTATTGTCAAACTGTGGAATGCCCGAAATACTAATCCCAGCAGCAAATAGGCCTGGTCTTTTCGATAGAGAATTAATGACAGTGGAACCTCCCATTGAATATCCAACCACATAGATTCTATTGCTATCAATATTCATATTCAATTTTAGAGAATCGATAAGTTCGAATACCGAATTTAGACAAGGTCTAGATTTCGAATAAAGCAAGTTTCTTGTCGTGTCCGTTAAATAATCAGATGACCGAGTTGAAAATTGAGGGGCTAGAACATAGGCAGGGTATTTTTTCTGAATGCCTGGGCTTGCAAATAATTTCTGGAATAGTCTAAGTTGAGATTCATTATCTGTTCCAATTCCAGCTGACCCATGAAAAACAAGAACTAAAGGATACGTTTTATTTGATTGTTGTTGAGATGGTTCAAATAATCGATATTTAATTTCCTCATCTTCAGGACTTATAAATGTAGCGGAATCAAAAATGTTATTGTTTAGACTTTTAATTTTTAATATTTCCTCTTTTGTTTCTTGAGTGTGTTCATTTTCCTCAAATACAACTTGTCCAAATTGTTCGTTTTGAGATAGACAAGTACTCATAGAGACTGTGGAGATAAATAATGCAAATAGTATTTTGGTCATTGGTTAATCTTTCTTTCCGCTGTAATATTAATTGCCACTAACGTTTTGGTTATGAAGCGTAGGAACGGTTTTGTTGGTAAGGCCTATGCTTTATAGCTATTGTTGGCAGTAGTTATTATTTTTCCATTTTTATATTCCATATTATACCTTTCGTTATTATTCTCAAGTTGAATTTCAAAAGGTTCTGGCTTAATCTTCAATGTGGTTGGAAACCAAATTTCTTTTATTTCATAATTCGGCAATAAAAACATACCCTCTTGAGAGCCATTTGTTCCGAACCGTTTTATATCGCCTTTCCAAAATTCAGTTCCGAAATTTTCATAAAGTTCATTATTGGTTTTTTCCACATCACTTGTAGGCATCCCTATTTCGTTTACACATAATACATTAGAAATATTGAAGTCTGAATCAATTCCATTATTCAATTCCTGTCTTACTATAAATTCGGCAATATTTCCACTTGCATCATAAAAGTAAAATGAATCTGCATTCCAACTTTCAAATCTTTGTGTTTTTTGTCCATTCTCAATATCTACAATTGAAATACGTTTTTCCATCCATTCCATAGCTTGTTCCAATTTATTGGCTGGGATTAAAAAACAGTAATGATATTTATATTTCTTTTCAGTTTTTTCAAAAGTTAAATCACTCCAGCCTACTTTCACAGTAAATGAAACCGAATTACTTTCAGTGATTTCAAAACCTAAAGTTTGAGAGTAAAATACTTTTTCTGACTCAAGTTTGTTTGTAAATAATTTTAATTTTCGAATTTTCATTTATTTTTTATCGTTCAGTTATTTTAATTACTACTATCGTTCCATCTAAACTAAGTAAATCGGTTTGGTAGGCAAGGTTATTTAGTTTAGATTTTGTTGGCAAATCGTTTTTATTTTTTCTGTTTTCTTCACTTTAATCTGCCCTTTTGTTGGTATCATATTCTGCCATACCCAATTATAGTGTTCAATCACTTTTTCTGCTTTCAAATGTGGTCTTTCTCCGGTTGTATGTCCATCCTCTACAACTGTGATGTCAAAATCCTTTGTTAAAGCGGATTGAATTGTTGATTCTACGCAAAAATCGGTTGCACAACCAGTGATAAATAACTCACTTACTTTCAGTTTTTTTAGTTTTGAGTGAAGTTCAGATTTGTAAAAAACATCATTCGCGTATTTGTCAATTCGAATATCAGCAGATTCAACATGTAAATCGTCCAAATTTTCCCAATCTGTAGCATTTTTTTCAAATTCTCCAGTACCCGTTCCGTCATGTTGGATATAAACAACAGGATAATTGAGTTCTCGAAATAATTCAGCCAATTCGTTTATTCGCTTTACAACTCCCGTTGTATCAAATCTTGGTGTTTTTTGCGTGAAAGATCCCTTTTGCATATCAATGACCAATAAAGCTTTCATGTTTTTCATCAATTATAATATTTTTATTTTATTGGTGCCAACGGTTTGTGTATGAAACGTAGCGTATTAAAAAGCACTACATTTTCGGTTTAGCACAAGCCAAATTTTTATATTTTGTTTTTATCTTTCTATTCTAAAAGCCAAATTAAAAATTTGGCGTACTCTGTAAATAACCACCAAGCTTTAATTTTAGTACTCCCTAGCTATGTTTCTATACACCGTGTTGTAGCCAGTTCTTTTTTTTGAGTTCGTATCTTCTATCAGTGCAATTATCTCTTTCGTTAAAAAACTCTTTTACAAGTGTCATAAACTTATCCAAAATCTTTACTGAAGCTAAATTGGCAAGATTTACATCAGCTGTAACTATTTCTGTATTCAGCACATTGAAATAAAACTCCAACATCCCTTTAGTAGTTTCCGTTCCGTATCCTTTTCCCCAATAGTCTGCTCTAAATCGATATCCTAATTCATCTCCATTATCGTCATTTAATAGAAACAAAGCAAGTCCAATCATTTTTGGATTTCCTTTTTCATAGATTCCACAAGAACATTTGAATTTACTTAAATTACTTAACTCAAAATTTAGGCTTTTATTAAATCTATCAGTTATTTGACTTTCCGTAAAGGCTTTTTGAGGAATTGGTTCTATAATTCTTGGGTCAGTAAAGAGCTCAGCGAAGTATTTTTTGTCTCCAATTTCTACCCTTTTTATAATTAACCTTTCGGTTTCAAATATTATCATTTTTCGATTTGTTGCGTTAAGTTCTTGAATAGAGCAATGTTTTTTTTAATTGGCTACAACGTTTAGCTATGAATAGAACGGGGCAGAAAACCCGCGGATTTTCGTATCGTCACAAGCCATAAGCTTTTCGGTTTTGTTTTTAGTTTATTGTTTTATAAAATCCAAATTAAAAGATTTGGCGATGAATGTAAATATACACAAGCTTTCGATTTCAAGCACCAAAATCCGTATTATTTATAGGTGTTGTTAGGTGCTTTTTTTACTTTTCCATCCGTATATTATTCCGCATGCAATCAAATTGTAAGGTATCATAAATATCACGTATGTCATTATAAGTTTCAAAGGCCAACCAATACCAAAGCTTCCATTGTAAATTCTTTCTATTGTATTTCTGTCATCGGGATTAATTTCTTGAGTCCAACGTTCGGATTCCCCCATTCCATAAGAGTCAAATCCATATAGTTTATAAATTATTTCGTCAGATAAATCTTCAGACCAATAAGTAGAAAGAGTTGAGATGAAAAAAGTCAATATGATTGATATTATAAATAAAATCAAGTAGTTGTTTCTCTTTAGCTTTCTTCCTATTAAAAATGGTGCTGCTAAGATTAGTAGATAAGAAGCTAAGGTGAAAATCATAAATATTGTCTCTACTGTACTTGCTCTCATTTATTAGTTTTTCAAATTGCACCTAACGTTTAGCTATGAATAGTGCGGGGCAGAAAATCCGCGGATTTTCGTGTCGACACAAGCCATGAGCTTTTAGATTTTGTTTTTATTTTGTCGTTTTAAAAAAGCCAAATTAAAAGATTTGGCGACTATGTAAATATAGACTTATGCCTTGAATTATACACAAAACCCGTATTATTTTATAGGTGTTGTTGTAAGCAGTTTTTTAATTAAATGTATAATTGGTCTTTTATTTCTTTAGGACATTCGAATATCCAATGTCTTTCAGATTTTAAACACTCAGGGTGGTTTTCTTTAATGGCTTTTTTAGCCAATTCAACAAGTTGGTCAGAGTTTTTTACTTTTGTAAGTTCAGGTCCGTAATCATCAGGTGAAAGTATTTTTAATTGAACTATTTCGACATTAGTTTCTTGAAGTAATATCAGAATATCTCCAGATTTTATGTCCTTTGAGTTAGGTTTTCCTAGTCCATTAAAATTTACAATTCTCATAATGTTATATTGCTTACAACAGTTATATAAACGTAATTACGTTTATATCTATTATATCGTGAAAGTAGTGTTTTTATTTCTGCTTTTCAATAAGCACCTATGTTTACTATTGTATAAAGCTTATTAAATGTTTGTATTCACTTGTAGTCGTATAATTATGTGTTTAATACCATTATACTTTTTTAAAAGTTTTGTAAATTTAAATAATATTAACTAAAAATCAGGGTTGTTTGATCTCCACACATTTAAATACCGTGTCCGACTTTATCCTGCCTAATGAGGTGATTAGAATAGAGTAGGGGATTCCTTCAGTTTTGCATAAAATAAGAGGCTCTAATACCCTATTTTCTTTTATAAGTATAAAGGTACTGTTTAGACTAAGAACCA
>Ga0209291_1000167_pt1 | contig 64688 bp, 59 predicted proteins | sample GOMGulsemesocosm_FD_184633 | JGI IMG/M metagenome (GOLD analysis project Ga0209291, IMG submission 184633) | Methane-oxidizing microbial communities from mesocosms in the Gulf of Mexico - GOM9B Gulf of Mexico (SPAdes) (version 2) | ecosystem: Environmental > Aquatic > Marine > Cold seeps... | reverse complement strand
CAACTAAAACCCATTCCTTATTAACGGTGTTTTTGTTTGCTGAAATAGTTTTGTAGCTTAATGTATCCACACTAATTCTTTTTAATTATTAAACATTCCTTACTCTCGAAAGAGTTTGCAAAAGTACGCTAAATAATTTAGTTAACAAAACTCTTTGAAAATGAATTTTTTAAAACTGAAAACAGTCGTCGTTGGGAGCTTTGTTTTTTATGGAAGGTTTATGCTTAGTCACTCATAATTTGAAGAAAAACTATTAATTTTAGCATAATGTAAAGATACTAATATTTGTATTGTTGCTACTAGTTTTGTGTAAATAAAAAAAAAGCACTACAATACTGCAGTGCTTTTTGGCTTAAAATTAAATATAAGGGGTAATTTATAACTTGACAATCTTTTTAATAGCTGTGTTTTTTCCTGCTCTAGTGTGTAGGAAGTATACACCGCTAGGTACAGTCGATATATTTACTTTATTACTGGATACATTAATGGGAGTAATTTTTCCAAGAATATCAATTAAATAAGCTTCTTCTATTATTTGTTCACTTTTAATTGAAACAAAATCTCTAGTAGGGTTTGGGTAATAACTTGCCTTCATGGTGTTATTGTACTCTTCTATAGCTAATACTTGCTGCCCCGCATTGATTGCTTCATTAGGTGTAGTGTTGTAAGCGTCGTCTAATAAGGTGATAACTCCTGAGGCTGAATTTACTCTCAACCAACCGTAATGCTTGTTAGCTCCTAATTTAAACGTAACTCCAATGTATGAGTTTCCTTCAGGAAATTCATCACCTGGATTTTCCCATCCCGGATTAATATATGCATCACCGAATGCTTCAAAGCTTCCTGTGTTGTCAATAGTAAATCCGTTAGCAAGTGGTTTCATGATGTCCCAACCATATCCGTCGCTATCAAAGTCGCCATAACCAATAAAGTTGATAGCAGTAGGGTCAAAAAAAACGCTAACACTTCCCCAGCCTTCCGCTATATTGAATTCGGGAGTTCCATCATTATTAAAGTCAATGTCAATATTTGCATTGGCAGTAAATGTGAAATCAGTAATATCACTATGGGTAATTTGTGAAAATGTAATGTTAATAGTTACTAGTGTAACAAGTAAAAAAATAAATTTTTTTATGATTATATAAATTTGGGTTCTTAAACACGCAAAATTATACGAATGATTGTTTTTTTAGATGTTTTGTACCACTCTGTCAGTTCTAATTAACTACTCTTTTATTACTTTATGTAGTGTTATATTACTTATTATAGGTTATTTAATGCTTCACTCAAGCTTTGTGTAGTACTTAGGTTCATTTTTTTTCTAATTCTATACCTTTTGTTTTCAAGACTCCTTACGGAAAGGTTTAGTAGGTTAGCAATGTCTTTGTTTTTAAGACTTAAGAAGATCAACGAACATAAAAGTTGTTCTTGCTTTGTTAAGGAAGGGTGTTTTTTTGTTAGGTTAAATAAATATTCGTCATTTACTTTACTGAGATATGTTTTTAGTTCCTTTTTATTGTCGTTGATGATTTTGTATGATTGCAGATCATGTAATAATTTGGTGATTTCCACCCTGCTTTTTTTATCACTAATACGCGATAACGTATCTTTTATTTTTCCGGAAAATGACTCTACATATTCTTGACTGGTTGAAATATTAAGAGCCATTTTTTCAATTTTGTTTCTATTGAAGTCAAGTTTATCAGTGATTTCTATTTTTTCACTCTTCAGAGCTGTGATTTTAGTTCTCGATTTTTTATAAAAATATATGTAATTAGTCCTAATAATAGTATTGTAATAAGTAAAATGGTCATTTTTAAATTACCTATTATTTTATCCCTCTCTAGTGTTGATACTTTATTTTTTTGTAGTTCAATGTCGGTTTGATGTTTTTCTAACTCAGTTACAGTATTGATATTGGCTATTTTTAATTGAGTAGCTGTTTTGGCTAAGGAATCGTTATATTTTTGCTGTAAGTTTAGGTGCGTATATGCGTCTTTGTATTTTTTTTTGCGTTATATATTTCTGCATAAAATTTATGTAAACTAGCTAGCAGTTCTAGGTTTGGGCGTTGTGTTAATATGAGTTCACTTTTTTTATTGTACTTCAGTGCGGTATCATATTTTTCTAAGGCTATTTCTGCTTCGGCCATGTTTTGGAGTAACATCACTTGCATTGTCTTATCAGAAGAATTATTAATAATTAGCAGTGCTTCTGTATAATAGTTAATAGCTTCAGAAGGTATTTTAAGTTTCTCTAAGTAGATATTCCTCAAGGTCATTAAAGAATTGGCTTTTCCTTTTTCATCAAAGTTTTTGTCTTTTATTAAATTTTTTAGAGTTAAAATAGCTTTTTCAATAGGACCAATCTTACTTTGAATGACTGCTATATTCGCTAAAGCTATCGTTTTTTGCTTTTGATTGTTGACTTCAGAAAAAACATCATAAGCTTTTGTGTGAAAATCTAAGCTACTTTCAGAATTACCAATTCTAAGTTGAACTCTACTTAATTTTTGATAATAAAGTCCAGTGTAATTCATTAGTTGTTTTTTCTGAGCAATTTTAAGTGCTTCAGTATAGTTTAAATATGCTTTGTCATAAACTTCAATATCAGAATAAATATCGCCTAGGTATGCGGAAAATTCCATTTTTGTATGTAGATCCTCAGTGTTAGAGATGTTTTTTTCTAACAGCTTAATCTTATCACTGACTGGAATGGTATTGGTTTCAAGACTGTCAATTATTTTAGTTGAAAATTTAGATTGTGCTATTGTATTTTGAGAAAAAACAATTGAAAGGGTTAAAAAGAGTGTGAAAATTCTAGTCATAAAAGCTCAGTCAATTTAAGATTTCAATATAGTTAATTTATGGATAAAAAAAAAGAGCGTCTATAGACGCTCTTTTTATTAGTAAGATTCATTTTATTGCTCTTTATAAGCTTCTAGTAAACTCATAGTTGCTTTAATTAAATCTTTAGTTTCTAATAGTAAACTAAAGTAAAGCGTAGTGTTTTTCGGACTATCATCTTCAGTTCTTGTTCTCGCAACTTGTTTCTTGATTCTTTCATTTACAGTGTCAAGTAATTGTTGTTTCTCATTAAGAATAATGTCAATGTTGTCAAAATCACGTTCAGAGAACGTACTTTTAATTTTACCAAACAATGTTTTTAATTGTTGTTCCGTTTCTTTTAAGTCTTTAATCTGGGTAAAACGTAGTTTTAAGTGATTGTTATTAACATGTTTGTGACTCGCTTTAGAAATGTATTCTAAAGATTGTGACATGTCCTGTAAGTTTCCAATTACATTAATATAGAAATCACTAGCTCCTAAACTTGATTCGTCTAAATTTTTAATAAAGTAGAAAATGTTGTCCTTTAAAGCTTCTACTTCGTCATCTAACTTTTTAACTCCTCTTTTACTCTTCTTAAGTCCTTCTAAGTCTTGCTTAGCTAAACTATCAATAGTGTTAGTGTAAATTTTAGAAGTTCTACTTACAACAGCTCTAATGTTGTCAGCACTTTCTTCAACAACACCTTGTATTGAACTACTCTCAGCTTGAATAATTGAATCTTCTTCTTTTCCCGCTTTAGATTTTTTACGGTGTGCAAGCATGTTTTTAGTTAATAAAGCAGCGGTAACTAATAATAAAACAGGAACCATTACTTTTACATTCCATGATATTAAGAAGGCGACTACTGCTGCTGCACAGAATGCACTCATTGCAGTTAGAAACCATCCACCAATTACATTAATTACTCCAGCAACGCGATAAACAGCACTTTCTGCTCCCCAAGCCCTATCTGCTAAAGATGTACCCATTGCAACCATAAAAGTTACATAAGTAGTTGATAGTGGTAGTTTATAAGAAGTTGCAATTGAAATTAATATTCCTGCAACCATTAAGTTCACAGATGCTCTTACCATATCGAAAGCTGGTAATTCATATGTCTTGTCTTTTGATAGTTCAATTACTGGTTTTTCAAATTGTGAATCAATTTTTTTATTTAAAGCATCAGGAATAATTGCTGAAAAGTATTTAGATAATACAATAGACCCTCTTACTACACCTCTAGATAAAAAGTTAGGCTTGAAACGTTCTTTTGTGTTTTCTTGACTAGATAAACTTAAAGATGTTTTTAATACTTCTTTTGATTTTGATGACAACCATAAAGTTGCTACCATAACCGCACTTGCTAAAAATAACCAAAGCGTTGGTGTAGGTACTTTTTTACCTAAAGCATCCATAGCAAATTCACTAGCTGGAATTCCTGATCCGTACCATGCTTCATATGATTGCCATCCAGCAATTGGTACACCAATAAAGTTTACTAAATCATTTCCTGCAAAGGCTAGCGCCAATGAGAATGTACCTATGATAATAATTAATTTATAGATGTTCTGATTTAAAAATTTCATAAAAACATATGAGAAGCCTGTCCAGAATACAAAGAATGCTAAAACCAGTTCCATGACATAGCTTTCAAGGAATTTTTTAATTGTTAATCCGTTTGTGAAATCGAAACTTTGTTTAGCAATATCTGCTCCTTTAATACCTTTCATTAATATAAAGTATACTAAAGCGGTCATGGCAACACCTCCAAATAAGGCTCCAACCCATATTGCTTTCTTTTCAAAATGGAACGACAATAAAACTCTTGAGATGTATTGTACTATAGCACCGACAGAAAAGGCGACGACGACAGAGAGTAGAATACCTCCAATAATTTGCTTTGCTTTTTCAGTATTTATATAGGTAAATAAGTCAGAATATGTTTGTGAGTCGTTTCCACTAATTTTTATTAAAGCGATACATACAGCTGCTCCTAATAAGTTGAATACGATAGAAACTGTAGTTGATGTCGGCATTCCAAGGGTATTGAAAATATCAAGTAACAATATATCGGTTATCATCACAGCCATGAATATGATCATTATTTCATCAAACATAAAATTACCCGGGACGAAAATTCCTTTTCGAGCAACTTCCATCATTCCACTTGAGAAAATACATCCACAAGCAATACCAATACTGGCAACAATCATGATGGTTTTAAAAGAAACGGCTTTAGAACCTATTGCAGAATTCAAAAAATTTACGGCGTCATTACTGACACCTACAACTAAATCGATTACCGCTAATACACCTAGCGCAATAACCATTAAAAGATAAATATTATCCATAATTAAAACATTTTTATTGAAAGTAACGGTGCAAACGTACTTCAAATAAAAATTTCTAATGTTATGTTAATGTTATCAATTGGTAAAATTAAAAACACCAAAATAAGTACTTAGTAGATATACAAAGTGCTTATTGTGGTGTTTGTTAATTGTTTATTGCTAGTGAGCAATACATACTCTTTATTATAGGTTATTTTTTCTTTTTGTGTTTTAAAACTTCAGCGTCAATGTAAAAAATGATTTCTTCAGCAATATTTTTTATTAAATCACCTACACGTTCCATTTTTTTAATGACAGAAAAAAGTAATAATGCTTCTGATATGATGTTGTTATCTTTTTTGATTTCTGTTTCTAAAACAGCAAAAGAGTCGGCGTTTATTTTGTCTATAATCTTATCTTTCTTAAAGACTTTACGTGCAAGTTTTACATCCTTTTTTTCATAAGCTTCTGTTGTTTTTCCTAACATTTTTTCTAGCGTATCAAACATAGTTTGAAACTGTAATGCTTCGAATAAATGTGGAGGGATTTTTTCATCTATTTCAACTACATATTTTGAAATACTACAAGCGTGATCTGCGATACGCTCTAAATCGAAATTTATTTTTCGAATGGCCATGATGAATCGCAAGTCGATTGCAACAGGGTTGTATAATGCTAAAAATTTCTCGCAACTTTTTTCTATTCGTAAATCTAATGCATTAACACGTATTTCATTTAGTATTACTTCTTCAGCTAAATCACTATCATGATTTAAAAATGCGTCTTTTGCTTTTTCTAATTGTGACGTACAAATTGCGAGCATTTCTGCTCCCGATTCGTTTAATAAGTCTCTTTGGTATTGTGCGTTTGCCATACTATTTTATTTAGATAAAAGTGAAACTTACCCGAAACGACCAGTAATGTAGTTTTCGGTTTGTTGCTTTTCTGGATTTGTAAAAATGGTTTTTGTTTTTCCGTATTCTATTAATTCTCCTAAATAGAAAAAGGCGGTATAATCACTAATTCTACTTGCTTGTTGCATATTGTGGGTTACAATAACGATAGTATATTTTTCTTTTAGTTTAAAAATTAACTCTTCCACTTTTGCTGTAGATATTGGATCTAATGCAGAAGTTGGCTCGTCCATTAAAATAATAGAAGGTTGTACTGCTAATGTGCGCGCAATACATAGTCGTTGTTGTTGACCACCAGATAAAGCCATTGCTGATTTATTTAAATCATCTTTTACTTCATCCCATAGCGCAACTTGCTTTAAACAATCTACTACACGTTCTTCGATTAATTGTTTGTCTGTTATTCCCTGTATCTTTAAACCGTAAGCAACATTGTCAAAAATTGATTTTGGGAATGGGTTTGGCTTTTGGAAAACCATTCCTATCTCTTTACGTAATTCTTCTACATTTACTTTTTTCTTGTAGATGTCGTCTCCGCTAACTTTTATTTTCCCTTCCATCTTAAAACCTTCAACATAATCATTCATTCTGTTGAATAGCCTTAAGAAGGTTGACTTCCCACAGCCAGAAGGGCCAATAAAAGCAGTAACAGTGTTTGGTTTGATATCCATGTCAATTCCTTTTATGGCATTGAAATCATCATACCAAACCTTTACATCTTTAACTTCTATTTTCGCCTTCTTTTTTAAAGAAGGATCTATTACTTTGTCAAGTGGAACTTGTTCTATAACTGTTTCCATAAATTATTTTAATTTCTTTTGCCATTTGTTTCTAAAGTAAACGGCTACACCATTCATAACGAAGGTGATTAATAATAAGATGATAATTGCTGCTGCTGCGTTTTCAATAAACCCATGTTGTGGTCTGGAAATCCAATTGAATATTTGTATTGGTAATACGGAAAATTCATCCATCGGACTTTCTGGAGCAAATGGCACATAAGCCAATGCTCCTACAACAATTAATGGTGCAGTTTCTCCAACTGCTCTTGATAAGGCTAAAATTACACCAGTTAATATTCCGCCAGAGGATGCTGGTAGAACTTGATTCCATATCGTTTGCCATTTTGAAGCTCCTAATGCATACGATGCGTCTTTAATAGATTTTGGTACCGCTTTTATAGCTTCACGAGTTGCAACAATGATAATTGGAAGAATTAAAAGCGATAAGGTTAAACTACCAGCTAAAACACTAGCGCCAAGTCCCATGATTCTTACAAAAACTTCTAGTCCTAATAATCCGTATATAATAGATGGAACCCCAGCAAGGTTTGAAATGTTGATTTCTAGAATAGCAGATAATCTATTTTTCTTACTGTATTCTTCTAGATATACTCCAGCAGCTACTCCTATCGGAAAAGCAATAATAGTAGTTAAGAATAAAATCCATATACTTCCCATTAAAGCTGTATAGATACCAGATTTTTCAGGTTTTCGGGAGGGTAAATCGATTATAAAATCCCAGTCAATTCTCATGATTCCATCAATTAAGATGTCGCCAATAAAAAAAGCTAGTAATATTAAAGCAAATAAAGTACAGCCGATTCCCCAAACTTTAAAGATCTGATCTTTAAGTCTGTTCTTTTGAATATTATTCATAGCGTTCTTGGTATTTCTTTCTAATTCTATAACTTAATGTGTTAAGCAAGAATGTAAACGCAAATAAGGTAATTCCGGCTGCGAATATGGTTCTGTACTCTACGGAACCGTGTTCTACATCTCCTAAACTAACCTGAACAATATAAGCTGTTATAGTTTCGACTGGAACTGTAGGGTCAAGTGTTAAACGTGGTTGTTGACCTGCAGCAACGGCAACAATCATAGTTTCTCCAATAGCCCTTGAAATAGCTAAAATGATAGAAACAATAATACCAGATGAAGCTGCCGGTACAACAACCTTAAATGCGGTTTGCAATTTTGTGGCTCCCATACCAAAAGAGGCTTCTCTTAGCGCATTGGGTATGGCGTGTAATGCATCTTCAGAAATTGAAGAAATGTAAGGGATAATCATAATCCCCATAACAAAACCAGCTGACAATGAATTAAAACCAGACAAACCAGGTATGATTTGTTGTAATATAGGAGTTACTACTATTAGAGCAAAAAAACCATATACGACGGTTGGTACTGCGGCTAATAATTCTAATAAGGGTTTTACGGTTTTTCTAAAGCTTCTTGGGGCATATTCACTCAAGTAGATACTAATTGATAAACCAATTGGTAATGCTACTGAAATAGCTATAAATGATGTTAATAATGTTCCTGATAATAATGGAAGTATTCCGTAATGTTTGTCAGCAAACAATGGTGTCCATTGTGTGTCTGTAAAAAAATCGACTATAGAAACTTCTCTAAAAAAATGAAATGCTTCGATAGCAAGTACCAACACAATCCCTATGGTAATAGCAATAGTAATTAAGGTACTTGTTAAAAGGGATTTTTCAATTACAAGTTCTTTTATTTTACGCATTTTATTTTGTGAAAAAGGAAATCAGGCAACTATGTAGTCACCTGATTGTCCAGATTAAACTTCTGCTTATTTGTTACTTTCAACAAAAGTTTTAAAATTTTCTTTTTGTACTGCGTATTTTTCAGCTGGCAAAGGAATGTATCCAACATCTTTTGATAATTCTCCTGCGTTATCTATATAGAAGTTTACGAATTCAACTACTTCTGTTGATTTTACCGAAGTACTGTTTACGTATACAAATAAAGGTCTTGACAAAGGTTTGTATGTTCCATTTTTAACAGTCTCTAAAGATGGCTTTACCACTTCAGTTCCGTTATGAACTCCAATCAAAGATAATTTGTCTTTATTTTCAGCATAGTAAGCTAATCCGAAAAACCCTAAAGCATATTTATCTCCAGCAATTCCTTGTACTAAAACATGGTCGTCTTCACTAGCAGTGTAATCTCCCCTTGTCCCTACTTTTTTACCACAAATAGCTTCAGAGAAATAATCATATGTACCTGATGCCGTTCCAGGTCCGAATAAATGAATTTCCTCATTTGGCCATTCTGGACGAATTTGATTCCATTTCATTATAGTTCCTTGGGCTTTAGGTTCCCATATTTTCTTCAGCTCTTCAATAGTAAAAGAATCCACCCAGTTGTTATCAGGGTTTACTAATACTGCTAAACCATCATAAGCAACTTCTAATTCTAAATAACTAATATCGTTAGCTTCACAAGCTGCTTTTTCTTTTGATTTTATTGGGCGAGAAGCATTAGATAAGTTTGTTTCTCCTCTTGAGAATTTTTTAAATCCTCCTCCAGTTCCAGAAACACCAATGGTAACTTTTACTTTAGGTTCAACTGTTCTAAATTCTTCAGCGACAGCTTCAGTAATTGGAAAAACTGTACTTGAGCCATCTACTTTAATAGTTCCGGATAAAACAGTTTTTGTGTTTTCAGCAAGTGCTTTTTCTTCTTTCTTTTTTCCACATGCAACTAATACGATAGCTGCTGTTATCATGATTACAATTTTTTTCATCTTTTTGTTTGTGTGTTTTTTGCACTACAAACTTACAGATGAAGAATTGTTTAAAAGTTACCTTAAAATAAAGAAAAGGTTACTGTAATGTTACTAAAACAGCAAGGTGGTTAACATTAAAATAACATTGAAAATAATGAATAAAAAAAGAGCCCGAAGTAGGGCTCTTTTGATTTATCTAAAATTGTTGTTGTTGTCTTAGAAATGGATATCAAATTGTAAACGGTATTCTAATCCGCCAGACTTTCTTCCAGTTACATCATTATAAGTTATATCAGACTGAACTTTAAGTTTGTGACCTACTATGTACTTAGATGCACCTAATGTGTAATAATTTGTAGCATATCCAGCTCCGTTAAATTTAACAGTAGTATAGCGTCCTGCAACTTCCCAATTAGATTTAAATAAATAACCGACTTGTGCGTTAACTGAGTTTCCTTTTTTAACTGCTTTTCCAGTAGGAGTTCCATCAATGTCTATTGCCGTTGCTTCATTGGCATCTCTATTAGCGTATTCCCCCATAAAAGAGATTCCTTTGTATTTAAACATAGCGTCAACAAACACTGTGTTTACGTTTGTTTCATGAAAACCTTCTTCACTATCATTTAACATGTAGCTTCCTTGGCTTCCTTTATCTTTTACAGCCTTATCATTTAAGTTATAAGTTGCTCCAAGTGCTAATTTAGGCGATTCTTCTCTTTTTAAATCACTTCCTATATAATCACCTTTTCCTTTGAATTCACCAAATGGTAATACTTCAACTCTTGCAGTATATTGATGACCTCCTAGGTTACCAGTAGTAATGTTTCTTCCTTCTCCTTGGGAGATTGAAAACATGTCACGGACTAAGAATTTATCTGATAAATTAAAATGATGTCTTAATTGTAATCCTAAATCACGATCAATATTAAAGTTACTGTTTAATTTAGAACGATCAACAAATTGTAAGTTAGCAGAAGAGATTACACGCTCTCTGTTTCCTGGTAATTTAGTTTGTCCAGCCCATAAGCTAAAGTTTTTGTAGAAGTTCCATTTTACAACGGCATCTAAAATATATCTTGGTGCGTTATTAGTATATTCAGATGCTCCACCAATGTCTTTGTTTGATAATCCTAATTCAAGTTTGTAAGTAAGTTTTGGACTATATGCGAAACCACTAAATTTTAATCGAGCTCTTCTTACTAAAAAGGTGCTTTGCACTTTTCCGAAGTCTCCATTTGCATCCATGTCCCATGCATTTGTTGCTAAAAATTGCATTCTAGCTCCAACTTTCATAGTCCAAGTACTATCTTTCCCTACTAGGTTAAAAAGTCCTTTTCCAAATTTAGGACTATTTGTTTCTTGAGCTACTGCTGATAAACCAATTAAGATTACGAATACAGATAAATAACTTTTTAAATTTTTCATTTTATTGTGTCTTATTATTTTTTTGCACTGCAAATAACCGCACTTAATGTTAACTTAATGTTAAGCGTAAGTAAAAAAAAGAATAACATTTGACGAAATTAAAAATAGAGGAGATTTTTTTGATTTGTTTAACATGACTAAGTAGAAATAATACCTGAAATCTATTATATTTGTGAAAACTTCAAAAAGCTAGTGCTTAAATCGTTCAACTTAATACCTCTTATATTCATCTTGACTTTGTCTATTTTGACTCCGTCAGCAGTATTGACATTGGATCATCATTCTTATGTTGTTATTGGTGAATTTAATGATGATGAAGGGGAAAGTAATTCAGAAAATGATATTGAAGATATTGATGTAGAAGAAGGAGAAGACGAAAAAAAAGAACAGTTTTTCACATCATTAATTGGATTATATGATTCGCTTATTGTTAATAATACTATAGCTTCAATGCTTCTAGTTGAAGGAATATCTACATATACAATAGACATACAACTTCCCCCTCCAGAATATAGCCTATACCTAAATTAGAACAATTGTTAAATCAGGTTCTTCAGTTTTATAATGTAAGCTATAATAATTATATAAATTAATAATGACTTATGTCATTGTCCGAGTGCTTTTATTTTTTTTAATTAGTACTGTAATAAACTCTTAGATATTTAATGTGTTTATTATATATGAAAGCATGATATTAGAACATAGTCAAATACAAACTATTTAGTAAAAAATGATGAAAGATCTATTTAATTTTAAACATTTCAAAGGCGACTTATTTGGTGGTATTACTGCTGGTATAGTTGCATTACCATTGGCTTTAGCTTTTGGAGTTAGTTCTGGTTTGGGACCAAGCGCAGGATTATATGGTGCTATTTTTGTAAGTTTCTTTGCTGCATTATTTGGAGGGACAAACACTCAAATTTCGGGACCTACAGCACCTATGACTGCTGTAAGTATGGTAGTAATTGCAGGTATTGTTGCTGCCTTTGATGGTGATGTTTCAAAAGCATTACCAGCTATTTTAACAGTGTTTTTATTAGCAGGATTAATGCAAGTAGGACTTGGGTTGATTGGCCTTGGGAAATATATAAAATACATTCCATATCCAGTAGTCTCAGGGTTTATGACAGCTATTGGAGTTATTATTTTGGTAACACAAATATTGCCTTCAATAGGGTATTATCCAAAAGAAGACGTAGAATTTGTAGATCAATTTAAACCCTATGCTGAAGAAATTATATTAGATAATATATTAAAAGAGGAAGCAGGTGAGGGTATCTTAGTTTTAGAAGATTTTAAGGAAACGATTAATCAGGCTAAAAATATTACTCAAGATCAAATCCTTCAGGAATCCCAAACATTAGCAAATTCAGATGCTTCAGGTGTGCTTGGAACTATTAAAATATTGCCAAGAGCTTTAGGAAATATTAATTGGCTAGAATTACTTTTAGCACTAGGAACAATTATAATTATTTTTGGCTTTAAACGGATTACAACTAAAGTGCCAAGTACATTGGTAGCACTTGTTGTAATGTCAGGAATTGCTATTGGGTTTGGATTAGATTATAGACCAATACAAGAAATCCCTGGAGGTTTTCCAATCCCAAACTTTGAAATGTTTACAAGTTTTCAGCTAAATAGTATTACGCCATATATTTTCACAGCACTTACTCTAGCACTATTAGGAGCGATAGATTCATTACTTACATCAGTAGTTGCTGATAATATGACAAAAACGAAGCATAAACCTAATAAAGAATTGATTGGACAAGGAATAGGAAACAGTATTGCAGCTCTTTTTGGAGGTATTCCTGGTGCAGGAGCTACAATTAGAACTGTTGTTAATATAAACGCAGGAGGTAAAACTAGACTATCAGGAATGGTAGCTGGTGTTATGCTATTAATGATTTTATTAGCTCTTGGGCCAATTGCATCCCAAATTCCTGCAGCAGTACTAGCAGGAATATTAATCACGGTGGGTATTGGTGTAATGGATTATAAAGGATTGAAGGCAATACCATATATGCCACGTCCCGAAGTGATTATCATGCTTGTAGTATTGGTATTATCTTCAGTATGGAATTTAGTGTATGCTGTAGGAATAGGTTTAGTAATTGCATCTTTGATGTTTATGAAAAAAATGGGAGATCTTACTGCTGAAAGATCAGATGTAGAGGCGTTTAAAGAAGAAGAGTGGCCCGATGAAATAAACCTTCCTAAAAGTTTAAAAGATGAAGTTTTTATCAAACACATAAAAGGGCCATTGTTTTTTGGTTCTACAAGTGATTTTCAAGCACTGGCAAAACAAATCCCTGATACCGCATCTACTGTAATAATCAGATTGGATAGAATGCCGTACATTGATCAATCTGGTTTGTATGCAATGGAAGATGTATTAGCTGATTTGATTAAAGAAGGGAAATGTGTAGCGTTTGTAGGGATACTAAAACAACCTAAGTATATGTTGGAGCGTATCGATATTATTCCTGATTTAGTACCAAAAGAACAATTGTTCGAGGATTTTAAAGATTGTTTAAATTGGATTAAAAAAAAGTATTAAATTGATTACATATGAGAACACAAACAAAAATAACTCAAGATAACCTTACACCAAAAGATGCTCATAATATTTTGGTAGAAGGAAATAAAAGATTTACTCAAAATTTAAAAACTCAAAGAGACTTACAAGCTCAAGTTTTAGAAACAAGTATGGGACAATATCCTTTTGCAGTAATACTAAGTTGTATTGATTCTAGAGTGCCAGCAGAATTGGTTTTTGACCAAGGTATAGGAGATGTTTTTAGTGCGCGAGTTGCTGGGAATATTATCAACGAAGACATATTAGGTTCAATGGAATATGCATGTAAAGTTGCTGGTTCAAAAATAGTTGTAGTAATGGGGCACTCCAAGTGTGGAGCAGTAACTGCTGCTTGTGAGCATGTTGAATTAGGAAATATCACTACATTGTTAAATAAAATTCAACCTGCAGTTAAAGCTGTAGATGAAGAAATGAGTGCTGCAAAAGTAGAAAAAGTAGCGGCTATAAATGTGAAATTATCTATTGAAAGAATAAGAAAAGAAAGTTCAATTTTATCAGAATTAGAAAAAGAAGGTAAAATTGAAATCGTCGGGGCTATGTATAATGTTAGTGATGGAACAGTTACTTTTTACTAATTGAAGATTATAAATTTTATTTTAAAGATTAAAAAAAGAGAGCTCATTTGAGCTCTTTTTTTTGCGCCACATATAAAATTGGGATTTAAATTGAAACAGCATCAAGAATTTATCGTTAAATCATTTAGGTTTTATTTAACATGTGTTCAACTAGTTAATTCATAGTTTCTATTATATTTGCAAAAAAATCAAAATCAGTGTTTAAGTCGTTTACTATCATATCACTTTCATTTATCTTAACCTTATCTATTCTGGCTCCGGCAGTGGTATCGTTAATAAATGAAGAGTGCCATATAGTTATGGAAGACTTTAATGATGATGAAAGAGAGGATAACGAAGAAAAAGAAATAGAAGAAATTGATAGTGATGAAAATGAGAAAGAAGAACGCTTCTTTGCGTCGCTAATTAACTCGGATGATTCTTTTATCACAAACAATGCTAAAGTTATCAATTTTTTTATTGAAAGAGTTTCTACATATTCATTAGAAATTCAACTCCCACCACCAGAATACAATATATAGTTTACCGTTTTTTTAATTTTTAAAAACGCCTTCATTTATTTAATGTGGGCATAATAACTATATATTATATGTTTAAATACATTAAAAACGACTTTCCAGCAAGTGTCGTTGTGTTTTTTGTGGCATTACCTTTATGTTTAGGTATTGCTTTGGCCAGTGGGGCTCCTTTGTTTTCAGGAGTAATAGCGGGTGTTATTGGAGGAATTATTGTCGGGTCGTTAAGTGGCTCTCAACTTGGAGTTAGTGGACCCGCAGCAGGATTAGCTGCAATAGTTTTTACTGCTATTGCTGACTTAGGAGGTTATGAAAACTTTCTTTTAGCTGTAGTTTTAGGAGGTATTATTCAATTAATTTTTGGACTTTTAAAAGCAGGAATTATTGGGTATTATTTTCCGTCATCCGTTATTAAAGGAATGTTAACAGGTATTGGTATTATAATTATACTGAAACAAATACCTCATTTCTTCGGATACGATGCTGATCCTGAAGGAGATTTTAGTTTTTTACAAGTAGATGGAGAGAATACTTTTTCAGAAATAATAAAAAGCTTCAAGCACATCAGTTTGGGGTCTACAGTAATAGCTTTAATTGGTATGGCTATTATGTTAATATGGGATTCTGTGTTAGCAAAAAAGGCGAAATTCTTTAAGGTAATTCAAGGGCCTTTAGTGGCTGTTGTAGTAGGGGTATTATATTATGTGTTAACTTCTAACAATAGTATGTTCGGAATAGCATCAGAGAACTTAGTTAGTGTTCCTGTTCCTGATAGTGCTTCATCATTTTTCAATCAATTTAGTTTTCCGAATTTTGGAGCTATTACTAATCCAAAAATATGGATTGTAGCTTTTACGATTGCATTAGTTGCAAGTTTAGAAACGTTACTATGTGTTGAAGCAGCGGATAAATTAGATCCTAAAAAGCGTGTTACACCAACCAACAGGGAATTATTAGCGCAAGGTACTGGAAATATCCTTTCTGGACTTATTGGAGGATTGCCTATAACTCAGGTAATAGTTCGTAGTTCTGCAAATGTTCAATCAGGAGGTAGAACAAAACTATCTGCAATTATTCACGGATTTTTATTGTTGATATCAGTAATTCTTATGCCTAGTATTTTAAATAAAATACCGCTATCTGTACTGGCAGCTATATTATTGATTGTAGGATATAAATTAGCGAAACCATCATTATTTAAGAGTATGTTTAAAATGGGATGGAAGCAATTTATTCCTTTCGCAGTTACTGTAGTAGGTATCGTCTTTACTGATTTATTAGTAGGTATCGGACTTGGGTTAGGAGTTGGTGTAGTGGTAATTTTAATTAAGAGTTATCAAAATTCACATTTCCTGCATATTGAAGATAAGAGTAATGGAGTGCATAAAATTAAAATGACCCTAGCTGAAGAAGTTACTTTTTTCAACAAAGGAGCTATTTTAAAAGAGTTAGATGCTTTACCTAATGATGCTCAATTAGAGATAGATGTAAGAAAAACACGCTATTTAGATAATGACATTATTGAGATTCTAGAAGATTTCTCTGAGAAAGCTCAAAACAAAAGTATTAATGTCAAACTATTGTCTGAAAGAGGAATTATAGAAAACCCTAAAAGTTATATCGAGTTTTTTAAACTAAGACCTCAAACAAATTAATTACGAATTATATAAAATTACAATATTATGAAAGCACATACAAAAGAAACACAAGCAACAATGACTCCTCAAAAATCATTACAGTTTTTAAAGGAGGGTAATCAAAGGTTTCAACAAAATTTAAAAGCCAATAGAGATTTACAAGCCCAAGTATTAGAAACTAGTAAAGGACAATATCCATTTGCGGTAATCCTTAGTTGTATTGACTCAAGAGTTCCTGCTGAATTGGTTTTCGATCAAGGAATTGGAGATGTTTTTAGTGCAAGAGTCGCTGGAAATATTATCAATGAGGACATATTAGGTTCAATGGAATATGCCTGTAAAGTTGCTGGTTCAAAAATAGTTGTAGTAATGGGGCACTCCAAGTGTGGAGCCGTAACTGCTGCTTGTAAGCACGTTGAACTAGGGAACATAACGCCACTGTTAGATAAAATTCAACCAGCAGTTTCTGCTATTGAAGAAGAAATGAGTGATGCAAAAGTAGAAAAAGTAGCCGCTATGAATGTGAAATTATCAATTGAAAGAGTTAGAAATGAAAGTTCAATATTAGCTGAATTAGAGGCAGCAGGTGAAATAGAGATAGTAGGAGCAATGTATGATGTTACTACTGGTGCTGTTTCTTTTTATGAATAAGAATATTTTACTATATGAAAATCATAAAAAAGATAAATAAAATATGTTTGGGAGCATTAACCTTGGTGTTAATGCTTCCTATGTTTGCACAGAGTCAAGACAGTAATCTTGGGAATTGGCTAATATACATTGGTAATAAAAAGATAGATTCAACATGGAATATTCATAATGAAGTGCAGTACAGAAATTATGATGCCATTGGAGATCTTGAACAATTACTTTTACGTACAGGATTAGGTTATAACCTAACGGAGAATAATAACAATTTGCTTTTAGGGTATGGTTATATTCTCTCTGAAAATTATATAGGAGAATCGTCTGAAAAAGAATCGATTAATGAGCATAGAATTTATCAGCAATTTACAACTAAACAAAGCGTAGGTAAATTAAAATTGAAACATCGATATAGGTTTGAGCAACGTTTTGTGGCATCAGATTTGAAAATGCGTTTTCGTTATTTTTTATCTCTTAATTATCCTTTGATTGCAAAAGAGTCTTCAGGTAAGATGCTTTATGCTTCTGCATATAATGAAATATTTCTAAATACAGAAAAATCTGTTTTTGATAGGAACAGAGTTTTTGGAGGACTAGGATATAAGTTAAATAACAGTATAAAGTTTGAAATTGGATATATGAACCAATTTTTTGAAAGTTCAGGAAGAGATCAGATAAACCTTATCACATTTATTAATTTCTAAAAATAAAAAAAGGGGTAATATATATTACCCCTTTTTATTAAACTAAACGATTAACTTAACCTTGCAAAAAATAAAAAGACTACGTTTAGCTTAAAATAAACAACACTACAAATGAGCCTTTTATATTTTTTTGAAATAATGATTATAATCCTCTAGTCCATCCTGATGCCCATATTGGTGCTTGAGCACCATTACCAGCTCCAGAATTTGTTCCTTCAGTTAAGTAGCTTGAATTTACACCTTGGTACTGACTTTTAGTCGTAACACTTGAGCTAAACTGAATGTTGTTGAAAATAATATTTCCGTTATCAATATTTGCATTTGCTGCTGGGTCAGTTGCTACATCTTTAATTTTAATTCCTAAATCAAATCCTGAGATAAAGATATTTGAAGCAGTCCAGTGTCCACCACCTTCTTTTATGTATAATGCACCTTCAGAACCAGTATCAATTATAGAAATATCTTTTAAGGTTGCTGTTGTCGTTGGCGTAGCATTTCCGTTATCACCATTATTAGATCCTTCAATACCTGCTTTAGTACCTTGGTTAATGTACCAGTATTGTCCAGTTCCAGTCCATCCGTCAGCGAAATCAATTGAATCATCTCCACTTGCTGTAGAAACTAAATACTTTCCGTTTACAGTTCCTCCAAAAAATTCAATTCCATCATCACCTCCTTGGTAAGATTGTACATATTCAAATGTTGTACCTGCTCCAACAGCAAATAAAGATACTCCGTTAAATTCTTTCGTAGCGCTAAAGTTAGCACCAGTATATTCTACTCTTAAGTATCTAATAATACCTGAGTTGTCATTTACATCAGATCCTCCGTAAGTTAAATCAGAAACTTCAGCAGTAGCCGTTTCTCCGTTTGATCCAGCTTTATTTGTAGGTGCATGACCACAAATAACTAAGCCGCCCCAATCTCCTGCAGCTGGACTAGCACTTGCAGAAGTCATTATTACAGGTTCTGCAGCACTACCTAAAACATCTATTTTAGCTCCTTGTGCTATAGCAATATATGAACTTGTTCCTCCAGAAGCTTCAATAACTGTCCCGGCAGGAATTACTAATTTTGCTCCGTTGTTAACTATTAATGCTCCTGTTAAATTATATGTTTTTGTAGCATCTAAAGTAATAGTTTCGCTATTGATATCCCCTTTGAAATTTGTTGGGTCAGCTGTAAAAGTGTTAGTTGGAACTGGAGCTACAATATTATTAGAGTCGTCATCGGAACAACTTGTAAAGATTGTAGTAGCAGCAATAGCTAATAATAAAATTGATTTTTTCATTTTTTTAAATTTTATGTTTGTTGTTAATTACACTACAAATTAAGAGTATTAATAATGTTCAAGTTTTACCAAATCATCAACTGTTTGTTAAGTGTTACAGATGAATGTTAACTTAAAGTAAAGAGAGGTAGAACAAAAAAGACTAGCATTGAGCTAGTCTTTTATAATTAAGATTCTTTTAATTTTAAAACAAATCGTACTTTAATGATAGGCTAGCATTGACACCTCTTTTAAATGATTTTACAGGAACTTTTTCTGTTTTGTTATCCTGATATCTCTTTATTTTTGAATCTAATATGTTTTTCACAGTAACCCCTGCACTTATTCTTTTACGGATTTTAGTTTTTAAAATAAAGTCCATTGTGAAAACCCCTTCATTTATAAGATCTCCTTTTCCAGCAGACCCTATAGCATAGATGCTTTCAGAAGAATAATTTCCTGTTACAGTAGCTAATATGTTTCCGTTTTTACTAAATTCTTTGAAAAAACTAATATCTCCATTAAGTAAAACCTCAGATGCGCCTGTTAACTTTCCGTTGTCATTTGTAAAGTTTACATTTAAATCAGTTTCTTGAGTGACTTTGTTTTTATCAAAATCTTGATCTGAAGCCATAATAGCTCCGTTAAAACCAAATGATAGTTTGTTTGCTAACTCGGAAACTTCTGTTTCTTTTGGGTTATTTATGATGTCTTTTTTAAATTCCAATTCTAGCCCAAAAGCGGTTGCTTGTTTTCCTGAATTTACCCAAGAAATATCATTTGTAGCTGAAGCAACAATAGTTTCATTTATGGGGTTTTGAATTAACTTACCAAAACCAGTTACCGAAATTACTTCTCCAGATTTCGGAAAATATTCCCATCTTAAATCTGCATTATAATTAGTTGATGAGTATAGGTTAGGATTACCGAATTTAGATCCTTCAACATCTTCATATAAAAAAGGTGCTCTTTCTTTAAATTGAGGTAAAGTATATGATTTACTTCCGGCAAGTTTTAAGTTTTGTTTTTCAGTTAATTCATATTTAACAGAAATGTTAGGCATAACTTCAACTTTATCAAATGAATTTTCATCACCAGGATCAAGTGACGTTACCCATTCAATTTCTTGTGTAACTTGTTCTGCTCTTATTCCAATTACTGTCGTTAATTTTGGGCTAATTAAATACTGGATGTTTCCAAAACCACTATTTATTGTTTGTGTTCCATTATACGTTTGAGGATCTAATGCATTTGCAATGTTTAGATCTCCTCTAAAAGTTTTAATTTTGAAATATCCAGCAGCTAAGTTTGTTTGATTAAAGTACGCGTCAAGATTATTGATGTCAACATTGGGTTGGCTTATAGATCTATTAATTGCAAAATTAAATTGTGTTGCTTCTAAATCTACAGTTTTAAACCTACCACTATATCCAAAAGTAAATTTACCTCTATACTCATCATCTTCATTTTTTGAAAAAAGATAGCTACTTTCAATATTTGCTACGAACTCATTTTCGTTTAATTCTTCAAAGTAACGGTGACTATTAGAATCAGAAATATCCGAAACTGTTTTTGGTGAAGTATGTGGGTTATGGTTATCCGTAGGGACTAACATTACTTGTCTTCTGTCTGGAGTATTGTTTAGAACAGAATTGTATCCTAATCCCCAATTTAAATCAATTTTTTCATTGAATTTATGTGCCCCTAAAAGTTGACTAACCAATAATTGTGTTTTATTAAAAGTTGAACGTCTGATGAAGCCACCTCCGTTTTCAGCATTATCAAATACATCAATAATTCCAGAATAGTCACTTAAATTTTGATTTGTAGAGTTGATGTATAAGGAGTTAAATTTAATGGTATTATTACTGTCGAATCTATATGCAAGATTTAGCATACCTGTGGTGTTTGTCTCATAGCTAAAAGATTCATAAGAATAATCAGATCTAGCAACTCCATTAGCATTTACATTTCCTTTGGTATTTCCTTCTACTTGTTTAAATTTATTAGAAAACGAAGCTGTTGAGAATATACTTAATCGGTGGTCATTTTTAAAATCGAATTTAACTCCTCCTGTTAATGAAAAGCTTTGATTGAAAGGAGATTTTGTTTCTCTATCCAAACTTGTGGTGAATTTGTAACCAGACAATGGGTCATTAGGTTGTTCTTGATTGTAGAAACCGAAATAGTTAGGGCCGTCTTGTAAATAGAATTTATTGGTTTCAATTGCATTTGAATTGTAACCAGTTCCGTAACCAAGTTGTAATTTTCCTTTTCCGTGATGGTTTTTTGAAATAATATTTACATTAGCACCACCAAAATCACCGTAAATTTTATTATTATATACTTTGCTAATATCAATATATTCCACAATATCTGTAGAGAAAATGTCTAGAGATATATTTTTTTTCGAAGGATTATTGGATGGTAGTGGTAAGCCGTTCAGGGTTGTTGAGTTATAACGATCACCTAAACCTCTAACAAAAATGGTTTTAGATCCTTCTTGTTTAGATATCCCTGAGGCTTTGGTGATAGCTGTAGCAACATCTGAAACTCCTTTTTTGGCTAATTCTTGTGCTCCAATTTGTTGTTTAATTTCAACAGCTTTTTTTTGTGCAATTAATAATGTGTTTTCTTTTTCTCTATTCGTTTCTGCAATAATCACTACTTGTTCTAAAGAATTTGCTGTAAGTGTTTTATTGATTGTTTTGTTTTCGGTTACGATAACATTTTCGTTAGTAGAGTTGTATCCTACATAACTGTATTCTAAAGTATACGTCCCTGGATATACTTCTAAAATATAATTACCGTCAAAATCAGTTTGTGCACCTGTAGTTGTTCCGTTAATAATAACTGTTGCTCCTAATAAAGGTTCGTTATCCATTTCTCCATCTAAAACTTTTCCCGATATTTGAACCTTATCTTGCGCAAAAGCAATAGTTGTAAATAAGGAAATTAGTAATAAGAATTTTTTCATTTTTTGCTGTGTTTATTTTTTTGCAAAGAAAAACCAAGTATGTTGTTGTAGTGTTACTGTTGTATAACGGTTGTGTTATTGTATTGTAAAAGAATATGCTTAATTATTAAGTTAATGTTAATTGTAAAAATTAAAGTATGATGAACTGGGATCAACTATTATCGTTGAAGCGATATGGTGACACAAATAAAAGACTACGTAAAGAACAGAATGAAAATCGATTAGGATTTGAAGTAGATTATGATAGAATAATATTTTCATCAGCTTTTAGATCTTTACAAGATAAAACTCAGGTGATTCCTTTATCAAAAACGGATTTTGTGCATACAAGATTAACACATAGTTTAGAGGTTTCTGTTGTAGCTAGATCATTGGGTAGAGCAGTAGGTAATGAATTGTTAAAAAAATATCCACATTTAGAACATGACTTAGGGTATAAATCAAACGATTTCGGAGCGATTACTGCAACTGCAGCTTTGGCGCATGATATTGGAAATCCCCCTTTCGGACATTCTGGAGAACAATCTATTGGGGAATTTTTTAAAACAGGTAGCGGACTTGTTCATAAAAAAGACTTGATCGATAAACAATATCAAGATTTAGTAAGTTTTGAAGGGAATGCTAACGGATTCAAGATACTTACAGAAAAGAAAGAGGCGCTACGTTTATCCTATGCAACATTAGGTGCCTTTATGAAATATCCTAAAGAGTCATTACCTTTTAAGCCTACATCTCACATTGCAGATAAGAAGTATGGTTTTTTTCAAGATGATAAAGCCCTGTTTGAAGATGTCGCTTCTGATTTAGGCTTGTTGCAAACTAGAACAGGAGAAACGATTAGTTTTTCTCGTCATCCATTAACTTTTTTGGTAGAAGCCGCAGATGACATTTGTTACACTATAATCGATTTTGAAGATGGGATTAATCTTGGTTTAATAGATGAAGAGTTTGCTTTAGAGTATTTGATTAATCTAGTTAAGAAAATTATTAATATAGATACGTATAAGTCATTAACCACAACAAAAACAAGAGTTGCTTATTTAAGGGCTTTGGCTATAAGTTCATTAATTACTGAAGCAGTTTCAGTTTTTATGAAAAATGAAGAAACTATTTTAAAAGGTGAATTCAGTCATGGATTACTTGATAAATGTGTTTATGAACCTCAAATAAATGACATTATAAAAATAAGTGTCGATAAGATTTATCAAAGTGATGAGGTAATTGAAAAGGAATTAGTTGGGTATAGTGTATTGTCTAAATTATTGGAAGTATTCACTACTGCAGTAAATAATAAAGCTACCGGGAAAGAAACTAATTATGATAAACTGATATTAAAAACGTTGCCAGAAATAGAAGGGTTTTTTAGTACGGATTTATATAAACGATTACTAAGTGTATCAGGTTATGTAGCTTCTTTAACGGATAGTAATGCCTTGTTGTTGTATAGAAAATTGTCAGGAATGGCTATTTAATACGATTAAAATAATAGCAAAAAAAAGCGTAACATTACTGTTACGCTTTTACTTTTTGAAAAAGATAATAAATTATCCGATAACTTCTACATTAGTAGCTACTTTTCCTTTTTTTCCGTCTTCTTCAACATATTCTACTTTGTCTCCTTCGTTAAGAGAATCTCCATCGATTGCTGTTACGTGAACAAAGATGTCTTGTCCTGATGCGTCGTCTGTAATGAATCCAAATCCTTTAGAGTCATTAAAAAATTTTACTGTACCTGTCATTTTAATTGTATTATGATAATAATTGGTGCAAATGTAGTCTTTATTTTCAACTGCACAACTTGTTTCAAGTTTAATCTAAAAAGGTTTCAGCTTCATTTTTTATCTTTTTAATGGTCTCATCGGTAATTACATACTTTTTGATGTCTTTGTTTTTGTATCGATGAAATATAAATAATGGCATCCATATCAAGAAAAAGCCTACAACTGCTAAACCAATTAGTTTATTACCCAATAGCTCGTTGTCAGTTTTTGTATAGTACCCATAGCTTATAGATATAAGGATGGCTGAAAATATAATGTAAAGAATGTATTTCATGTTGTATAGCTAGTTTTTGAAATCTAATAATTCATCAATAGTATTAGATGTAACAGAATGGTAATTAGCACGTGATTTTTTATAAATTGCATTAGCTTCATCCAACTTATTACTTTTTTTGTATGCTTTAAAAATAGTGGTTACATACCAACGACGTCCAACATTAATTAAGAACTCTTCAATTTTCTGATCAATATTATTCCCCCTGTAATTGTGTAGTATTGATTGCTCAAACCAAACCATACTAATATATGAATTGGTAGAATTGGTTAAATTATATGCTTTATCTAGCATTTCAAAATGAGTCAGCTTCATTTCTTTAGGGAAATTCCTGATAAAGTGTACCCATTCCTGTGGAGTCCAATCTTTAGTTGCAGTTACGTCTACGGTATTGCTATTAAGACATTGCTGTAGTACTTGTTCAACTGTAGTAAATCTATCAGAAACAATAGCTACTTGATTATCTGGTACTCCTGGATTGTAAATCCATTCGTTTGTGTTAAAAGTGATATTGTTTTTATCTAGTAAATTTTCATTTAAATAAGTAACAAATTTTTCGGTATACATTGTTGAAAATGCGTGTGTTTGGAAATAATTTTTTAAGAATATATCAAACTTTTCACGACCAACTTTGTTTTCCAGCGTTCGTAAAAATAAATATCCTTTGTCATAAGCAATACTATTCATTCCGTCATCTGGGTTTCTACCTTCAAGGTCTAATTTTAGCTTGGTGTCATTTGGAGTGTCTTTAAAACCTTCAAGCTCATCATCTAAATCCTGACGACCTATTAAAGCTAGCATTTCTGCTCTTTCTTTACCATATAAAGCTTCCATGATTCTAATTTCAAAATAAACAGTAAAGCCTTCATTCAACCAAAAATCTTCCCAAGTTGAATTGGTAACTAAATTACCTGACCAAGAGTGAGCTAATTCGTGAGCAACCAGTGATGTTAAACTTTTATCTCCTGCAATAACTGTTGGTGTTGCAAAAGTTAATCGAGGGTTTTCCATTCCACCAAATGGGAAACTAGGAGGAAGTACAATAATATCAAACTGATCCCATGCGTATTTTCCATATAGTTTTTCAGCAGAAGCAACCATTTTTTCCATGTCTGAAAATTCATTGTGTACTTTAGTTAACATTGATTTTTCAGCATATACACCTGTTCTGTTACTAATGGCTTTGTACTCAACATCACCAATTGCTAAAGCAATTAAATAAGGAGAAATTGGTTGTTTCATTTTAAAATGATAAACACCATCAGTAGATTTTTCTTTCGGATTTTCAGCACTCATTACCGCCATCAATTCTGAAGGAACTTTTACAGTAGCATCATAAGTAACTCTGATTTGTGGGCTGTCCTGAATAGGGATCCATGTTCTTGTTAGAATAGCTTGTCCTTGAGTAAATAAAAAAGGGTGTTTTTTGTCAGCAGTTTGCTGCGGGTTTAGCCATTGTAAGGCTTCCGTTTTACTAGTAGTACTATAATGTATAGTAATATTTTTAGTGTCTGGAGTAATGACTATTTTTAATGATTGTCCTAAATGTTTATTAAATTCACCAAGTGTAAAAGTAGTTGCTTTTCCGTTTGCTTCAACTTTTTCAATATCTAAAAATTTAGTATCTAAAAAGATTTCAGTAGCGTTGTTGTTTTCTATTACATAACTAGCTGTTCCGCTAATGATTTCTTTTTCAAAATCTACATCAATGTCTAAGTTTAAATGTTTAACAACGGCATCATTAGGTTGAGCATAAGAATGTGCTTCAGCAACATATTTTGGAGCTGTTGTTGTTTCTTTTTTACTTTCCTTTGATGAGTTACAGCTTGTTGAAAACAAGATGATACTGCTTAGTATAGTGATGATTTTTTTCATTTAGAATAATATTAAAAAAGCCTCATTAAATTAGAATGAGGCTTTTGTTGATGTTTTATGCTTTTATATCTAACTGTAAACTTAATTCTATTAATTGTTCCTTATCTAAAGGAGCAGGAGCGTCGATCATAACATCTCTACCTGAATTGTTTTTAGGAAAAGCAATGAAATCTCTAATAGTTTCTTGTCCTCCTAAAATAGCTACTAATCTATCTAGTCCGAAAGCTAAACCTCCGTGTGGTGGTGCTCCGTATTCAAAAGCGTCCATCAAGAATCCGAACTGCGCTTTTGCTTCTTCATCAGTAAAGCCTAAATGCCTTAACATGGTTGCTTGAATTTCTTTATCGTGAATTCTTATAGAACCTCCACCGATTTCGTTTCCGTTCAATACTAAATCGTATGCATTCGCTTTTACTTCTCCTGGTTTAGTAGCTAGTAATTCTAACTGACCTGGTTTAGGCGATGTAAATGGATGATGCATTGCGTGATAATGTCCAGTTTCTTCATCAAGCTCTAATAAAGGGAAGTCAATTACCCATAATGGAGCAAATACTTTAGGGTCTCTTAATCCTAAACGTTCAGCCATTTCCATACGTAAAGCACTTAATTGCGCACGTACTTTAGTAGTAGCTCCGGATAAAACACAGATTAAATCACCTGCTTTAGCACCAGTTTTTTCAGCCCAATTTTTTAAATCTTCTTGATCGTAAAATTTATCTACTGATGATTTAAACGAACCATCTTCATTACATTTTACATATATCATTCCAAGTGCGCCAACTTGCGGACGACGAACCCAGTCAATTAATTTATCTATTTCTTTTCTTGTGTATTTCGCTCCTCCAGGAACTGCAATACCAACAACTAACTCAGCATCGTTAAATACTTTGAATTCTTTGTGTTGAGTTACTTCGTTTAATTCCCCAAATTCCATTCCAAAACGAATATCTGGTTTGTCATTTCCGTAGATGCGCATCGCATCGTCATATAACATTCTTGGGAATTTTTCTACCTCAACGTTGTTTACTTCTTTTAATAAGTGACGTGTTAATCCTTCAAAGATGTTTAGTATATCTTCTTGCTCAACAAATGCCATTTCACAATCAATTTGTGTGAATTCTGGCTGTCTGTCAGCACGTAAATCTTCATCTCTAAAGCATTTTACTATTTGGAAGTATTTATCCATTCCACCAACCATCAATAACTGCTTGAAGGTTTGAGGAGATTGTGGTAATGCGTAAAATTGACCTTCATTCATACGAGAAGGCACCACAAAATCACGCGCTCCTTCTGGAGTAGACTTTATTAAATATGGTGTTTCAACTTCAATAAATTCTTGATCAGACAAGTATTTACGAACTTCCATCGCTACTTTATGACGGAACATTAAGCTGTTTTTTACTGGATTACGACGAATATCCAAATAACGATATTTCATACGTAATTCCTCACCACCATCAGTTTCATCTTCAATAGTGAAAGGAGGAAGTTTAGCTTCATTTAGTATCTCTAGTTTACTAACTAAAAGCTCTACGTCACCGGTAGCCATCTTAGCATTTTTAGATTCACGTTCAATAACAGTTCCTGTAACTTGAATAACAAACTCTCTACCTAGAGATTTTGCTTTTTCCATCATATCAGCAGGTGTACGTTCCTCATCAAAAATAAGTTGTGTAATTCCGTAACGATCACGTAAATCTACCCAAATCATAAATCCTTTATCTCTAGATTTTTGAACCCAACCTGATAAGGTAACTTCGGTATTTATGTGTGATGCTCTTAATTCACCATTTGTATGACTTCTGTACATTGTAACTGTTTTAAATAAAATTGAAATACTAAAGCGCAAATTTAAGAAGATTAACTAAAAAAGCACCGATAAATATCGATGCTTTTGCAATAATAAAAGTTCAGTAAGATGTATTTACCCTCTTTTAGATATACGAACTTTTAGTTTGTGTACTAAAAAGAATAATATTGGTACAACAATTAAGGTTAAAAATGTAGCAATGAACAATCCGTAAATTACGGTCCATGCTAATGGTCCCCAGAAAATAACGTTGTCTCCTCCAAAATAAATATTAGCATCAAACTCACTAAACAATGTATAGAAGTTAATGTTTAATCCTATCGCTAATGGTATTAATCCAAGTATTGTAGTTATTGCCGTTAGTATTACTGGTCGTAAACGTGCTTTTCCAGCTAAAACAATACTCTCATGTAAATTATCATGATCCAAATAGGTGTCTTCGGGAAGCTTCAATTCTTCACGTTTTCTGTCGATTAATAGTTGGGTATAATCCAAGAGGACAACACCATTGTTTACTACAATACCGGCTAGAGAGATAATCCCCATCATTGTCATCATAATAACAAAAGCACTACCAGTAATTACAATACCTCCAAATACACCAATTAAACTCAAGAAGATGGCTAGCATGATAATAGCCGGCTTTGAAATAGAATTGAATTGGAAAATTAGAATTAAGAAAATTAATCCTAGTCCAGTAAAAAACGCTCCCATTAAGAAAGTCATTTGTTTATTTTGTTCTTCAATTTGACCTGTATAATCAATTTTTATTTGACTAGATAGATCAGTGAAGTTTTTCATTTCTTCTTGAATATTCGAAACTATAATCGCAGGATCGGTAAATCCAGCAGCTAAAGCTGAATATACAGTAACAACTCGTTTTGTGTTTTTATGCTTAATAGCACTAAAACCAGAATTGTTTTTCTGTTTCGCTAATACAGATACAGGAACTTCTTTTATTTTCCCCGAAGCCATATCTCTAAAAGTTATCTTCTGATTAAAAAGGGCACTTGTATTGTATTTATTGTCCTTGTTAAAACGAACATAAATGTCATAATCATCACCTGCTTCTTTATAAGTTCCAGCTTTAGCTCCGAAAATAGAATTACGTAATTGTTGTCCAACTTGTCCAGTACTTACACCTAATTCACCAGCTTTTTTTCTGTCTACCTCAACTTGCATTGATGGTTTTGATTTGTTTACATCAATTTTCAACTCGTCAATACCGGCAATATTTTTAGAATTAATGAAATCACGCATACGCTCTGCTGTAACAATCAATTCTGAATAATCTGACCCTTCAATTTCAATGTTAATTGGTGCTCCAGCAGGTGGTCCGTTAGCATCTTTTTCTACAGATATTAAAACACCAGGATATATTCCTGTTAACGCTGTTTGTATTTTTTGTCTTAAAACCTCACTATCTTCTCCTTTTCTGAATTTGTATTCACGCATTGAAGCAGTAATTTTCCCTTTATGTGGTATTTCTGCTGTTGATCCACCATCGGTTTGTGGGTTTCCAGCACCAGCACCAACTTGAGCAACTGCAGATTCTACCAAGAAATTATGATCACCATCCATATATTGAGGGTCATTAATTACCGTATAAACGCGTTGTTCAATTTCCTTGGTAATTGTATTGGTTTTTTCAATAGCAGTCCCTTGTGGGTACTCAATATATACAATAATCTGGTTTGGCTTATTGTCCGGGAAAAATTCAATTTTAGTTCGTTGACTTGAAACGGAAGCTCCAAAGCCCATAAAAGCAAGGAATAGTAGTGCGAAAGTTCCAATTACTATTGCGTAAGGTCTTCTTCCTTTTAAAGCTCCACGCAATACTTTTTCATAAAAACGTTCCCAACGAGTTAGTATTTTTGTTTGGAAATGATTCGCCATTTTACGCAATATAAAACGGTATACCCACAACATGATTGCTGTAAAAACCATAACACTTCCAAGTGCTCTATATTCTCCACCAAAAATTAAAATCAAAGCTCCTATTCCGGCTACAATACTTGAAATTGTAATTAGTTTTTTTACAGGCATCTCTTTGTCCTCTGTGTTCATAAACTGAGATACCATAACTGAATTAAAGAAAATGGCAACAAATAATGATGACCCTAAAACTGCAGAAAGTGTAATTGGGAAATACTTCATAAATTGTCCCATAACCCCAGGCCATAGTCCTAATGGGATAAATGCAGCAACTGTAGTAGCCGTTGAAATAATAATAGGGAATGCAATTTCTCCAATTCCTTTCTTAGCAGCTTCAACTCTACTCATACCTTCTTCATCCATCAATCGATATACGTTTTCAACAACAACAATACCGTTGTCTACCAACATTCCTAGTCCCATGATTAACCCGAATAAAATCATTGTATTCATGGTATATCCCAATGCACCTAAAATCATTAGGGACATAAACATTGACATTGGAATTGCAAAACCAACGAATAGTGCGTTTTTGAATCCTAAAAAGAACATTAATACACCAACTACTAGTATGATACCGAAAATGATATTGTTTACTAAATCATCTACCTGACCAATGGTTTTAGATGATTGATCATTAGTAACAGTGATTTTTAAGTTACTAGGGAAAACATTCTCTTTAGCATCTTTAACAATTTGATGTACTTGTTCCGCAGCAGTAACCATATTTTTTCCTGATCGTTTTTTGACATCAAGCATTACTACTCGTTTCCCAAATTCACGTGCATAGGTGGTTCTTTCTTTATCTTTAAAAGTAACTTTTGCAATGTCTTTTAGGTAAATTGGATTATTGTGTTCTGATTTTACAACAAAATTTTCTAAATCTTTTGGTTTTTCAATCTCTCCAATAATTCTAATAGTACGTCTTTGTCCGCTTGACACTAAGTTACCTGCAGACATGGTTACGTTTCCGTTTCCAATAGCATTTTTAACATCGTCAAAGCTAACTTTAGCAGCCATCATTTTGTAAATATCTACAGCAACTTCAACTTCTTTATCTTGAGCCCCTCTAATATCTACTTGTTTAATTTCTTGTAAACCTTCTATTTTCCGTTCTAAATAAACACCAAATTCTTTTAATCTTTCTACAGTGTAATCACCTGAAATATTAATATTTAATATGGGCATTTCTTCAGACATACTTAAATCAAAAACGTTAGGTTCTACCTTTGCGCCGTTAAAAGTTGGCCAATCTTCACCAGAAGTCTCTGTGTCTATTTGATCTCTTGCCTTTTGTTTAGCTTCAGCTACGGTAAGATTTTCGTCAAATTCAATTATTATCATTGATACATCTTCTTGAGAAGTAGATGTCAACTTAACTAAGTTGCTGACGGTTTTTAGTTTATCTTCAAGCGGATTGGTAATTAATTTTTCTATATCCTCAGCAGTGTTTCCTGGGTAAACAGAACTAACATAAATTTTAGTTTCTTTAATTTCTGGAAAATTTTCCCTTGGCATGCTGAAATAAGCAGAGATACCTAAGAATAATATTAACGAAATCATTACATAGATAGTCGTTTTATTATTGATAGCCCAAGAGGATAGCCCGAATTCTTTATCGGTATTCTTTTTTTGTTTCGACATAATTATAATGTTATGATTTTCACAGTTTGACCATGTTTTACATTTCTAGCACCTTCGTTGATGATTTCATCACCGTTATTGATTCCTTTTAAAACCTCAATAACATCACCTTGATTTTTTCCAGTTTCAATAATTATTTTTTTAGCGATAGCTTCTTGATTACTCTTTTTCTCGGTGATTACATACACATATTGTTGTCCTTCAGCATTTTCTGAAATAATACTTTGTGGTAGTAATAACGCTTTCTTGTTTGTGTAATCGTTTATCTTAAGTTTTGCGGTAAGGTTAGGTTTAATGCTCTTGTCTTTGTTTGGGATAGCAATTTCAACTTTAAAGGTTCTGTTTGCAGGGTTGATATAATCGCCTGCTTGCCTAACTTTTGCAGTTATAGTTTTACCAAGTACTGGAAATTCTACTTCAACATTTTTGTCTTTAGTTACGTTAGAAATATAATTTTCAGGAACATTAGTTTCAATGTACATATCATCTAAGTTAACAATACGCATTAATTGAGATTGTCCAGGTGCTACAACACTTCCTTGTTCAGTAATTACATCGTCAATAGTTCCTGAAAAAGGAGCTCTAACAACTGTTTTTGCTAATTGACTTTGCGCTTGTTTTACCGCTTTTTGTTGAGATTCATAACTCGATTTTGCTTGTAAATACTGAATTTCTGAACCTATTTTTTGATCCCATAAACGCTTTTGACGTTCAAATGTAGTTTTTGCTAAGTCTGATTGAATTTGTAATTGTGCTACTTGTTGACTCATACCAGCATCGTCAATTTTTGCTAAAATTTGTCCTTTCTTTACTTTTTGCCCTTCTGTTACATATACCTTAGAAAGAACGCCAGAGTATTCTGGATACAGTACTAAAAGGTTTTTTGTATTCACATTACCTTGCAATTCTAAGTAATGATTAAATACACTCTCTTCAATTTTAACGGTTGTTATTAGCGGTAATTTTTTAGTAAGGTCTAGAGTTGCTATTTTTAAATCTAACTGTTTTATTGCGTCGTTTAACTCTTGTTGCTTTGCAACAACTTCAGTTCTACGAACTCTAATTTCTTCTAGGTTACCAGAAGCAATTACATCATCAATAGTTGTTTCTTTATTTCCTCCACATGATAAAATAAGAAGCGATCCGATTACTAGTGTATATATGTTTTTCATTGTAAGTTGATTAATTAGTTTTATTCAATAATGTTTCTAGAGTAACTTTATTGTTGATTACTTCTAGCATTGCCTGTAAATATTCTTGTTGAGTACTGTATAGTTGTTGTTGAGCTTGTCTTAATTCAAAACTGGATGTGATACCTTCAAAAAACTTTGTTTGATTCTTTTTTTCAATTCGTTCCGCTAAAGTTAAATTCTCTTTAGAGGTATTGAATTGTTCAATTGCAAATTGGTAATTGCTTTTAGCAGAGGCTACTTGAAATTTCAGTTGTTTTTCAGTTTCCGATAAATTGTTTTCTGCCTTTTCTAAGTTTATTTTGGCACGTTGGGTTTTAGCCGATCGTTGTCCAGAACTAAAAATAGGAACATTTAAACTCACTCCAATTAATGAAGATCCAAACCATCTTTGGTCCGTAGCTAAAAAATTAAATTCTTCATTGTTCCCAGCATAACCACCATTAATAAATGCAGATAAACTAGGTAAAGCTTTTGTTTTTTCAAGTTTTAATAACAACTCTTTAGATCGTTTGTCATTAGCAGCTATTTTATAGTCAATAGTACTTTTAATTTCGTCAGTAGTGTTTAGCAATTCTAAATCAACATTTTTTAAAGCTAGTCCTTCTAATGTTTCTGTTAGATTAACCTCGGTGTTTAAGTCTACCCCTAAGTTTATGTTTAACATTTGGTGTGCAATGCTGTTTAGGCGCAGTGCATTTTTATGACCACTAATAACTTGTTTTAAGGTTATTTGTAATTGCTCAACATTCTCTTCTTCAGTCAACCCATTTTCGAAAATTGCTTTAGTTTCACGAAGGTTATTCTTAAGGATGGTGATATTACTTTCGTAAATAGTAATGCTTTCTTGAGATAGTAATACATTTCCGTATGCATTTATAGTAGCTTTCCTTACCTCTAAGTCAGTTTTGTCTTTGGCGTTTTTTGAAATTTCTAAAAACACTTTAGCAGATTGTAGTCCAACTAAATAAGATCCGTCAAATAGTAGTTGATTTAATGTAGCTGTCGCATTTACAGATTGTTTAGTTCCGAAAGCTACTGGCACGAATGTTCCAGGTTGTCCCCCTACAATTTCTCCAGGAAGCAGGCTAACTTGCTGTTTCAACCAATTGTTATAATCAACTTTTGCGCTAATTTGAGGCAAACCTATTGCGGTAGTTTCCCATTTTTGTTTTACAGCTGCATCAATATCTAATGATGCGTTTTTAGCTGAAGTGTTATTCTTAATTGCATAATCTATAGCTTCTTGTATTGATAGATTAAGTGTTTCTTCCTGAGCTGTTATTTGTAATGATAACAGCAAACTAAATAAAAATACTAGTTTGTTAGTCATGGTTATGATAATTTATTCCTGTAGTTAATTAATTCTTGCTCTAATACACTAATTCCGTACATTGTAGCTATAGCTCTTGTGTGGTATTCTAATATTTGCATTTCAGTTTTAATTATATCGTCCATTTTTTTACTAAAGGTGTCATTTTCATGAGAACCAAAAATCAGTAAAAAATAAAATTTCATTGTTGTTTCCTTATCAATGTTATCTCTGTATAATTTTTCGTTTATCCCATTTTCTAAATTGTTCATAACGCATTCACTAAACGAACAAATTTCATGTTCCATTAATTTTGAAAATGTCTCTGGATAATATTTTTTTAACTGAAACATTGGTGATGTTTTAGCTTTTTTAAACATATTTTGAAAAACCTTTTTTATGGCAAAATTTTCCTCAATTGCATTTAATTCTAATAAAGTTATTTCATTTATAGCTGTATCAATTGTCTTTTGTACAACATCAGTACTTGCATCAACTAGCTCTACCTTATTTTGAAAGTACTTATAAATTGTTTTCTTAGAAATCCCAATTTCATTTGCGATATCATCCATTGTAATGCTTTTAAACCCAAAGTTTAAGAACATGTTTCCTGCGGTATCTAATATTTTTTCTCTCATACAATGTATTTCTTCATGTGCAAATATAGAACAAGAAACTTTAGAAACATTAAAAGTTTCCAAGGTTTTAATAAAATTTTAACATTTAATGTTTTTTAGTTCTGGATTTTAGAAGTGTCTTTAATTTTACAGATGTTATTGTTTTATGATTAGGCTTATTAATGTATTTTTGCTTAAAATTTAGACTTAATGTTATCAATTGATTCGTACAGGGAAGTTTTTACAGCTTTTTTACAAGATAAAATTCAAACTAAGGAACCTAAAAGTTTATATGCGCCAATAACATATATATTAAAGTTAGGAGGAAAGCGCTTGCGACCAGTTTTAACTTTAATGACCGCTGAAATTTTTGGGACAGATCATAAAGAGGCTTTAAATGCAGCTTTGGCTGTTGAGGTTTTTCATAATTTTTCCTTGGTACATGATGATATCATGGATGACGCGCCTTTAAGAAGAGGAGAACAAACTGTTCATGAAAAATGGAATTTAAACACAGGAATACTTTCTGGTGACGCTATGTTAATTCAAGCTTATCAACTTTTTGAAAGTTATGAGAACGATACATTTAGAGGTTTAGCTCAGGTATTTAGTAAAACGGCTTTAGAGGTTTGTGAAGGACAACAGTATGATGTTGATTTTGAAGTACGAAATGATGTAACTGAAGCGGAGTATTTAAAAATGATTGAATACAAAACAGCTGTGTTAGTAGGTGCTGCAATGAAAATGGGAGCTTTGGTTGCCAATGCATCAGAGGCTGATACGGAAAAAATTTATGATTTTGGACGGTTATTAGGTATTGCATTTCAATTACAAGATGATTATTTAGATGCTTTTGGTGATCCGGAAACATTTGGAAAACAAGTTGGTGGAGATATTATTGAAAACAAAAAAACCTTCTTATATCTAAAGGCTATAGAAAATGGGAGTACAGATGATAGAGAAAGATTAGTAGCAATGTTCGCTAATAAAAACGGTGTTGACAATACTACTAAAATTGTATTTGCAAAAGAAGTTTTTGATAGAAGTGGAGCTTCTGAATTGACAAAAGAGGCCATTAAAAATTATACGGAGCAAGCTTTAGAAGTGTTGGATTCAATTTCTGTTTCTGATGACAAAAAGCAAGTGTTAAAAGACTTTGGTGAAAGTTTAATGTTTAGAACAATTTAAGTTTGAATATAGAAAATATACAAATAAATGAACTGTTAGTTAATGCTGTTAATCAAGAGTTATATGTAGCATTAATTCATCAACTGAATAAAGATTTTGTGTTAGCTAATTTGGAATATGAAATTGATAAAGATTGTAATTCTGAATTGTTAAAACAAAAATTAAGTGATATTGTAGCTGAATTGGTTAATAATAAGTTTGATTCATTATTAAATTTATTATACAGAGTTGACTTGTCAGAACATAAAATAGTTGACTTGCCTAAAGAAAACCAAGAAATATATATAGCTTCTATTTCTTTTTTAATTTTAAAAAGAGAATGGCAAAAAGTGTGGTTTAGGAAAAAATACTCATAATAGGAGTTTTATTCATAGATACTAGTCATCGATTAAACCTATACGTCATTTCGACGGAGGAGAAATCTCGTATGTGATTTCTCCTCCGTCGAAATGACAATAACAACTTTTTTTCTTGCCCAAGCAAACGAAAAAACAGCTAAAATATATAATAGGTTATCTAATTCTATTTAATTACATACGACACATTAAAGTAAAAGTTTCGTCCTTGCCTTGGTATATTATTCCAATCTGCATAGGTTGAATAGTTAGTGTCAAAAACATTTTCGACACCATATTTTAACACTGTTCTGTTATTTTTGATAAAGAAACTATTTCCTAAATTCATATTTACAACAGCATAGGCTGGGGTTTCATCTTCTCCATAATTACTACTATAATTACTTTGATTTCCATCTCCTTTTACCTGTATTGAAGCATTAAATTGTTTAAGAGAATAATTAAGTTCCGCAAAATAGGATAATGGACTAATTAAAGGAAGAGACTCATTATTACTCCCATTTCCATAATTATATCCTAGCGATGTGTTTATTGTAAACTTTTTTGAAATATCATAACTTGTATTTATATGTGAACTAAAAATAGAAGCATAATCCAACGCATCATAAATTCTTACGCCATTCGCACCAATAGTCATTGCTACTAAAGTAGGGTCTATTTCACCAATAATATAATTATTAATATGAAAGTACGCCGTTTCAAAAGCAACGTTTAATTTATTGTGTTTGTAGCTTGTTTTAAAGTTTAGCTCTATTGATTTTTCGTTTTTTAAATTCGGGTTTCCAACATAATCATATTTATCAGAACTATTAAATAAGTAAAACCCATATCCTTCACTTACGGACGGTGCTCGTTCACCATAACCAATACCAAAATTATAGTTTACTTTTTTATGTTTGTACGAGTAGTTTGATGAAATACTTGGCAAGAATCTATTTTTATGATCACTAATTCCTGGATAAAATATTTGTAAACTTTGTAAGCCAACTTCATTTTTAATTTCATTTTTTTGATATCCTATGCGGCTTGAAAAGCTAAGTTTTTTATTATGATTTAATTCAAGTTCATCTTTTATATATAGTCCACTATAAAGCGTTCTTATGTCCGGCCATGTGTACATAAACATAATACTTTCAGTAGGGTCGTTTGGGTACATAGTCATTTCCGCTAACGAACGATTATAGTGCGAGCTTAAGTTAGCGGTTAACTGATGTTTTTTAATATTCATATTAACTTTGGAGTACACTCCATAGGTATCACTCCAACCTGGCATATCCATTCTAATGGGTACACTTGGTCTTTGTGAATCGTCCATTACATGAGTGATGGTATTAAAATACACCTTTGTTTCCCAATTTTTTATTGCAGTAGAGTCACTTTTATAATTGTGAGTAAATGATGCTATGGTCGCCTCTGCTAGCGAAACATCCATAGGTAAGGCAGGATATCCGATATCTGTTGCTTTATCATAAATTACATTGGCGTCAATACTATGATTTTCTGATAGTTTATATCCTGTTTGAAGTGAAATGTTGTATTTCTCAAACTGAGAGTATAAAATTTCGGTATTCCTTCCGGCATCATAATTATCAGACTTTCTGTAAATTCCATCAGCACTTACATAAAATTTGTTTCCAGAGTACTCCAGATCAAGCCCTGTTGATTTATAATTACCATTGGTTTCATAACCTAGATCAACACTAGTTTTTAATCCTGTATCGTTGTATTTAGATTCAGGGATTTTTAAATCAATAGCGCCTCCAATACAATTTGCATTTTCGGTACCATCTTGTCCAGAACTAATCGTGACTTTCTCTAAATTAGAAACATCAACGTAAGACGTTACTGGATCCATCTTATCGGTACAAGCACCGTAAATTTGCATTCCGTCAATAGTCACAGATAATCTATCTGTAACCATATTATTCAAAGAAGGTTCCCATGCATAATTACCTCTTTTTATCATGGTAATTTTATTAGATCTTTCTAAGTAATCATCAATGCTAGAAAGTGTTTTTTCTTGTCTATAATTACTTAATTTACGCCTCCCAACAACAATAACTTCATTTAACTGAGTAGCAGTAGTGTCCGATTCTTTTTCAGTTTCTATAGGTTCTTGGGCAAATAGTATTGAACTAGTAAATAAGCCAATACAAGTTATAATTAGCTGTTTCATCTTTTTAATTTTAATCCATTGGGGTTGGAATTAATAGAAAATAGATAGTATTTATCTATTCGTATTAAATGCACCCTAAAGGGTATTGATTTAAAAAAGTGTTCGTCGTTCTTGTAGATAAAACGACGAACGATTTTTTTCTAGAACTCTAACTCTAAATACAAGCTACTTTGTGGGTTAACATCAGTAACATCTTCTCCTTTAAGAAGTGTGTTGTCTGCATCCATAAGTTTTAAATTTAGCACCCAATACCCTGTCATGGTTAACGATAAATTACCATGATACATTTTATCTAAAGCGTTATATGTTAAATCAGTGTTGTTAGGGGTACTATGATTACCCATAGCTGGCATGCGAGGATCTAAACCAATGGTGTAATTTGCAACCGAAGGAAACATCATCATACTTTCCATTTTGTACAATCCTACTTTTAAATCATTTATTGCAATTGCTGGAGTGGTAGGTTCAATAATTGCAGCAATATATTTTACTGAATCACTCCCTGTAAAAGTAGTCACGTTTTGTCTGCTGCTTTGTGAAACCGTGATATCCTCTTCTACCATATAATCAACATCATCAATGGTGTACATGAATTTTAAGGACCAACCTGATTCATCCATCCCTGTCATTTGATAGATTAAATTTCCATTATAAAGAGTAGATTTCCCTATTACTTTTGTGATACTAGATTTTGGGCATGAGTGGTTCATTGACCCCATATTCATCATAGGCATCCAGTCTATAGTATATGTTTCAAAATAGGTGTCATCAGCATTATTTTTTATTCTGATGCTTATATCATTATACCCTGTATAAAATGACCCGCTTTTTGTGTACACCTCAACAGTATGGTCTGTGTTGCTTAATTCTTGAACTTTCTGTAAACTCTCTGTTTCTGATGTTGGTGCTACAATTTCATTATCGTCACTATCACAAGATGCAAATAGAGTGATTAGTATTATTGGAAGTATATATTTTAATTTCATTTTTAGATTTATTGTAAGTTCAGTTTATAGTATCGAAAAAACATTCATTTTCAATTTATAAAAATGAGTTTCTCCCTACCTAAAACAATAGAACTTGATTGTTAAGTATATTTAATACACGTGTAGTACCATTTAGTTATAAATGGTAAAATGTACTTTTTAGTAAAATAAAAGGTAATAACCTTATGCAGACACTGGCGGAGGGATATCAGTGTCGTAATACTTAATAATCGTTTTATATACAGTGCTATCAATTGTTCTTGACAATGAAATAGTACCAGCTGTTATAAAATAAATCTCATTTATTGGTTGAATATACATGCATTCAACTAAGGTGATTTTATTGCTTTGTTGCGGCGCTTTGGAATTACTTGTGTTACTATTCAGATTTAACTCCTTTACTAATTGACACTTCCCATTACACCCTTTTTGTGCTGCTTTTTGAACACATAAGGTTTTAGCAATTATATCTTGATTGATTAAAAAATCAATTACAATAACAACATTATTTATATTATAAGTGAATAATATAAATGCTAAAAAGATAGCGCTGAATGAATGTTTATTAGTTATAATCATCACGACAAAGGTACTATATAATCTATGTTTTATATATGATTTTAGTCATGTAAAAATCTTCTTAAAAATCTTTTTTATTAGACTTTCTTATGATAATGCATACAGGTATAATTACCCAAAGTGATAAGACACCTATTGAAGATATCATTCCAATATTTGTACCAAAAAATTGTTGGAAAACTGCCCCAGTATATCCTAATAGAGCAGAGATGTCTAGTTTTAATAAAATTAAAATTCTTGATAAATCTATAGGGTTAAACATGGTCGCTATCAATGAAAAATTGTCCAATGGATAGTCATTAAAATAGACTAATGAAATTAGAAATGCTCCATCATAGATAACAGCTAAAAAGAGCCACATTAAAATAGCGTATCCAAATCCTTTTATTTTGTTCTCGGTAGACAGTGCAATATTGTAGGCTAGGGCAACAAATATGAAATTTAAAAACGCCCCTACAATAAGTAAAAGTGTGAAGTCAAAAATAGCTGTTGACACAGAAAGGCCATATATTAAAAAGGGTATTCCTAGCCCTAGCGCTAAGCTTAGGGTTAACGAAATCGCTACACCTAAGTATTGCCCCATAAAAATGGTGCTTCTTTTAATAGGTTGTGCTAATAGTAATTCAGTGAATTCTCTAGAATTGTAATAATACATTACTCCAAAAATTGTTGCAATTAATGGTGTAAGCACAATAATAATATTCATTAATGTTATAATGGCTTTATCAATGTCATTATTTAAGAAAAGTAGTACAAATCCTAGTACTAAGTAGAACATAAAGTACACATAACTCCACCTACTTCTCATTAAATCGAAGAAACTATATTTTAGTATTTTAAGCATGTTGTTTAGATATTAAGTGGGCAATAGCATGTTCTAAATTAGTTTTGTTTGTCTGTGCTTTTAATGCTTCAACACTACCTTTAAAGTAAATTTTTCCGTCTAACAGAAAGACAATTTCATCAGCCATTTCATCAACAAAACTCATAATATGAGTCGTGATAAGAATGGTTTTTCCTTTAGCTTTTTCTTTTTCAATTAATTCTTTTAAATGAATAAGAGCTATAGGGTCTAGGCCAGTTGTAGGTTCGTCAAGAATTATTAAATCACTATCAAACATAAATGTAAGCACCAGGTTTACTTTTTGTTTTGTTCCACCAGATAGGTTTCCTAATTTTTTATTTAAAAAAGAATTTAAGCCAAATAAATCGATCAATTCCTGTTCATTTGATTCTTTTGGGCGCAAATTTTTAACCATTTTTATCAATTCGATAACTGATAAGTTGGCTGGAAAATTAGCTATTTGTGGTAGGTAATTAAGGTTATTTCTGTATTCCCACTTTTTTAATACATTTTCATTGTTATATGAAATAGTCCCTTTGTTAGGGATTACCATACCTAATAAACATTTTAATAAAGTGGTTTTCCCTGAGCCATTTGGCCCCAAAACAGCAAAAACACCGCCTTTAGATATTTCTAGGTCTAAGCCATCTAAAACGGTTAGCTTTCCAAATTTTTTATGTAGATTATTTATTGCTATCATTTAATATTTGTTTTTTCAATGCCTAATTTTCAACTGGGTTTACCGGCTTTAATAATGGTTTTGAATCAATTAAATTGTCTGGGGTGAAAACTGGAGATACTTTTTCAGAAAAATTTATAATATCTACAAACAGACTTCTTAAAAGTATTAATGTTTCTGGAGTTTTATTAACGATGTAAGAGAACAATTTTACGGGCCTATGTGGCACATCACCAATCCCATTTTTATCAAGATCATATCCTGTGTATTCACTCCAGTAATTCGCTTCAAATTTATTGTCATTCAGCCTACTATTATAAGATAAATCGAATGAATTGTGCATGAAATTATTATACTGAAAGATGTTAGTATAGCATCCTCCGGTAAAACGAAGCGCCCATCCGTTTCTTACAAAATGATTGTTTTTATAATTAATTCGGTTACACCCATCAATATTTATACCTACAGTGTTTTGCTCAAAATAATTGTCATTAATCTCAGCATCATAAATTTCCTTAAGTAATAAACCATATGAGGCTGTACCCCAGTTAAAATGAAAAGTGTTATGGTGCATTTTAATGAATTTAGAAAACATTACTGCTACTCCAGCACCATTGTTGTTAAACTCATTATGATGGTATTCATTATGATTAGAAAACATAAAGTGTAACCCATAACGGACATTGTTTTTACTGATGTTATTGGAGATAAAACTCTTATTTACAAACTCTAGGTAAATTCCATCCCTCATTTTGTAAACCTTGTTATTTTCAATTCTGATACGCTTACTTTTCCATACATGAAACCCGTTTCCTGAAGAGGCTTCATTTTTAGCATTCCCAGTAACGGTATTGTTTTGAAAAACACCATACCTACAGTCTTGAATGATAAACCCATAAAATGAATTTTCAATGATGTTGTCTTTAACTGTGAAATTTCTAGATTTTGACAGTAAAATTGCCGCTATTTCCTTGGTGTAACTTAAACCAATGTTTTTAAACTTTAACCCTTGTATGCTAAAATTATCTGCGGTAATTATTAATATACTCTCAGCTTTATTATTCGCATCTAAAACCGGGTAATTTACCCCAATGATATGTATAGATTTGTTTATGTTGATGTTAGTTTCTTTATAAACACCTTTTTTAATTAGTAAGGTGTCGCCATCTTTAGCTAGAAACACCGCTTTTTTGATTGATTGTACCTCACAAGTGCTACATACTTCAATTGTTTTTGCCTGAAGGTTTATGGTGGAAAATAAAAAAAATATTAAAAAGTACTTCATCAGTTATTTAGAAAATTTAGTTTTGAGTTGCTCCCAGTTATATAATTTCCCTTCGTCTTTATTGATGTGTTTTGTTGCTGTTTCTTTCTGCTCAAAAGCAGAAAGATTTGCTCCCATTGGACTTTTTATCTTTTCACTAATCAAATAAGTAGCTTCTGTAGCTTTTATAAGTTTCCCTGGACTAGAATAATCACTCACTAAAATAAAAGCCATCATGTCCTCATTCTTATTTTCGTTAAGGTCATTAACTAAGCATTCAATAGCGTCAAAAGTATAGGCTCTTCCTTTTTTTGTTACATATTCGGATGCATGAGTTTTATCAACCACTGTCATGTCACAATAATGGCAATGGTCTTGTCCGTAATTAATTTTTTTCGGCTCAACGCTACAAGAATTTAAAATGAATAGCGCTATAAAAAATGTGTATATATTTAATTTCATCAGTATAAACTTATTCTAGGTATTGGTGTGTTTAATTATCTACAATTAAAGATAAGGATTTATTTGGTTTCTTTATAGCCTACTATAGAGGCTAAAAAAGTAAATGCCATTCCTGTAAACATAAATACAGCGCCAGCTCTTGGGTATGAATGAGCTACGAAATTTAAAATCTTTTCAGAACCCCATAATGGCGGTTGGAACCCCATTACGGAACCATCTGGGTTTGTAAACTTCATTATTGCATTAGGGTCTAAATCGTGTCCATAATCATATTCCCATAAATAAAAATCATACATCCCAGCAATCCCTAAAACGGTCATTAAAATAAACCAGGCTAGAAATAACTTATATCTTCCTACAAACCCTATTACGATTCCTAACAAAGCCATAAACCCAATTACAATAGGAAAAATTTTAAATTCAGGGATTTGCTCAGGAATATATTTCATACCAACATAATGATTCATTAAATTGATGTTTTTAATATCAAACTCATCATTTGCTCCAACAAATTTATCAATATGAATATCCATCCCTAAAGGTATTGGGTATTGTGGCGCTTCTAAGGTTATGTTCCATAAAGGAAAAACAAATAATCCAAGTAACAAAAATGATCCAATTATCATTAAAATTTTAGATTTTTTCATAGCAATTGAGTATATGTATTATGATGTAAATTTACGAATTAACAAGGCGTAATTAGGTGACTTTTATCACCTTAAAAGAGGATTTTATTTTAAAATCAGAAATAAAAAAAACGGACAGAATAATTACCTGCCCGTTTTTATATTTAATTGTTTTTTACTTTAAAAATCGTCTTCTCCAGGTACTTCATCATCCAAAGTATATTTTAAAGGCGTGTTAGATCCTTTAGCAGAAACACGAACGTATCCTTGCATTTCTTGATGTAATGCTGAACAGAAATCTGTACAATAGAAAGGCCATACACCTACTTGTTTAGGCTCCCAAGTAAATGTAGTAGTACGGCCTGGCATAATTAACAATTCTGATGTTTGTGCACCAATCATTGCAATACCGTGTGGCACATCATAATCTTGCTCTAAGTTAGTAACATGAAAGTATACTTTATCGCCAACTTTTACACCTTCGATATTATCAGGTGAGAAATGTGAACGAATCATAGACATATAAATATGAACTTCATTTCCTTTACGTACTACTTTTGTTTCTGCTTCATTTTTAACAGCATAAGGATGCTCATTATCTTCTAGTCTGAATATTTTTTTAGACTTCGCCTTAATTTTTTCAGCAGCAATACCAGCAGCGTAGTGAGGCTCTCCTATGGTAGGAAAATCTAATAATAATTCCATTTTATCTCCAGAGATATCAAATAATTGAGCTGATTGACAAACTTCAGGACCTGTTGGTAAATAACGGTCTTTAGTAATTTTGTTCATTGCAACTAAATATTTATCATCAGGAGTTCTAGAGTTTCCTCCAGGAATCATTAAGTGACCTACTGAGTAGTATACAGGATGTCTGTCAAGAACAGTTAAGTCTTTAACATTCCATTTTACAACTTCAGAAGAAATAAAGAACGTAGTATATGCATTACCTCTAGAATCAAATTCAGTATGTAATGGTCCCAATCCTGGTTGATTAAGTACTCCATAATTAACTGCTTCAAAATTGATAATTGGAATTCCATAAGCATCACCATCAAAATCTTTATTTTCAATAGCTTTAATCATTTTTGAGTATGAATGAATTGTCATTGCAGCAGCTAATTTACCACTACCAACAATATATTCACCAGTTGGATCTACATCACATCCGTGAGGTGATTTAGCAGTAGGTAAGAAATAGAATGCTCCTGGCACATCTCTTGGGTCAACTACCAAAACTTCATCCTTCATTTCAGAAATAGCCATGTGCTTTTCCTCATTCCATTTGTTATGTGCATATCTTGCAGGTTCTTTTTTTCCTCCACCATTAGCAACATATTCTTCTACTTTTTTCCAATTAACAGCAGCTATAAAATCTTTATCATTTTGAGAAGCATTAACTTCCATTAAAGTATTTGCTTCCTCTGTATTATAGGTAGTAAAGAAAAACCAATCGCTAGATGCATTACGGCCAGGGTGGGCTTTGTCATAATTAAAACCTGGCATTTTTATTTGAAAAGCAATATCCATGTCTCCTTTTTCCGGGTCTACACTCAAGAAAGTTAAGGCTCCTTTAAAGTTTCCTTTCATTTCTGAAATAGGCATATCTCTTTGTGGAAAAGGTACAGCAAAACGTGTTCCTGCAACTACGTATTCAGAATTTTCTGTAACATAAGATGAACTATGATTACCTGCTGAATTAGGTATTTCAATAATTTCTTCAGTTTCAAAAGTTTCTAAACTAATACGTGCAATACGAGGGGTGTTGTTTTCGTTAATGAAAACCCATCTTCCGTCTACAGAACCATTAGTTTGTGAAATATCTGGGTGATGCGAATCTCCCCAAGGAATTAAACCATGTGATGTGTTTAACATTGGTTTTGTTTCCTCACTGTATCCATACCCTTTTTCAGGATCTTGAGAGAATACTGGGATAACTCTAAACAAACGTCCTGAAGGAAGTCCGTAAACGGATAATTGTCCACTAAACCCTCCTGAGATAAAGGCATAATGAGAATCATGCTCACCCGGTTTTACATATACCTTTTCTGCAGCGCTCCCTGCAAGAGCACCTTTATTGGTGCTTTCTTTTTTCTCTGCCGGTCCACCACAACTTACTAAAGAAGCAATTGCTATGGTAAATACCGATTTAATAAATAGTTTCATTTTTCATGTTAGTTTAAAGTTCTTAAAAATTCTAATACAGCACGAGCATCATCATTTGTTAAGTTCTGATTAGCCATTGGTGCACTATACTCCTTTAATAAAGCCATTGCAGTAGGGTTTTCTGCAAGCATTTGTTCTGGGTTTAGCATCATGTTCATAACCCATTCTGGTGATCTTCTTTTTGTAACACCACTCATAGCTGGTCCTACGTATCTTTTTTTGTTTTTATGACAAGCCGTACATTTACCTTTAAATATTTCTTTACCCTTAGCAGCTAAAGTGTCATCTAGTTCCTCTAATGTTACGTCTTTTATTGGGCCAACTCCTTTATCACTTAAGTCTGATTTTATTTCTTCTACAACTTTTACAGCTTCTTTTTTCTCAACTGTTTTTTTAGCAGCTCTTTCTTTTCTTGCCGGAGTAGTTGTTTCAGTTTCTTTCTTTTTGTCGCTTCCACAGCTTGATAATACAAATAATGCTAGTGTAAGTAATGTGAAAATTTTTAATTTCATTTCTATATTTATTTTATAATTAATAATGGATGTGATGAATTATTCAAGTTGTTGTTTAGTTGTCTGAAGGGACTAATACATCGCCAATTACGTGAACCCAACCGTTACTTACTTTTACTGATTTTAAAATTTTAGATCCTCCTACATAGAAATCATCACCTTTTCTCTCAACGTCTAGGTATTTACCAGAAGCCATGTATAGTTTTCTTCCTTTTTTAGCTTCTTTATTTAGTTGTTTTAGTGGGTAATTAGCTGGTGCAACATGATTTTTTAAAATAAAACCTAGTTTTTCTTTATTTTCTGCTTTTAATAAAGTTTCAACAGTTCCTTCTGGAAGTTTGTTAAAAGCCCCGTTAATTGGCGCGAACACTGTTAATGGTCCCGCGTTTACTAATGCGTCTTCTACACCTGCGGCTTGTACAGCAACAACCAATGTTTTGAAATCAGGTAGAGATACTGCTAGTTGTAATACATTAGGATCCTCTCCTTCACTAGCTTTCACGCTAGCTTGGCCTTTATGATCAGTTTTTTCTACTGCTGTTTTTTCTACAGGTTTGCTAGTTGTTTCTTCAGTATTTTTTTTACATGATGAGAAAGCAAATACTAACGACGTAAGTAATAAAATAAATTTAATCTTCATAAGATATTGATTTAATTGAATGTACAAAATTAAAGATTTTTTGGGGGAGTAAATATGATTTCCGTCATATTTAAGATAAAATAGTATTTTATTATGAGGCGTAAAACAAATTGTAGTTTTTTGAAAAATAAAGATACTGAATAATAACCTATAAAAACATTAAAGGAGTTAAAATAGATTAAAAAAATACTCTTATAAAAGGGATAAAAGCTGTCCCGTAAACACTTTTTCTGTCATTGTATAGTACATCATATCGCATTCCTATTGCTGCAAAATCACCTATTGAATAACCCGCACCCAAAAATAGAGTAGGAGACCAGTAGTTGGATTTTGTGCGGTATATTTTGTCATTATAGTTTACATTGTTTTGTTCAAACTCTGCGGACAATTGAACCTCATATATAGGTTTAAAGATACTTATAATACTTGCGCCAAGTATAGTGGCGTCAAAATCATTTTTTCTGCTTGAGTAATTTCCGATCAAACCAACTCCTAGTGCAAACTGATCGCTAAATTGGTAAATTCCACTTGGGGATATAGATATGTTAGAATAGTTGTTACTAAAATTTAAACCAACTCCTCCTCCAAAATGAACATTGTTCCAAAATTCACTTTTTATTTTTGGAGATTCATGAGTTTCTTTTTCCTGTGCATTCGCAATAATGGAAAAAAAGAGCCCAAATAATATGATACTGAAATATTTTATAGAAACATTCATATATAATTTATGATATCGATTAAAAATTAAAGATACAATTAAATTAAATTAAAATGAAGCCATTGTTTTTATGAAAAATTGTATTTTTGGGGCGATTTAGTTTGTAGTGGTTTTATGCTGTTATAAAAACTAAAAATCACTTTTTTTGTGTATTTTAAATTGCATAAAATCAGGAATTGTTGGAAATGATAAACTTCCTTAATAAAAGTGTGTTAGGGAGAATTAACAATAATATTTTTTCGTTTGAGTTTATTCTCAACGAATTAACCCCACAAAAGGGAAAAGAAAGAAGCGAAATATAATGGATAAGTATTCCTTTTTAAACGCAGCACATACAGCATACTTTGCTGAGTTGTACGATCAATATTTAGTAAATCCTGATGGTGTTGAACCAAGTTGGAGAGCATTTTTTCAAGGGTATGACTTTGGAGCTGAAGAGTCAGGGTTAAATGGAGAAGCTACTATTGCAGAAGTTCCGGAAAATGTACTAAAAGAATTTCAAGTAGTACGATTAATTGACGGATACAGAACACGTGGACACTTGTTTACTAAAACAAATCCAGTTCGTGAGCGTAGACAATATCAGCCAACTTTAGCGTTAGAAAACTTTGGTTTGTCAAAAACTGATTTAAATGAAACTTTTGAGGCTGGATCAATATTAGGACTTGGAAAATCGAAACTTTCTGAAATAATAAAGCATCTTGAAGCAATTTATTGCGATTCTATAGGTGTAGAGTATATGTACATCAGAAAGCCAGAAGAGATTAAATGGATTCAAGATTGGATAAACGTTAACGATAATCATCCTACCTATAAAACTGACGAGAAAAAACATATTTTAAAGAAGCTGAATCAAGCTGTTTCTTTTGAAACTTTCATGCATTCAAAATATGTAGGTCAAAAACGTTTTTCTGTAGAAGGAAATGAAACGCTTATTCCTGGGCTAAATTCCTTAATGGAAAAAGCAACTGAACAGGGAGTAAGTCAATTTGTAGTGGGAATGGCACATCGTGGTCGTTTAAATGTATTGGCTAATATTTTCGGGAAATCTTCTGAAAATATTTTTTCAGAATTTGATAGTAAGGAGTTCGATGAAGATGAGCTTTTTGATGGTGATGTAAAATATCACATGGGATGGACTGCTTACAGGGAGTCAGATTCTGGTCAGAAAGTAAGAATGGATCTAGCGCCAAACCCATCACATTTAGAAACAGTAAATACTGTTGTTGAAGGAATTTGTCGTGCTAAATTAGATAATGAGTTAAATGGTAATGAAAAAGAAATATTACCAATATTAATACACGGTGACGCTGCAATTGCTGGGCAAGGAGTTGTATATGAAACTATCCAGATGGCTCAACTTGATGGATATAAGGTAGGTGGTACAATTCATATTGTTGTAAACAATCAAGTTGGATTTACGACTAATTATCATGATGCTCGTTCAAGTACGTATTGTACGGATATTGGTAAGGTTACCTTGTCTCCAGTATTACATGTAAATGCTGACGATGTAGAGGCGGTTTGTCACGCATTCGCTTTTGCGTTAGAGTTTAGAACTAAGTTTGGTAGAGATGTGTTTATCGATTTATTAGGGTTCCGTAAATACGGACATAATGAAGGAGATGAACCTCGTTTTACACAACCAAAATTATATAAAGCAATTGCTAAACACGCCAACCAAAGAGATATATATGCTGATAGATTATTAGCAGAAGGTGTTATTGAAAATGGTTATGTTAAACAGTTAGAAAAAGAATATAAAGCTGATTTAGAAGTTGGATTGGCAGCTTCAAGAACCCATGAAAAAACCATTGTTACTAAAATAATGGCAGATGATTGGAAAGGATATGAAATCGGGAAACTGAAAGATATTCTTGCGCCTGTAGATACTACTTATCCAATTGAAAAATTAGATAAAATTGCTGAAGGAATTACAAAATTACCTTCTGACAAAAAGTTCATCAAGAAGATTGAACGTATTATAGCGGATAGAAATAAACGTTATTTTGATAAAGATTTTAAAAATTATAACCAATTAGATTGGGGTATGGGTGAGCTTTTTGCTTACGGTACTTTGATGGAAGAAGGGTTTAATGTTCGTATTTCTGGGCAAGATGTTGAAAGAGGAACATTCTCTCATCGTCATGCAATTGTGAAAACAGAAGATGGAGATGAAGAAATTAACCTTCATAATACAATTGGTTTAGATGGTCATTTTGATATTTACAATTCATTACTTTCTGAGTATGGAGTTGTAGGTTTTGATTATGGTTATGCTATGGCTAGTCCGAAAACATTAACTATTTGGGAAGCACAATTTGGAGATTTCAGTAATGGAGCGCAAATTATGTTGGATCAATATATTTCTGCTGCAGAAGATAAGTGGAAAACACAAAACGGATTGGTAATGTTATTGCCTCATGGATATGAATTCCAAGGGTCTGAGCATTCTTCAGCACGTATGGAGCGTTACTTGCAGTTGTGTTCTAATCATAACATGATTATTGCAGATTGTACAACACCAGCGAATTTCTATCACTTGTTAAGAAGACAAATGAAATGGAATTTCAGAAAACCATTAGTGGTGTTTACGCCTAAACGTTTATTACGTTTACCTGAAGCAGTATCTACTAAAGATGAATTGGTAAACGGAAGTTTCCAAGAAGTTTTAGATGATGTTTCAGTAGATAAGAAAAAAATAACTTCATTAGTATTCTGTACTGGTAAATTCTATTATGATTTATTAGAAAAGCGTACGGAATTGGGTAGAGAAGACGTGGCTTTAGTTCGTGTAGAGCAATTGTTCCCGTTACCTCAAAAACAATTAGAGGAAGTTATTGCAAGTTATCCTAATGTAGCTGATTATGTTTGGGCACAAGAAGAGCCTAAAAACATGGGTGCTTGGGGGTACATGTTAATGAATTTTGAATCAGTTAAGTTGCGTTTAGCTTCTAGAAAAGCATATAGTGCTCCTGCTGCAGGTAGTTCTACACGATCTAAAGCAAGACATAAAAAAGTAATCGATAGTGTTTTTGAAGCACCGAAGAAATAATAAAGTACAACACAGACTATAAATTATATATTATGATTTTAGAAATGAGAGTTCCTTCACCGGGGGAATCAATTACAGAAGTAGAAATTGCAGAATGGTTAGTTGCTGATGGAGATTATGTTGAGAAAGATCAAGCCATTGCAGAAGTAGATTCAGACAAGGCAACTTTAGAATTACCAGCAGAAGTTAGTGGTATTATTTCACTAAAAGCTGAAGAAGGGGATGCTGTTGCAGTAGGTGAAGTAGTTTGTTTAATAGATACTAGTGCTGCTGCTCCAGAAGGAGGAAGTGCTAAGAAAGAAGATGCTCCTAAAGTTGAAGAAAAGAAAGTAGAGGCTCCTAAAGTAGCTGCTGAGTCTAAAACTTATGCAACTGGAACACCATCACCTGCAGCTAAGAAAATCTTAGATGAAAAAGGAATGGCTGCTACTGATGTAAAAGGAAGTGGACGTGACGGTAGAATAACTAAAGAAGACGCTGTAAATGCTGTGCCTTCTATGGGAACTCCTACTGGTGGCGCTAGAAGTACAGGACGTAAAAAAATGTCAATGCTTCGTCGTAAAGTTGCAGAGCGTTTGGTAGAAGCGAAAAACACTACTGCAATGTTAACTACATTTAATGAAGTTGATATGCAGCCTATTTTTAATCTTAGAGGTGAATACAAAGAGGCTTTTAAGGCTAAACATGGTGTCGGTTTAGGGTTTATGTCATTCTTTTCAAAAGCAGTCGTTAGAGCATTAGAATTATATCCTGATGTGAACTCTATGATTGATGGTAAGGAAATGATTACTTATGACTACTGTGATATTTCTATTGCTGTATCAGGGCCAAAAGGATTAATGGTTCCAGTAATGCGTAATGCAGAAACCTTAACCTTTAGAGGTATTGAAGCTGAAATAAAAAGATTAGCTATTAGAGCAAGAGATGGACAAATTACTGTTGATGATATGACAGGAGGAACGTTTACGATTTCTAACGGAGGAGTATTCGGATCTATGATGTCAACACCAATTATCAACCCACCACAATCAGGTATTTTAGGAATGCATAATATTATCAACAGACCAGTGGTTGTTGATGGTGAAATTGTTGCTAGACCAATGATGTATTTAGCATTGTCTTATGATCATAGAATTATTGATGGTAAAGAATCTGTAGGTTTCTTAGTAGCTATTAAAGAAGCTTTAGAAAATCCTGTAGAGTTATTAATGGATAATGATATTAAGAAAGCATTAGAAATGTAGATTTTATCTTATAAAATATAAAAAAACCGAAACTATTAGTTTCGGTTTTTTTGTGCAATGTTTTTAATGAATTACTAGTCGTTTAACCCCTTTTTGGTTGTTGGAGGTTAGTTCAATGAAATACAAGCCATTTGATAAGTCTGAAACATCAATTTCATTTAAGTCTTGTTTTATTTCTTTTACCAGCTGTCCAGTTAAATTAATGATTTTTACAGAGGTTAAAATTGTGTTGGAGGTTATTGAAAACTGATTGGTTGTAGGGTTGGGGTATACTTTAAAATCTTTGAAAAATACATTATCTTCAATACTTAAAACGTCTTCAGTTGTCCAAAAGGCATTTCCGTTTTGTGATCCATCACCAGTGTATACATAAGCTGACCCGTCAGCTACAATGAATTCTCCTGCAATCCAAAAACCATTGATTACAGCAAGACCTTCTCTAGCACCTCCACCTGCACCCCATTGGGTAAAATCCACCATTTTTGCATTATCAGCAAAATGTGCTGACATAGTAACAGTAGAATTATATATTGCTAAATCTGAGTCGGTAACAAAGGTAGGGCCTGTGATGGTATCCCAGTCTAAGGTGACTTCTGCGCCAGCTATTAAATTTAAACTCCCGCTAATAATTGGGTGGGAGGCTAGTCCGGTAGCTAAAGAAGAGTAGTTAAACGATGCGCAGAACTTATAATTACTGATGTCCACAGTAGTTGTTGTACTAAAATTTTTAATGGTGACATGTCCGTTTGAAGTATCCGCTTTTAAGATTCTGATTTGGGCAGTTGCTTGGTTAGCAAAGAAGAATAGCCCCAATGCTAATAAGAATGTAATTTTTTTCATAATGATTAGTTTTAGTTATTATAATTACGCTTGTATACTCATATCACAGGTATCGTGCTTTATAGGTTTAGGGAGGGCGGCTAATTATTTGAAATTTTAAATAAATTCAGGATAACGCATTTGTTTACTTCTTAGTTATAATTATAAGTACAAGAGTGATTAAACAAAAGCATAATATCGTTTTGGGAAAGTAAACTGTTTATGGGAGGGTAAAGTATAAAGAAAAGTAACTAAATGCTTCTTTTCTAATTGATTAAAATAAAGTTAAGCTACTTTTTCTACAACTAAAGTTACTGAAATATTTTGTACTATAAATATTTTGTGCACTGTTTTTTTTGTCAGCTTATGAAAACTTGATTGCTTATACGGGGTTGATACTATATGACGAAATAGTTTCAGGTGTTTCTAATAAAGTTCGTTTTACTTGTAAAGTACCATCCGTTTTTGTGTCGATAGACCACTTTATTAAGCTTAATTTTCCGTTTTCTATCTCAATACCAGTAATACTTCGTGGATGAACACAACTACCATCATTAAAAAATGGGATTTCTCCAGGTTTTGGAAAACGAGGTCGATGGGTATGACCAATTATGGTAATTAAATTATTATTCTCGCTAATCCACTTTTTGATTCGACGCTCTATCTTTATGAGTTCTCTGTAGTTTTTTGCGGGACTTGTTGGATCAGATATCCCCATTATTTGTAAGGGCTTCCATAAAACACGGACAAAAAATCGACTCCATTTCCAAAAAATATAATTCCACCAATCGGCCTGATGACCGTGTGTTAAAAACAGTTCTTGGCAAGAATCACTATCTCTTAATACAATTCCTTCATGGTATTTTAAATTAGTGAATAGCGCTTCGTTTTTTTCTGTTTTAGGGTCGAAGTAAGTAGCGAGGTGTTTGGTTACATATTTGGGGTTTTTATACACCATATCATGATTTCCCCAAATAAGGTGTAATCTATTTTCGGCATGAAACTTTTTTAACAATTCATAAATGTTTCTGTGAGCATTAAAAATAGTCTTGAAAGATCTGTTTTCCCATAATTCATCTCCATCACCTAATTCACAATATTGAAACCCATTTTTATAATAATGGTTTAAAGCGTGGGTGTATATGTTTCTGTTGTTGGCAAAGTCATCCGCGAAACTATTGTCCCCACGATGACAGTCACTAAATAAGATGAACTTGTCTCCTTTGGTGAATTCAATTACCTTGGCTTGCTTGTAGGCTCTTGTAAGTCTTGAGTTTGATGACATTGTTAGGTTTTAACTTGTTGAGTTAAAGGTATTGAAAAAGCCCTTCAATTTGGAGGGCTTTTTTAAATATTTATTCATAAGAGTGAGTTGCTGAATGTCGCTTATTTTACATCAATTCCGCTTGAGTGATATAATTAAATGAGCTTTAAGCTCTATTTAAAAGCATTTAAACCAGTAACATCCATACCTGTAATTAGTAAGTGGATATCATGAGTACCTTCGTAAGTAATTACACTTTCTAAGTTCATTGAGTGACGCATGATGCTATATTCACCACTAATTCCCATTCCTCCAAGCATCTGACGTGCATCACGAGCAATAGTTATTGCCATATCAACATTATTACGTTTAGCCATAGAAATTTGAGCAGAAGTAGCTTTTCCTTCATTACGTAATACTCCTAGACGCCATGTTAATAATTGAGCTTTTGTGATTTCAGTAATCATTTCAGCTAATTTCTTTTGTTGTAATTGAAACTGTCCGATTGGTTTTCCGAATTGGATACGTTCTTTAGAGTATCTTAAAGCGGTATCATAACAGTCCATTGCTGCCCCAATAACTCCCCAAGCAATACCATAACGAGCAGAATCTAAACATCCTAACGGTGCTCCTAATCCTGATTTATTTGGTAATAAGTTTTCTTTAGGAACTTTTACGTTGTCAAAAATTAATTCTCCAGTTGCTGAAGCTCTTAGTGACCATTTGTTATGTGTTTCTGGGGTTGTGAATCCTTCCATTCCACGCTCAACAATCAAACCATGGATACGTCCTGATTCATCCTTTGCCCATACAACTGCAACTTGTGCAAATGGTGCATTAGAAATCCACATTTTAGCACCATTTAAAAGATAATGGTCTCCCATGTCTTTAAAGTTGGTAACCATTCCTCCAGGGTTTGATCCATGATCAGGTTCTGTTAAACCAAAACATCCTAACCATTCACCAGAAGCTAATTTTGGTAAATATTTATTACGTTGTTCTTCGTTACCATATTTCCAAATTGGATACATTACCAAAGAAGATTGTACTGAAGCTGTTGAACGAACACCAGAATCACCTCTTTCAATTTCTTGCATAATTAAACCATAAGAAATTTGGTCTAATCCAGCCCCACCATATTCCTCAGGAATATAAGGTCCGAAAGCACCAATACCAGCTAAACCTTCTACTATTTGTTTAGGGAATTCAGCTTTTTGTGCGTAATCTTCAATGATAGGTGATACATCACGCTTTACCCATTCACGGGCAGCATCTCTAACTAACTTGTGCTCTTCTGTTAATAAATCATCTAATTGATAATAATCAGGAGCTTGAAATAAATCTGGTTTCATGTGCTGGTTTTTATATTGTTAATGATTAAAAACTGAATAGATCAGTATTAATCACATGTAAATTTAACTTTAATAGAAACAAATGTATGTAATGAATTGTAACAAAACAACTTGAAATAGAATAAAAATTTAACAGCGTAGCTTTTGTGTTTACGTAAGAAGATTTAGTTTCGGTTTAAAATTTAAATAGCCTCAGTGAAGCTTACATTTTTAAATAGAAATCTTTCGTTAAGTTAATATACTCTTCAGTGTACTGATGTCTGCTAGTTTCGATGGTTAATTCAGATGAATCAATAGCTGTTTTAGTGAATGAAAACTCTAGTAAACTTCTTTTTATATCTGTGTTAGGTGTTCCTTTTACTCGAGTAATTCTGTTTGGAAATAGCCCAACTTTCTCCGCTATAGAAATAAAACTTGTTTCTTCTGTAAAAGGAATAATAAATGATGCTATTCCGTTTTTGGAAAGTAGCTTAGCAGTACCATATAGTAAATGTTCAAAAGGGAGTGCATCTGAAAATCGAGCCAAGTCTCTTTGCTTGCTTTCTGTTTTGTAATTTTCTGTATAGAACGGTGGATTGGAGACAATCAAATCATATTCATCATCAATCTCTTCAACAAATTCATTAAATCCTGCGTGATAACAAAATAATCGATCTCCCCAAGGTGAGTTTTCAAAGTTTCCCACAGCTTGTTCAAAAGCGGCATCGTCAATTTCGATGGCTTCAATCGTTTCTGAGTGACTTCGTTGGGCAAGCATTAAGGATAGTACTCCTGTTCCCGTTCCTACATCTAAAATTGAAAATGGATTATTAGCTACGGAAGCCCAGGCGCCTAATAAAACACCATCGGTGCCAATTTTCATAGCACATCGATCCTGTTGTACAGTAAATTCTTTAAAAGCGAAAGGGGTACTCATAAGCAATAGGTATTAATCTTCTGATTGGTTTTTATTTTTTTCTAGCAATAGTTTTTTCTGGTATCTACCTTGAACAAGGTCAATAATAACTAATACAATTATGATAAAGTAAAAGGTTGTTTTACTCATAGGTGTAACAGCGTTTCCAAATAAATGTAAGTGCGCTAAATGACCACCTTCTGATAATAACATTATTCCAACAATTAATAAAATGAACAGCCCTAATACTTCGTACATTCTGTTTTTCTGTAAAAAGTTGGATACTTTATCTGCCATAACAATCATTAAAACACCTCCTAAGACAATGGCGATGGTCATTAAAATTAACTGATTTGTAAATTCCATATGGCTAGTTAAGGCCATGGCGCTTAAAATAGAATCAAAAGAGAAAACTAAATTCATAATCACAATCCAAACTATAACTGTATTGATTGACATTTTCTTTTTGTCAGTTTCTTGATGTTCTTTTAAGAGCATCATATGCCATATTTCTTTTATAGCAGTATAGATAATAAATACACCTCCTCCTAGTACAATTAAACTATGGATGTTGAATTCAAATTCAAGAAAGTTATTGTCGTGTAAACTTACAAACGGGTTTTGAAAAAATTGTATTAATGACATTAGTGCAAATAGCAATACAATACGTAAAACAATAGCTAAGCCAACCCCCATTTTACGAACAAAGCTCTGTTTTTCTTCAGGTGCTTTTTTTGATTCTAAAGAAATGTATAATAGGTTGTCAAATCCTAAAACGGCTTGTAGTAAAACTAGCATTAATAAGGTGAAAAGACTGTCGAGTGTTAAGAGTTCTGCCATTATTTTCGGTTAAAAATTAAAATGTGAAGTTAAAATAATCTTTAATTGATGTCAAATAAATTAGAGTCTTTGTTGGCTTTTAATAAAGGGCTTTTTTTTTATACCTTTTAAAGACTAAAGTAGACTAATTCGTTATTTTATGAACTTTTCAGGTGTTATTTAGAATTTGCTCTTCCTGTGGTATTTTTTAATATTACTATCATATCATCTTTTAGTGCAATCATTTCTTTTAAATGTTTGTTCTCTTGCTCTAGCTCTTTTATTCTATTCTTTTTTTCAGGAGATGTGTAGGTTTTTTCATCAGCTGCTTCTTCAACCGATGAGGTGTTGTCAGTAAAAGAATTGCTATAATTTATTTGTTTACTATCTTTATTGAGGTTAGGTTGTGTTAATATGTTTCCTTCACCTGTAATTAACCAGTGTACGTTTATTTGTGGGTAATTGGTAATTATTTTCTCTATCGCATTTGAATTTAGAGGAGTGTTTATTGCTTTTCCTCTAAAACTACCCGAACTCATCTCTATTTTTTTATAAAAAGCAGATTTGCTTACCTCGTAAGTTTCGGAAATATAATTACATCTTTTTTTAATTGTTGTAAATTTATTATCCATATTAATTGCAATGTGTAAATATATTTACTATATTTATGTTGTTAGTGTATTTTTTGGTGTCAAAAGAACACCACTTTAAAGCAAAAATAAACATTTAAAGTTATTAGTATGACAAGTAAACCTAAAGTCGAATCAAAACTTGTAAATAAGTCTGTAGAGAAAAAAAGGTTTTCTCTGCGTTTATCTACTGATTTGTATAATAAAATAGAGGCATTAGCTGTTAAGGAAAATAGAAGTGTGGCCAATTATATAGAAACTGTTTTACTGGAAAAAATTATATATACAGAATAGCTTATGGATTTAAATGACGTAAAAAGACTTCTATCTCATTATATGTCTCAACTAAAGTATCTTAATGAGAATAATGATCCGATTCTTGAGAAAGATAGAAAGCAGTTGGAAACGCTTTTTGAGTTACGTATAAAAGAGTTTAGGGATAAGATTGCTAAATTCGAGTATAAATATCGTTAAATAAAGAAAAAGTGTGTATTGTAAAACTGGCGTTGATAAGTCATAAGTATTGAGGTTTTACTCTTTTCTTTCTTGTTTTCATAATGTAATTATTAGTGTATAGTTCAACGGAGAGAAAATGTGGGAGACTGTTTTGGTTGTTTAATTGATCTTGTCTTTTTTAGGGAGATTAAAATATATTCTATTGTATGGGGTTAGTGCGGAATATACAATCAAGTTATAAAGAAAAGAGTAGGAATTAACAGGTTTAGATGTAGCAGAGAGTGGGTTATTTAATGAGCCTAAAAAGGGGGGCTCTTGTACAATTTTAAAACCTCAACAAACTATGTTTTTTTGTGTTTTCTTCAACTTTTAAAGGCAAGCTTTTCAGTCTTCGAAAAAACAAAACCCTCAACTAGCGTTGAAGGCTTGTGTTGCAGAGAGGAAGGCTCTAACACCCATTCTCACAACCCTTATTTTATAAGGGTTTAAAAACTTCATAATAAAAAGGACACCGAATAGGACACCTTTTATTTATTTGTTTTTATTAGCATTTAACACTCTTATCAAAATATATTTAAAATCTATAATTAGTTATTTAAGTACATTCGCTGATTTTTAAAACAAATCTGTGACCACACAATCCTATAAAAGAAACTACCATCCGCTTATTATTCTATTTTATGTATATGGAATGTTAGACCAGGAGCAATTGACTCAGATACCTAAAAACACATGTAAAAACTGGAATAAATTCAAACACGAACATTATGATTGTGACGATTGGATAAAACCTTTTTTAGAAAATTTTGAAGACCTTAAAACGGTCTATATGCGTGAACATTTACGTAAAACCATGGTATTACTGCTTAATATTAGTAATGGATATCATCAGGTATTATCTTCCGTTAGTAAGAAGAAAAAAGTACTGAAAGAAAATGCTTCTGCCATTGTTAATTCTATTGATAAACTAGTGAGTGTTTCTAACCTAAAAATTGCTCGTGCCTGTGAATTTTATGGAGTATCTAAAGACTGGTTTTATAGAGAAAAAAGAAAAATATCTTGCGCAATTTCTCCGTTCAAATTATGTTATAAACAACATCCAAATCAATTAACTACACAGGAGGTTAGTACTATTGAACAAATAGTGTTTAACCCTGATAATTATGGTAAAACAAAAACTACATTATACTATCAAGCTCTTAGAAATAAATTGGTGTTTTGTGCTAAGTCTACCTTTTGTAAATATGCTACTGCTTTAGGGTACCAAAAACCAAAATATAAAAAGAAACAGATCAAAAAAGGCTTTAGAGCTTCTAGAGTGTTTGAATGGTTACTTGTTGATATTACTTATGTGCCAACTCTAGAAGATAGCATGCAAAAAGTTGCGTTTGTAAAAGATAACTTTTCTAAAGCAATATTACATTGCAAATCAACCAATGGAAAAGCGGGCTCAGAATTTATTACTAAACTTATTCAAGAAACCTTTGATAAGTATGATTTGTTTAATAAACCAAATCCTATCAATATATTATCAGATGGAGGGTCTGAAAATAAAGGAGAACTTTTATCATGGGTAAAACACATTAATGCACCTTCAATAGTAAATAAAATAACTGCTAGAACAGATGATTTTCCTTTTTCTAATTCTATGGCAGAAAGTACTCATAGTATTTTTAAAACTGAATTCTTAAGAAAACAACTCAGTAAAAATGAAACTGAACATTTAAAAAACTTAGATAGGTTTGTTCTTTATTACAACAACGAAAGATTTCCTGGTGAGCTACTTGGCCTCAAACCTCTAGAGGTTATTAACGGAAAAATACCTGACAAGGATTATTTTAAAGAAAAGATCCAACAATCAAGAAAGAATAGAGTAGCTATTAATCAAAACTTTAATGACTGCTCTATATCTTCTATTAAATGTTAGTATCCAAAAATCAATAATAAACCACTATTAATTACAATTATCCTCTTTAAACTTTCAGAAACAAAAAAGGAAGTCATTTTTATTAAATAACTTCCTTTTCTACTCTTGATTTTCACCAACCCTTTATTTAACTACAAAAACCAATATTGGTCACCCTTTGTTGTAGTTTAATGTGGTGGTTGCTCGGAGTTACTACATTTGTGTGGAGAGTAAGTTAAGGTAGATTATTAATAAAAATAATACCTTATCCACATGAAAAGAGAACGTAAGTTTTACAGTAAAGAATTTAAGTTAAAAGCTATCGAGTTGAGCTATGCTCGTAATAATGCAAAACAAGTAGCAGAAGAACTAGGGATACGTCCTGAATTATTATATAAATGGCGTACTAGTTTACTTTCAGATGGAGTTAGAAGTTTTACTGGTAATGGTAATAAAAAACTAAGTCCTGAAGAAAAAGAAATAGCTTTATTAAAGAAACAAGTCAGAGAGCTTCAGTTAGAACGTGAAATATTAAAAAAAGCCGTGATCATTTTTTCCAAGAGCGACGACACATCTATAAATTTATAACCGCTTATAAAATGATGTATTCCGTTGAAAAAATGTGTCGAGTGCTTGGGGTCAGCTCAAGTGGTTATTATAGCTTTTTAACACGAAAACTATCTAATAGAGCTTTAGATAATCAATATGTTTTGAAGGAAATTAGAAATGTATTTACTCGAAGTAAGAAAACTTATGGAAGTCCTAGAATACACGCTGAGTTATTAGAAAAAGGAATTAAAGTTTCTAAAAGGCGTGTGTCAAGATTAATGAGAGCTAATCATTTACGAAGTGTTGTTAAAAAACAGTTTAAAGTTACCACGCAGAGTAAACATCCTTTCCAAATAGTGCCAAATAAGTTGAAAAGAGATTTTACGACTAGATATATTGGTCAAGTGTGGGTATCTGATATTACTTATATTAAAACAAATAGAGGTTGGTTATACTTAACAGTAGTAATTGATTTATGTGATAGAAAAGTAATAGGCTGGGCTTTGAGTGATAATTTATCAGCAAAAGATACTGCTATTGCTTCATATAGAATGGCTATTAAGAATAGGTCAATAGTAGGTAAATTAATATTCCATTCAGATAGAGGCGTACAATATGCTTGTAATTCTTTTAAAAATCTACTAGAAGCCAATGGTAATATTATCAGAAGTATGAGTAGAAAAGGAAATTGTTGGGATAATGCAGTGGCTGAATCATTCTTTAAAACATTAAAAACGGAATGTGTATATCAATATAAATTTAAAAACAGACAACACGCTAGTTTAATTGTATTTGAATACATAGAAACTTGGTATAATAATTACCGAAAACATTCTACTTTGGGATATAAATCTCCAAAGCAATTTGAACAAGAACTTTTAAATGAAAAATATGTAGCTTAATTACCCTTAACTATTCCTCCACTTTTTTGTAGGAACTTCATGTAAATAAAAAACCCTATAAACATAATGTTTATAGGGTTTTAATGAGATTTAATTCTCTCTCAGCAGAGAGGAAGGGATTCGAACCCTCGATACGCTATAAACGCATACACGCTTTCCAGGCGTGCGCCTTAAGCCACTCGGCCACCTCTCTAAATATTATTCTAAATATAAATCAATCAATCCTTCAGGAGTCTTGACTAGTATTTGTTTTTTGTCTCTGTCTACTTTTTTGATGAACTCATCATTTAAAGGAATCAGAATTTCTGTGCCATCTCGGTCAATTACGAATAATTCTTGAGCGCCAGTATCGTTAATGTTGTCTATAACACCAACTTCTCCAAAGTTTTCGTCAATTATTGTAAAACCGGTAACTTCGTGGTAGTAAAATTTATTACCACTCAATGTAGGTAAAATAGATAACGGTAAGTATAAATCAGATTTTAGTAAAGCGTCTGCGTCTTCTTCAGTGTCAACTTCTTCAAACTTAATTCGAAGTAATTGTGACTTATGAAGTTTACAGCTTTCTACAAAAAAAGGAATCAGATTATTTCGTAAAGAAATAAAAACTGATTCCAAATTTTTAAATATCTCAGGTTCATCGGTGTCTAATTTGACTAAGAGTTCCCCTTTGAAGCTATACTTTTTAACGATTTTTCCTAAGTAGAAGCAATCTTTAATAAGCATATATTACTCTTCTTCTTGAGCTGGAGCTGCCGCAGCAATTCTAGCTTCGTTGATCGCTTTTTCAGCTTCAAAAGCTTTAGTTTCAGCATCTGCTTGCGCTTGAGCTAAACCATCTTTTTTACCTTGAACTTTACCTTCTTTATCAGCAACCCAAGCAGTAAATTTTGCTTCAGCTTGCTCTTCAGTTAAAGCACCTTTTGCAACACCACCTAATAAATGATTCTTGAACATAACTCCTTTGTAAGAAAGTATTGCTCTAGCAGTATCAGTAGGTTGTGCACCTTTACCTAACCATGCAACAGATCCATCAACATCTAAGTCAATTTTTGCAGGGTTTACATTAGGATTGTAAGTTCCTAATTTTTCTAAAAATCTACCATCTCTTTTTGATCTTGAGTCAGCAGCTACGATCCAGTAAAAAGGTTTTCCTTTTTTACCATGTCTTTGTAATCTAATTTTAACAGGCATAATGTGTTAATTTTTGAAAGTTCACGACTTTCGGTTATTAATTGTAAATAAGTTTGCAAATATACGATGCTTTACGGTCAAAACAATAGATATGCTAGTTTTTTTAAATCATAATAATATGGACTCTTTTAAATTCCTTACTATTGTATTTTGTTATCGTTTAATTTGTACAAAATGAAAGAGGATAAACAGCGTTTGTTTACTATAGATGAACAACAATTATTAGAAGAAATTTTATTACATCGCAGAGATGTTCGAGGAAATCGTTTTATCAATAAACCGTTGTCTAAAAACACGATTGATGCAATACTTCAGGCTGGCTTGTCAGCCCCATCAGTTGGGTTTTCGCAGCCTTGGGAATTTGTTTTGATAGCTGATCGAGAAATAAAAAACAAAATAAAAGCTACTTTTTCAGAAGAAACTCGCAAAGCAGCGCTTACTTTTAGTGATGATAAACAACAAGAATACATTAAGTTAAAATTAGAGGGGATTTCTGAAGCTCCATTAAATATAGCTGTTTTTTATAAGCCCAAAAGAGGGCCTGTTTTAGGGCAAACTAGTATGCCTGAAATGGGTAAATATAGTGTGGTTTGCGCTATTCAGAATATGTGGCTAATGGCTAGGAGTTTAAATATAGGTTTAGGTTGGGTCAGTATTTTAGATCCTGAAAAGGTAAAAAAAGTATTGAATGCACCTAAGGAAAATGAATTGATTGGTTACTTATGTTTAGGGTATACAGATATGTTTTATAACAAACCTGAACTAGAACTAAAAAAATGGGAGCAAAAGAAACTACAAGAAGAAGTGGTGATTAATGAGAAGTATAGTGTCTGAATAAAGGTTTGTAAAATAGATAGTTGATTAGTGTTACAAATGGATTTGTTTGATAATGAAATAGGAGAAAGTAAAAATCTTTTACCGCACAGTGGTGAAGTAAATTACTTTGGTGCTATAATGTCAGTTAAAATGGCTAACCACTATTTTGAAATTCTTTTAAACTATATAGATTGGAAAAATGATGTAGCAATCCTTTTCGGGAAACGTATTGAAACAAAACGAAAAGTTGCGTGGTATGGTGATAAACCTTTTGAGTATACCTATTCAAACACTACAAAAGAAGCACAGACTTGGACACGGGAGTTGATGATGTTAAAAGACTTGGTGGAGCAAAAAACCGGGGAAAAGTTTAATTCCTGTTTACTTAACTTATATCATAACGAAGCTGAGGGAATGGCTTGGCATAGTGATGCAGAAAAGAAACTAAAAAAGGATGGTGCTATTGCTTCTTTGAGTTTTGGATCAGAGCGAAAATTCGCATTCAAACATAAAATGAGTAAAGAGAAAATTTCTTTGGTCTTAAGTAATGGAAGTTTGCTGGTGATGAAAGGCACTACGCAAACGAATTGGCTGCACCGCTTACCACCAACAAAATTTAAAAAGGGAGTAAGAATTAATTTGACCTTTAGATCAATAATAGAACCCTAAAAAGAGATTTTCAACTCAATATATCAAAAAAAATGATGCTGTTTACAACTTCATAACAGCAATTAAAATTAGCATTGTTTTTATGCTTAAATTTGGACCATGTATTTAATTTTTGACACGGAAACTACTGGGCTCCCAAAACGCTGGGATGCTCCAATAACTGATTCAGATAATTGGCCTAGGTGTATTCAGATAGCTTGGCAATTACACGATGAGTTAGGGAATTGTATTGAGCACCAAGATTATTTGGTGAAAGCTGATGGGTTTAATATTCCCTATGATGCTGAAAAAATACACGGTATTTCTACTGCTTTAGCAAACGAGCAAGGAATTGGGTTAAAAGAAATGTTGGAGAAATTCAATATCGCTTTATCAAAGTCAAAATTTGTTGTAGGTCAGAATGTGAAATTTGACACCAATATTGTTGGAGCTGAATTTCACAGATTAGGGATAGAGAATAACTTACAGGAAATTACTGTTTTAGACACCTGTACAGAACGCACGGCAAATTTATGTGCGATACCTGGGGGTA